>ENA-ORSL01000258-ORSL01000258.1-human-gut-metagenome-genome-assembly--contig:-NODE-258-length-64033-cov-8.236034_pt1 | contig 64033 bp, 86 predicted proteins | sample MGYA00242190_ERZ509157 | MGnify/ENA primary metagenome ERZ509157 (study PRJEB26280, sample SAMEA2338664) | human gut metagenome | biome: human gut; feature: human-associated habitat; material: faeces... | reverse complement strand
CCTCGGCAGCAAAGCTGCCTGCTCCCCTTGACAGGTGAGCCAATGTGGTGCGGCGGAAAACTCAGCACCGCACTTGTGTAGCGCGAGAGCTTTTCGGTTTCGTCGGTAGCCTCGACACCGGGCTACCAGAGATATATGTATCCGTGACTGCGTCAAAGCGCCACTAAAAAAGAAAAAATCGAGAGGACGGACGAACCGTACTCTCGGTTTTTTCTCGATTGGGACTTAGCCCTCGATTGCCTCTGCGGGGCACTGAGCTGCGCACGCACCGCACTCAAGGCACTTGCTGGGGTCGATCTCGTAGTGAAGCTCGCCCATAGAGATAGCTTCGGCAGGGCACTGAGCTGCGCATGCGCCGCAGGACAGGCACTCGTCGGTAATTACAAAAGCCATGATGTAACCTCCATAAGAAATTTGCTCAATAGGAAATCAGGTCTTTGCCTATGTCTTGCAAGTGCATTGTAACACATAATCGCAAAAATGCAAATGTAAATTTGCAGTTAATAACTATTATTTTTGCAAATTGGCAATAATCCCGTATACGACAGTATCGGCGCGGACGATATACTAAAATATAAGCTGACGAGAATTGAACCCATATCGCCTGTCAGCGCGCCCTTTCGGCTGTTTTCGCCTTTTTTGTCTTGATGGGCGCCGGCCCACCTGCACCAAAGAAAGCCGAAAATATCTCGAAAAGCACAGATGACAGATGCTTCGCCTGTCAGCTTACCCAAGGGGGAACGAAACTTTGAAGAACAACGAGAAATTCACCGAAAAGGCCGAGGGCGCGATCGAGCAGGCGCGGCTTGCCGCGTTCGGCCTTGGCCACAGCTATGTGGGAACGGAGCATTTGCTGCTGGGCATACTGCGAGAGCGCGCCGGACTCGGCGCGAGAATACTGCGCGACCGCGGCCTGAGCGAGCACAGCCTGAAGGACGCTATAAGCCGCGCAAACGGCACCGGCGAGCCGGGAGTTCCGACGCAGGGACTCACAAAGCACGCATGGCAGGCGATCGAAAAGGCCGCATCGGACGCCGCGCGCTTAGGCCACAGCTATATCGGCACGGAGCATCTGCTGCTGGGCATACTGCGGCAGCCCGATTGCGGCGGCGCGCGTGCGCTGGCCGCGGCAGGGCTGAGCGTAAACGATATCTACACCGACATCCTTGCCGTGTTCGGAACAGGCTCCTTCAAGCCGCGCAGTCAGCCGCCAGTGCAGCCGAAGGCGACAGTTAAGCACAGCGAAACGCGCATTCTCGATCAGTACAGCCGCGACCTCACGCTGCTTGCCGCCTCGGGAAGCTTCGACCCCGTCATCGGCCGCGACGAGGAGATACGCCGCAGCGTTCAGATCCTATCGCGCCGCAGCAAGAACAACCCCGTGCTAATAGGTGAGCCGGGCGTCGGCAAGACCGCCGTGGCCGAGGGCATAGCCGCTTATATCGCAGGCTCCGACGCGCCCGACAGCATGGCCGGCAAGCGCCTTGTGGCGCTCGATCTTCCGGCATTGCTTGCCGGAACAAAGTACCGCGGCGACTTCGAGGAGAGAGTCAAGGCGGTCTTAAAGGACGTGAAAAAAGCCGGCGACGTGATACTTTTCATCGACGAGATGCACACCATGATCGGCGCGGGCAGCGCCGAGGGCGCGATCGACGCGGCAAACATCCTAAAGCCGGCGCTCGGCCGGGGCGAGGTGCAGATAATCGGCGCGACCACGCCCGAGGAGTACCGCCGCCATATCGAAAAGGACGCAGCGCTCGAGCGCAGATTCCAGCCGGTGAAGATAGCCGAGCCGTCGCGCAGCGACAGTCTGAAAATGCTCGGCGCGGTGCGGCAGAGCCTTGAAAAACACCACGGCGTTAAGATCTCCGACGCTGCGCTCACGGCGGCGGTCGATCTCTCCGCGCGGTATATAAACGACCGCTTCCTGCCGGACAAGGCCATCGACCTTGCCGACGAGGCGGCCGCGCACATCCGCGTTTCCGGCGGCGGCCTGGTAACGGCCGAGGACATTGCCGGGATAGTGTCGATGTGGACGGGCATTCCCGTGGCGAATCTCAGCGCCGACGAGACAAAGCGCCTGTGCAATATGGAAAGTATACTCCACCGCCGCGTGATCGGCCAGAACGAGGCCGTCACGGCCGTGTCGCGCGCTATCCGCCGCGGCAGGGTGGGGCTTTCAGACCCCGACCGCCCGATAGGCAGCTTTCTGTTCCTCGGCCCGACGGGCGTGGGCAAAACCGAGCTGTGCCGCGCCCTCGCCGAGGCTGTTTTCGGCGAAAGCGATGCGATGATAAGGCTCGACATGTCCGAATACATGGAAAAGCACGCGGTCAGCAAGCTCATCGGCTCGCCGCCGGGCTATGTCGGCTATGAGGACGGCGGCCAGCTCACCGAGCGCGTGCGGCGCAAGCCGTGGTCGGTCGTGCTGTTTGACGAGATCGAAAAGGCGCACGAGGACGTGTGGGGCATCCTGCTCCAGATCATGGACGACGGCAGACTAACAGACTCCGCCGGGCGCGTCGTGAGCTTCCGCAACACGATCATCGTCATGACCTCGAACGTCGGCGCAAAGTCGATAAGCGAAGGCCGGCCGCGCATGGGCTTTACGCCCGACGGCGGCGATGAGGCTCAGCTCATGCGCGCGCGCATAAACGAGGAGCTGCGCCGGACCTTCAAGCCCGAGTTTTTGAACCGCATCGACGAGACGATCGTTTTCCGCAGACTCAGCCGCGCCGAGATACGCAGCATCGCCGAGCGCATGCTGCTGACGGTGGCCGAGCGCTTCAAGGCGCTGGGCATGACGCTTTCCGTGCCCGATCAGGTGGTCGATTTCCTCGCCGAGCGCGGCTACGACGAGAAATACGGCGCGCGTCCGCTGCGCCGCGCGATACGCAGCATGATCGAGGACAAGGCCGCCGAGCTTATGCTTACCGACAGCCTCGGCCGCGGCGACACCGTGCAGGCGCGTATCGACGGCAACGAATTGATTTTGACAAAGCACGGCGTTTAGTTTATAATGCTTTCCATGATTTTTACGGAGGACAATTATGGACAAGCAGAGGTTTATAAATGAAGTCAATACGCGCTGCGAATATAATAAATATAATCATATTTTTGCTACCGATATTGAGCCGGAGCTTGCTGTAGTCGAGGCTGAGCTTCGCCCCGAGTCGATGAATCCCCTCGGCATGGCGCACGGCGGCTTTGTGTATTCAATGTGCGATATCGCCGCCGGAGTCGTTGTTTCTCAGTATGCCGGAAAATTCGTAACGCTCAGCGGCAATCTGTATTTCATGCGCCCGGGCAAGGGCAAAAAGCTCCGCTGCGAAGCGCGCATAATAAAGCGCGGTCGCACGGTAAACGTCGTGGAGACAAGCGTTTTTGACAACAGCGGTACCCTCACCGCCAAGGGAACATTTGAGATCTATATAATGGAGTAAGCTGACGAAACAAAAAGAGTGCAGACACTGTCTGCACTCTTTTTTGCATTAATTTACATCAAGACTTTTTGAAACCTGTCAGGGCTTTACGGAGCCTGCGATGCTGCCGAGGTAGTCCTTGAGGCCGTCAACAAAGGTCTTGGGGGTCTTGAGTATGCCCTCGACGTCGCCCTTGTCGTATGCCCGGCCGATATCCTCGAGCATGCCGACGAAATCATCGGTCGCGCTCTCAACGCCGGCCTCGACCTTATCGCCGTAATTCCAAAGGTTTTCGAGCTTATCGACGTCAACGCCGACCTTCTCACCGACGGTCGCCTTGATCTCGCCGAGCTTTGCGGAAACGGTCGCGTGGGTCTTTTCGACTGCGGATGCTACACTGCTGTCTGCCGTGCTGTTGTCGGCAAGGCTTACGGGAGCAAAAACGACTGCCAGAAGCAGAACCGCTGCCAGCGCCGCCGCAAGGATCATAACAGCATTCTTTTTAAGAGTGTTGGTCATAATTTTCCCTCCATTTTTGCGGTTTTTGTTTAAAACTATACTTTTTCCTCTTGATAATATAGATTAAACCATATCATGGAGCGGATTGCAAGAGTTTTTTATTGATTTTAATAAATATTTTCCAAACGGGCAGTTTTTGTCCCAGAACGAATGCCAGCTCGCCGAAGAATATGCCGCCGATAACGTCGGCGATGACGTGCTGCTTAACAAACAGCGTTGACAGGCACACGAGCACCGTAAACACGGCGCAGAACACCCTGTACCACAGCTTTGCGCCGGGCGAGCTCAGCGACTGGCGGAACACGAGATAGGCGAACAGGCAGTGCATCGACGGGAAGCAGTTCGTCGGCGTGTCGAAAAAATACACAAGCGACAGCACCCCTGTAAAGAAGTCGCTGACAGCAAGCTCGGGGCGCGTGATGCAGCTGGGAAACGCGAGGAATATCACGCCGCAGATGATTTCGGCAATGATGACGCCCGAGGCAAAGCGGAAACAGAGCTCTTCATCCTGCCGCGCGGCGAACAGAAGGCCCATCATCCAAAACAGGAACGTTACGACATATATGACCACCCACTCGGGGCGCAGCGGTATCAGCGCGTCAAGCCCGAGCGTCACGTCAAACGCGCGAGAGAAATCTGCCAGGTTTTTTGAGCCCAGCCACACCGCGGCGTGCATTGCCGCGATCGCAAGCAGCGGCGCAACGGCGTACTTATGTATTATCGTCGTTTTTTGCATATACTTCTCCTGAGCTGTAAGCTGACGAGAGCCGATACGTGTTCGACTCTCGTCAGCTTAACTGTATGATTCGAGACCGTACAGCAACTATAACCCCTACTTCTCGCCCCTGTCAAGGGTTTTTAGTGGCGCTTTACCGCACCTACCGATACGCATATCTCTGGTGGCCCGGTGTCGAAGTTGCCGACGAAACCATGGTTGCCCGCACTTTTTCAGAGGCGCATTGGCGCAGCTACGGATACATTTATCTCTGGTTGCCCGGTTCGAACCTGCGGAGAAAACCGTGTTTGCCTCGCGTAACACAAGTGCGGTGCTGAGTTTTAGGGCGCACCACAGTGGCTCACCTGTCAAGGGGAGCAGGCAGCTTTGTTGCCGAGGGGTTGACAGCTATTAGCTCTCCGCTGCGGCCACCGGTCGCTCGTAGGGAACGGATTTATCCGTTCCGCATGTCGCGGTTTCATCGGTACCCACCGGTCGGGATACCGCAATGAATGTATCGGTATCAGCGTTGATGCGCCTCTAAAAAAACGGGCGGCCAATGGCCGCCCCTACGATTCTATTTTACTGCCGTCAAAACCGTAGCACGCGGAACGGATAAATCCGTTTCCTACAAGGGTGCGGCGCGAAATTCAGCGGTGCACTAACGTTACGCGAGGCAGCTACGGTTTCCACCATTGTTCCGAACCGGGCGACCGCAAAACTCAGCACCGCACTTATGTATGGCGGCAGTTTTACGGTTTCGTCGGTAACTTCGACACCGGGCTACCAGAGATATGCGTATCCGTAGGTGCGGTAATGCGCCTCTAAAAAGCGTCGCAGTCGTCGAAGTCAAGGAGAGTGGGATCGACGGGCGTTTCGCGCAGGACGCTGGTCATGTACTGGTTGACCTGGCGGCGCATATCACGGCGCGAGATCGTGCGCGGATCCATGAGATCCTGCTGCACCCAGATGAAATTGATGTTTCGCTCGCGCGCCTGCTCGTCGAAAATGCCCTGAAGTCCGTCCATGCCCTTGCAGGAGATCTGGTCGTACATGATGATGGTGTCGACGTTATACTCCTCGGCGACGCGCCACATCTCGTCAACGGCGTTGCGATAGCCGCCCTTGGTGTGCTTGCGCATGGTCGCGCGCTGATAGGTCAGTGCAACGCCCTCGAGCATCGTTTCGGGCGTGGAGGTGTCGATAATGACCTGCGAAATATGCGTTTCCATGTCCATGACGGAAACTATGCCCCAGCACTGCTCGAGCCAGTTGGAGAAGTTCGTGTAGTAGTTTGCCGGGCACGACCAGACGAGCGCCTTGTGGCGCATTTCGGCCGAGCACGGCAGGCGCTTTTCGTAAGCGTCGGTCATGAGCTTGTGTACTCTTTTATCGGCCTTGTTGAAGCGCTGATCCATGCCGCCGTGCAGATGATAGGTGTACATGCGGTACAGCCACGGCGTTGGGCCGGTCACCTGCGGATGATCGGTGCGGTTTATCTCCCACAGGTCGAGATGGAAGCGCGTCACCTCGTTATAGCTCTCGAGAGCTTTGGCAAAGGCGTCCCAGTCAAACTTCTCGCCGGTGTGCTCCTCAATGAACTTTATGCAGCCGCGCAGCTCCTCGACGGCGTACTTCTGCGCGTCAACATCGTCGTTATAGCGCAGCGGAACGCCGAGGCAGTAGGTCGGCAGCTTGAAATAGCGATCCTGGAACGACGTGGTCATGATGCTGCCGTCGCAGGGCATGTTGCAGGCGATGAAGCACTTGCCGAAGATCGGGAAATCGCCCTCGGCGGCAACGCCGGCCTCGGCAGACGGCAGAGGGCACACGTCGGCAGGCACGCCGAAATTCTCTATCGCGTCGAGATACACCGGCGGAAGCTGCTGATTTATCATCGAGGACAGGAAAATGGGTATGGTCTGAACGGGAATGCCGATGAGGTTCGGGAAGCCCGCCATAAGCTCGGTCGGAACAAGCTCGTCAAAGCACACTATGCGGTCGGCAAGCGATTTTTTGCCGCCGATGTTCTGGTCGGCGTTGAAGGAGTCGGCAATGATGTCGATGGTGTGCTTTATTATGATGTCATACAGCGCGTGGCCTGCGCGAAGCTGCACGCCGCGCATACCCTCGAGCTGGCGGTCGATAAACTGCGGCAGCGTAAGATAGGTCAGCATCCAGCGATAGCGGAAAATGCCCTTGACGACCTGAAGCGGCGACTGGAGGACAAATTTTATCATGTCCTTCCACATGACGCACCACCAGCCGTAGTCAACGAGCGTGTCCTTGATGCCGCGCCACTCGCGCCAGCGGCGAACGCCGGTCTTATCTATGTAGCTAAGTCCAAGATTTCTCGGTTTTCCTGCCATGTCAGCGCCCTCCCTTTTCCTTGTGGATATGTTTTATCTCGAGGCTCTCGACAAACGCCTGAACGCGCGTGCGCAGCTGGCCGGATGCGTTGCCGGTGTATTCCCTGTCAACGCAGACTGTCGGATAATTATACAGCTCGGTCATGACGTGCGAGGCAAGCGCTCGCTCATAGCCCCAGAATTCGCAGAACTTCATCTGCTCGTAGATAATGCCCTGGGCATTGTACTCCTTTGCGAGCTTATCGACAAAATCGTATCGGCCGTGGATCTTATCCTGCGACATATAGCGCGGACACTGGCTCGTTTCCTGATAAAAGCGGCAGATCTGGTCGAGCGCAGGCTCGGAGTCGCTGAGAACGATCTCCTGTCTGCCGGGGAAGGAGCCGAAGCAGAAGCGGTCGGCAACGATGAGCGCGCCGGACTGCTCGACGGTGCGCGTAAAGTCGAGATCGTCGATCTCGCTTCCGACAACTACGACGCGTGCGCGATGCGCAGGCTTCGCGTCGGGAACGCGAGTTTTGACTTCCTCGAGCGTTTCGCGCAGCTTGTCGATTATAAGCGCCTTCGGGCAGCAGTAGGAAACAAGGCACAAAACGTGGAACTCATAGCCCGTTATGGGCGGATTTGCGAGCTTGCGCATATCGCCGATCTCGGTTATGATGCGGCAGACCTCATTGTGCTCGGCAACGGCCTTGCGTATGGAAGCATCGGAAATGTCCGTGCCGTATCTCTCGTGCAGCGGCTCAAGAACTTTTTTCGTGATCTGGTTTTTGTAATGCTCGAGTCCGTGGGGCGTGACCTTGAACGGCACGTCGATGAAGGAAACGAAAAATTTTTCGTTCTTCACCAGCTGCAAGACCTCAAAATGCTCAAGCGTGCGGTTCATCTCGGTGCATGTCTCGCCGCCGGCAAGCGCCGACAGGAAGTTATAGCCGCCCTCGATGCCGCGCTCGACAAGCGCCTTGGCGTAGCCGCACAGATAGTTTGTCATGTAGTAGGTCGATATCTCCAGCGAGCCTGTGCGCGGCGCTCTCATTCGGACGGAAAAGCAGTTGTCAAGGTTGAGCAAAACCTCGGGCATGTGATAGCAGGTGTAGCCCACCGCATGCTTTCCCTCCGACACCGCCTGCATGACGAGCTCGTTTGCCGCCTCGTCGAGCAGATGCTCGAAGTAGATAAGGTGCTTTAAGTCTTTCATTTTTCCTCCCAATTATTAAAAAATCATTAGTTCGTCCAAGATTTATCATTACAATTAGTATATTATGTATAAAGCTCTGTGTCAACAAAAACCTATTGAGTATATGGCGTTTGACAGAGGCATGACTATGGTTTATGATATATTTATTAAAAGAAACATCGGAGGGATAAGCTATGAGCAAAAAGGAGCTTGCCGCGCAGTATCACGCCTCGGGCTGCAACTGCGCGATGGCCGTCGGCTGCGCGTTCTGCGACAAGGCCGGCGTGAGCGAGGACGAGATGAAGGCGCTCACTCGCCGCTACGGCGGCGGCGCACACAAATACTGCGGCGCGCTTTTGGGCGCTGTTGCCGCGATGAACATGGCAAGCGGTCAGCTCAACGAGGACGATCCCGCTGTGCTCGATGGGAAAGCATCGGACAAGGCCGCCGAGCTTCTGCGCAGGTTCGAGGCGAAAAACGGCTCGGTGTTCTGCCGCGAGCTCAAGGGGCGCGACACCGGCGTTGTGCTCCGTCCGTGCCGCGGCTGCGTCGAGGATGCGGCCGAGCTTGCCGAAGAGATATTCGAGGGAAAATAAATGTACCGTATCTTTATCGTCGAGGACGACCCCGGCATAGCCGAGGGCATAAAGCGGCAGGCCGAGGCCTGGGGACTTGAGGTGCGCTGTGCGGACGATCTGCGCAATGTTATGGGCGAGTTTGCCGCCTTTTCGCCGCACCTTGTGCTGCTGGACATAACCCTGCCGTTTTTCAACGGCTATCACTGGTGCAGCGCGATCCGCGCGGTGTCGAAAGTGCCGATAATATTCATATCCTCGGCGGCCGACAGCATGAACATCGTCATGGCAATGAGCATGGGCGCGGATGATTTCATAGCAAAGCCCTTTGACGGCAGCGTGCTCATGGCCAAGATACAGGCGCTTTTGCGCCGCAGCTATGATTTTGCGCCGGGCATGCCCATCATCGAGCACCGCGGCGCGATACTCAATACAGACGATAACTCGCTTTCCTACAACGGAAAAAGCATTGCGCTGACCAAAAACGAATACCGCATCCTGCTGTGCCTTATGCAGAGCCGCGGCAAGGTCGTCAGCCGCGAAAAGCTCATGGAAAAGCTGTGGGAGACCGACAGCTTCGTGGACGAGAACACCCTGACCGTCAACGTCGGCAGACTGCGCAAAAAGCTCGACGCCGCCGGGCTTGAGGGCTTTATCGCGACGAAATTCGGCGTAGGCTACATCGTGGAGTGATAAAATGAAGCTTTTTGGCGAATATTTAAAAGAGCATGCGCGGCTTATCGCGGCGTCGGTGCTTGCAGCGGCGATATTCCTTGTAAGCTTTGCTCTTTACGGACTGCCGCTGCTGGCGGTGGCGTATCCTGCGCTGCTGTGCCTTGCGCTGGCGGCCGTATTCGTCATACGCGACTATGCACAGGCAAAACGCCGTCACGCCGAGTTCATGGCGCTCACGGAGATAACCGCCGCAGAGGAGAAGATGCTGCCTCCGGCAAGGAGCATAGACGATGCCGACTATCGCCGGATTATCGCGCTTCTGGCCGAAAGCCGCGAAAAAATAAGCCGCAGCGCTCACCGCCGCTGGAGCGACACGCTCGATTACTACACCGTGTGGGTGCATCAGATAAAAACGCCGATCGCATCCATGCGCCTGACGCTTGAAGGCTCCGACTCGCCGGAGTCGCGCAAGCTGTCGGCCGAGCTTGGGCGCATCGAGCGGTATGTCGAGATGGCGCTTGTGTACCTGCGCCTCGATTCCGAAAGCAGCTACTATGTCATCCGCGAGTTTGAGCTTGACCCGTTCATTCGCCGCTCGGTGAAGAAATTTGCCGGCGAGTTCATCTCCAAGCGGCTGAGCCTTGAGCTTGAGCCGTCGGGCGCGAGCGTTGTCAGCGACGAGAAGTGGCTGGCCTTCGTCGTCGAACAGGTGCTTTCAAATTCGCTTAAATACACGCGCGAGGGCAGCGTGAGGATATATCTTGCCGAGCCGAAAACACTGTGCATACGCGACACGGGCATAGGTATCGCACCCGAGGATCTGCCCCGCATTTTCGATAAGGGCTACACGGGACTCAACGGCCGTGCCGACCTGCGCGCGAGCGGACTCGGGCTGTATCTTTGCCGCCGTGTCTGCCGCAAGCTCGGGCACGAGATATCCGCCGTTTCCGCCCCCGGCAAGGGCACGGAGATAAGGATAGACCTAAGCAGCTATGACCTCGACCCGGAGTAAAGCGGCCTTTGGCCGCAGTGAAGAAGTAATAGGTAATAGTGAATAAGTGTGGTGTGCGCAAGCGCAATATGCGTACCCGTAGGTACGTCAATGCACCGCTAAAAAACGGAACGGATAAATCCGTTCCCTACATGGTGCAGATGAAATTTGCACTAATATAGCACAATCTCCCGATGTGCGGAACAGCATGGTTTCCACCATTGTTCCGAACCGGGTTCACGCAATAAACGTATAAGGAGTGCGCCAAGGCGCTACTAAAAACATGGGAGTTTTGATAGATGGGAAAAAACTCGCGGAGAAGCTCTGCGAGGAGGTGAAAAGCGAGGCGGCGGCGCTCAGCCGCAGGCCCTGCCTTGCGGCGGTGCTGGTAGGAAACGACCCGGCATCGCAGATATATGTGCGCAATAAGGAGCGCGACTGCCTCAAGTGCGGCATAGACAGCCGCCGATATGACCTCGCGGCCACAACGTCGGAGGCAGAGCTTCTGCGGCTTATCGCGGCGCTCAACGCCGACGACGGCGTTGACGGAATTCTCGTGCAGCTTCCGCTGCCGGAGCAGATATCCGAGCGTGCGGTGATAAACGCGATCGCGCCGGAAAAGGACGTGGACGCCTTCCACCCGATAAACGTCGGCCGCATGGTCACGGGCGAGGGAACGCTTATGCCGTGCACCCCGGCCGGAATAATGGACATGCTGCACGAATACGGCATCTCGCCCGACGGCAAACACTGCGTCATAGTCGGACGCAGCAACATCGTCGGCCGCCCGATGGGGCTTATGCTGCTCAACGCCGACGCAACCGTGACATATTGCCACCGGCACACTCGGGATCTTGCGTCGTTTACACGGCAGGCGGATATTCTCATCGTCGCGGCAGGCTCGCCGAGGCTTATTCGCGGCGACATGGTAAAAGACGGCGCAGCCGTTATCGACGTCGCCATGAACCGTGACCCCGAGACCGGCAAATTCTTCGGCGACGGGTGCTTTGACGAGGTCGAGCCGAAGGCGGCGTTCATAACGCCCGTACCGGGCGGCGTCGGCCCGATGACGCGCGCGAGACTGATGAAAAACATCCTCGCCGCAGCAAAGTGCAGGGCAGAAAAATGAATGACAAGCGGCTGTACGGCATTGACCTGTTCAAGGCACTGGCTATGTTCCTCGTCGTCGTTCTGCATGTCAACACGCTCGGCACAGCATTCGACAGCAGCGTGCCCGGCTCAGCACAGTGGTGGCTGACCGACGGCATGATGACCGCGGCTTACTGCTGCGTTGACTGCTTTGCTCTGGCGACGGGCTTTCTCATGGCAGAGCGCGCATTCAGACCCGGCCGCATCGTATCGCTCTGGCTTCAGGTCGTGTTCTATGCCGTGGTAACGACTGTTGTGTGGTACTTTGCCGTTCCCGGTGCGGTCGGGATCAAAGATATCGTATCGGCGTTTTTCCCTGTGCTCACGTCAAAATACTGGTACTTCTCGGCGTATTTCGTGCTGTTTTTCTTCATGCCGTTTATAAACGCAATGCTGCATGCGCTCGACAAGCGCGCAAGAGCTGCACTGCTTGCCGCGGTGTTTGTGTTCCTGTCGCTGCTGCCGACCTTCAGGCCGCTGGACGTTATCCCGCTCTCGGCAGGATACTGCTTTTTCTGGCTGGCAGCACTGTACATCATCGGCGCATGCATAAAGCTCGACAGGCTGTATGAACGCGCGAGCGGAAAAACATTCGTGCTTTTATATTTTGCCTCGATCGCCGTGATGCTGCTGTGGCAGCTCGTGTTCGGTGCGGAAAGCGAGACGCTTATAAGCTATGTTTCGCCGACGGTGCTGCTGTGCTCGGTCGCGCTGCTGTGCGCGTTTTGCCGCCTTCAAGTGGGCGAAAGCTTCAAGGGCGCGGCAAAGCTTTTAAGCTCGACCTCGTTCGGCGTGTATCTTATCCACATAAGCCCGTTTATCTTGGCAAACTACATAGCGGACAGTTTTGCATTTATCGCAGGTCTCGATGCGGCGCTCGTCATTCCGTGCGAGCTTGGCTGCGCGGCGGCAATATACGCCGTGTGTACGCTTATAGAGTTCCTGCGGCAGAAGCTTTTCGCCCTGTGCGGCATTGACCGCCTTGCGGATATCGTCGGCCGGAGGCTTGACCGGGCCGCCGCAAGGCAATAAAAAGAGCAGGCCGGCAAGCGGCCTGCATAAACAGGGTTGTGGGATAAAGATATGAGCCGCGGCCTTGCTTTGCAAGACCTATTGGATAAGCTGTGCTTAGATAATACATCGCCGGTGCGGCCTTGTAAAGAGCGAAAAAGCACTGCTTTTGTCGAATGGAAAAATTTTTGCAAATAATTCTTTTCCGATCGGGAATACTGAGTGGGAAAGGAGTGTTTGCAAGTGATAATCGACCGCATCGCACTTATTCTGACCATAATCGGCGGCATCAACTGGGGCAGCATCGGCCTGTTCAAATTCGATATCGTCGCATGGATCTGCGGCGGACAGACGGCGACAGTCAGCCGAGTGATATACACGCTTGTCGGCCTCGCCGCGCTTTGGTGCATTTCCCTGCTTTTCCGCAGCGACGCGCTTCCCGATGAGGCATAAACCGATAAAAAACACCTTGCAATGACGCAAGGTGTTTTGATTTTATGCAGCTTCGGCAGGAGGCTCCGTCGGCTCGACCGGCTCCGTGGGTTCCGGATCGACCGGCTCGATCGGTTCAACAGGATCAACGGGCTTCTCGGCCTGATCCAGTGCTCGGTAAAGGAACGTTGCGACCTGGGCGCGGCTTACGACGCTGTTTGGCGAGAACGTATACTCGCCCGTTCCGGTGGTCACGCCGTTTTCGTATGCCCACAGCACCGAGCGATAGCAGAATGTTCCGGCATAGATATCGGCAAAGGGATTTTCGATGCCCGGCTCGGTCTGGCCGAGATAGCGCCACAGAAGAGTAACAAACTGCGCGCGCGTGACCTTGCCGTAGGGGTCAAAATACCCTGCGGAGACGCCCTTTGTTATGCCCTGCTCGACCGCCCACTGCACAGCCTTGGCACAATAGCTGCCGTCGGAAACATCGTAAAAGGTGCAGGTTCCGTTCTTCGGCGCCGGGCGGCCTGCCGCGCGCCAGATAAAGGTCACGACCTGCGCACGGGTACACTGCTCATCGGGCAGGAATTTTGCGGCGCTCGTGCCGTTGGATATGCCCTCGTCGATTACCCACTGTATGCCCTCGGCATAGTCGGCATGCCTGCCGTCGGGGCAGATGTCCGTCGCCGAGACCTTGAAGGGATAGCACTTTTGCATGTAGTTATAGTTTTCGTCGACCGCTTCGATGAACAGCTCATAGCTGCCGGGGCCGAGTGCGGAGAAGCTGAGCTTGCCGTTAAGAGCGTAGAGATCGGCAGTCTTGCTCTTGGGGGATGTCTGCACGCAGGAGAAATAGTCTCCGTCCAGGTTGCGGATATCGGCATACAGCCAGGTTATTGTGCTGCCGGAGCGGACAGTGCCGCTTATACTGAAATCCTCGCCGCCGAGGGTGCCGCTCGGAACGACGGCATCGGATACCGATATTGTGCCCGATGGCGAGCCTATCGTGCCGTACTGCGGCGTAGCGTAGCCCAGAACGGAGTCGTCGCGCGGTCTTTCGCGGCGCTCGACCATGTCGTTTATACTGTTGCCCTCGATGGTGTATATCGTCGTGTCGCTTGCACGCTCGACAATTGCTACATGCTCGGCAAGGCCGTCGCGCTTACCGTTATCTTCAAGCGCGTCGATAAACAGCAGGTCGCCTGCCTGCGGAGTGTACTCCTTCGTGCGCCACAGGCCACGCTCCTTGAACCATTTCACGCCGCCGAAGCAGCCGGAAAAGTTCGGTATAACGCTCTCGGGTACGCCCGAATAGCGTGCACACCAGCTTACGAACATCGCGCACCACGGCTGTCCGGGCAGACCGTACCACGAGCCGTACTTTGTGCCGTTCTGGAATTTTTCACGGTAGCCGAGCTGCGACTCGGCAACGCTCATGAAGCTTTCGCGCCGGCTGCGCCCGGAGTCGGCAAGCGCCGCCGGGGCAAGTCCGAGCAGCATCACCGCCGCAAGGACAAGGCTCATCACTCTCTTTCTCATATCTTCTCTCCCAGTTTCTAAAAAACCGCCGATCGGCATCGGCGGTTTTCATTTTTACTTCTCCAGATTGTTTGTGCGATAAAGGAAGGTCACGACCTGCGCACGGGTAGCCGTAGTGCCGGGTGCAAAGGTGGTGGCCGTAGTGCCGGAGGTCACGCCGTTTTCATATGCCCAGAGTATCGCCGGGGCAAAGACGCTGCTTGACGAAACGTCGGTAAACGGATTGAAGGTGCCGTAAACCGGCCTGTCGAGATAGCGCCAGAGGAAGGTCACAAACTGCGCGCGCGTGACGGTGGCATCGGGCGCAAAATGAGTGTCGTCAACGCCTGTCGTTATGCCGCGCTCTGCAGCCCATGTGACGGCCTTCGTGTAATATGCGTTATCCATGACGTCGGCAAAGCCGCTCTCGGAGTTCGTCGGCTCGGGCTGACCGGCAAGCCGCCAGAGGAAGGTGACTACCTGGCCGCGCGTACACTGCCCGTCGGGCAGGAAGCTCGTTGCCGTGTAGCCGCTCGTGATATTATTTTCCGCCGCCCAGATGATGGCGTCGGTGTAGTAAACGTGTTTGCCCTGCGCGTCAATATCGGTGAACGGGTTTTTTATGCCGCAGACCGAGCACACGCCGTTTACAAAGCTGTGGCCGAGCTGGCGCACATAGCTTGATTCAAACTTTTCGGTGCAGCTTTTGCACTCGTATATCGTGTAGCCGCGCTCGGAGCAGGTCGGCGCAACGACGGTGGTCTTATAATCGTGGACATGGTTATCGTAGCTTTCCCAAACAAGGGAGCCGCCGTAGCTTTCGCCCTTGTGATCGCCCCACTTCGTGCCGTTTGCCGGGTAGACGAGGCTGGTCGAAACGCCCTGGAATGCGTTCGGCGCAACATAGCCGTATTCGCCGGAGATGTTTATATAGTCGATCTGCGCGGCCGAGGGGAACGCGTTGTCGTCAAGGATAAGACTGCGGCAGTCGATGGACACGGACTTGAGGCCCTTGCAGCCGGAGAACGCGTTTTTTGCTATGCGCAGGCTGTCGGCGCGGCTGTATATGCCGACCTCGCGCAGGGCGGTGCAGCCGTAAAATGCGTTCGTTTCGATCGTCGTGCCGCTGCCGCCGTAGCTGGAGTCGTCCTTAACGAAGAACGCCTCGAGAGCCGTGCAGCCGGAAAACAGCGAGCCGGACACGGACGAAATGCCGGAGGGCAGCTCGGCATAGCTGAGCTTTTTGCAGCCGGAGAATGCGCCCTCGCCGATGTTCGAAACACTTTTGGGAACGGATATGCTCTTTATCGCCGTGCCTGCAAAGGCATAGCTTCCGACGCTTGTGCAGCCGGAGGGGATACCTATTGTCGAAAGAGCGGAGCAGCCGCGGAAGCACTCGTTGCCGATGATCCTGACGCCCTCGATGCCCTCGATATCGCTCAGCGCGGTGCAGCCGTAGAACGCACCGTCGCCAAGGCGCTTTAGCTCGGCGTTTATCTCAATGGAGCTAAGGTTTTTGAGGTTTGCAAAGGCATAGTTGCCGACGGTTTTAACGCCCGAGCCGATGATAACGGACTTTATAGACGCAGCATAGTCATGCCAGGGCGACTCAAGGCCGTCGGCCGAGTGATAGTCGCTCATCTCGCCGCTGCCGCTTATGCGCAGAACTCCGGTGTCCTCGTTGAGGCTCCATTTGAGGTTGCTGCCGCATTCGCCGCGGATGGTAGTATCCTTCCACTGAGCGTAGAGCGTGATATCCTTCAAAACGGGAGTGCTCGTTGTTACCTTGTTGCCGCCCTCGGGAGCGTCATACCAGCCAAGGAAGCGGAAGCCGTCCATGGTCGGCGTGGGCAGGGAGCTTATCTTGCCGTCTATCGTTGCATAGACATACAGCGTGTCGCACTCGCCGCCGCAGGGGTCGAGCATTATGCACGGAACGCGCTGCCACTGAGCGTAGATGGTGGTGTCCTTTGTGAATTTATACGAGCTTGTGATCTTCGTTCCGCCGGAGGTGGCGTCAAACCAGCCGGTGAAGGCGTAGCCGTTGCGCGTGGGCGTCGGCAGCGATTTCACGGTACCCTCGGCTGTGACATAGGCGTTTGCCTCCGAGCAGGCGCCGCCGTTGGGGTCGAGCTTCACCGTCAAAAGGCCGGGGCCGCCGCCGGATTTGTTGGTTATGTACCAGATCTGCGTGATGTTTGCAATGACGTTATCCTGCGAGCCGCGGTTTGTTGCGTTCCAGCTCTGCGAAAGCTTGATGCGCTTTGCGGCCGTGCCGGGATCGGCGCAGTAGAAGGTGTCGGTATCGGCGTCGTAATCGGTCAAAAGCACCGCGTGGGGGATGCTGCCGTCATAGATCTCGATGCCCTCGGGGTGCTTGTCCAGCAGGGCGAGCAGCGCGGATCTTTTCTCCGCGGCGCTCATGCCGGAATAGCTTTTAACGTCAACGGACATGCCCATGTATGAGTAGTTATATCTCATGCCCGTGCCGCTTATCCACGCGACCGAGCCGAGCGTTGACTCTGTTATCGTTTCCCAGTCGGCGTTTCCGTCGATTATGGCGCGGCGGCGCAGCATCATGACCGCCGAGGTCAGCGTACATTTTCCGCTGCCGCTCTGCATGAGGAAAACGTTGTCGTCGTTTATGGTTTCGGCCAGCGCGCTTGCCGGTATCATCGTCAGCACCAGCGCAAGCACCAGCAGCATGCTAAGTATACGTTTTTTCATTCTTTCCTCCCGTGAATTTGCTGAGAATATTTTATAATTATATCTCACGGGAGCGGTTCAATCAAGGAATTTCAGAGATTGTTTACATTACAGCCGCCTACGCTTGGCATATTACAGCGCCGCTGCATCAAATCAGCAACGGCGCAAGTGTCAATATGCCCAAATTATCCTCGAAAATTTCGTCAAATTGCCCGATCGGCAGAGGGTTTGCTCCCCGCCCGGCCTCGATCGTGTAGCCGGGGCGGTCGAAGTTTTGGATAAACCAGTCCTTATACCCGGCAAAGCCCGAGGCAAAGGGCGTTTCCTCGGCGGCATAGCCCGAAACGGCGGAAAATGTTTCGGCTATCTCGCGTGAGCGCGGCGGCAGAAGGTCGAGATAGCGCCAGTAGATCACCTCGCCCTGGGTGTGGTAGGCCAAAGTGAGCTGCGGCGAGAGCGCGAGCGTGAAATCATACATCGCGCGGCTCTCCGGCGCGGACAGCGGAGACGAGCCGACATAGTCGGCAGGCGCCGGGCCGACAACGCCGAGGGCGAATTTATTCTCCCTCGCCTGCTCCCACCCGGCCGGATATTGCAGATTTAGATCCGTGCCGCGGATATTTGCCTTCCAGCCCGACGGGAACGGCACGTTGGGGTAGCTTTGCGCGATGCGCTTAGCGCCGTTGTAAAATTCGCCGCTTGTAAGCTCGCCGGTGACGAGGTCAACGCCGTCCGGGTCAACACAGGGCGCTATGTAGATTGCCGCGCTTTGGTATATCTCTTTCGCGCTGCGCCCGAAAATTTTTCCGCCTTCGGCATATGCACGCGCTAATTTTTCGGCAAATGAAAGCAGCAGCGGAACGGTTATCCACTCGTTTGCGTGGTGCGCGGCGTTGTAGAAAACGCTTTTTTCGCCCTCGCCGATCGAAAGATACCACAGCGGCCGGCCCATGACCGATTTTCCGAACTGCCCGGTTTTCACAAACGGATACCGCGCCGCGATGCCGCGCACGCAATAGGAAACGAGCGCGGATGTAAAACTGATATTTGTGGGCACAATATCAAACGGGAGCGGAATGACGACCGAGCTTCCGACGGCGAGCTTTTCCGGAGCGATGCCGGGATTTGCCGTCAAGATCGCCGACAGAGGCACATTATAAAGCTGCGAGAGCGCAAACAGCGTATCGCCCCGATGGATGCGGTGCGAGGCAAAGCCCGTGTAATACGGCATGAGCGCGCGATGCGTCGCAGGGCCTGCAACGCCGTCGGCGGCAAGACCGTTATCGGACTGAAAGGTGCGCAGCGCGGCTTTTGTTGCGTTGCCGAAAATGCCGTCCGGCGCAAGCGAGCGAGCGCCTGCACGCCCCAGCGCAAGCTGCAAAAGCTCCACCGACGGCCCGACAGAGCCAAGCTTCAAAACCTTCATATTATAAAACCCCCTTTTTTAATAGCGCTTTTAGGCTGCTACGGATACGCATATCTCTGGTGTCACGGTATCGAGACATTGGTGTAAACCGTATTCGTCTCGCGCTACGTTAGTGCGGCATAGCGTTTTGTTGCCCGGTGTCGAAGTTACCGACAAAACCGTAAAACTGCCGCCACACATTAGTGAAGTGTTAAATTCTGCACCGCACCCCATTGGCTCACCTGTCAAGGGGAGCAGGCAGCTTTGCTGCCGAAGGGTTGAATTAAAACCTATTAACTATCAGCTATTAGCTCTCCGCTGCGCCCACCGGTCGCTTGTAGGGAACGGATTTATCCGTTCCGCTCGCTATGGTTTTGCCAGTAGCTTCCGGTCGGGCTGACGCAAAAAATGTATTGGCAGGAGTGTAAAAGCGCCTCTAAAAAGGTAAAAGTTAAAGTGCGGTTCTGAAATATATTTTACGCTCAAGACCACATACTTTATGTGTGGAGGTGAGATATGACGATCAAAAAAATCATGGCGGCGGCGCTGTCGGCGGTGCTGTGCGTCGTGCTGAGCGCGGCGGCGTTTGCCGAGTCGCTCGTGCCGGGCGGCGGCGCCGTCGGCATACGCATGACGACCGACGGTGTTGTGGTGGCAGGCGTTTCGGAGGTCGAAACGCCAAACGGCAAGCGCTCTCCGGCAGCGGAGGCAGGGCTAAAAAAGGGCGACGTCATAACGCGGCTTGGCGGAGCCGACATCGGCACGGCGCAGGACTTCAAAACGGCGCTCGCGCAGCTTGACGGCAGCAAAACGACCGTGACGATCGAGCGCGGCGGCAAGGCAAAGCAGCTGAACATCACGCCGGCGCAGGACGCCGACGGCGCGTGGAAGCTCGGGCTTTGGCTGCGCGACGGCGTGAGCGGCGTCGGCACGCTGACGTTTTACGACCCCGAGACCGGCGTTTACGGCGCGCTCGGCCACAGCATCAGCGACGAGGCTACCGGCGAGGCTCTGCCGCTCGGCGACGGCGGCATCTACAAGGCGCAGATAGTCGGCATCGTGCACGGCGAGGTCGGCGCGCCGGGGCAGCTTGACGGCAAAACCGACTGCACAAAATTCCTCGGCGATATCCGTATAAACTGCGGCTGCGGCATCTTCGGCAAGGCCGATTTTGACGGTCCGACGCTCGAGACCGGCGAGTTTGAGACCGGCAAGGCGACGATAAGATGCACGCTCAGCGGCGAGGAAACGCGCGAATACGGCATCGAGATCAAAAAGGTGTATTCCTCGGCGGAGGGCACGACCGTCATGCTGACGGTGACAGATCCCGAGCTTTTGGCGCAGACCGGCGGCATCGTTCAGGGCATGTCGGGAAGCCCCATCATCCAGAACGGAAAGCTCGTCGGCGCGGTGACGCACGTTTTCGTAAACGACCCGACCTCGGGCTACGGCGTCAGCATCCGGGACATGCTGAAAACGGCGGAATCGGCGGCGTAAGCGGCAGCAAAAAGCAGCAAAAACCGGGAGTGCGGAAAAATCCGCACTCCCGGCGATCATACTTATTTATTCATTGTTTTGCCCGGTACGCAGAGCGTAAACAGCAAAAACGCCGCGCTCACGCCGACTGCGAGGTAATACGGAAGCTTCACCGCTCCCGAGGCGGTTTGCCGCCGATGACAGGCCCATCAGCCCCTCGCGCTTTTCCGGCGCAAAGTAATAGGTCAAAAGCCCGGTTGACAGCGGCATGATTATGCCGACGCCAACGCCGACGAGCGCGCGCATGACAAGCACTGCCCAGATCGAATTAAACAGGCCTGCCGCAGCGCCGCCGACCGTGTAAAGCGCAAGGCCGACCATAGTCAGCGTGCGCGCGCCGAAGCGCGAGGCCAGGCGGCCGAAGAACATATTCGTTATCACGATAAACAGCGCCGGCATGCACACAACAAGCTGCACCTCGAGCTGGCTTGCGTCGGAAAAATGCCGGCGTATGACCTCAAGCGCCGGAGCGACCGCCGCACCGGCCATTACCGTTAAAAGCGAAAGCGACAGTATGCTTGCCGCCAGCGGCTTCAATTTAATTTCTCTGTTTCTCAAAAAACTTCCTCCTTTTTTAGAGGCGCATTGACGCAGCTACGAATACATTTTTTGCAGCAGCCCGGTTCGAGGTTGCGGAGAAAACCGTGGGTGCCTCGCGCAGCGTTAGTGCGGTGCTGAATTTACGGTGCACCCTTGTAGGGAACGGATTTATCCGTTCCGTTTGCCACGGTTTTGCCTGCACTCAAATCTATAGCTGTAGCGACCAGTGGCCGCAGCGGAGAGCTGATAGTTAATAGCTATGGTGTTTGCTTAAATTCAACCCCTCGGCAGCAAAGCTGCCTGCTCCCCTTGACAGGTGAGCCAATGGAGTGCGGCAAAAAACTTTGCATCGCACTACCGGGTTGCGTGGCAATCACGGTTTATTCCATTGCCTCGAACCGGGCAACCAGAGATAAATGTGTTGGTAGGTGCCCCAATGCGCCTCTGAAAAAGTGCGAGGCAACTATGGTTTTGTCGGCACCCTCGAACCGGGCTACCGCGAACACAACTCCGCACTACCGGGTTGCGTGGCAATCACGGTTTATTCCATTGTCCCGAACCGGGCTACCAGAGATAACCGTATTGGTAGGTGCGTCAAATCGCCTCTAAAAATCAGCGTTGCCGGTGGTGCGGGGATGAAGCTCGACGTCGCGGATATTGGAAACGCCGGTGAGGTACATGACCAGCCGCTCGAAGCCCAGACCGTAGCCTGCGTGTCGGCAGGAGCCGTAGCGGCGCAGATCGAGGTACCACCAGTAGTCGTCGGGGTTAAGACCCAGCTCGTTCATGCGTGCAAGCAGAACGTCGAGGCGCTCCTCGCGCTGCGAGCCGCCGATGATCTCGCCGACGCCGGGAACAAGGCAGTCGGCCGCGGCAACGGTCTTGCCGTCGTCGTTTGCGCGCATGTAAAACGCCTTGATATCCTTGGGGTAATCGGTGACGAAGATGGGCTTTTTAAAGACCTTTTCGGTCAGGTAGCGCTCGTGCTCGGTTTGCAGATCGATGCCCCACTCAACGGGGAAGTCGAACTTCTCGCCGCTTTTCTTGAGGATATCGACGGCCTCGGTGTAGCTTATGCGGCCGAACTCGTTGGAAACGACGTTCTCGAGGCGCTCGAGCAGCCCCTTGTCCACGAAGGAGTTGAAAAACTGCATCTCCTGTGGGCAGCGCTCGATGACAGTGTTTATGACGTACTTGACCATCGCTTCGGCGTTGTCCATGTAGTCGTAAAGGTCGGCAAACGCCATCTCGGGCTCGATCATCCAGAACTCGGCGGCGTGGCGCTGAGTGTAGGATACCTCGGCGCGGAAGGTCGGGCCGAAGGTGTAAACATCGCCGAAGGCCATGGCGAAGTTTTCGGCGTTGAGCTGGCCGGAAACGGTAAGGCTCGTGACCTTGCCGAAGAAATCCTTGCTGTCATCGACCTTGCCGTCCTCGCGCAGAGGAAGGTCGTTCAGGTCGAGGGTGGTCACGCGGAACATCTCGCCTGCGCCCTCGCAGTCGGAGCCGGTGATGATCGGCGTGTGGACGTATACAAAGCCGTTATTGCGGAAAAATTCGTGCACGGCCTGCGCCGCAACGCTGCGGACGCGGAAGGTCGCCGAGAACAGGTTCGTGCGCGGTCTCAGGTGCTGGATCGTGCGCAAAAACTCGACGCTGTGGCGCTTTTTCTGAAGCGGATAGTCGGGGGTGGATGCGCCCTCGACGGTGACCTCGGTCGCCTTCAGCTCAAACGGCTGCTTTGCGTCGGGCGTGAGCACAAGCTCGCCCTTGGCGATGAACGCCGCGCCGACGTTCTGATGCGCAAGCTCGTCGTAGTTATCGAGCTTCTCGCGCTCGAGCACGACCTGCAGGCTCTTGAAGCACGAGCCGTCGTTAAGCTCGATAAAGCCGAAATTCTTCATGTCGCGGATGGTGCGCGCCCAGCCGCAGACGGTTATCTCCTTGCCGCCGAAGCTGTCCGCATCGGCAAATATCTGAGCGATCTTAGTGCGTTTCATAATAACACTCCAATCTTTTGTTTTGTTTGTTGACAAGCGATTATTATATACTATTTTTTTCTTCCTTGCAACAAAATTAAAAATGTGATATATTAATATATGTTAATAATGTATTAAGGATAAAAGCTTTTGTGGTGCCGCATGAAGCGGCGCAATTTTTTTGGAGGTCGAAAAAATGCTGGCGGTTGGTCAAACGGTTGTCTATGGAACGCAGGGAGTGTGCATGGTCAAGGAGATAAGCATGCTCAAGCTCGGAAAAACGAAGGGCGAGTACTATGTCCTCAGCCCGATCGACGATCCGGGCAGCACTGTTTATGTGCCGACGGCGAGCGAAAAGCTTGCAAATAAGCTCCGCCCGGTGCTGACGGGCAGCGAGGCAAACGCGCTTATCGACGAGGCAGCGAACGAGCCGCTTGACTGGATAACGAGCGATAACGAGCGCAAAACGGTCTGCGACGATATCGTCAAAAACGGCAGCCGCAAGCAGCTCATGCAGCTTGTCGGAATGCTGTATCGCCGTCGCGAGGCGCTCAAGGATCAGAAAAAGCACTTCCACAATGTCGATGCGCAGTATCTGAAAACGGCTGAGCGCATGCTGCACGGCGAGCTGGCCTATGCTCTGGGCATTGCCGCCGACGACGTTGCCGAGTATATCCGCCGCCGGCTTGCCGGGTGCGATACTTGACGGGAAAGCTATAATATTGTATTATATTTAAGATATCAAGCAATAAGGAGGAGCATATATGGCATTGATTCCTCAGGTGACCTGCCGCCGCTGCGGAGAGAAGTATTCCGCAATGCGCCGCCGCTGTCCCAAGTGCAGCACTCGCAGAGTCCAGAACAGCCGCCGCGCTCCCGGCACAACGCCCAGCGCCGTCAAAGGCACGGCTGCAAATAAAAGAGCGGGCGATAATCGCAAATGGCAGTTTATTTTCGGCGCGATACTCATCGTTGCCATCATAGCGGCGCTCATAGTCATGATAACCGTGAGCCTCGATAATGCGGACAATCCCAATGCTCCGGTTATGCCGACGCCTCCGGCAGATGTCTCTGCCGCGCCGACTCCGACCCCGACTCCGACCCCGACTCCGACTCCTACGCCGGAGATAACCTCGGTCACGATGAGCAGCCCCTACGCAAATCCCTGCACGGAGTTTGCGATCCAGGCCGGCCAGTCGATAACGCTCACAGGCTCGCACTTCCCGATGACGGTCACTGCCGAGTATCAGTGGTCATCGACCGACCCGAACGTTGCGACCGTGACGACCAACGAAAACGGCACCTGCACCGTGACGGGCGTAAGCGCAGGAACGATGAAGGTCGTCCTCTCGTGCTACGGAAAAACCGCCGAATGCACGGTATATGTGAGAAATTAAAAAAAGGTATTGACAAATCCATCGGCATCGGGTAGAATAACCGTTGCCGATGAAAATGGACGATTGGCGCAGCTGGTAGCGCATCCGCTTGACGTGCGGGAGGTCACAAGTTCGAGTCTTGTATCGTCCACCATAAAAGAAAAATCCCGTAGTTATTGAAACTGCGGGATTTTCTTTGTTTATCAATGGTTTGCTGAATTTTTCGCAAATCATTTTTTTGCATTTTCGTATATTTTTTATTGTCTCAAATGCTCTTTTAATATGCGATTTTACGACAACTTTTACGACAACTTTTCAGTAAAATATAATATGCGCCTTTAGTACGTATTTTTATCGAAGCCCTATTGACAAATGCGCATTAAAGGCGTATAATAGTGAATGTAAGGAGGACGGCAGATGAAAACAAAAGACCTTATCGAGCTTTTAGAACGAAACGGCTGGAAGTTCAAGCGGCACGGCGCGAACCACGACATATACGTGAAGGACGGTCAAAGGGAAAGCGTCGTAAGGCACAGAGAAACCGACGAAGAGTTAGCAAAAGCAATCATCAAGCGGCGCGGGCTGAAATAAGCCCGCCGCCCTTGGCGATAATATATAGCACAGTTTCAAGGAGGTATTCAGAATGAAAAACGCATATCCCATCGTTATGACGCAGGGAAAAGAGTTCATCGTGGTATTTATCCCCGATTTCAATATCAATACGCAGGGAAAAGACATTCCGGACGCGATCGAGATGGCGCGGGATGCAATCGGGCTTATGGGAATTGATATGCAGGACGACGGCGAAGCGTTGCCGGAAGCGTCGAGCATTGCAAATGCACAAGCTGAAGCGCCGTCCGGCGCGATCGTTTCGCTGGTTGACGTTGATTTCGCGGAGTACCGCAGAAAGAACGATATGCGCGTCGTGAAGAAGAATTGCACCATTCCTTCATGGCTTAATTATGAGGCGGAGCGAGCAGGTGTTAATTTTTCTGCTGTGCTGCAAAAAGCGCTCAAAAATGAGCTGAATCTTATCAGTAGATAAGCAAACAAACAGCCCTCAGCGGTTCTGCCGAGGGCTGTTTTTCTATTCACTTGTTGTGAAACGCTTGAAGAACTCCGTGAAAGCGTCAAGCGCATAATGGATAATGAGTAAATAAAAAGAGTAGCGACCTCCGCTAAAACGCCGCTACTCAAGCGCCAAACAAGGTGAGCCGGAAGCCTTACTCCGGCCACCTTGATTATAACCAAGTAAGGCAAAAAATCAAGGTGGAATCCTAGTCTAAATGAATTGTTTTTTTGAAGTAATTAGGAATTCGAAATTATGGATACACAAAACTTACGGCTTTCCAATGAGCGTGGCATTCTGAAATATGATTATCGTAATTAATTGTTGAGCAGTGCTTAAGACGAGATAGGAACAGCTATTATTTGGGCTATAAGCAATGCGTTGTTAGCTTTTCTAACTTTTTTAGTTGCTTTTTCTAACGATCAGTGCTATATTAATTAATGAAGGAAAAGATTAAGGAGGCAACAGCCATGACAAAAGTATATGAAAGGATAAAGGAATTACGAACAAAACTGCATCTTTCTCAAGATTATGTGGCTACATGTCTAGGTATGAATAGAGCAACTTTTTCGCAATTAGAAAATGGAAACAGGAAAATCACTGCTGATGATCTCTCTAAGCTTAGCGATCTCTTTGGGGTTTCCGCCGATTCAATTCTGCATGGGGCAGAAGTAAGCCAGCCAGCAGCTATGTTTGCCCGTAGCTTTGAAAGCTTAGACGAAGCAGACCAAGCAGAAATAATGAATTTAATTCGTTTTAAGACGCAAATAAAAGCACAGAGGTAGAGATAAATGGGGTTCGAAACGGTTGCGAAGGAGTTCTCATCTCCTGAACGAATGGCGGCGGCATATTTGAGATTGAAATTTGGGAATGAAAAAATTAAATTCCCAATTAATCCGTTTGAGTTGTTATTGGACGAAGGGATAATATTCAAACTTTCGACATTCAAGAAACTCGAAGGTGTTTATATTCCTGCAGCTTCAGAAGATGATGTCCCAATAGTAGGCATAAATATCAATCGTCCAATCACTCGTCAACGATATACTGCCGCGCATGAATTATGCCACCATTTTCGCGATACTGACAAGCAGATATCATGCCCGGTTGTAGGTAAGAATGCGACGGAACGATTCGCTGAGGACTTTGCTGCTGCTCTACTCATGCCAATAAGTGAATTACGGGCGCAAGTGAACAAGCGGAAGAATACAAAAGGAAATATTGATTTTGAAGACGTTTTAGACATCGCTGACTTTTTTGGAGTGAGTTTTATTTCTTGCTTATTCCGTATTGCATATAAGATTCATGCTATAGATGGCGATACCGAAGCTAAAGCTTTAAAAAAGCGGGCCGAAAAATACAAGCCCGAGACAGTACGAAAAAGTCGACATCTAACCTATAGCAATCTATATTCCGAACTCATAGATTGCTATAAAGAACAACTTGCATTTTCTCCTTCGGATCACGCGAGATTTATCTTCCAAAACAACTATATCTACAACGACAGTCGAATGGAAGGTCTAGAAGTAACAATTGAGCAGGCATCGGAAATAGTAACTGACCTGCGTCTAAAAACACAAAATAGTGAATACTGCCGCGAGGAAAATGAAGCATATCTTTCTATCGCTGGTCATTATGAGATGTATCAAAGTATTTTTGCGGAGCCTGTGAAGGATTCGGTTTCTGTCTATGATATGATGCCGTTAAACAGAAAACTGTTTTCTTATTATCCTCATCCGGAATTCGGAGGTTCTATAAGGCAAAATAATACTCTCGTATTGGGCGCCAAATTTGAAACAGCTGATTATCATGATATTTTCCCGGAACTCAAAAAAATTGAGGATGAGGTTCATCATTATTTTTTAATACATGACGAGATTCCGATTAGCGAGTATATAAAGCATGTAGCCAAAACACATCATCGCATCACTGTTGTGCATCCATTCCCGGAAGGAAACGGACGAACTTCTAGAGCTTTTATGAATGTCCAGTTTGTTCGAGCACAACTTCCGCCCATCTACATTAAAGTTGAGGACAAGAAAGAGTATATTGCAGCTCTGTCGCGTGCAGATAAATATAATGATTACGATGAGCTTTATGAGATAATATTTAGAATGATGCTGAAATCGCATGCTAATTTAACATGTAATTTGACACTATAGAATTGATTATTAATTTTACAGCCCTCGGCATATCTGCCGAGGGCTGTTTTTCTATTCACTTGTTCCCGATATCATCGGTCTTGTCCTTGAGCTTTTTGATTCCGCTCGTCAGCCAGTCGGGCACAGGCGCGCCCAATGCCTGCGCATTCTCGGCGATGGAGCCTATTTCCGTGAATATGTACCACATTGTGACTAAGGGCCCGAACAGCGTTTCATAGTCAATCGGCAGCGTTATGCCGAGCCCCTGCATGCCTATCTTCAATGCTAAATCGCACATGAACGCAGCTACTACTGCGACTATCTCGCCGACCTTGTGCCAGCGTCCCTCGCGGGATCTTGCGCTGTTCCAGTCTCCGGCCTTCTTCGCGGCGCACGAGCCCGTTGTCCAGTCAATAATTATAAGCGCGAGAAACAGCATTACCGCCCAGCCTGCCCAGCCTATCAGGCCGGTGATGATTGCCGCAATTGCAGTCGCGGCGCCCTTGATCTCTGTGATTTTATCCGGTGCGTTCATTTACTTGCCCTCCATAATGCGCTGACAGAAGATCATTACCCTGAGCATATCCTCCGTCAGGTCTATCACGCCGTCGCCCTTGCCCTTGATTATGCCGTCCTGCATGAGCTGCTTTACGGTGTCGCGGTAAAGCCCTTCGGGAACGTCGTTGACCGTTTTCCATCTCACCATATCCTCATCCTCCAAAATTTTATTTACTTCCGCTGCGATCTGGCCGTGCCGCTCGTACAGCCACTGACCGGGGCAGGCTTTGTTTTCATAGTCCCTATGTACGGTCATGTTACAGCCGCCTTTGTGGTTCATGCGGTCGTATTTGTCCGTTGACCAGACCAGCTTTGCAATTCCGTTTCGCTTGCAGATATCGGCTACAAGGGTAATCAGTTTTTTATACACAGCATCTTTAACGGCGTAGGGGTGTCGGTTATCGCACGCAACCTCGATGGTCACGGCGCGCGCGTCGTTGGCGTTGTTGGACGTGCACCAGCTTCTGTCTTTTTCTTCGACGTACATTCCGACGCGCCCATCTGCGCCTATGCCGTAGTTGGCACTTGCCTGCTTGGTCTGGAACAGCCTGCCTAACGTTTCAACCGCCGCCTGTGCCGCTGCGCAGTGGATTGTGATAGTGTCGATTACATGCCCGTTACGGCTGCCCCTGTGGGGGCTTATCCGTGTGTAGCTGACAAGCGGTGAATTTGTAAATGCCATCGTCAGTCCTCCGGTTTGTTAAACGCAGCTCTTGATGTGCTGTCGCTGCTTGATGCTAAATTCACTGCGTAGGCAGTCTGCTTGGGGCAGTCGCGTCCGAGCGGAACGCAGTAGCCGCAAGGCAGCCTGTGCAGGCAGCCGTTGTGAAGCTTGGTATCCATAGTGTTGTCCATAGTGTTAAACATCGTCAATCCTCCTCTAAAAGTCCTGAATAGGTCTTTTCGTCGTCGTTCATTCCGCATCCTCCCACGCCGACGGCAGCGCGGACGCATTGTGTACAACATTATCCTGTAAGCACCTGTGTACCTTGCCGGAAGCGTCCTTGTAGCATTCGCCGGTCATGTACATGCCGCTCGTTCCGAGAGGAGCTACCCATGCTTTAGCCTTGGCCGGGTCGGTCGTGTGGCATAGCCCCCACAGAGCGCGAAGCGTTGACGGTCGGCCACTGTAGTTTGCTGCGTTATAGGGCTGTATGAGCTTCCACACCTGACCCTCATCGGCTACCGGCGTTCCCACCGGGCATGCGCTGTAATCCTTAGTCGCGTCGAAGTCCGGCACGGCGATTTCTGCGGCGATAATTTCAGTGCCGGTCATGGTGTTCGCCTTTGTCCGCAGGGCTGCGGCATCATCCGCGCCCTTTTCCTTCATTTTTGCGATCGCTTCATCTTTCGTCATATGCTGTTAACCCCCTCTCTGTAGGCTGCGTCGAGTGCCGCCGGAGTTATTGCGTCTGCAATTTCGGCCTTCATATCCTGCACCGTACTCGCGCGATCGTTAACTTCAAGCATTCTGCCGGTCTGTAGCCACGCAGCGAGATTATTTTCAATCTCCTGCTGTAGCCCATCGCGCTGCTTAACGTGAAAGACATACTCGTCATATTCGTACAGCGGTGCAGCGTTTTCATCATCCGTCGGGGTAATGTCCTTGACGTTTTCGCGCACCCTGACTTCAACGTAACCCGGCATAGGCCAGTAGCTTTCAACCGTTACGGCTGTCGGAAAACCATTTCCTTGTACTCTCATGATGCTGCCTCCTTATTGTGGTATATAGACTAAGCGCGAGCCGGACTTAGCTGAATATGTCCCGCTAGGTATCGTCAAATCGGCAATAAACAAACCGCAAGCAGCTTTTGAAGTCCACCCTCCACTTACTGAAACCGTTTTCCAACCAGACTCTGAATAGCAGCAGTCGCACATGAAAGACGATGAACTGCCTCCTTGGGTTTGGGGCAGCATAATATGTTCATTGTCGCCGATATCAAGCCCTACTTGTTCAATAAATTCGCCACTCCAATTACCCACATGTTCGTAAGAAAGTAGCGAATAATCTGTTGAAGTGTCATCCGCATATTTAGATGGATCATTGCATACATAATACGCGTTATCATGAGCATTCACACCATCTACACTTTCAAATGTGTTTCCCCACAGGCCCTCAAGGCCACGCCAAACCACATCGACTTGGTCAGCGGTACCCGCTGGACGTCCAGTAAGGTTTGGTACATTGTCACAGCTGCCGGTGCGTTGCGCATCATAAAAACTGCTAGTATTTGGAGAATCGGAATAGCCCGCTCCTATAGATGCCTGCACATCATTATTTGCGAACTCAACAAGAATTAACATTTGAATCGCAGATAATGTAGATATATCGAGGATCTGCCAACCAGTGCCTTTCGTTTTCGCCGAGCTCCTAAATGATGCTCGGCTGCGCTGCGTAGTCGGTGCTGTATTGCTTTTAGATAACTTGTCAGAAGAAGTCTTGTAAGCACCAACATAAACGCAGTCTTTTGGACTATTTGCGTGATTAAAGGCAGGGTGCAATGTAAACCCTTCCAGTTCGCTCCCAGCAATTTTTATGTATTCTATATCGCCTTCTCGGTACCGCTTATACCAAAATTTCGGTATTTTTACCATTACATCGCCGGTTGATAGCGTTTCACGTGTGATGTCACTCCAAGGGTAATAATCGTCAAAATCACTTGCCCCGGCAACTACGCCGATGGAGGCAGTAGCCGTAAACGATTCAGCGATATCCGTTCTCGCCCAAACCGGTGATGATTTTGTAATATCGCGGCTAATGCCAAATATCTGAATTGCGTAAACCGCCACCTTTTTAAATTCGCCATCTATTGAGATATCAACATTTTCAGACTTGACATTTTCACCAAGTGTTGCTGTTACAGTCCACGTCCCCTTACGCGTCACTTTGAATGAGCAATTACCGGAGGTTGCAACTGCGGTCAATGTTGTACCGCCATTCGAACACGTGCACGTAGCGCCTTTATTAGAAATAACCTGTATGATAGCGGCAAACGACGAACCGCCGCCTGCGTGATTGATAAGAGGCATTACAAATCCCTCCTGATTATTAAAGTCACCGGGATATCCGTTGCCGGCTTATCGCCCAGCGCGACGAGCTGTATGCTGCCTGTCGCCTGTGTGCCGCCGACGATCATAGCGCCCGACAGCGCCTCCAACTGCGCCTGTGTTATCCCGTTGTTTTCTCGCGGCAGAAGCTCAACCGCCGATGTAGCCGTGATGTTCGCGTTGCTGACGGTGTATTTCTTTGCCGTACTCCAGCTCGACGCATACAGCGTTAAATTCACTTTCGACGACCGCCCCGCGGAATACACCTCCCATGTATACCCCGTAGCCGCCGCCCCTGTGCAGTGATAAACAAGCTTTGCCGCCGTGTCGATGTACTCCTGGCCGACAACACCGACGGTCGAGGTCGTGGGTGGCGCGGTGCCGATGATGGGCTGAGGAATGTCCGCGATAGCAGCGGCGATTGCGGCCTGCATAGTCGCTGTGGTAACGACGGCGCTTGCATCGACCGTGACCGAGATACTGCCGGTGTTGGATATCATGATCAGGCCATAGAACGTATAAACGAAGTCCGGTGAATCGGATGCCGACGGAACGTCGATGCCTTCGGAATTCTGAAATAGTGCGAGCAGCTTACCTTCGCCGCTGCCGACCTTTGCCCATATGCCGAACTGATTAAGGGTGTAGCCGGCTGGCGGTGCGGTGATCTGAAGCTGGATTTTAAGGCCGGTGGCGCCGTCAGCCTTGCTGTGGCTTACGATGCTTGCGGCCTGCTTCTGCCCGGCAAGCGCGGTTTGAGCTATCATTGCGGCCTCGGCGACGGTGCCCGTGCCGGCGGCTGCAGAGTATATATTCAGGGTCGTACCCTCCGCCCATGCGGCGAGAAGCTCCGCGCCCTTGTTGGTGACAACGCCTGTCCATTTTGCCATATGTATACCTCCGGATTAAATGTAGTTTTCGGCGATGCCGCTATCGACAAGTTCGCAGCCGACAAAGGCGGCGGCAGTGTATGCGACAGCTTCGGCGCCAGTTTCATAGTATTCGATGGAATCCAGTATTGACCGCTGGTTTTTGTACTGATTTACCCACGCCTGCACCTGTGCTCGCCTTGCATCGTCAACGGTGTCGGCAGCAATATCGATCTGCACTTTAAAGTGATATACGCTGCCGTTATAGTCGTACCATTCGCTGACTCGGCCTCTTGCAAACAAGGTACTTATAAGCTGCTCGAGAGCCGCCGGAGTGCCCATGTGCGTGTAAAACGTCAGCGTGCCGGATATAAGCTCTCGCTTCGTCTCTACCGGCAATGCCTCGTCGTATGCCGGGGTGCGCAGCTCGGCGGCGAGGGCATCCAGCACCGTGTCCGGCGCGGACGCAAGCGCCGCGTATGTGCGCGACTTATCGGCGTAGGAGCATAGCTGCCTGATCTGACGGCCTACGGCGTAGGCCAGCGCCTTGACCTCGGCCGTTGCCAAATGTCCGGGCAGTATGTCGGTCATAAGGCTGTCCTTCAGATCAATCATCTTCAAGACCTCCGTATGTGACCGATGCCGCGGCCGAAAGATTTGCGACGGATGTTGCTGCCACCTTGGTGTAGGCGGGTGCGGACACGACAACGCGCTTTGCACCGGCTGCAATGACCATCGCCGTCAGCTTCGACGGGTTTATATCGCGGCCTATGGTGCGCTGCCACGCCGTGTATTGCGATATGGACGTGTTTACGGCTGCTTGGATATTCTCGGCCTGTGCGCTGTCTTCGCGGCTTATGTAGTACGTCAGGCTTATGCTGTAGCTTACGTTTGCCGGCGCGGCGACAACTACCTTGTCGGTCAGCGGCCGGATGGTTTTTGCGGAAAGGTACGCCGTAAGCCCCTGTATCATCTCCGTGCCCGGCGCGGTGCCGTCGCTGTTAAGGAATGCGATGTTTACAGTACCGGCATCGTGATTTGCGGACACGACAACGTCGCCCACGGCCGCGCTGTACCGCTTCGCGTGATAGATATACGCATCTGCCGCTCCGGCTGTGGAGTACGCACCGGGTGCGAGATAGATGCGCTCCTTCAGCGCGTCGTCGGTTTCAACCTCCGCTCCTCCTGCCGCATCGGTCGTGTTCGTGACCGATGAGACATACGGTACGGGGTCAACGATGGTCGTCAGTTCTCCGGCGGCTATCGAATTGGCGGCCGCTCCGGCTTCGGTGCACACCGCCGCAACGGTAACGGTCGTGGATCCGGCCGGGATCTCCGCATATTCGACGGTTTTGAAGTACAGCGTGCCGCCGGCTGATGCGACGCGAGTACCCTGCGGTATGCTTATTGCGGACGCACGGGCGGCGGATGCAGTGAATTTCAGTGTTGTAGTCGCAGCTGTCGCCGGAGTGCGTTCTACGCCGCGCAGCAGTGCAAGGTTGTCGAGAAAATCGCCGTAGGCATACTTCAAAAGATTTTGCTTACCGGCACGGTCAACGTACTGCATGGCCAAATAGATCTGAACGGCGGCCGCGTTAATGATTGCCCTGTGCACCGATGCGCGGCCGAGGGTGACCGGCCTGCCGTCGATGCGGGTCATATAGTCCTCAAAGTCGGCTATCATCTCGCGCTGGACATCGTCGACCGTCTTCCCGTCAATGAAAGATATATCGGGGGTATTTTTGATCGCAGATATTTCAGACACCTGTTATCACCACCTTGCTTTTCATTTTTCCGTTGTTTCCTTTATCCCAGGAAACGCTTTTCACCCGTACTCCGGGGATAAATTTTGCTATTTTTTCGGACACTTCCGCCGTGTAAAGGCTTTTTGCAGTCTCCGGCGGCATGTCGATGAAGTCCATGCTCAGGCCGAGCTCGCGGTCAAGCGGTATAGTCCCTGCGCGCGTGGACAAGAGCAGACAAATGCTGCGGTCTAAATCGGCAAGCTTATTGTCCGAAAAAGTGTATTCGATTTGAAAATCGTAAAGGGCGTTCATGAATATTCACCTAAATTCAAAGTGACCGACGCCGCGGCCAGCTCGCCGCGGCTGTAGATGCGATCCCAGCTCTCGGACGCGCTTTCGATGTAAAAGCGGTTTCTGCCGATCATTTTGCCGCCGATTATCAGATACTCCGCGTCGCCGCTCTCGGCCATCTCTTCGATAATTTCGAGCATCGCGCGGGGCTTGACTCCGAGTGCTGCGGAAAGTCGGATGGTCAGACTTGCAGTTTGAGCAGCCGGGCCGAGGTATTCTGTCTTGGGCTTTGCCCCGAGTATCTCGTGCGCCGCCCAGCGACCGGCTACCTCGCGGCTGAGACTTTCAAATGTGAGCACCTGCTCGGCCGAGACTTCAAACACTATTTTTGTTCCCAATGTTCCAATCATAGCTGCTCCTTATTCGTTTGATGTCAGACTGCCGGTCACGGTGACATTGCCGTTAAGGACGATGCTGTCTGCGTGAATTTTTAAAACGCCGCCTTCATAGCGGATATAGGCTTTGCCGTTTTCGTGCGAAAGCTCCTTTCGGTAAATGCCTTCTCCGCTCTCGGGCGGCTTGTTTTTTTCGCTCCACGGGCGGCCGAGGACAACACCGGCTTCCGTGCCGTTTGAAAGATGCAGCACTATCACCTGATCGCCGACCTGGGGCATGAAATATTCACTTGACAGCAGGGGAATAAGGCCGGTTACGGCATCGTCCTTGTCGTGGTACACGACGCGGACGAGCCCGGATGCGTAATCAATGGCGGATATTTTCCCGATGCGGATGTTGTTATTCATGCTATCCCTCCGTCAGCGCGTTCGCTGCGTTGATGATCAGCCGGTCAAGCGCCGGTACCAGTGTGTATTTTACTGCCCAATATGTCGGCGAATTTACAACGCCGTACTGTGTAAGCACATCCAGCGCCGCAGACACGGTGCTTATGCTGCTGCCGCCGCGGTTGACCTTAATGACCGTTGCCATATTGACTATGAGACCGTCAAGGTACTTGACCTGCGTGTACCGGGCAATCCAGTAAGGCATGTCCGTGATAACACCGACAGCGTACAGGCGGCCTATCGAATCCTTCATGACTTCGTCGGACATTGATTCGACTAGAGACATCTCCAAATCCATTGTGTAGCCGCTGCCGGATATGTTATGCGTAATGCTGTCGATATAGTATTTACCGGATAGCCTGCCGATACCGACGACGGTAACGCACTGCGCCGACACAAGCTGCGCGTCGCCGATGATGCTTGCGCTCAGCTTCGTACTGCCGTGGTTAGCCTTGTTTACTGCTGCGCGGATCTTCCGCTCCGCGTCGGCTCGGCTGTCGGCTTTGCCGGACTGCTTCAAAATACGCTTGCCGGTGCCGATCGAAACGGCGATGTCCGCCTCTGTGGATATATCGGTATAGGTATACTCGCCGCCGGTATATGTTCCGGCCATGTCCTTGGACCATGACCACGAGATTAGCGACTCGGTACCTATTGTGCGGACGGGTGCTTTTCCTTTGTATGCCTCGCGGTCATATACGACGATCTTTTGCCTGTAGACCTTGACCTCGAGGCCGTACGTCTCGCATAGGCTTGAGAAAAAGTCACTGTCGGTCTGCTCCGATTGCTCGACGGACTTGATAATGAAATCCGCCCCGGGCACGTCCCAGGCCAGCTTCAGACCCGCTCTCGCAGCAATCTCTGTGCCTATTTCCTTTATGGTGACGCCCTCCCAATTCTGGGTGCGCACCGTGGCCATAAAGCCGCCGTCGGCAGGTGTGGACACCGCGGATATCGTGCCTGTAACTGGCCAGCCGCCGAACTCGAATTTATCAAGCACGAAAAAGCCGCAGTCAAGCGGTATTCCGCCGGCATCATCGCCGCTGAGCGATATTTTTGCCGATAGCGTATCACCGCTTATAGGCATCCATGCAGTGATCCACTGCCGGGCGCGGTCGTGGATAGATATATCCAGGCTGTCGGCCGCGCCGCTGGCAGGGTCTGTGTAGCTTATGTCGGTGATGTATTCGTCCATCACCGTTTTAACGGCCGCTCCGTTGTAGTAAAGGTCTACTTCTGCCTGGCGTGGCTTCATGGGCTTACCCTCCACGCCGGAACGGATATCGCCGTATAATCCTCCGGCAGCTCCGGAGTTTGCAGGGTGACACCGGCAGAGAATACGAAGTTGTCCAAAAGCGCAGGATTATTGGATATCAGCCAATCAATATACTTTTCGCTTCCGTAGATGGCATAGGATATCTGATCCCAGGTGTCGCCCTGCTTTGTAGTGTAGGTTGTGCTCATGCCTGCCCTCCTTACGCCGGGGAAAACTGCTTGCGGCGCTCTTCATCCTTCATGCGCCGATACAGGCGCTTGAATTCCGCAAAGCTTACGCGGCCGGCTTCCATGGCTTCCTCGCGCGACGGTGTACCGCCGTAGAAATTGAACACAGGGGAGAAGACGATGCTCTCGCCGCCTCCGGCAGAGCCGGGCTTCGGCTTCTTTTCCCAATCATCCAGCAGCTGAGCAAGCTTTGACAGTGGCAGCACGGCCTCGGGCTCTCCGCCCTCGCCGACCATAGCCAGTGTCGGAGTTGTTGCAATGCCGCCTGTGGCAAGCATCGGTATCTGCGGAATGTTAAAGCCTAATGTCTTGCCGCCCACGCCGGGCACCCAGTCCGGAATGGATATCTTCATTTCGTTGATCTTCGACAAGACCATATTTATGACGGATATAACAGCGTTGATCGGTGCTTTTGCTATGTTGGCCAGTTCACCAAATACGTTGCCGAATATCGAGACGACATTTCCCCATGCAGCTGACCAATTTCCGCTGAAAACGTTATCGATAAATCCGATTATGTTAGAGAAAATGGCTTTTATGTTGCCCCAAACGTCCTGTACGCTTTTCCACAGGCCGGACAGGACCGCGCCGAGGGCCGGAAAACGCGAGGATATCGCTGCTATTGCCGTTGTGACGGCAGTGTTGATCTTCGTCCAAATTCCGCTGATCTTCGCGCCGAGCTGTGCGGCCTTTGCCTTGACGGTGTCCCAGTTTTTATACAGCCATACGCCTGCGGCGATAAGTGCTGTTATAGCTAAGATTGCAATGCCTATCGGACTTGTTACAAATGCAAGACCGGCGCGGAATGCTTTTGAAGCAACGGCAGCGGCCTTGCTCGCGGCGGCACTGGCTCTCATGGCAAACGTATGTGCCCTGGTTTGTGCCGTCAGGGCAATTGTTGCTGTTTTGGTTTTAAGCTGCGCTGCTCTCAAAAGCTTGACCGCGGCCGTTGCTCCCTTGTAGGCGGTCGATACGGCTTTAAAGGTCTTGCTTATCCCTACTACAGCAGTGATCCCTAATCCGATATTGATCAGTGCACTGCTGTGCTCAAGCATAAAGCCCAACAGCTTTGCAACCTTGGGGATAATAACCCCCAAGGTCTTTTCCGCTTTCGGCAGCGCATTTGCCGACAGATCATCCAGCGCGTCATTGACATAGGGGAGAATTTTGTTGCCTATTCGCACCTGCAGCACAGCCAGCTTGTTCTGCATCAATTGCAGCTTGTTTGCCGTCGTATCGGCGCGCACGGCGTATTCCGCTTCCATGGAACCGCTGTATGCCGAAGCATCTCCGACTTTGGCAAACTGCTGCTGAAGATAGCCGAGGTTCTTCAGAAGCGGAGCTATGGACGAGACGCTTTCCTTGCCGAAGTATTGGCTGAGCGCCGCAGTCTGCTCAGCTGCCGGAAGCTGCTTTATTGTGCCCAAAAGGTCGATTATCGCGCCTTTGGCATCCGTCTGCATGCGGTTTGCCATGTCGGATGCTGTAAAGCCCAACTGCTGCAAAACGGCGGCCTGCTTTGATGTGGCCGATGCGCCGGCGGTCATGGCGATCATCATGCTTTTTATACCGGTCGCGGAGATCTCCGCAGTCACGCCGGGCATGGACGCGGCCAGCGCCGCGACTTCACCGGCCGACAGACCTGCAGTCTGACCCAATGCGCCGACGCGCGTGACGACTTCCGAGAGCTTCAGCGCATTTTCGGATGTGGTATTGCCCAAATAGTTGAGCTGGTCACCCAGCGCCGTGACCTGCGTTTGCGAAAGATTAAGGGCCGTGCGCCATGTCGCCATCCAATCACCGGCCTGTTCGGCCGTGGTATTGAACGCAACGCCCATTTTTGCGGCGGTTTCGGTGAACTTTGCAAGATCCTCCGACGCAATGCCCGCCTGTCCTGCCGATGCCATTATCTGCCCCAGCGCATCCGCGGTCATGGGGATGCTTTTGGACATGTTCAGCAGCGCGTCGGACATTTCGTAGTAGCTTTTGGTGAATGCGCCGTTTTGATCGCGCAGTCCGTCAACGACCTTCGCAACGTCGGCCATAGTGCTTTCAAACTCGATCGCCTTTTTTGCGGCAGCAACAGTGATTGCGGTGATAGCGGCTCTCGTAGCTGTTGCCATAGCCTTTGCCGCTTTGCCGCTGACCTTTTGCACGCTTGCGCTCAGTGTGTTGACATCTTTCGCAGCGGCGAGGCAGCTTTTTTTAAGTGAGCTATCGACTTTGCCTGCAATCTTCAGCGCAAGCTCATATGTTTTGCTTTTACTTGCCATGCAGTTTTGTCGCCTCCTCCGCGTAGTAAACCAATTCGTCTATCGGTAAATGCATAAAATAATCAACGCCCGTGTGCAGCAGCGCAGACAGACAGACACACGTTTTTCTTATTTCCGGTGGGGTTATTCGTCCCCACCGAACAGAAAACCCGAAACAGCGTTCCTGACCTTGAACATTTCTCTTATGGGCAGGGTCTTGAAGAACTCGACCGGCAGGTGTGCGGCAACGCTGCCCAAAAAGCAGGCTATATCGGGGGTCATTTCGGTCATCTGTGCCGCATTTCCCTGTGCGCGCACTGCGCGATCAGCGCGGCACAGATCCTCACCGTTGAGATTCTCGAGGTTGCGCAGATCGACCTCGGTGTAGGTCTTGTTTTCAAAAACGAAAGGCTTGCTGAATTTTACGACGAGGTCTCCTTCCTCGGCCTGCGGCATGTTTATGATTTCATCCATAGTTAGCACATCTCCTTAATTTCGGCCAGCATATCAATGCCGTTGACCTTGAAAACTTCGTTGAGCTTGTCCAGCTCTATGACGGTCTCCCCATCGACCTCGATGAGGATATACAGGACGGTAAGCGAGACCGATGTGTCCATAGGGTTACCGTTTTTGAATTTGCCGGCGGCAAGCTTCTTGCTTCGGCCGCGCACGACACAGCGGATGGGCTTGAATGCGATGTTGCCCTCACTGTCGGTAGACTGACAAGCGCCGCGGATCGTGAGATGCACGGCCTTTGTCATGTCCATCATGGACATGGCCTCTTTATCCAGCAGCCGGAAGGTTATCTCGATCTCCTGATTGCCGAAGTAGCCGACGGTGGGGTCGTCGATTTCTCCGAGGATGCCCGCTCCGGTAATGGTTTCGCTGGATGCCTCGAAGTCCGGCAGCGACATTTCATCGCCCATGCCCAGCAGACGGTCACCGTCATTGTAGACGTTGTATTTGTTTATCTTGGTGGGAATGTCTTTCATCGCTTAACCTCCAATTACGCTTTCAAGGGCGCTCACGTCGTATTCGCGGATGTTTTCGATGGTTTCGGCCGGAATGTACGGGGCAAACAGGGTGTGCACCGTAAGCTGACCGGCGAGCAGCTGCTCAATGGAATTTTCGTCGGACCTGAATTCCATGTGATACGCTGCACAGTAGTCTCTTGCGACATAGCCGTTGCCGATGATGTTCTGACTGTCAACTATCGACTGGATAAGGCGCTTTGACGCGGGCTTATCGACATACGATGTGTATTTATACACAAATTCGTTGCCGTCCCAGTCGAAGAAGCGGCGCACGGCGAACCATCTGTCTTTGGGGTCTGCGGTATCGGGATATGCGGCGGTATTGTTGCCCCAGCTGCGGAATCCGCCGGCATTGATGACCGTTATAACACCGACAGCGTTTATGTAGTCGTCCGCCTGCTGCTGATCCAGCAGCACTTCCGTACCATCGGCAAGGACTGTCGCATCGATGGGCAGAGCCTTGTTCGACGGATTGCAGGGCACATCGCCGTTAAGTACGTCGTTGTACGCCATCATCGCGCCGAAGATTGCGGACATGTAGTATCTCTTCTTGCCGACCTGTGCCATCGGCCACAGTGCCGCCGCATGGGGTGATGTAACACCGAGGCTTTCCTTTGCGGTCTTTACGCCGGTGCACACGGTAGCGCCGGAGCTGCCGGAAGGAATGTCTATAAGGCAGACACAGTTGAATACGCCGTTTATGGCCTCAGTCTTTGCCTGAAGCGCGGCGGCTAAAACGGCATTATGAGACCAGCCCGGTGCAAGCAGTGTTCCGGGGATCTTGCCGAGCCTGGGGAATACCTGACGGATGGTTTCAAGACCGGTTTCCTTGCCGGTCGATGTGTTCACCGCACCGACAATGTCGGATGCCGTCACGCCGGAAGGCTTCAGGCTCTTGCTGCTGATGCTCAGGCTCGACGCTGCGGATGCGGTTTCGGATATAAGGGTGATAACGACGTTGCCGTCATCATCGTGCTCGGCTGAGTAGTCTGTGCCGCGCACGAGATCCGTCTGACCGCTTTTGACGCTGAGGGTATCAAGCAGAACATACTGCTTTTTATAAATGGCCGTCTTGTCGCTGACGGCGCAGCTTTCGGCGCTGTTTTCGGTGACGTGCGCCGTGTTCGCCGGGTCAAGAACGTTTATCAGGATGATTGGCGCAACGTTGAAGATGCCGAACGATGCCTGTATCGACTGGCAAAGCGTGAAGTTATCGAAGTCATCGGAATAGCCGAAGGCTTCAACAGCTTCCTTATAGCTGCCGCAAAGAATAGGCTTGTTCACTGCAGCGGACGGGTCTTTTGCGAGGTGTATCGGTGCCGTACCGATTATGACCTGTATTGCCGCGCGGCCTTCCTGGGGCGTGGGCATGCTTGTCGGCTGCTCTACGTTGTACACGCCGTGTCTGTATGCCATATTTCTTCCTCCTTAGAATTTTGCCTGTACGATCCTGTGCAGACGGTAAATGTGCCCGCTCTTGCGGTTTAGCTGCTGCCTTACCTCGGGCAGCTTCTCAAGCGGGAATATCAGTTCTCCTATGACGGGTGCTTTTGCTATCGCGTCTATTAACGCTGTAGGCAGCGCGCCCTTGTAGACTGTGTACTGTTTTGCTACGCCTGCTATTGTCGGCCCGCAGTAGATCACGACCGGGAACGGCGCAGCGTTTTTCTGTTTTGCCATTAGGTTTCAACTCCTTCGCGGTAAATGGCCGGGGCCGATACACTGAAGCCGACCGCCGCATAATAATACGGGTGTGTGTCCTCGTCGGATATCGCCCACCTGATCGGTGTTTCGACTTCAAAGCTTTTGCCGAAAACGCCGTTTGCACCATAGTGCAGCTTTATTATCTCGACGATGTTCAGTGCATCGGAATACCCTTGCCGGTTTGGATCATGGTCACAGACGCCGATCATCAGAACGACATTCACCGTCTGCCGCTCGTCGCGATCGTTAAGCTCGCCGTCGGCCAGCTTGACCTGAATATAGGGCTCGGGCGGAATGTAGGTTTCCGGGTCTTCATCCTCGCCGACGCGAATGGGGATAAACTGCCGGTAGATGTGCAGAGAGCTTTCCTCATTTATCGAACTGTGCAGCTTGAAGTCCTTGAAAAGCGCGGCGAGATCCCTGATAAGGGCATCCTGCAGTGTGTTCATGTCCATGTTTTTTCTCCTTTTGGCTATTCAAGCGCCTTCTCGATGCGCTTTTCGACTTCCTTCGCAAGCATATCGTAGACCAGCTCGGCAACCTCGGGCTTTCGAGCAACGCGGCCGAACATGTCCGCAGCTGTAGGTGAAACAAGCTCCACAATCGGATTTCGGCCTTTGGTCTTTCTTTGAAATATGCCTTGGTGGCCGCTCTCCATTGTTGCAACGAACGCTTTGCGGTTATCAACTTCGAGAGCCTTTAAAGGCGATTCCTTGAGAACCTTGGCACGTGCAGCGAGCCGGGCTGTGTTTTGCCTTGATGTGAATTCATAAAGCTTGTGCTTAGGGCCGCTGGCCAAAACCGTTGCCTCGAGCTTTGAGGTCTTAGCGGCAATGACCTTGCTTTCCCGGCTGAACGTGCCGCTCTTTTTCAGGGCATAGCGCTGCTTATTGTCTTTTATCAGCTGCTTGCGCGCCTGCCGTGCCGCAGCGGTAAGCGCTGTTTTCAAGATCCTTTTTGAAGCGATCTTTTCCGGCACATCTTTGAGCCGGGCTTCGATATAATCAAGCTCTGTAGCCGTATCTATGTACAGCATCGGCTGCTCTTTCATGACTTGATTGCCTCCACTTCGATGCCTAAAATACCGGCCTCGGATGTGCAGTTTTTGACGCGGAACGGCTTTCGGTCAAGGGTGACTATCATGCCAGGTGCCGGGCATGGCCCAAAGTCTGCTTTCGCAACGTAGATAAACCGGCGGGTCTTATGGATGCCGTCTATCTCTGTGCTCATAACCTTAGCTTTGTCGCGCTCGAGCAGCTCATTGTCGTCAATGACGGCCTTCATGGTCTTTCCGTTAAGCTCGTGGTCGTCGGCAAATTCCAGCCCGTTTAAAAACACCGAGGATATATCCGCTTTGATCTGATCTTTGAAGGAAGTGCCCATTACTGGGCACCTTCTTCATTTTCGGCCGGGACCTGAACGGCAACTGCCGTCAGACGGTCGATTATGAGCGCCTTAGCCGCTCCGCGGGGAAGCTCTACGCCCATGTCCTCAGCCAGCTTTTTGAGCTCATCCTTCGACATGCCTTCCAGCTGCGCAGGGTCAATGTGTGCGTCAACCGCAGTTTCATCCGCAGGAATATCGGCTATCTCCTGATCTGCGCATTCAATGGCCTTTTCGGTGTCAATGAGCTCTGCGCTTTCCGCTGCGAGCCACGCATTGACCATGCGCTCATCGTTTGCGGGAAGAGTGTCGCCTGCTTCATACATGCGGCTGCCGTACAAAATAGGGCGCTTTGCAATAAGTTTTTTCATTCTGCTCCTCCCATTAGCCGAGGAGCTTTACAAGGACGGTCGCATCGCCTGCTGCGGCTGCCGCGGCCGCGTAGCCGGCCGGGATATTATCGACTTTGGCGCTGCTTTCGCCGGTCGAAGCGACAGTAGTTATTTTCTTATTCGTAACGTCGTAGTACAGCGCTGCACCCATGGTTACGGCACCGGATGCCTTGTCCATGTAAAATACGCCTTCGACGTACAAGGGGCCGGTCGCGCCCTTTGCGATATCGGCACCGGCAACTCCGATGCGAGTTCCGAGGCTTACTACCTCTCCGTTTGCTACGGCGTTGTCGCTGGGGGTGTAGTCCAGCACTTCACCTGCCTGCCAGTATTTCGCGGTCATATTCGTTACCTCCTATTATTTCAGGTCAGGGCTACGCCGGGGTTCTTTGCAATGCCGCGGAAATCGACCGCTGTGATGCCCCAGTCAAGCCAAATGTCCCATACAAAGCCCAGCTGGCCGGGGACCTCGCTGCGGCGGATGGTCGGGGTCTCCTGTCCGTTCAGATAATCGACCTGCAGGGACTTTGCGTAATTCTTATTACCGACAGCAAACCAGGGAATCGCGCCGCCGGCCGCGAGAACGTTCAGTGCACCTTCCTCGACGACCTTGAGCTTGTTGCGGTAGTTGTACAGTGCGTTTGCGGTGTGGCTGCCAATGCCGGTGACGTCGATCAGCGCGGTTTCAAGCAGCTGAGACATCTTGAAGCCGTAGCCTACGGGAACGATTAGATACTCGGGTTCTACCATGATGCTGTCGCCGAAGGGGTCTTTCTGAGAAAGAAGCTTGAGCATGATCGCCTGCAGGGTATCAACGGAGGGTGCTGCGCCGGTGGCGATCAGGTTGTTATGCGCGTTGTCAAACAGCGCCACGCCGTCGAACACTGCGGGGTTATCAACAAGGATCTTGTAGACCTGCTTATTGATAGTGCGCTTTGCGCTTGTGGCATACAGACCGGGGATCTCGGTTATAAAGCCGATATCGTCGTTGATGAACGCCTGACGCGACATCGAGAACTGGCGGCCGTAGGTGTCGATCTGACGCTGAGGCAGAAGCTCGGTCGACGGCTTGTCGGCCTTCAGCTCACCATTTTCGCCGACGCGGAGAAATTCGCCTGCGCCGCCGGCGAGGTAGCTGTGGTCCTTGGTGGGCTTGAAGTCGGAAACGCTGCCCTTAGTGGTCCAAAGCTGGAACGTGGTAGGAACGGTCTGATACAGATGGACGATGTTTTTCCTGATAGCGTTATCAAGAATCGCAGGGAATGCCGCAGTGGGGTTAAAGAACTGGCGGCAAACGGTGTTGAAAAGATCATCCTTGCTCATGCGCAGCAGAGAGGTGGTAGTGCCTACGCCGTCACGCGCAAGGCATTCGATAGCCATGTCGCGCAGTGAGAAGCCGCGCATTTCCTCGGCGCCGCGTGCCGGATTCTGAACTTCAACTCCGGTACGCATAAGCATTGCGTCTGCGGCAGCCTGGCGGAAGTCATCGCCCTCTGATCCCGTCATTCTGCTGCCGACGGGTGCGCCGTGCGCGATGAGATGATCGACTGCGGCCTGACGGACCGCGTTTATGTCGGAGCCGTTGCTGATGTACTCAGCCGGATCCATGCCGGCCTGTCGGCAAAGCGCCGATATATCGCTGACCCTCTGGCGCTCGGCGATAACTGCCTGACGCGCCGCTTCGTTGATATCGGGATTTTCGGGTGTTTCGGGGGAATTGCCCTGCTCCTCTTCGATCTGACGCTGCAGATTATCGAATTCTGCACTTTCCTCCGCCGACAGCGCACGGCCGGCGGCGCGAGCCCCGTCGACGATACCCTGCTGACGGGCGATCATTTCCTGAATGTTCATGTTAAAAACTCCTTATGTAAAAGATTTTTGTTGACAAGTATCTGCTTTTCGTAGATCGAAAGGTCTACACCCTGCTCAGGAGCATCCGCTCGGCCTACACCTACTGTAGCGTCCGCAGGAACAGAGACAATGGATACCTCCATCGGCATCCACTTTCGGGCAACGCTGCAAGGGCCGGTGAAACGCCCGTCAGCGGATTTTTTGCCGGCGGCGACCTCTTCCCAGCTGTCCACGCTGTAGCGCACAGACGTTGTTTTAAGCGTGCCGGATTTGACTTTTCCGAAGATCTTTTCCGCGTCCTCATCCGTGTCGAATTCGACCTCCGCCATGCCTCGATTGTTCTCGATCCATGCTCGAATGACCTTGCCTATAACTTTGTCTGTGTCGTGATTGAAAAGCAGCACACCAACTTCGTTCAGGCGTGTGAGGTCCACTGCCTCGGGCGAATGGTCGAGGATCTCCGGCCCCCACCATCGTCTATAGGGTTCTTCGCTTGAGAAGCTGATTGTCCGACGGCGGCTATCTTCCTGCCCACCGTCGCGCATGGGCTCAACATGCCCCATGCTTCGCTGCCCGTTGCTCTTGTCAGTCTGTGCTTTGCTTGACTGCTCCGGGGGAATTCTGCTGCGCTGCAGTTCCGTTCCCATAAATAACACCTCCTAATTCAATTCCTACCGATCTGCCGTATTCTAGCACCTCGGCCATTTCGTTGACGGCCTCTTTCCAGTCCTTGCCCTGCTCCGCGCAGATGTCCTGGAAAGTTTTCTGTCCGGACTGAAGTGCAGTTTTCCCGGCATTGCTTTCTTTTGCAGGATCAATCCACTTTTTCGGTGCCTTTGTCCAGGTGTGGGAAAGGTATTCGGTCTTTTTATCCCAAAAGCCGGGCATATCTATAAGCCCGGAGAGATAACAGGAAATCACAAACGTCTCATAAACTTCGCTCATGAATTCTGTGAGCATTTCGACATCTGCCGCATATGTGCTCTCATCTTCTATGGCGTTCTGACGCGCCGAGGAATATGTCGCGCCGGACATATCACGGCTGACTGCCTCATAGCTCAAGCCCTGTCCGGCGGCGATGAGCGCCTGTTGAGTTTTCAGAAAACCGGCTGCGTCGCTGCCGGCATTGCCGGGATTGACAGCTTGAATATCGTCACCTGCACCAAGCGTTGATATCATGCCTGGCGTGAGCTTTTTGCCCTCGTAGTCCGTGCCTCCGTCGGGTGTCCTTGTTCCTCCTCGGCCAAAGCCTCCGGAAGGCACCGCGCGCTTTATGAAAACAGCAAGACAGGCTGCGATGCGTTCCTTTACCGAAACCGCGGTTATAAACTCATTGGTGTCTCGCACTCTCGTAATGGTCGGCGTCATATCGGACATTTCGCGCAGCTGGCTCGGCCGAGTTTTAGACTTAAAGAAATAGACATCCTTTGCCTCAATATACACTGGGTCATTGAGCTGCCAGCCCTCAATGTCATACTGACGGATCCAGTAGCCGACCGGCCGGCGCCACTTGTTGTATTCGATGCCTCCCACAACGCGGTTTCCGCGGTTTTTTGGGGTGGTCACGTTTATATCCAACTCGTCAACCTCAATCGCCTGTAGCTGGAACGGGACCATTCCCTGTTTCGTGTATCTGAACAAAAACAGCAGTCCCCCATCAACCTTCTTTCGGTCAATAGCCATGCGCAGGAGCTGATTAAAGCTCTGCTCGCCGGTCACGTCGCAGTTTCGCGCCTTGCACCACTGCCGCCATGCCTTTTCAATCTTTTCATCAAGCTCGTCATTGCCGGTTTTGGCCTGAAGCGTATAGCCGCGGCCGACGACATTGCGCTTGTAAGCATGAAGTATCGACTGTGCTATATCGCTGTTGCGCTCGAGGTCGCGCGCTCGGGCGCGAATCACATCGCGGCTCGTGCGGTCGGTGATCTCGGCGCTTTCGTTGAATGTGCGCCAGCCGGCGTTTAACCGGCCAAAGCTCGCAGCGTCATAGCTGCGCATGTTCTCAAGCTGCTGCCGCCATGCCTCTCGTGCGCACGCGAGTCGCGGAGATATCGCGGCAACGATGTTATCAAAGATATTCATGCGATCACCGCCCATCGAAAAATGCAACGCAGGTCCTGTCCAGCAGGCAGTTGTTCTGCCCGCTCGAAAGCTGGGCTTCAAGGTCATCCCTGATCGCTTTCAGCTGTGAAAGGTCGGCGCGTGTCAATGATCGGCTGCCGATTTTATACGACTGACCGCCGGACAAAACAGCGGCAATAGCGCTGTTGACCTGTTCAAGCATTTCGGCCGTTTTCTGAGTGTTTTCGTTCATGTGATCCTCCGTTATATCCATTCCTCGTTTTCGCTTATCCAGTTTTCTTCACTGGAGGTTGACGGCGGCGTGATCTGTTTCGGTTGGGCGGTGCCGCTCTCGTCCGGGTAGAGCGAGCGCACGCCCATTACGTCGGCAGCCGCCGCGGCATATACCTCGCAGTCGAGATAGTGGTTGTCCGCATGGGTCGTTTTCTTGACCCATCGCTCAACGTCTCGGCCGTTGGAGCGCACGGTAAGCTTGTGCTCGGCTGTGACCTGCTCGGCATACTCATCGTCGATGCCGTCAAACACCATCCATGAACCCTGACCGTTGGATTTGCGCATTCGGGCAGCTATCAGATCCTTGTATTTGCCGCCGTCAACAAGCACCAGCGTCATGCCGGTCGCCTTGCTGCCGGCTTTGTTGATTATCGAAAGACGGTAATGCGATGTCATTGTGGTGGTGCCTTTACACGGCAGCATCCAGTCGGAGTTGTGGTAATAGAATTCATAAACCTCATCGGTGCGGTCGCCGCTGTCCATCAGGGTCAGATTGACCATTGCGGTGTCGCCGTCGGGCAGCGTGAATTCCCTGTTCATGATGGGCTCGACCTCTTCCATCGTTTGAACCTTGCCTCGCGCGACGAGCTGGCTTGTCATATAGTCGCCCCATGCGCGAATGACCCAGTAGAGGCAGTCCTTCTGCACATCGATGCCGCCGGTTATCAGCTTTGTCCATGGTGGCAGCGTCCATTCGGGAATGTCGGTTTGTCTGTCCATGACCATGCTGGAGTTGGTCTTTATCGTGAGCTCCTCCCACGGCTCGGCGAGCCATGAGTTCGTGAAGTTATGCAGTAAGTCCGGATCACCCTTGCTGCGCATGAATTCACGGGAAATGTCCGAAAACCGCGTAAAAGGGGAATACAGCGTATTGAGCCAAAATGCTACGCTCCTCGGCGTGCTGCTTTTCTGTCTTACAGCCTGCCAGCGTCCGGCGCGCAGCATTTTGCCCTTGTCATGATCGGTGATGATCGAGCCGCATTCCTGGCAGACATAAACGGTTCGTTCCGCTCTGTCGGCGTTTTCGGGGACGTCGTCCTTGCTGGGCCATTTCAGGCATCCGAACTTCAATTCGATGAATTTGCCGCAATGCGGGCAAGGAACGAAGTAGTGCTTTTCGACGTCGGCAGCCTCTTTCGCTTTCCAAATGTGCCCCGTTTTCAGCGTTGGGGTGGAGGCCATGAATATCTTGCGATTGAAAAATGTCTTCGTTCGCTCTCTTGCGAGCGATACAGGATCGGCCTCTTTCTTCGATGCTCCCGGGAATTTGTCGACCTCGTCGAGAAACAGATTTTTGATTGGCTTGCTCGAAAGATCTGCCGGACTATTTGCGCCGGTCAGATACAGCCACATGTCCCTGAATTTCAGGGAGAGCTTTTTGCTCTCGCTTTCACGGAATTTCTCCGCAGTGGACTGATTGCTTTTTATCATAGGGACCAGGCGAGTTTCGCTTGTCGCTTCCGCCAGGTCGTCAGAAGGATAAACCACCATGGTGGGGGCCGGGTCTTGGTCAATCAAGCAGCCGATCATGTTTTCCATCGCTGTTGTGCCGCCCACCTGAGTGGGCTTAACGAACACGATTTCTTCGATTATGTCGTCGGTAAAGGCATCCATGATCTCCACCAAATACGGCGTGATATCGTTGTTCCATGGCCCCGGTATGGCTCCTCCGGACAAAGTGCGGTATTTTGCCGCCCACTCCGAAACGGTCAGCCGCTCGACCGGACGCAGGACTTGAATCGCCTTGTATATCCACAGCGGCACGGTATACGGTTCCTGCTTATACTCTTTCACAGCCGTTCATCCTCCCGCTCAATGCTCGCGCCGTCGGTAAACGTGGCGAGCAGCTTTTCGAGCTCTTTCCGCATTGTCTTTTCCATACCGCGGACGGCGACAGCATCGGCGCTGCCGGACAGTGAACCGGCCATGCGCGGCGGAATATTCAGCGCAAATTTTTTGAAGGTCGTCAAAAACTCCGTCATTTCCTCGGTCACCTGCTCGGCCGGAAGATATCTGCCTTCGGCTATCGCGGTTTTCAGGCGGTGCAGTTGCCCCTGGCTTTCCTTCAGCTCGACCTCGGCCTCAAGCTTTTTAAGCGTCAACTCGGTCGCTCGACTGTTTTCGCCAGTCTCGTGCGCTTTTTCTTCGACATAAGAAACATATCGCTGGATCGTTTCGCATGTGCGATACTTTCTTGTGCCGCCGCCCGGAGGGATCTCCGTTTCTAAAACGCCCTCCTGCGTCAGCTGCTGCACCCTGCGCACGGTCTTGCCGAGCAGCTGCGCAATGACCGAAGTGCTCGCCCACTCGGGGACAGTGCCTGAAAGCACGGCCGGCTTGTTTGATTTTTCTTTTTTCGCCACCGGCAGTGCCTCCTTTCTCGCGCTTGCCCGGTTTCGCGTTGTTCTTTGCTGGGCATTTCGCCTTTTCAGCAGGCTGCCGGAATGCGTTATACCCCTTCGGGGGTATAATTTTCGCGGACTTTTTCAAAGCCGTAACGTAACACGGCGCTTTTTTGTCTCGTTTTTGCGAAAAAATCCCGCGCCTTCTTTCGGACCCGCACCTGGGGCGCCCTCCGGGAGTACCTAAGCATGGGGAGGGGAAAGCAAAGGACCGCCGGCCTTGCGGACGGGGGTCCTCGTTTGTGTTTCGGAGGTCAAACCCCTGTTTGCTTTCCTAATACCAGTGTAGCAAATAAAAAGTCCAGTGGAGTCCAGACTTTTGAAACATTGTTTTTCCCTTGCGTATCAATGCTTTCGGGGATTTTTGCGCGAGATTTTTTTGATTTTTTCATTCACGGACTTGTGGTTTAACAGGTCGTCGAGGGCCGATTCGTAGCAGTTGAACGCATTCGACCTGGACATATACAGGCTGGACGCGATCTTTGTCCATGACATGCAATCGATGTGTCGCATCTCGATTACCGTGCGGCCGGGCGAGTTTGGCGGTAAGATATCGATTACGTCCATGATGTCGGATAGTATGCGGGCTAAGTGTTCTTGCTGCCGCTTAATGCGTGCGTCAATGTCGGTGGCCGAAGCGAGCTTGACGTTAAGCTGATCACGACGGTCATCAAGAATGTCTTTTTGCCGCAGGGCTAAATGATATTGCTGCAAATACGCCTTCAGGGCAGCACGATCATTTCTCCGGGCTGATGTGTTAGTTGTCACTCAATTTTCCCTGCCTTCCGACGCTTGGCCTTTTCGGGCAGCACAATGTGACCGCCTGCAATGCGCAGCGGGGTCTTAACTACTTCACGGCGATAAGCCGACATGAGGCCGTATTCATCGTCGTAGTTGAGAACATAGTCTTTCGTGACTGCGTCCTTCAACGGTGCGATCTCATCTTCGGCGGCCGGCTCGGGCTCGGTGTATATCGGCTTAGCCAATCCACGGGAAGAATGCCAATGCTTTTTGTGGGGGCGACTATCGCCGTTTGCGTAGATGTATCGGGCGAGAGCTGTATGATCTGCGCGGCTATCCAGTATTTCATAGCTGATCTGATCCTGCGGCCACAGCGCCGCGAGGTCATCATAAGCAAGGCGATTCATGAGAATGTGGATATGCAGACGTGTAGGTTTGCCCGTGCGTGCGTCAACGTCCGATACCGTGTAGATGTACTTGGGGTTATAGCCGTGTTTTGCTTTAAAACGAGCGCGGAGCTTTTTAATGATCTTCTCGGCGATTTTCTCGGCTTCATCCCTGGACGACGGAAGACGGATATTATCGAATTTGAGAGTTGTCCACATATCGCCGGTGCCGAAGTTACAGTTTATCGTCCTGGCAAGACTGCGCTGCTGTGCTATCTCGTTTGCTTTGATCTTTTTCTCGGTGGATTTTCCGGCGATACGCTTGCGGCGAGGTTTCTGATATCGCGCATTGATGTCGATCCTGCTTATCACAGTCTCGACGGTGCGCCCTGATACGATGTAGTATTTCACTTTAGTCCTCATTTCTTGTTCTCCGGCGTAATGTTAGACATCTAAAGGTCTCAAAAGAAACGCGTGCGCGCGTTTATATATAATGTAGAAGCGCTGCCGGAGGGTGCGGTGGTTAAGGTAATAGGAAGCAAAATATATGGGAAGGAAGAGAGGCAATGATCAAGAGAGGTGATTTTCCCTCCGGCAGCGCCCGCCTGTGTGTATTTTGTGTGCCCTGCCGTTCGGCGGAAGGCGGCAGAGTGGGATATATAAGCCTTTTCGGCTCAGATATGCGCAGTAAACCTCTGCGCATATCTCAACCGGCAAGCTAAGCATTACGCTTAGCTTGCTTTTTTCTTTTTGGCGCGGGCCTTCTTGCGTTTGGCGTTTGCGATCATCTTGCCCGCTTCCTCGCGGCTGATGCCCTGCATGATCAGCTTCTTTTCTATGGTGCCGCCGAAGCATGCGGAGGTGTATTCCCCGTACGACATGCCCAGCGTTTTAGCCTCTAAGGCTACCTCGGCGAGATCCTTGCCGCTGAGATCGAACAGCAGGCCAGTACGGCGAGGCCGAGTGTAATGCCTTTCCTCGGCCTGCGGCTTCTTGTTGGGTGTGTACCTGTACCGCCCGGCGTTGGCCGCTTCCATTCTCTCCTTGGCGCGCTTCTTCGCGCATGCCGGGCAGTATTTGCGGTTGTGGCCGCCCGGAGTCAGGCCGCCGCAGGCCTCGCATCGGATCATCGGCGCGTCGAGTGGAGTCGCGGCTCTTTGACGCTCTTCCCGCTTTTTTCGTGCAGTCTCGCGCTTATACTCGCGCTCCCGCTCAGCTCGGCAGCGCGGGCAGTATATCTGCCGCGAGGAATTTCTGACCGCGGGCTTGCCGCAGTAAAGGCAGTTAAAATACTCAGACATCGTCCTTTACCTTCCCCGGCCAGAACTTTCTGCACCAGCTGTCGCCCCTGCAGCTTTCGCCGTGCATGCAGCATACGTCGCAGCACCAGCCGTAATATGTAGTTGCGCTGCGGCGGCATATCTCGCGTATAGCGCATTGGAATCGGGCTATGATCCGCTGGCTCTCGGCGCGCTCGGCGGCGAGCATTTCATTGGCATGAACACCTTCTCTGAATATCTGCGAGAATTCATCCATCGGTACAGCGTTGAGCCTGCTTATAAGCCAAAGGCGCAGTTTTTCAATAAGCTTTTTCATTTCTATTCTCCTTCGGTAAGTATTGATTTGCCGGTATACATTGCGTAGTTCCGCTCGATAGAAGCGCCGGAGCTGCTATGCCAGCCCTTAAGCAGGTAGATCGCGTCGGCCGTATCTATCATTGCGAAGCAGATGCGCATATAGTCTGCCGGGAGCATGCCCTCCGGCAGCTCAGCAGGATTTAATACGATATGTCCCTGCGCCTCAAGGCTCGTCGCGGCGATATCGAATTTCTCTTTGTAATTGGGCTCGCCGGTGATCTTTCCGGCTATGTAGATCTTCATTCTTCTTCCCTTTCTCCGTACTTGCAATAGAAGTCCTCCGGCACAGTGCAATCTACACACGGGCCATATACACAAGTTAACCCATCAATATCCTCGTAGCTGTACTTGCAGTCCTTGCAGCGCACCACCTGCTCATAGCCCAGCTGTACCGCCATGCGCTTGAATTCGCTTCTTGTAGGCTTGTGAATAATATCAGCCATTGTCAGCCCCCTGTTAGTGCACCGCCGGCAGAAGCCGACCGGCCGAATACATCTGATACAGGGTTTTGCCGGAGTTGTCAGTCATGTACGGCAGGAACACTTCGTCCACCGCCGCGTCACAGCTCTCCACCAGTGCCATTTGCGCAAGTACCCAATCCCGGACATTGCGCCATGCAACGCGCTCGGCCTGTTCGGGGTCGCACTTAATGCCTTGCTTTTTAAATACGCGCAAAGTGCCTTCTGCAGGTGCCGGCAGGGTAAAACCGCGCAAGCCTGTTGCCGTGTTGATGCAAAACGAAATAGCAACAGCTTTGCCGGTATCGTATTCGATCATGATCTTTGAAGCGCCGGAGCGTGCGAGCGCGGCTTGAATTTCGCCGATGGACGTGTAAACATCAACTTTCGTTGTATAATTCTTTATCATTGTTTCAGCCCTCGTGTTTCCGCTCTATGGAGCGCATAAGCTTAAGCACATCCCGGACGTACGGATATCCTTCCGCATCGTCGCGCACGACTTCCGTAAGAAAGATTTTCATCTCAAGCCAGCACTTCATATAAAATAAAGGTTTTATATTGCTTTTCATTCTCGGTCCTCCTTCTCGCACCATTTCGGGCGCTCTATCTTTTCGGGCAGCAGTCTCGGCGTGGGGTTTCCTATAACGCGGCCGTTGCCCCAGGGCGGCGCCAGCGGCGCAAAGCACCGTGCCGCCGTGTACCCGTCGCGAAAGCGCTCAAAGCCTAAGTATTCGCAGCCGGCGCAGCTACCCATTGAGCGCCCCCTGCATCTTGTCAACCAAGGCGCGCACCGCCGCGGTGAGCTTCTCGGCCGTGTCGGGATCTGATGCCCTGACCTTCAAAAGACTGCCGTGCAGCTTGTTGAAATCCTCCTGCACCTGCTCGAATATCTGCTTGAAAACCGCCGTGTTCGGGTCATTAAGCGTCTGAGCCTTCTTTAACCTCTCAAGCTCGGCGGCCTTTTCCTCGGCCCTTTCCTCCGCCTTCTTTATTTTTGCCTTGAGCTTCTCGGCCTTGAGCCCTGCCTCGGAAAGCTCGTTTTTGATCTTCGCCATCTTCTCGGCCCACTCGGCATCGTTCTTGGCTCGTGCGAGAGTGACAGCCTCCGCGACCGCCTTTTCGTCGACCTCGACGGCCACCTCCACCGGGCGCTCTCTCAGCTCGGAGAGCTCCTTCTCTGCCGCGGCCTTCTGCGCCTCGGCGTTGCCGAGCTTCTCCCGCAAAAGATGCAGCTCCTGCTTTGCCTTCTGATACTGCTCGTCGGCCTTCGCCGCCCCGTCGGCGGCCTGCTGCACCTGCTCCTCGGCCCTTGCCGCTCGCTGCTCGGCCTCGTCGCGCTGCTTGATAAGCTCGTCAAGCTCCCTGGCCGTCATGTGCTCGACATCGTGCTCTGCGGCGAACTCCTCGCGCTCGTCCTCGGGCACGGCAAGCAGCCTCAAGGCATTGGAAATGCTCAAATTATTCAACGTTGAATAATTTAATTCAGCCCCGAAAAGGCTCGTTTGCTTGGCTCCGTACTCATCGTAAAGCCGCATAAGGCGCGAGGCCGAGGGCTGTGAAAACTCCGTCTGCTCCTTCAGGTACGCAAGCCACTGCCCGTGCTCTAACATTTCCTTTGCCTCCGTGAGCCTCCGGCCGATCTCTATGCCGAACCACAGGGTCATTGTCTTGGCCTGCTGAGTCAGGCCGCGTATCTCCGCCCCTATAATATCCGGCGTCCGTTGGGTCTGAATTTCGTTCATGCTGTTTTTGCCTCCTTCTTTTTCGGCAGTCTGGGCTTGCCGTCCTTGTCGCGCTTGCTGCCCTTGGCTATCCAGTCAAGCCAGGGCTTTATCATCCACGCCATGGTCGTGCGTGGATTTGTGGCGTTGCGGTCGTTCTGAAAGCCGTGTATCTGCATGAGCCTGTTGCCTTGCATTTCTATCGTGTAAAGGCTCTTGTGCGGCGCATCCCTGCGCCGTAGAAAGCAGATCGTCAAAGCGCCGGACATGTGCCGCTGGGCATAACCGCCCACGCAGTGCTGCAGGGTCTTGCCCTCGCGGATGATCTCGTTTGCGCTGACTGCACAGCGTATCAGATAATCGCCCATTTCAAAGTTGTACTTGGCGCGGCGTTTTATTATGCTGTCGTCGGCAAGCTTGATGCCCTCATTGGCAAGCTTGATATTGATCTCGATCACCGCCTCATCATGTCGGCGGTGCAGGTTCTTCGGCAGCTTGACAGTGTCATTCTTCATATCCCAGCCGAGAGCCTTGGCCATGTCGAGATAGTCCTTATAGGTCTGTATCTCATTTTCGGGAATGGCTTTCTGCCCCTGCGAAAGGTAAGCGGCAAGCCTTGCGGGCTTTACCCTTGCCCGGCAGCACAGCCGGACAAAATCCTGCATCGGGAATGTGTACTGGCACATCTCATCCAAGTATTTAATCGTCTCAAAGCTCTCGGATAGTCCCGCACGGCGCAATTTCCTGTACCACGCAATGGCCTCCAGCTCCGCGCCGGACTCGCGCCATGCGCGCATTTCCGTTTTTGAAAGGCCGAAGGCGTCAAGATAGTTGTCCCTTGACCAGTCGAATATGTCCCTGTTTTTCTTCCGGCCGCGGACGAGGTCGTCAACCAGCTCGCCGCAGTTTGTTTTAAGCAGCATTTCTATCTGCCGGGGATAGATGCTCGCTGCCGCGAGAAACTTCATCATGTCGTATCGTGTGCGGACTGTTTCCAGCCCCCACACCGCATCGATGCCGCGCTCAAAGCTCTCATAGCCGCAGTATCTGAATGCGCTTTTTCCGATAGCGTCAAGGCCGAGAACGACATAGGGTTTGTATCTGAACCAGTAGTAGCTGCCCTCCGTGAACGGCTCGGTCACTACCCTGTGCACCGGATCGTAGCTTCCGCTGACGCTGTGCGGCTCGAACCCGCTGTAGCTTTGCGCGTATATCGTGGCCCTGCCCGGCGTGAAGTGATAGCCCTCGACGAGGTAAAACTCCGGTGCGCCGTCGAGTGTGGCATAGGTTTTGCGCGTCCAGTATGCTCTTGCGTAAAGGTCGCCGTCCTTCTCTGCCAGCAGGACCACCGGCAGGTACTGCGGCAGCCTGGTTTTCTTGCCGAGCTTTCGGGCGTTCTTGTATGTTGCCCTTGCCCCGCAATACGGGCAGGTAACATGCATGTTGTGCTTGTTGTATAAAAGCTCATATTCGACCGTCGTCATTGTGCGCGGCAGTATGTCAATCTCTCCGTGCCTTAAGCAGCATGAGCACCAGAGCTCGATGCTGTCCTTGTGCCGCTCGAAGAAAACATAGGGATCAAACAGCCGGTTGACCTGCCGGATAACCGCTCCGGTATCCTCAATGCTCGGGAAGTCCTCGAGCGCCGGCGGCGCTTGGGTGCAGATAGCTTCATAATCGCTCATGCCGCGCCTCACAGAAATGCCGACAGATCTACCAGCAGACTGTCCCTTGATATCTCATCCCCGTCATGCTCGCACAGCTCAATGCGCATCTCAAAGCTGATCCTTGCTCCGGGGAAGTAAAAGCCGACTGCCGCGGAGAACGCATCGAGATCGGATATGCTGCCGTTTTTGACTTTTTTGCCGACGGCCGTCATGCAGTCGGTGAAGCTTCCGCCCTGCACGACCGCCTGTGCAAATTCATCGTCCTGCCGGCAGAAATCCAAAAGCGCCTTTTGTACAGCCTCCTTCATGGCGCTGCCGTACTTATCGAACTTGCCGCTCTTGCATTCGTCCTCAAGCCGGGCGGCTGCTTTAGCTGTCCATTCACTCATCCCCCGCGCACCTCCCGGCCTTGAATGCATGCAGGCTCGCCTCGGCGCAGACCTGACAGCGCGATAGCAGTTTTTTCAATACCTCGGCCTGAATGTGGCATTTAAGCCCCAGGTCAACGCCCGCTCCGGCGCTGGAACAGATAACGCGCAGAGAGCCGACAGCGCCGTTTTCGTCCGGCTCGAACATACTTTCCTGTGCTGCATCCTCGCTCGGGGAGAAGGTGAACACCAGCGGATAGCCGCCATCGTCGATATCAAGCTCAAAGTCCGTGTTGGCTCTCGTGAAGGTTTTGAGCTCTTTTTTTATCGTCTCATAGCTTTCGAGAGCCGCTTCAACGTATTTATTCATAATTCCTCCTATTGTGTTTGCGGAGGATCCGTGTTATTCTTAAGTCACAGATCCTCTCGGGTTTGGATTTACTTAACCGTGGCACGGCTTTAGTCGGTGGTGCCGCGGTTATTTTTTGCCCTTATGCGGTATGTTGCGCCCCATGCTTTCCGGGCGCAGTTTTCGCATCTTGCGTTCTTCAGCTGCCCCGGCAGCTCCTCAAGGTCATAGCCCTGGGCCATATCTGCGGCGCACGCAAAGCATAAATACAGTGTTCTTTCCATGTCATTTCCTCTCCTGCAGCAGATCTATCGTGCGCAGCATGCCGTGTACATAGAAAAATTCGGTCTCGCTCAGCTCTCCCTTTTCCGTTATGGACTTGTCCAGCATGTCCAGCACCCTGTCTATGGCGTGCAGCGTGTGCAGCGCCTTGGCGTTCCAGCCGAGGGCGAAGGCTATCGCAACGACCGCTATGCATATGATTATCTTCATTGGTAGTCCTCCCTGAAGTGATTTGTCTCCCCGTCGCCGGTGAACCACAGATACCCGCTCGGCAGCTCCCGCTGAACCTCCGCGCCCTGCTTTTCCATTGACCAGCGTGTAAGTACGTCCAGCGCAACGGCGTATAGCCTGTCCAGCACCGGGAAATCGGGGCTGTAGCCGTAAAACTGCCCCGGCGCGGACATAGCGCCGATGATGCTGTCGGGAAAGCGTGCATCGTCGACTCTATTCAGCACGCACCATACGCACTTCATCTGATTGTCCACCGTGCAGCCCCGCGCCTCGCCGTACAGCATTCGGGCGAGAGCGACAACGTCGGCCTCGGTGAAGTACATTTCGTATTCCGGCTCCGGCGCTTTGACCACCGTCACGATGCACAGCCCGTCGGCGTTGATCTCCGGCGCCACGGCCTGCGGCTCCTCGGGCTTGTCCGTAAGCGCACAGGCGATAAGCACAAGAAACGCTATGAGCGCGGCGCACAGAAACGTTATTGCTATGTAGAAGTTTTTCATTGCCGCCTCCGCTTTGCGCATTCGGCCTCGGCCGTGTCGGCAAACCAAACAAGCGCTGAGACAGCGCCGCCGACGGCGAAAACAACGCCCATGACGGCCAGGCAAAACCAAAACAGTATCATTTGCGCTCCTCCTTTATGATCTCTATGTCTTCCGCGGGCACAAGCTTGCTCTTGCCCTTGTAGTTTATCTCGACTAAACCTCCCTCGAGGCCCAGCCGCAGCACCGTGCAGCGCGTATCGCGCCACAGGCAGATTAGCTTTTTAGGCCAGCGCATAACGCTCACCTTGCGATCAGCTCGCGCATTTCCGCGATGGGAACATCGAGCGCCCTGGACAGCATTTTTACCTCGCGGATCTTCCACGCATCAGACGGGCCGGAGAACATCGTTCTTAACCGGCCTGTGCTGATGCCCATCTTTGCCGCAAGGTTGACCTCGCTCAGCTGCAAGGTGCTTTTGCGGCCGAGCACCAACTCCTTCAGCGGATCGCGGGCAGTTTTATCAAATCTCGTTTTCGGCATTTTGCTCCTCCCGCTCTCAGCTGGCCTTCTCGCCGGCGGAGGACTCAGATTTTTCAGTCTGCATAGTGTCCAGCGCCATGATCGCCCCGTCGAGCTTATCGCAGAACTTGTCCTGCAGCGCTGACGGAAGCTTGCTGATTTTCTCTACCATTACTTTTTCTTTTTCACTCATTTTTGAATTCTCCTTTCTTGCTAAGACGGCTTTTGACTGGTACAATCCTCCTTGAAAGGAGGTGAAACCGTGAGTAAAATGTACAGAGTCGATCTGCGCAGCCTCACCCCTGCGGAGAGAGAAGCAGCATACGAGCAAATCGACAGCCTCGCTTTTATGACCGAAATAATCATGGGTCCCACCGGGCTTGAGGCAATAGATGTGTTTTGGACAACTGAAGACGATTTCCCCTCGTCTGAGCTCATCCCTCCGGGGTGCAGCTGTTATCAGATTTGATGCTTTCTCGGTCGTGTTTCTGCAAGCCCCAAATCTGAAACAGCGCTCTTGGAAAGTTCGGGTCATAGTCGAATATGATCCGAATTTTCTCTTTCGGGTCGGTGAATTGCTCTAATATCTCGGGCAGCGCCCGTATGTTGCGCATGATGGCTTCTCCGTCATTTGCCCAGCGGCCTACGCCGTGCTTTGGCTCACGCTCATACTCATAGCCGAAGTGCTCGAATGTTTCTTTGCGTGTCGCGTCTGCGCTCCACTCTTTCGGCGTTGAAAATGTGTCATTCATTCCGAAAACCTTTCTTCCTCTATCACCAAGACACCGAGGTCTCTCAGCTCTTGATAGCAATCGTTTATTGTTTCCTGAGCCGCTGTCAGACGGTCGAGGATTTCCTTTACCTTCCCTTCGGGGACAACGATGCGAATTCCGTAGCTGTTCATTCCGCTCACCTCCTTTTCATGTTGCTTACAATGTCAAATCGTGATATGATTTGTAAAATGCTGTTGAAAGGGTGTTCCTGTTGAGTACTGAAATCATATCAGCGATTATTGGTGTGGCCAGTGTTATAATTTCCGGTGTTGTATCATGGCTTGTGTCCAAGGCATCGGCATCCAAAGAAATTGAAAAGCTCAAAATGGAATGGGCGAGAGAAGATCGCAAAGCCGCCGATGATGAATTTGCGGATATGATGGTTGCGGTTTCAAGCTATATTCGAGCTACCACATTTGATAATTCAGCTAAAGCAATTTCGGCGGTAGCCACTCTTCGTGCCAAAGAAACTGGTGCTCTTGCAGACTACCTAGATTATTTGTACGATTGGATTTTGGACGGAAATAAAGAAAATGTGGATATGGCGTTAGCCGAGGTTATCCAAGAGAAGCGAGATCGCAAAAGCAGACAAAACGCAGAATGTGGAGAACAGCCAACGAAAAAGTAAGCTTTTGACCGCTGCGGTGTCTTTGAAATACAGCCAATTTGCAAGTATCATCGGTACAAAGCCAAGCGCTAAGTACCCCAACACGATTAAATCCCCAAAATTCTCACCTCCTTTTAATGGGTGGTTTAACATCTTGTAATTGATATAATCTTCTCGAAAGGAGGTGCGTTATGGATTACATAGTTAAAACTTCTGACCTTTTGAAAGTTGCAAAGGAATTGGTCGAAGAAGGGATGGACTACGTTGAGATTTCTCTCTCCGAGCCGGATGAAGAGCTCCCGGCAATGGTCAGCTTTTGTGCGACCGAAGCAGGCGAGCTTGACGGTTGGACAGACTTCGATGATCTTGAAGTGGTCAATCCGTGGGCTGAAAAAGCTTGACGCTGTAGCCCAGCTCGGGGCCGCCGCTCGCTTTGACGCGGCGGCTTATTTCTTTCACTTCCCCGTGAATCTTCTTGAGCCATTCAAGCCCAAGTTCCACGTCGGGGCTTTCGATGGTCACCTCTATGCTGCGGTCGTCGCTGCGTGATTTGTACTCTCTGACGAGCTTCGGACTGGGCTTTTCACATTTCCCGTTTATCTCTCTTTTCAGAGCATCTTTAAATTTCAGCTGCACCCCAACCGCTCTTTGCTCATCCCAATTTTCGCTTATGAGCTTAGAGAGGTTTTTTATTGTCTGGTCTGCCTGTGGCATACGTTTCACCTCCTCTCATTTTTTCCTCCTCGCTTTTGCTCAGATGATGTGCCGCAAATGCACATTAACTGTGCTTAATATAGCATATCTAATGAGCCCTGTCAATGGCTTTTTAGCACATTTAATGTGCTTTTCTTCTTGACGTTTAACTAACTTTGTGTTATTCTGTTTGCAACAGGAGGTGATACTACGAAAGAACGCATAAAATTCGTCCGCTCGAGCACCGGCAAAAATCAAACTGAATTCGGGAGTATGTTGAAAGTTTCTAAATCTGCGGTGCAGAAATGGGAATCAGGAGAAAACATTCCTACAGATGCCGTGCTTGAATTGATGGCGCAGAAAACCGGTGCCAATATCCTTTGGCTGCGCACCGGCGCAGGCGAGCCGTTCATGCCGCCGAGCAGATCGGAGGAGATGGGGCGGCTTGTTAAAAGCCTGATGGCGGATAAGCCGGAAGCGTTCCGCTCGCGCCTGATAACCGCGCTGCTTCGTTTCGATGCCGACGGCCCCGAATGGCAGCTGCTCGAGAATATCTATAACAGCGTCGCCGCGGACGCAGAAAAAGAGACCGGCCAGTGAATGGTCAGTCTCTTTTTGGTTACATTTTGTTGTTTTATAGTCAAATCTGCTGTATTTTGTGGTTTTGTTTTGTGAATTATATTAAATCTTTTTTAAATCTGACATCGCTTTGTTGATTTTTTCTAAGCTTTGCGTATAATAAAGATGTAAGCAGCGATGCTTACCATGACATTGAAACAACCGTTCCATGTCAGCCCCAAGAGGGAAACCCTTACCTTTAAGTAGGGACAGAAAAAAGCGGATAACCTGAGCCGAAAGTCAGGACAGAAAAAAGCGGTGAACCCTTACCGTAAGTAGGGACTGAAAAAGGCGAGATGGGCATTTCCTGTCTCGCCTCTTTTAAATGAAATAAACGAGAGAGATATATGGAAAATTTAAAAATCTATAGGGTTAAAGATAGATACGTCGCCTTTTTACACAGCCGTGATAGCCGAGTACAGCTCAACAAGCGCCATTTGCGCCCTTATGTTGGAGTCGTACTTCACGTCGGCGAATTTAAATATTTTGTGCCGATGGAATCACCTAAACCGGCTCACGAAAAAATAAAACCGGGAATACATATTCTCAAGATGGACAAAGGCAGATTGGGTCTGCTGGGCTTTAACAATATGATACCTGTCAGGGACGATGTTTTGATATCCTTTAATATCGATGACGAACCAAGCGCCCATTACGCAATGCTGTTGAAGAAACAGGCGTATTTCTGTAATCGAAACAAAACCGATATACTTAACAAAGCGTCTCGGACTTACTATGAAGTCGTAAACAGTGAAAACAAGTTTCTCAAGGAGATTTGCTGCGATTTCAAGAAGCTTGAAAAAGCCTGTAAGCAATTTGACCCGAACCGATAATCAACGGCTGGCGCTTGAATGCTATCTGTTGAAAGGCCCCATATAATTATGCTACCTGCAATATATATTACAAGAAGGAGTTACGAGGGTGGCCACTAAGAGCATTTTTAAAACGGTGTATATTAATGATAACACTTCGGCGCGTCATCTTGCAAACGCTCTGTCTAATGACTATGATGTGCAGCGTCGGCCGGTTGTATTTAAATGCAAAGTCTCTGATGCATCCGATGAATAAATAAGAGCTATGTTCGGAGATGATAAATGACCGGGATAAAGAAAGATATACTAAAAGCAGCGAGGCAATAAGCCTCGCTGCTTTGCTTTTTTGCTGTTTGGCGCCCCGTCAGGGCTTTACAGCGCCTCGCGTTTGTGGTAAATTGCAATTGATATCAAATATAGTCGTTTTTTTGATTTTCAGTACAAAAAATTTTAAATATGAATAAAAATCTGTTGACATTTACGGAGCAAGGGCATAATATAAGTTAACAGCAACAATTATTATTGTCACGCTGTGACTTAAACAAGCCCTTGGAAGGTAGCCCTCCACGATGAGGAGAGGTTCGCTCCAAGGGCTTTTCCCATACATATTAGAGAGAAAGAGAGCTGTAAGCCATGTCTCAGACGGCAATATTAGTTGACGGCGGTTTCTATAGGAAAATTGCCAATCACAAATGGGGGCAGCATCCCCCTAAAGAAGCTGCTCAAGCGCTGTTTAAATACTGTATCCGCCATCTTAAAGAAAGAGAGAGGCAGCATGATCTGTATCGTATTTTCTATTATGATTGTCCACCGATAAAGAAGCAGATATATCACCCATTAACACAGAGCACAATAGATTTCAGCAAAACGGAACAATATAAGTGGATGTCGGATTTTCTCGATGAGCTCAAACATATGAGAAAAGTTGCCCTGAGACTGGGGAGTATCGATGAGAATAATTCTTCGTTTACTATTAAGTATCAGCCATTGAAGAAGCTTTGTGCCGGAACTATTACGATTAACGATCTCACCGAAAACGATTTTGAACCTGATATAAAGCAAAAGGGCGTTGATATGAAAATTGGAGTCGATATAGCGTCGCTTGCTTATAAAAAACAGGTCAATCAGATAGTACTTATCGCGGGTGACAGTGATTTTGTCCCTGCGGCGAAGCTGGCAAGGCGAGAGGGAATCGATTTTGTGCTTGATTCCTTGGGTGCGCCTATAAAGGATCAGTTGTTTGAGCATATAGACGGTAAACGTAGCTGCGGAGATCCGTACAAGCAGGGTAAGCACGAGAATAATGAAGCTTACAAGCTCAAAGATCCTGCTTTGGTTTGATGTTTCTGCGAGGCTTGGGGTAATTATAAATCAGCGAGGCTTATTGCCTCGCTGATTTGCTTTTTCCTATGGCGCGATTATATAGCAGTAGATAAACTGCAAGTCCTCTAAGCTCACTTCCGGCAGCGCTGCTATTATGGCCACGATAAGCAGCTCCCGCTCTTCGTTTTCGTTCATTCGATTCTCCCTTCATTTTCCCATAGGTCTTCCACTGTGACTTCCAGTATGTGTGCTATCCTGATCGCCAGTAGAACGTTCGGCAGCCGTTCTCCTTTTTCAATCTCGCTTATAGTACTTGCTGCGGTTTTGGCCTTGCGCGCAAGCTCGCGCTGGCTGATACCTAAATAGGTACGGTAGTAATTCACCTTGCATTTGTTTATGCCTTCCATCTTATCACCACATCTCTTTTCTGTGCGGAAAAATTCTGAAATCAGAACATCACGCCTTATTTTTGTGTGTTTTGTGCAATTTTGACCGAAATTATTATAAAAAGTCATAATTGCATCGGAAAATAGCGAATGATAAAATAGTGTGGTAAATATAAGGAATTGATTATATTTACAAAAAGAATACTGTTTTAGCGCAGTAAAAGGGGAGAATGAAATATGAAAAGGTACATAGCATTTTTGCTGGCGGCAATGATGCTTCTTTCGCTGGCCGCCTGCGGCACGAAACGTGAAAGCGCCGAGAGCGTTGCCGAAATCGTCTTCGGATAAATAGTTTATATACGGTCTATCTTGGGCATTGCTGCAATTTTTGACAACGGCTCCCTCCTCGACAAGATAAGCTATACCCGCCGCAGAGCTTCCCCAAATCG
>ENA-ORSL01000252-ORSL01000252.1-human-gut-metagenome-genome-assembly--contig:-NODE-252-length-65252-cov-3.277528_pt1 | contig 65252 bp, 60 predicted proteins | sample MGYA00242190_ERZ509157 | MGnify/ENA primary metagenome ERZ509157 (study PRJEB26280, sample SAMEA2338664) | human gut metagenome | biome: human gut; feature: human-associated habitat; material: faeces... | reverse complement strand
GGCTGTAACCGATGATCTCTGCCGCGGTATCGATGACAAAGGCGTCGGCTGTGTAGGGTGTAATCGGAACGGCAAAACTTTCAGGGCGGATTTTACGTTTTCACTCGGAGTTTACCCTTTGGCGGTCTGACAAAGAGGTGTGTAGCCATGCAAGAATGGTTCAAGTCTTTTTCACGATATTTCGGTGTATGTGCAACGATTGTGACTGAATATGAATGATTTTGAAAAACTTTTAGAAAAAATGATGGAAAATGGTTGACAAAAGGCGAGATATATGATATAATTCAATCAAATCCAATCAAAATCATTCAAAAAGGCAAAGGGTAGTCATGCTTACAGAAGAACGATACAATAAAATCATAGCAGTATTGTCTACGAACAGCTCGGTTTCTGTGGCAGAACTTACAGAGTTGACCGGTGCTTCGGAATCCACGATCCGACGCGATTTGCTGACGCTGGCAAAGATGGGTAAACTGAAAAAGGTGCACGGCGGTGCGGTGACTATGGAACCGAGCATTCTGTTGCAAGAACCGGATGTGGACGAAAAAATGAAGCTGAATGCTTCTGCGAAGGAACGCATTGCCAAGTATGCCGCAGAAACGATTCGCCCCAACGATTTTGTTTTTATCGACGCAGGTACAACGACCGGAAAAATGATTGCGTATATTACCCAAAAGGATGTCACGTTCGTGACGAATGCGTTCAATCATGCACATCTTCTTGCTCGCAGAGGATTTAAGGTATATCTGACCGGCGGAGAAGTAAAAACGACAACAGAGGCATTGGTGGGTGTCAGTTGTGTGGAAACGATCAACCGGTATAACTTTACCAAATGCTTTCTGGGAACCAACGGCATCCATACGGAGATCGGGTATACCACGCACAATATCGACGAGGCAAGCGTGAAGCGCACTGCTGTTCAAAAAAGTTATGTGACATACATTTTAGCAGACCATTCGAAATTCGGAAAGTCGGCAGCCGTCACCTTTGCAGACATAGGAAATGCCTGTATCCTGACGGATAAATTGCCGGACGATCGGTATAAAGAATGTACAGTTGTCAAGGAGGTGGGCGAATGATCTATACGGTAACTTTTAACCCGGCGATTGATTATCTGGTCTACGTACCGGAACTTAAGGTCGGCAGTATCACCCGTTCGGAAAAAGAAAAAACATTCTGTGGCGGAAAGGGAATCAATGTATCGCTTGTTTTACAGGAACTCGGAATAAAATCCACTGCCATGGGATTTATCGCCGGGTTTACCGGAAGTGCGATTGAGCAGGCACTCGGCGGCAGAATGATCCATACGGATTTTGTACACTTAAAGGAAGGATTGACCAGGATCAATGTCAAGATCCGTTCGGAATACGAGACGGATATTAACGGACAGGGACCTGCAATTTCCGAAAACGACATCAAAGCTCTGCTTGGAAAACTGAAAGGTTTGAAACAAGGTGATACACTGGTGTTTGCAGGTAGTATCCCTAATACGGTGCCTTCCGATATATATGAAAAGATAATGGAACTGCTCAGCGGAACGGGCGTTCGGTTTGTGGTGGACGCCACCAAGGACCTGCTGCTGAATTCCCTGAAATACCGACCTTTTTTCATCAAACCGAATAACGATGAATTGGGTGAGATTTTCGGTGTTAGGATCGACACGCCGGAAGACGCGATCCGGTATGCCGGGAAACTCCGGGAAATGGGCGCCTTGAACGTTCTGGTTTCCATGGGGGGAAAGGGTGCCGTGTTGGTAGACGAAAACGGAAAAGAGTATTATATGCCCGCGATAAACGGCAAGGTCGTCAATACGGTAGGCGCCGGAGATTCCATGGTGGCGGGTTTTCTTGCGGGATATGCGCAGAAAGCGGACTATGCCTACGCCCTGAAGCTCGGCACAGCGGCGGGGGGAGCAACCGCGTTCAGCGAAGGACTTGCCACAAGAGACGAAATATTCAGACTGATGAACCAAATGCAGTCTCAATAATTATAAAATAAAAGGAGAATATAATATGCGCATCACCGATCTTTTGAAGAAAGAAAGCATTTCACTGAACCGTGCACTAGCCTCAAAGTCGGATGCAATCGATGCCCTGATCGAGTTGCATGAAAAGGCCGGAAACCTCAGCGACAAGGAAGCATACAAAAAAGAGATCCTTGCAAGAGAAGCACAAGGCTCGACCGCTGTCGGAAACGGCATTGCAATTCCCCATGCTAAGACTTCGGCAGTCGCAAGGCCCGGTCTTTCCGCGATCACCGCGCCTGCGGGTGTTGACTATGAGTCACTGGATGGCAATCCCACAAACCTGCTCTTTATGATCGCCGCTCCCGAAGACGGAAACCTGCATCTGGAGGTGCTTTCCAGACTGATGACACTTCTTATGGACGAATCGTTCAGGAACGAGCTGTTGACCGCAAAAACAGCGGATGAATTCCTGGATGTCATCAATCGCAGAGAATCGGAGAAATATCCGGAAGAGCCGAAAGCAGAAGTGAAAAAGGAAGGCTATCGGATCCTGGCAGTAACCGCTTGCCCTACAGGCATCGCCCACACATACATGGCTGCGGAAGCACTTGAAAAAGCGGGTGCGGATATGGGGATCCCTCTCAAAGCCGAAACCAATGGCTCCGGAGGCGCGAAAAACGTGCTGACGAAGGAAGAGATCGCCGCAGCGGACGGAATCATCATCGCCGCTGACAAGAGCGTTGAAATGGAACGTTTTGACGGCAAAAAGCTGATCAGCGTTAAGGTCTCCGACGGAATCAAAAAGCCAAAGGAACTGATTGATCGAGTTCTGAGCGATCAGACGCCGATCTATCACCATACAGGCACTAAGAATTTTGACGATCAAGACAAAACAGAAGGTTTCGGCAGAAAGATCTACAAGCATCTGATGAACGGCGTATCAAATATGCTGCCGTTTGTGGTTGCGGGCGGTATCTTTATTGCGATCGCTTTTCTGATCGACACCCTGCTGGGAGCACCGCAGGATTCGAATTTCGGTACTAACACACCGGTTGCCGCTTTCTTTAAGACCATCGGCGGTCACGCATTCAGCTTCATGATCCCGATCCTTGCCGGCTTCATCGGCAAATCCATTGCAGACCGTCCCGGCTTCTTGGTCGGCATTGTAGGCGGCTTCCTCGCAACGACGGGCGCTACCTTTGCATCGATCGGCGGTGATGTGCCCTCCGGATTTCTCGGTGCACTCTTTGCGGGCTTTGTCGGCGGTTATTTGATGCTTGGTCTTGAAAAACTGTGTGACAAATTGCCGAAATCATTGGAAGGCATCAAACCCGTTCTGATTTATCCGCTTGTGGGTCTTGGAATGATCGCCCTCATCATGTGTGCGGTCAACCCGATCATGGGCGCACTTAACACGGGACTGACCAATATGCTGAATTCCATGGGAGGCGTCAGCAAGGTTCTGCTCGGCGTGGTTCTCGGCGCGATGATGTCCATTGATATGGGCGGTCCGTTCAACAAAGCCGCATATGTCTTCGGCACAGCTGCCATCACCTCCGGCAACTATGATATTATGGCAGCGGTTATGATCGGCGGTATGGTTCCCCCGATTGCGATCGCACTGGCAACCACATTTTTCAAAAACAAGTTCACCGCGCAGGAAAGAAAGAGCGGTCCTGTAAACTACATCATGGGTCTCAGCTTTATCACCGAAGGTGCAATTCCCTATGCGGCTTCCGATCCGCTACGTGTCATTCCGTCCTGCATGGTCGGCGCCGGAGTTGCCGGCGGTCTCTCGATGCTTTTCAACTGCACCTTGATGGCTCCGCACGGCGGTATCTTCGTATTTGCGGTCGTTGGCAACTGGCCGTTTTATCTGCTGTCTCTGGCCATCGGAGCGGTGGTCGGTATGCTGATGCTCGGCATCTTGAAGAAAAAAGTTACGGAATAAAAGAATGAAAAGGAGAAACGATCATGGTATCCAAAAAAGTAACAGTAGTAAACGCAATGGGCTTTCATATGCGTCCCGCAATGAGTTTTGCAAACGCGATGACTAAATATCCGTGCGATGTGACAATCAGTGTGAACGGAATTACAACCGACGGCAAGAGCATTATGAATATCATTGCGGCTTGCATTAAGTGTGGCATGGAAATCGAGATTTCCTGCAACGGTGAACGCGAGGAAGAGGCGCTGAACGAAGCAGTCACTATGATTGCAGGCGGCTTCGGCGAATAAATCCGCAAAGCAAAATGCAGGGTTGCAGGGAATTTTTCAAAACTTGAGTCAGTGAGGTGAAAGACATGTATCATGGAATCGGGGCTTCCAAGGGTTACGGTATCGGCAGGGTGATTATTTACCGCGATGCCGATCTGCGCTATACGCCGAGAACCGATTGCGATGCACAGATAGAGAAATTGCGGCTGAACGATGCGCTCAAACTCTTTTTTGAGAAGAACGAACGGTTGAGTGCACGCGTGCGGGAAACCGCAGGGGAATCGGCGGCGGAGATCATCCTCGGACATATGATGATGATGAAGGATCCTTATATGTGTTCGGAGATAGAAAAACGCATTGATGCCGGGCAGTGTGCCGAAATGGCGGTGGAAGCTGTATGCGATCTGTTTATTGCCATGTTCAGCGCCGTGGACGACGAGATGACAAAGCAGAGAGCGACAGACGTAAAGGACATCAAATCCGAGATGCTGGCACTGCTTTTAGGAGTACACACGGTAGATCTGTCAGATTTGCCAAAAGATACCGTTCTGGTCGCAAAGGAACTTACGCCATCGATGACCGCATGCATCAACCGGAAAAATGTGGTCGGCTTTATCACGGAAGTCGGTTCCAAAACTTCGCACGCCGCCATCCTCGCACGGGCGATGGGGATCCCGGCGGTTTTGAGTGTGGAAAACGCAACCGAAAACTTCAAGGATAACCAACTTGTCATCGTGGATGGGATCCGGGGTGAAGTCCTGACAGATCCGAAACAGGAGACCGTCGCAGCATACATCCGGCTGCGGATGGATTTTGAGAAGGAACGCGCCGCTCTGGCAAAGTTCGTGGGTCTTGAGACCCGCACGAAGGACGGCGAAAAGGTGCAGCTGTTTGCCAACATCGGGACGCCGGAGGACGCAAGTCAAGTTATCACGTATGACGGCGAAGGGGTTGGACTTTTCAGAACTGAGTTCCTGTTTATGGACAGAAGTACCATGCCCGATGAGAACGAACAGTTCGAGGCCTACAAAAAAGCGCTTCTGATCATGAAGAACAAAACCGTCATCATCCGAACGTTGGACATCGGCGGCGATAAGGAAATCCCGTATTTAGGTCTGAAAAAAGAAGAGAATCCGTTCTTGGGTTTCCGGGCGGTGCGCTATTGTCTGAAAAACAGTGCGATGTACAAAACGCAGTTGCGCGCACTTCTGCGCGCCAGTGCTTATGGCGATTTGCAGATCATGATTCCGCTTGTTACCGGTGTGGATGAAGTGCGTCAGGTAAAAACGCTGATCCGGGAAATCCAGGCGGAACTGGACGAAAAGGTGATTGCGTATAACAAGGATCTCAAGGTCGGCGTGATGATTGAGACCCCGTCTGCCGCGATCCTTGCGGATGTGATTGCCAAAGAAGTGGACTTCTTCAGCATCGGCACAAATGATCTTACCGGCTATGTTATGGCGGTCGATCGTGGCAATGCGGATGTGGCGTATCTTTACTCTGCGTTCTCTCCGGCGGTTTTGCGAATGCTCCGGCACATTATTTCCGAAGGGAAAAAAGCCGGCATACCGGTCGGTATGTGCGGAGAAGCCGCCGCAGATCCGCTTCTGATCCCTTTGCTGATCTCTTTCGGTCTCGATGAGTACAGCGTGAATCCGACCTCCTTACTGGCTACCAGAAGGGAAATTTCCCGGTGGAGCAAGAAGGAAGCGGACAAGATCGCCGAGAACGTTATGGCGTTGGAAACCGAAAAACAGATCGTTTCCGAACTTAGCAGATATATAAATGTGTGATATTGCGACAACGGAATACAAGGATTAGGATCATGAAATCAAATCCGTCTTTTCCGGACGGGCTCATTTAACCCCACCTAAAAGATGCCAAACGCCGATTTCGACCTGCTTCGCGTACCCCGACCGGTGTAACGCCATTTCAGGGCGGTTTTGGGAGAGTTTTTCTCTTCGGAAACCGCCCTTTTTTCCTTTATTCACAAACGACTTTGTTAAATGATTGTGTCGGAGAAAGAGGATGCCGCTTGGAATTAGTAGAAGAGGGCAAAAAATGGACACGAAATATTCCGTTGCGGCAATGGCAATTAAGGAAGCAGGTTCTCTGAAAAAAAGAGAACGAATTGTTGCTGTGATGATAAGACGCATGGAAACAGCGGCCTGAGTTCTCAGGCCGCTCAGACTGTTGTAAGACGAAAACCACGCTATAGTCGCGTGGTTCTATAAAGGTTAACCGATGAGGCGAAATCCTCCAAATATGATATAATAAGATCGACATGCCAGTCAAAACTAAAAACATATTTGGAGGATTTATCTATGAAAAAAGCACCCATAAACAATAATAGTTTAGCACATACGAGTTGGAATTGCAAGTACCATATTGTGTTTGCGCCAAAATATAGGCGAAAAGTATTTTTCGCCGAGAAAAGCCTGGAGATACGAGAAATACTTCGCCAACTCTGCCAATGGAAAGGAGTAGAAATAATTGAAGGAGAGGTGTGCCCAGACCACATACATATGCTGGTCAGTATCCCGCCCAAAATGAGCGTTTCGGGGTTCATGGGATACCTCAAAGGAAAAAGCGCATTGCTGATATTCCAGAAATACGGAAACATGAAGTTCGCATACCGAAACCGCGAATTTTGGTGTAAGGGATATTAATAAAGCACTTGGTCTGATAATATCCGGAAGTACAAATGGTGCAGCCTTTCTGTGCTTTGCAAAATATATATAAAATAAATATGATTGCAAAAGACAAGGAAGCAGATCACCTAAATTGAGAAATGTATAACAATAACAAATGTATTTGCGCCGGGGCGCTGGCTCTGGCAACAGTATTTATCATGCTTATTATGAGTTTTTCATCATGTAAAAAAATGGAGCGGACACGATGTCCGTTTCCGACCAGCCGGTATCTTCGTCTACCGGTGAGCAGACGACTGCTGCCGAGAAAACGACGGAGGACTTGTCTGTTCTTGCAGAGAACGACATCAGGCGCTGGAGGAACAAGGTCCAAGCCGGTAACTGGGCTATGGCGCTGACCGCTGCGCTTTCGGAGTGCGATTCGGTGTATCTGCCTGCGGGGACTTACCGTATGTCTGCCGTTACAGTGCCGTCCGGGAAGACTGTGTACGGAGACGGAGATGACACCGTGATATATCCACTCGGTACAACGGTTTTCAATATTACCGGGACTGTGGGCGAGGAGATTAAGCTTTCGGAGAATATGGCCGATTTTTCCGATACAATAAAGCTGACAAGATCCGCGGGAGCTAAGCCGGGCGACCTTATATACCTTATGAGTCAGCGCAACTGTACGATTCTTGAGGATTGCACATATGACTGGGTGCTTGGCAGGACCTATAAAAGCGGAGTTGCATGCTTTTATGCCGAATTCCTGACCGTTGCGGAGGTTTCTGACGACGGAAAGACGTTAAGGACGACATGTGCCACGGTATTTCCGTTTTACCGCGCCGACGGCACGCAGGAATCTGTTCCGCGAAAGCCGGCGGGCACAGTAGCGGACTATCCGTATATGCGTGATGCAGCGACGGTGAGGCTTGTAAGTCCTGCACACGATGTGGTGATACGCGACCTTAAGGTGATAGAATGCACGGCGCCTGCAATCGTGGGAAGCTGGATGCGCGACTGCCGCATAGAGCGTGTGACAATGTGTAGCGAGGAAAAATCAACTCCTAAGGCAGGGCTTTGCCTGCTGAGACTCTCAGAGGCTCTTGACTGTGAGGTCAAAGATTGCAGCTTCCTGATACCGAAAAAAACCGCGGTATCGCTTCATCAAAAAAGCGAAAACTACGGCGACTACAATATTGCTCGTATAACGCGCAGCTATCGCAGCGGCTTTGACGGGTGCTATTCAGACTTTTCAACTCATGCATTTCTTATCGGAAAAGCGCACAAAAAGGAACGTCATACGGCTGTTACGTCAGAAACTGTACAGCTGAAAACTCGATATGGGGTGGCGTTTATGTTTCCGGTGGCTGTTATAACACAGTAATAACCGGAAATACCGTAAATAATTCAGGGCGCGGTATCGTTGTCGCGGGACGGAAAAATTATATTGCTGACAATAACGTTACACTTTCGCTCAGTCCGCAGACCGATTACTATTACGTCCGGCGCGAGTCCGGAGGAACGGCGGGCATAGCGCTTATTGAAGGCTGTTCGGTTGATTCTTTGGTTGAGAACAACCTTGTGGCGGAAGCGACGACGGCGTTTCTTATTCGCGACGGTTATGAGGAAACAAACATTTTTGAGTAAATTCTCTTTGTGGCAGAAACATCACTCATATCACAAGCGCTGTGCCTACCGGGTTTTATAATCTGCAGGCGGGAGGCGTGCCTGACCGCGAGCTGCTCGCGTTGCTCGGTATGGAGGGGCTTTGCCTTCCGGAGGTCACGGACGGTTTTTCCCCGTGTGGGGAATACCGTCCCGCCGGGGCGGCAGTAGGCATACCGGTCTATCCGGATGTCGGAGATCAGCAGATATGTATCCTCGGTGACGGGCTTGACTGCGGCAGCCTGAATATAAATATAGGAACAGCTACGCAGATGTCATCCGTCTGCACAGACTGGGAGTCAGAATTCTATAACAGTATATACGAATTACGCCCATATTTCGGAGGAAAATTCTTAAGAACCGTCACAAAGTTGCCCGGCGGCAGGTCACTTCAGGTCATTGCCGATTTTTTTGCCGACGCCGTGCGTACCTTTACCGGAATCAACATGACTCCGCCGCAGGTGTGGGATATCATTATGACGATTGCAGGGGATACGGACGCAACGCTGGAAGTAAAAACAGGATTTTTCCGCGGATTGCTCTACAACGAGGGCGCGATAAAGGGAATTGACTCGTCAAATCTGAATTGTCGCGAGCTTGCCTCTGGGGCATTTGCCGACCTTGCTCGCGTATATGACAGTATTATTCCCGTTATAGATACGTCGGGCGATGCCGGGAGGATAGTGATATCCGGAAAATTCGGAGAAGTTGTGCGCGAACATTTGCGCGTACTGCCGAATGCACGCAGATATGACATTGGGATTGCACCGGATGCGGATAACAGTTTTCGGGGGCTTGGAATGCTCGTTGGTCGGAACAAGGATATAAATTAAAATGAAGGAAACAGATAAAAAAGATCTTGAAAAGGGAAGTATGCTCAGCGAGGTGTGTTTCCCAAACATCGCGATGATGTATAGCAACGCCGGGTTGGATTTTTCTATCATTGACTGCGAGCACGGCGCGTTCGATTACAGTCAGGTCGCGGCTGCGGTCACGGCGTTCCGCCTTTCCGGTGTACGGGCGATAGTCCGCATTCCGGAGATAAGGCGTGAACCTGTAACGAAATATCTTGATATGGGTGGCGACGGGCTGTTGGCGCCTATGGTAAAGGATTCCGCCGACGCCGCAAGGCTTGTCGGCTTCGGAAAATACCCACCGGTCGGAAATCGCGGACTGTCGATAAACCGTGCGCACAGCAGGTATAGCCCCGGTGACCTTGACGCATATCTTGCCAAGGCTAACCGACGCGTAAGGATATACGCTCAGATAGAACTGCTAAGCGCGCTTGAGGATGCGGAAAATATTGCCGCTGTGGACGGTATTGATGGCCTTTTTGTCGGTCCGACCGATCTTTCCATGGCGCTCGGAGTATTCAATAAGCTGGATTCGCCCGTTCTGCTAGACGCCTGCCGCCGTGTTGCGGAGGCAGCCGCCAAAGCCGGAAAGGTATCAGGCATTATTACCGGAAACATGGGGCTGATAAGCGCTTGCCGTGGGTTCGGCATGAGCGTTTTCTGCATGGGCAGCGAAACACGGCTGCTCTCCGGCGGGCTCATCGGTATCGGCGAAAAGCTCAGCTCACTTGCGTGAGTGCTACTATGACATACACAATCGATAATGGTAAAGGGTGCAGTGTACTTTCAAAGCGCGCGCTCGTGCGCGGCGGCGACTGGGCTCCGGCACTTACGGCAGCCCTTGCCGAAAATGACGAGGTGTATATACCCTCAGGAGAGTATCATATGAGCACCGTTACCGCGCCGTCCCGCGTGTCGTTCTGACTACAAATGGGCGGATTACTGGAGCTATAACACCGCAAGAGAGGCAAAAAAACAAAGACTCCCTATTGACCGGAGATGCTTTCGGAGTACAGGAAGGGCGCCTCAGCCGCTACTCCGTGATCCGCAGGCTCCTACGGAATAAAAAAGTAAAAAAATACCGAACGAAACTTTAGAAAGGCTTTCGTTCGGTATTTTTAATTCTGACAGTTGTCTTCTATCAGATCCATAGCCATAAGCGCTTTTTTAAGCGCGTAATCGTGATGTTCGTTGAATTTCTGGAGGCAGACATCAAGTGTATCGTTCATCAGAGACTGTGCGAGTGTCATATGACGGCTATTGTATTCGTCGGTAAACTGACGCTCGTAAAGCGGGACGTTAATTGAAAAAATGGTATAGAGGGTTGGGGCTATCGTTGCATATGCGTTTACCATGTATCTGTTGCCCGACATTTCTATTACCGCGCCGTGAAAGGCAATGTCATCCGCAATGCCTCCGGTGGAGGAGCTTCCGTCAAGCAACTCCATAAGACGCACCAGCGGGGCGTATTTGCGTTCACGTCTGAATATATCCCTCACTGCGTTCGTTTCGATGTAATGCCGATAGTCATATAGGTCGAGCAGATCAGAACGCTCAAAAGGAACGATCTGCTTGCAGCCGTTGTCGAGCATTACTATCATGCCCTCTTTTTCAAAGGTGAGTTTATCGGATTTGCGGAAAATGTCAATAGTAACTTTTTTATAAATTCTGTAGATTTGTGCCGAAAAACAGTTTTTAGCATATGAACATTGTTTAAGTATTGAATTATTCCGAAAATAATGTTATAATAGTGCAACATTATTTTATTCAAAAATTTTTCTGTCCGTGCAACCAAACGCAAAAAAAGTTGTGTATATAGGTGAAGGGCACTGCGGCAGAATGGAGGTGCAATGGAAGATAGGGATATTGTTGATCTGTATTTTCAACGTGATGAACAGGCAATAAGCCTTACGTCATCCAAGTACCAAAGCTACTGTATGCAGATCGCCATGAACATACTCGAAAACCGCGAGGACAGTGAGGAATGTGTCAATGATGCATATCTTGCCGCGTGGAATTCGATCCCACCGAACAGACCCGAAAGACTTTCCGCCTATCTCGGAAAGCTGACGCGAAATCTTTCTCTGAATCGACTCAAATCAATGAAAGCGTCAAAGCGCGGGGGTGGGGAATTCGCCCTGTCACTTGATGAACTTGAGGATTGCGTCGCCGAAAACATCGACGACACGGAACAACTCGGCAAGTACATCAGCGAATTTCTCTTTTCTCAACCTAAGGATGTCCGGCAGGTTTTTGTGCGCCGCTATTTTTACAGCGATTCTATCGCTGATATAAGCAAGCTTTTCGGCATGTCGGAAAGTCGCATAAAATCCATGCTTCATCGCACAAGGCAACGTCTGCAGAGTTTCCTTGCCGAGCGTGACATAAATATTTAGAAAAGTACGTTGTATTACCATGAAAAACGAAAAAATGGCAAGAGCCATGACAAACATCGACGATCGACTGATTGACGAAGCGAATATTACAAGGATTGACCGCAAAGCGCGAATCCTGCGTTCCTTTACAAGGTTCGGAAGCCTTGCGGCGTGTCTTATTCTTGTTGTCGGAATATTTATCCTGGCCGGGAAGCAGGACCTTATCCTTTTGGATGGTCAAAAGCTGACCCGCGAACCCAGAGAATTGACGATCGTTGTTCCTGAGCCTCGCGATATTTCTATCGGCACACACAGTCAGACTTATCAACCTGCCAAATCGTCCTACTCTTACCCGATCGAGCTGGCATTCAGCTTTAGTAAAGCAACAAAGCTCTCTTGCTCGACGGCTGAAATGATCGTTATAAACGATGACGGCGATATCGTTCACACGGGCGACGGTTATATGGCAGAAGGGAAGACAATCATCCGTTTGCCACTGACGGATGAGATGTCGGACGTCACGATTTCAACCGATCGTGGTTATGATATCGTTCTTACAAAAGGCGAAAATATTGAACAGTGGTACATTAATCTTGTAAATCAAAAAAATAATTAAAAAACAGGAGATTCCCAAAATGAAAAAAATCGTAGCAATTATTCTTGCGGCAATTATGCTCGTAGTCCTCGTATCTTGCGGTAACGGCAACAACGGTGATGATACAACCACCCCCGCTGATACAACCACCCCCGCTGATACGACCTCAGCAACCCCCGTAGACACATCTACAGTCGAGGACACGACAGTTGTCGAGACTCCCGATGATGTAGTTCCCACCGTTGACGAGAATACTCTCGGCGGTAAGCTCTGGGCAAGCTTTGTTGACACTTGCAAGGCTAATTCCTCTGCAACCACCGAAGAGATCGCAAACGCTGTTTCTTCTATACCTGAAATTCAGTTTATGAAAATGGTAGCAGAAATTGAACCCGGATACCTTGGCGGATTTGACAATACTGAGATCAAGGGCTTCAAGTCGGGCTTTACATTTGGTCCGATGATTGGTTCCATTCCTTTCATAGGCTATATTTTCCAGCTTGAGGAAGGCTCTGATGTCGCGGCGTTCGTCAAGAATCTTACCGATTCCGCCAACCCCCGTTGGAATATCTGCGTTGAGGCAGATCAGACTGTTGCAGGTTCTTGCGGCAATTACGTTTTCTTCGTAATGTGCCCTGCCGGCGTTAACTGATTCTCTTAAAAACATACCGGGGATGGCACAAAGCCTTCCCCGATTTAATGAAAACACTTGACTAATTCCGACAAGGGGAGGTATACCTTTGCTTTTCTCAAGTATCAGCTTTCTCTATTACTTCCTTGCAGCATCGCTGATAATTTATTTTATCGTACCGTTCAAATTCAAGAACCTTGTGCTGCTTGTTGCCAGCTTGGCATTCTACTTCTACGGTGAGCCCGTATACACATTGCTCATGCTCGGGACAGCCTTTTCCAGCTATATCCACGGTCTTCTTATTGATCACTTCCGCGGGCGAAAACTGTCAAAGGTATTCCTTTGGTCCTCGGTTATCACAAGTGTTCTGGTGCTTGGATTCTTCAAGTATTCGGACTTCTTTATAAGCAATGTAAACAGCATTTTCCACACGAAAATATCGTTTTTGGGTCTGGCGCTTCCTATCGGTATTTCCTTCTATACCTTCCAGACTCTCAGCTACACAATAGACGTATATCGCGGGGAAGCTAAGGTTCAGAAGAGCTTTATTCGTCTCGCAACATATGTCGCGCTCTTTCCTCAGCTTATCGCCGGACCTATCGTCCGCTATACGACGGTTGAAGAAGAGCTTTCAAACCGTAAGCACTCTTTTGAGAACTTCTCCTATGGCGTAAATCGTTTTATCATAGGACTTGGCAAAAAGGTGCTGATCGCAGATACTCTTTACGCTATGGCGACTTCTCTTCACACAATGAATGAAGCGTCTGTCGGAGGAATGTGGCTTTATGCCATCTCAATTTCTCTCTATACCTATTTTGATTTTTCCGGCTATTCGGATATGGCGATCGGTCTCGGCCGTATCTTCGGATTCCATTTTCTCGAGAACTTCAACTATCCTTTTATATCCCGCAATGTAGCTGAGTTCTGGAGAAGATGGCATATTTCGCTCGGTTCATGGTTCAGAGATTATGTCTATATTCCGCTGGGCGGCAACCGTGTTCCGGTGCTTCGCTGGATGTTCAATATTCTTGTCGTCTGGTTCTTAACAGGCTTCTGGCACGGTGCAGACTGGACGTTTATCGTTTGGGGACTTTATTTTGCAGTATTCCTCGTCCTTGAAAAATTTGTTCTCAACAAGTTTTTCGCAAAGCTTCCCCGATTTTTCTCGCACATTTACGTAACTATAGCAATCCTTATCAGCTTTGTCATCTTTCACGGTGTGGGTATGTCCGGTGCTATCTCCGACCTCGGAAGTATGTTCGGCGCAGCGAACCTGCCGTTCTGGTCGAGCGAGACAACCTACAATCTGCTGAGTTATATTTTTGTCCTGATAATTGCGATCGTCGGAGCAACGCCGTTGGTAAAGAACGCTATTCTCAAGCTCAAGGAGAAGGCGAATATATGCCGTGTTATCAATGTGCTTGAACCGGTATTCCATGTAGCGGTCCTGCTGATCACCACCGCGTATTTCGTTGACGGTTCGTTCAGCCCGTTCCTCTACTTTAGATTCTGATAAGGAGGGTTATTATGAAAAATTCAATTAGAAATATTGTTGTAACAGTGACCTTCTGCGTCTTTATCGCATTTTTTGCTGTCTTTTGCGCAATTCAGTTTTTCAATCCCGTCGAGATGTCCGAGTCAGAGCGCCGTCCGCTTGCCCAGTTCCCGACCGATATCACGTGGGAGGGAATTATTGATAAAACGGTCATAGAGGAATTCGAAGACTATACCGTCGATCAGTTCCCATTCCGTGAGTTCTTCCGCTCTCTGAAGGCAAACTATCAGATCAACGTCCTCCATCTGAAGGAGTATAACGGTCTCGCTTTCCAGAATAATTATATTGCAAAGATCGATCCGGCATTTACCGATGAGCTTGTCGATTACTCGCTGTCGAGACTTCAGTACATCAATACAAAGTTTCTGATCAACAATGGCTGCAAGACTTATATTTCTTTAGTTCCGGATAAGAACTACTATCTCGGCAGAGATTACGGTTATCCGTCTCCGGACTATGAAGCACTTGCCGAAAAGTTTCAGGCGGCGCTTCCGGAGGCTGAATACATTGACATTTTCGATTGCCTAAAGCTGGAGGATTATTACCGTACTGACACTCACTGGAGTCAGGACAAAATATCCGCCGTTGTAGATAAGCTGGCCGCCGCTCTCGGCGTTTCGGACAGCCTATCGGGTAACTACACCGAAAACCGTTTGGAAGGCTTCAAGGGCGTGTATTACGGTCAGAGCGCGCTTCATCCGAAGCCGGATACACTTGTCTATCTGACCAACGATATCCTGAACGCTTGCACCGTCTATGACTACGAGACAGGCAAGACAGGCAGTATATACAATCTCGAGCTGTTCGAGGGAACAGACGGCTATGATGTTTTCCTTTCCGGTACGCGTGCGCTTCTGCGTATCGACAATCCTAATGCCACGACCGATAAGGAATTGGTCGTCTTCCGCGATTCCTTCGGCTCAAGTCTTACGCCTCTTCTTGCAGAGGGATATAAGAGCATATATGTTGTAGATATACGTTATGTTGTGCCGGACTATCTCGGTCAGCTTATCGACTTTGAAGGCAAGGATGTTCTATTTATCTACAGCGCGCTCGTTCTGAATCAGAAGGCATTCAAATAATATAAAAGCAATAACGACACCGCCTCTGCTATGCATCTTTAGCGGAGAAAACACGAACACCACTAAGGAATTTTCTTTGGTGGTGTTTTTCTATCGGGATGAATTATTTGAAAGGCTCCCTCCGGGAGGGAGCTGTCGCCGCAGGCGACTGAGGGAGAGCGCGTTACCGAAAAGCTCGTGTAAAACCAAAGTTCCGCGGGCTCCTTCCGTCACGCTGCGCGTGCCACCTTCCTCCCGGAGGAAGGCTTTTGCGTGTCATTCCTCTGCGGATAGTGGGTTCGGGCTTCTGCCCAATGGTGCGCGGACTGCCACGCGCTATGCTTGCCCGAGACGCAAGCGTCGGAAAAGCGGAAAAATGAGAGTTCGTAATTTGACTTTTTTATCTTTTTATGTTAAACTGTTACTGTAATAATTAAAGCCTTGATTTAATTATGCTGGTTAAATGCTTGGTGTAAAAATTCTTAAAGGAAATGTATAATTAGGGTACAAAAGCGCTTTTGAATTATTACAAAGGAGAATATTATGTCTATCGGAACAACAATTAAAAAACTGCGACGCGACAGAAATATTACGCAAGAACAACTTGCCGAATTACTCGGTGTATCCACCAATGCTGTTTCCCAATGGGAATGTGACAAGACCGCTCCCGATATTTCACACCTTCCCGTGTTAGCAAATATTTTTGAGGTTAGTGCTGATGTCCTTCTTGAAATCGATATTGCCAAGAGTAAAAAGCAATCTGAGATCAAGGAATTTACAGCCAAGTACCATGAATTTCACAGTCAAGGAAAAACTGAAGAAAGATTAAATCTATGCCGTTCAATGCAGAAAAAATATCCGAACGATGAAACCGTGCGTTACTACTTGATGAGAGTATTGCAAAATGGATATATCGACGAAAGCTTTGATGAGATTGTTATGCTCGGTGAACAGCTCATGGAATCCACAAATATGGAATATCGAATGGGAGCCATTCGCGGTCTGTGCTTTACCTATTTGCACAAGGGTAACAGAGCTAAAGCTTTACAGTATGCGGATATGATTCCTCCGACAGAAGATCTACACTTACACGTTTTAGAAGGTAATGAGCTTGTTGAGCATTGTCAGAATTATTTCTGGAAGGTTTGTGACAGAATGTACCTCTATATGAAGTACTTGCTTGATTGCACAGACGCCGAATATACTCACGAAGAAAAACATGCAATGTGGGAAACGCTTTATAATATGTTCCATATGATTTTCCCAAATAAAGATTTCGGATTTTGGCATGACCGCTTGGCTCGAATCAACTTCTTTATGGCACTGGAAAGCGGAAAGGCAGAAGCGTTTGAAAGAGCCACCTGCGAGCTTGAACAAATGCTTGCTCATATCGAAAAGGAACAAACCTTTACTAATATTTCGCATTCGTCCTTGCTTGTCAATAGAATTAAAATCGATCAAACCAATATTGCCAAGAGCAGCACAGAAACGCTCGGTCACGTTTATTTGAGATATCTCAATAATAATGATGCGGTGTTTGCCTCGATCAAGGATATGCCTCGCTATTTGAACATCAAAGAACGGCTTGCAGAGCTGTAATCCTCGCCCCGCCTTACGCGGGGCTTTTATTTGCTTTCAGTATATCAAAAAAGCCTTCTCCTGTGGGAGAAGGTGGCAACCGAAGGCTGACGGATGAGGAGTATGTTTCGTTTGTTTTAACACCTCATCCACTGCTAACGCGTCCCCCTTCCCCCACTGGGGAAGGATTTTTAGTTTACCGCTAATTTTTCAGAGCCTTCGGCGATGTCGTTATTTTTTTGTTCTGTAATGAATGTTGGGGTAAACCAAAAGATATAGCGAAAAAATAAAGAAAATAAAACGATATGAATTTTAAAAATGTCAATATAGAAATTTTAAAAATGTCAATATCGAAATAAATGTTGACATTTCAACAAGCATGTGGTATACTATAGCGGTGCTTGTTGAAGATTCAACAAATGCAAGCCCTGGCAATAATTTGATCATGTAAGGAGTTTTCTAATGAATAAGGATCAATTACACCCAAAAAGAGAATTCAAGAGCATACGTCATATTGTTGAGTATGCTGCGAGAACATACGGCAATCGTATCGCCTTCTCTTATAGGCAAGACCCACACGATGAAGAAAAAATAAGCATTAGCTATATTGAGTTTAGAGATGATGTAAGAGCACTCGCAACGGAGATGCTTTCCCGAGGAATGAACGGAAAGCATGTTGTCGTTGTTGCTAAAATGTCCTATGATTTTATTGTAACCTATTATGCTACGCTTCTCATCGGAGCAGTTCTTGTTCCTCTTGATAAGGATTGGGGAGCTGCTGAGCTTGCAGATACTGCGAAAAATGCGGATATTGATTATCTGTTTTGTGATTACGAGCTTTCGGATAAGAGTGAAGAGATCGTCAGGATATGTGCGCTCAATACACCCGTAGTCCTTTTTGGTGCTCAAGGCGATCAAGGACTTCAAGCTATGATAGCTTCCGGACGTGTTAAGTTCTCTCAAAATAAAAGACCGTATTTTGACGTTGAGTTTGACAACAGACAGCTTTCGCTGCTCGTATATACTTCCGGAACCACCGGTAAGGGCAAGGGAGTTATGCTTTGCACAGACTCCATTATCCGGGATATGGCTGACATTATACACTATATTGATTTCGCGGAGAATACGGTTTCGGTCCTTCCGCCACACCATACATACGGTTCTACGGTCATGCTCATCGCACACGTGATGATAGGAACTGAGGTGTATATTTCTGACGGACTCAAGTACGTACAAAAGGAGCTCAGGTCCGAAAAGCCGGGACATCTTATTTTAGTTCCTCTCTATCTTGAAACGTTCTATCGTAAAATTCAAGCAAATCTTAAGAACCAAGGCAAGGATAAGCTTGTGAATAAAATGCTGAAGATCAGCAACATGACAAGAAAAGCAAGCTTCGGTCTTCTTGATATGAGAAAAACTCTCTTTGCTCAAATAAGAAATGCTTTTGGGGGAGAGATCAAAATGATCGTAACAGGTGGTGCTCCCATAAACCAGGATATAGTTGAGTTCTTCGAAGGAATGGGTATTTCCGTTCTTAACGGATACGGTATTACCGAGTGCGCTCCTCTTATATCGGTAAACAGAAGCCGTAATGTTGTAAAAGGAAGCGTTGGCACAGTACTTGATATGGATGATGTCAAGATACTTGATCCCAACGAGGACGGCGAAGGCGAGATATGTGTAAAGGGTCCCAACGTAATGCTCGGATATTATAAAAATGATGAAGCAACTGCTGAAGCAATTGATGAAGAAGGCTATTTCAGAACAGGAGATTACGGCAAGCTGACCAAGGATAGGATACTCTATATCACGGGCAGAAAGAAAAACCTTATCATTCTTTCAAACGGCAAAAATGTTTACCCCGAGGAAATTGAGAACGAACTGATCTCTGTTCCCGGTGTACAGGATATCATTGTGTATGAGGGACAGAGCAGCAGAGGTATGGAGTATAACGCAATAGTTGCAGAGATATTTCCCGATAAAGATTATATCGAAAAGAACGGAATTACCGACGTAAAGTCATATCTGCAGGGACAAGTCAATCAATACAACAAGACGGCAGTTCCTTATAAGAAGATATCCGTGCTCAAGGTGCGTCGCGAGGACTTTCCCAAAAACACGCTACGTAAGATCATGAGATTCAAGCTCGATACGCGGATTGACTGAAAACAGAATCCGAAAGGAGTCGAAAATGAAAGAACGCTTTGAGACATTTACGGTATTGATTGCAAAGATCAGTCGAAACATCAGAAGAATCAAGAATCAGGAAATGGCAGAATACGGACTTCGCAGCGCTCATATTTCCTGTTTGTACTATCTGTATTCTGCGGGCTTCTTAACGGCGACAGAGCTTTGTGAACGCTGCGAGGAAGACAAGGCTACGATATCACGCGCTCTTGATTATCTTGAAGAAAATAATTATATTACCTGTGAATCCAAGCTTGCAAAACGATATAAAAGTCCTCTGTCTCTAACCGAAAAGGGTAAGGATGTCGGCAAAAAGATTGCAGATAAAATCAATTATGTGCTTGATGAGATCTGCGTTGGTCTGACGGAGAAAGAAAGAATTGAATTCTACCGTTGCCTGAACATCATAAGCAATAGCCTTGAGAAATGTGTAGCTGGGATTGATAATAAATAACATATCATTATCATGATCTGTCGAACGGGTCAAGAGAAAACGTATTTTGGTACATATACCGCAGAATAATTTGGTTTTTTATTCCAAATGGGCAACCCCATATGGAGGCGAATCCCTCTTCTTTTGCCCGGATAACCGTAATTTTGATACAAAGTATGTCGAGATGGCGGTCCTTATTTTTTGCGCAAATTTTTGCTTTTGTCGGATTCATCTGAACTCAGATCAATGTTTCGAAAAAAGAGAGAAACTTTTTAACCCTACAGTATCACACCAAACTTTGATTTTATGCTATACTTAGCGTAAAAGAAAAGGAGGTGGGGTATATGAACAACTATAAAAAGAAGGCCGCACTCTTCCTTACAAGTCAGGGTATCACGCTGTTCGGTTCATCGCTTGTGCAGTTTGCGATGATCTGGTATGTCACCATGCAGACTTCTTCCGGCGTTTGGGTGTCTGCCATGACGGTAGCGGCTTATCTTCCGCAATTTTTGATCTCGTTCTTTTCGGGTGTGTGGGCGGACAGGTATTCACGCAAAAAACTGATCATCCTGTCGGATGCGCTGATAGCCATGGCAACGCTTATGCTTGCGGTCCTGTTCCCGCTGATTCCGGGTGGTACTCCGGTGATGCTGTCGCTTGTTGCAATATCGGTAATTCGCTCTGTCGGGACGGGGATACAGACTCCCGCCGTGAACGCGGCTGTCCCTCAGCTTGTGCCGGAAGATAAGCTGATGAAGTTTAACGGGGTCAATTCCACAGTACAGTCGCTCGTACAGTTTGCGGCACCTGCGGCGGCGGGTGCCATTCTCTCATGGGGAACGCTGCGTGCAGCTCTGATGATAGATATTGCGACTGCCATAGTCGGTATCGGAATACTCCTCGCCATGGCGATCCCGTTTGAGAAAAAAGAGAATACTCCGTCGATGTTGACGGAGATGAAGATTGGTATTGTATATGCGGTAAAAGAAGCGTTTATCGGTCGGCTGTTGCTTGTTTTCGGGATATTCATATTCCTGTGTGTTCCCGCAGGGTTTATGGCGACGCTGTTCGTAAACCGGTATTATGGAGATACCTATTGGTATATGACGTTGGTGGAGGTCATCGGCTTTATCGGCATGACTGCAGGCGGCATCCTCATCGGCATGTGGGGCGGTTTTAAAAATCGCATGAAAACACTTGTGGTCGGTCTGATCGCCTTCGGCACACTTGCCATAGGCATGGGCTCCGTTAATAATTTTGTCGTTTATCTCATCCTGATGGCACTTTACGGTGTGGCGCTGACGATGGTACAGACCGCTTCGACGACGCTTTTACAGGAACAGTCATCCCCGGAAATGCAGGGGAGAGTGTTTGGTCTGTTCGGTGCGATGTATTCCGGCTTTCTGCCGCTCGGGATGGCTGTGTTCGGACCGCTGGCAGATGTCATTTGCTTGCGACTGCTGATGATCGCATCCGGTGTGTTGCTTCTGGCAATGTCGGTGATCATACTGTCGGGCAGAAAGTTTTATCTTAGCGGAGCAAAAGTTACAAAATGATCACATCATACCTTTTCATTGCGCTATAATGATATCAGCATATCAGCGAAGGGAAGAGAGGTGATGATCTTTGACAACCTATAAAACTGCACAGGTTGCCCAAATGATCGGCATACATCCCAATACAGTACGACTGTATGAGGAGTTAAAACTCATCCCCAAGCCCGAACGGCGGGCAAACGGCTATCGCGTGTTTACTGATAAGAGAAAAAACAACGGTTATCGCGTATATACTGATGAAGATATCAGACGGTTGAAGATCATTCGTTCCTTGCGGTGCGCAAATTATTCGCTGGAAGCCATCCTGCGACTGTTACGGCAATTATCCCAAAATCCCGATACAGATGTCCGGGCGACCTTGAATACACCCAAACAATCAGCTGATATTATTTCTGTCTGCGACAGGCTGATCATTTCCTTATCCGAGGCGTGGAAAAACGCCTGCAAGGTATTAGATATGTTGCAGGATATGAAGATCAGATTTTCATAAACCCTGCATTCTGCCACAGTGACGGCAGAACGGCTGTACGACATCAGGGAAAATCAGCCGGAGTGCGGAGGCATGATCCTGATTTTTTGTTCTGATGTGTTATGTTTGCCTATAATTAAAGCCCTTAACTTGAAATAATGCTGATTTTATGATATAATACCCGCAGAAAGACTTCATGCGCAAGTCTTTGGGCTTCGCCCTGTGTGCACTCTGCGCACCTGCGGCAATGACGGTCTCGCAAAAATGCTTTTCAAGCAAGTTTTTTTGCTTTGAGGTAAAATAAAGTTTATTTTTGCGGCTATTACGGAGGGCATGTATGATAAAGGTGAATAAATATATTGCCCGCAATATTATCATAGTTTCATTGTTGGTGATCGTAGCATATCTGTGCCGGTTGCCGCACATCTGTGCATACACTCCCGCTGTATGCGGATACATAAGAAGTTTCATTTATTTATCGCTGTTTTCTGCATGGTATATATCTTTGCGTGCTCGCATCATTCAGGTGGAGGTGCGGAAATACCTGTCTTCTGTCGCTGTCTTAATGATTTTATGGCTATTATTCAGAACCTTGAAATATAATATTGAGTCGAACCTGAATGTTGTACGCTATATGTGGTATTTGTACTATCTGCCGCTTTTGTTCATCCCGGTCCTCGCTGTATTTGCGGCACTTTCACTCGGAAAGCCGGAATTCTATCGGCTTCCTAAGCGAACATTGCTGTTACTTGTTCCGGCTGTTTTACTGTTTGCAATGGTAATGACAAATGATCTGCATATGCATGTTTTTGAATTTCCCGCAAATTCGACAGTATGGACGGACGATCAGTACAGCTACGGGTTCGGTTATTATATTGTTTTCGGATACATCGTTCTGAACACGCTTGCGGCATTTGCCATCATGCTCGTAAAATGCAGGCTCCCGAGGAGTAAACGGTATCTGTGGATGCCGGTTATTCCGATGGCGATAGCAATTGTGTATTCGGCATTATATGCGATGCAGATACCGGCCGTATTGTATTATGCCGCCGACATCACCATAACGTACTGTGTGCTGTTCATCATCATTTTCGAGAGCTTCATCGCCTGTGGTTTGATTCAGTCAAACACACACTACACAGAACTTCTGACCGCATGTTCAACAGGTGTATGGGTAACCGATAACGATTACACCCCCCGATTGTCATCTGCCGTAGCCGTGGATGTTACACCGGACACTCTGCGTCAGGCGGAAAACGGAAGTGTTCTGCTCGACGGTGGGCTAAGGTTATCCGGAAAGGAAATTTCCGGCGGGCACGTGCTCTGGACAGACAATGTCTCGGAGCTGCTGGCGGTTCTTGATGAGCTTCACGACACAAACGAATATCTTGCAGACGAGAACGATCTGATCCGCGAGGAATATGCCCTGAAGGTCAAAGAAGCACATGTTGCCGAGCAGGACAGACTGTACGACCTGATCCAGAAGCAGACAGAGGGGCAGATCAAACTTTTAACTGAGTTGACAGACCGGTTTGACGCTTCGGAAAGTGAGGACGAAAAGCGCAGGCTGCTCGGAAAAATGGTTGTGATCGGCGCATATCTCAAACGAAAAAGCAACCTGATACTTCTTGCGGATAAGGAACCGCTGCTTGATGCCGGAGAGATCGCCCTGACATTCAGGGAATCGCTTGATAACATGGAGTTGTACGGAATTTCCTGCGGCTTTCACTCGGATATAGATGGAGCTGTCCCGGCTGAATGTGTAATGAAGCTGTATGATGTGTTTGAAAATATCGTCGAGTGCGCACTTGATAAAATGCAGGCAATCATCGTTTTGATTACAAGAAAGCGTGCGGGACTTCAGATGACGGTGAACACGGACGCTGATGCTGATGTCAACCGGCTTTCGTCCGACTTTATGAAGGTTTCACAGGATGAGGACGGCGAATGGCAGATCACTGCGTATATCGGAGGTGAATCGGAATGAGATCGCTTCGGATAATTCAACCTTCACTGAAACGCATGACTAAGCAAGCTTTTGATAACCTTCCGAGCGGGATCTGCTTTTTCAATCAGAACGGCGCAGTAACGCTTTGTAACCGTCAAATGTACCGGCTTGTTTTTGAGTTGACCGGGAGAGATCTGCAAGCGGTTGATGAATTGCGCGAGGTTATGCACGGCACACCGCAGCATGCCGTTCGTGAAGGAACGCTGTTTGTTATGGACAGCGGCGATATCTGGCAATTCAATGAAAAAACCATCACCGATAAGTACAAAAACATTTATACTGAGATTACAGCATCAGATGTAACTGAGTTGTATCGTCGTAAGACGGAATTGCAGCAAAAGAACCGTCAGCTGCAACAAGTCGGGGAACGCTTACGCCGGCTTTCCGCCAACGTAGCGGCGCTGATCCGCGAAGAAGAAGTATTGAATATGAAAATGCGCATCCACGACGACATCGGCCGAAGTGTAATTGCGGCAAGGAGGCTGCTGACCGGACATTATCCGACCGATGAACTGGACTTGACGGCATGGAAACATGCGGTTCATCTGCTTCGTCACGACAGCGAAAGCGACGATGACCGTGACGCGCTTACACAGCTTAAGGACGCCGCGAATGAGATCGGGATCAGAATCATTTTGGAAGGCAACCTGCCGCAAAACAAGGCTTCGGCTTATCATTTGATAACCGCAATGCGTGAATGTGTGACAAATGCGGCGCGCCATGCGAAAAGTACCGAGCTATATGTGAAGCTTAAGAGCTGTGACCGTTTCTGCTCGGCGATCATCCGCAATAACGGCAATGCGCCGGACGGTGAGATCGTAGAGGGTGGTGGACTTTCCACTCTGCGGTCGCGTATCGAAAAAGCGGGCGGTAGCATGACAGTCACAAGTTACCCGCGCTTTGAACTAACGGTTATGGTACCCGAGATCACGGAGGAATTGCAATGATAAAAGTTATGATCGTGGAAGATCAGCGCCTGGCGCGTGAGAGCATGGAACACTATATCAATCAAAGCAATAAGTATTCGCTTGCTTTATCAATAGCCAACGCAGGGCTTGCGGAAATGAGCTGCTCCGTACATTCTATTGATCTGATACTGATGGATATCTGCACGGAGAACGACGAGAGCGGCTTTGAAGCCGCGAAAAGGATAAAAGCACATTATCCCGGTATCAAGATAATTATTGTGACCTCCATGCTTGATTACAGCTATATTGATCGTGCGAAGCAAGTCGGCGCAGACAGCATCTGGTTCAAGGATGTCAGCTGCGAGGAGCTTATGACCGTGATCGACCGGACGATGGCAGGCGAATCGGTCTTTCCGGACAAAGCGCCGGAGGTAAAGCTCGGAAATACGACCAGTTATGCGTTTTCCGAAGCCGAGATACGCGTACTGCGATTGCTTGTGGAGGGTATGACATATAAACAAATGGCAGAAAAGCTCAATATAACAACCGACGGTGTCAAAGCACATATCAGCAGTATGCTGTCCAAAACGGGGTTCACTTCAAAGACAAAGCTTGCGGCGGGTGTGGTCAGCAAAAAACTGATCGTCAACGGTTTTTGATTGAAATACATATTCATGCGCGTCCGGATGAAGATCCGGGCGCTTTTTTATAAAAATTTTCCGCACTACCCATATGGGTAGTGTATTTTGAGATCAAATAAGGTATAATATTCTAAATATAATTGCGATTCTGCGTATATATCTCAATCGCTAATCTGACAGCGTTAACCTACACTCTTTAAGAATCAAATATTCATCGGAGGTAACAGATGAAAAACAAGTTTTCAAGGCGCGTCATCTCAATGCTGCTGGCAACCGTAATGTTGCTGCTTTTATTACCGCTCGGCGCGTCGGCAACAGAACCCGAAGCGGGAACCGTGTACAGGCGTTTTTCAAAAACGATAGGGGCATACTGGCCGGGTGAAAGAAACGAGCTGATCAGCGCGTCGTATACCGATTCAGAAGGAATCGAGCATATTTATGTCATGGGCAATGAATATAATGAGGCTCTGTATGGCTTCTCGGCGATTCCTGCGGAGAGACTGACCGGCGGTTCTGCCGAAGCAGGCGATTTTTATGATTATCTGCGTGTACCGGCAGACAAGGTAGCGCCGGTCGTCCGCAACCAGACAGACAGTACGTATTATGTAAAACTGAAATTGCCGGGGATCAATTATTCAGGCGAGGACGCCTATATAGGTGAATCCGTCGTATATAACGAGGAAAAGAAACGTGGTGAGTCGCTTGGACTGACAGTTACCGATGAAAGCGGCGCAAAGGAATGGGACCTCTATACGGACGAAAGCGGAAATCCATACATTTCCGGTTATTATGCAGACATCGCATTGCGTATTCCGGAAAACGGTGATGATCCGTATTTTACAACCTGCCCAATCTACGAAGATTTCACTTCGACCGACACCTTCGTTACCGCGTATCGCATCTATACGTATGAATGCTGTGACCATGCGAATATGGAATACCATGCAGAGGTGTCACCTTCCTGCAACAAAACCGGAACAAACGCCTACTACTTCTGCCCGGATTGTACTTCCTATTATGCAGACGAATTTGGTGTAACGTACACAAGCGCAGATACGCTGGCGAAACTCGGATGCGACGACGCAGACGGCGACAAAAAGTGCGACAGTTGCGGAAGAAATATATCCGTATATTCCCTTGTCACCTCGGAAGATGAGATCGTCGCGGGCGGCGAATATATTCTTGTTTCCGACAGCTATGCCATGGCAGTCGGCACCAATCAGTACGGTTGTGATTTTCCGGCTGCACCGGTGACCGTGACGGACGGCAAGATTGCATTTCAAAGCGCTAAGAAATGTGCAAACTTTGAACTGAGATTTGCCGCCGGTTGCACCGAATGGGGAAACGGAATAAGATACGGGATCATATCTTCATTCAATAAGCTTCAGGCGGAGCTTGCTCCCGACTATGAAGGCTCATTTTATTGGGATACATACAGCAGCGGCTCGGCTAAATACGGATATTATATCGGTCTTAACGAAGACGGAAGCGTGAAAATAAACTCCGCATATGATCCGGATTACTTCTTCCGCTCCTACCGCAGAGATAACGGTGAAGTAATCGGCGATAAAATATTCACCATGTGCGACTATTCCTCCAATGAGTCATATAGCACTGTGGGTAAAGTATATCTTTACCGCCTTGTTGACATCGGTACGGTAAACGATGTCAGTTATCAGCTGATCAACGGAAAATCAACGACCGATTATACCGAATACGCTGAAAGCGGAGCGGAAGCAGAAGCAGGCACCACCGTTACCGGCGTAACCTCCGCAATGAAGCAAAGTGCGATTGACAGTTATGTCAGCCGCATTACCGGCTCAACCGATGTAAAACTGAATGTGAATGTTGCGGTTACTGTCAAGGGATATTCTCCCGACGAAAGCAAGAACGAAGGCGGAAGTATGAGAGTTTCGCTTTCTCCCACCATGAACGTTGTCGGAACCGACACATCCTTCCCGCTTTCGGACGAGGACTTCGACGGTTCTCCGATGACGGTTACCCTGTTTGTCGGCTCCTTGAACCCGTATAAGATCATTCATGAAAAGCAGGACGGAACACTGGAGATCTTCTATCATGAAAGTTCCGAAGAAGCACAAAACGGCGAAAAAACATTCTCCATGATCTATGACGGAAGCGGCAACACATATGTTGTGTTTGAGATCACGGAGTTTTCCGATGTCGTTATACTGGAATCCGTTGCGGGAGCATTCTCCGAAGTCAGCGTATCTCTCGGCACAGACATTACAGTCAATTACTACGCAACACTGCCCGAAGGCTATGAGGATGCGGAAATGCGCTTTACTATGAACGGCGTCAGCAAGACCGTATCGGGAACGCCGGTCGAAGGTTCTACATATAAATTCGTTTATACGGGTGTTGCACCGCAGTGTATCGGCGATACGATAACAGCTGAGATCATCAAAGGCGGCACCGTATTGAACATCAAAACTTATACGGTAAAAACATATCTTGAAACTCTGAGCGGCATGACGGCGGAAGAACTCGGATATTCCGAGGAAAAATACACCGCTATGGTTAAACTGATCAAAGACCTGCTCGTTTACGGCGGCGCGGCACAGACCTACATTGGACATAACACGGGTGATCTTGTATCCGACGGCATCACCGGAAGCGATTTTTCGGAACTTATGTCTACAGCCAAAACGGTTGCAAACAATTACGGCGCGGTGAAATTCACCGGTATGAGCCTTTGGTTTGATAGCGTAAATAAGTTGATATTCAGATTCACCGCCGCCGATACAGCCAATGTCAAGGTGGGTATCAAAGCGGGCGACGGGGCTGAAGTATATTATACTTCGTTTACCCCGGCCGGTGAGAACCAATATACTGTAATGACCGATGGCATATACGCAACGGCATTTGATACAGTTTACACTGCAACGATTTACACAGATGATGTTGCAGGTGCCATTGTCACCTATAGTGTTAACTCTTATGTATATGCGATGCAGAACAGCGAAAATGCCACTATGAAAGCGCTTGCAAGAGCTGCATATAATTACGGTGTGTCTGCCGTAGAATTCAACAACAAATAAGGCAGGGTATAATATGGTAAACAAGAACAATGAACATAATAATATCGTCAAGAAAGAACAATTTATACAACCCGAGATAGAAATTATCGAGTTTGAAATTGTTTCTACCGATATTTACACAAGCGGTTTGGGCGGTTTTAGCGGCGTTTTTGATGAATTTTGATGAAAAATTCTCCATTTAAAATAACCGTTTTTGCAATAACAGTTGCCGTTTCAATACTTTTTGTGTCATCGTGCTCCAAGTCCGGCAATGATATATCCGATGATTCAATACGCGATCAGCAGGAGACATCGGATGTATCGGAATATACCGCGGATAACAGTGAAGTTGAATTGCCGAAAATACCTTTTGATTCAACGTCAACAACCGGGGAAATTTCTCAACCGGAGACCACCGTTCCGGCGGAAACAACAGCTGTGACAGAAGAAGCCACCGTTCCACCGGAAACAACACCCGTGACTGCGGAGACCACAGTTCCACCGGAAACAACACCCGTGACTGCGGAAACCACCGTTCCGGCGGAAACAACAACTGTTAATAGCGAAGTATATTTACCGAAGATACCTTTTTAAAACAGGGCGGGAGATTCCCGCCCTGTTTCAAAAAATGAGGATTGATATGCAAAAATACATTACCGACTGTTGCTTTGCCGGATTGAAGGTGTCCGTGTTTCATAAGTATGCTAATCTGACAAAATTTCTGTCAGATTATCTGATCACCTGCCCAACTGATATCGAAATTGACATCACTACCGGTGATATAGATTACGAAAAAGAAAAATCCGACGCAATATATCCGGATTATTATCTTGAATCTCTTGCGTTTTTAAGGAAATTTTGCTCTCGTGCCGCCGATTACGGTATTGTGCTATTCCATTCATGCGCCGTTGTCTGCGATGAAAAGGCATATCTGTTTACCGCGCCGTCGGGTACGGGAAAAAGCACGCATGCGGATTTATGGTGCAAGCTTCTCGGCAAAAAGGTCAAAATACTGAACGGAGATAAACCTTTTATCAAATTTATGGGAGATATACCGTATGCATACGGCAGTCCTTTTGACGGGAAAGAACATCTGAGTTATAACGGTAGTGCTGAGATTGCCGGCATCTGTTTTCTGCACCAGAGCCGTGATAACAGCATCGAGATGGTTACCTCCTCCGAAGCCTTCAGATGGGCGTATCCTCAGACCTTGAAGCCGGAAGGAACCGCGCAATGTAAAAAAGCCGTGGAAACGATTATCAGATTGATAAATAAAGTGCCGTTATATTCACTTGGCTGCAATATATCAACCGAGGCGGCACGGCTATCCTATGAAACCATGACGGGAGAAAAAATATGAAGTTTAAAGACGGTGTCATTATTACAAAAAACGGCGATGAACATATTATTGTTGCCGCCGGAGAAGCCGGACAAATGTTTTCCGGAATGATCAAAATGAACAGCACGGCGGCTTTTATAGCGGAGCTTCTTCAGTCGGAAACAACCGAAGAAAGTTTGATTGACAGGCTCCTTGAAAAATATGAAGTAACACCCGAGCAGGCGCGGCATGCCGTACTGTCGGTCCTTGAAAAATTTCGATCTGCCGGATTGATGTCAGAATGAGCATTTTATCGATCGATGAGGTAATAAAAGAAAACGGCTTTGCTGTTCACAGTATACAAGGCACAAGCATGATGCCGCTTCTTAATGAAAATGAAGATTCGGTACGCTTGGTTCCGGTTGTAGCTGCTCTTAAGAAAAAAGACATTGTTTTATTCCGCAGAGCAGACGGAACGCTTGTGCTTCACCGTATTATTTGTGTAAATAAAGACGGTTATTATATACGTGGTGATAACTGTACAACCGGCGAATTTGTCCGTAAGGAACAGATCATTGCCGTTGCAGAAGGCATATATAAAAACGGCATATACTATGCCTGTACGGATAAAAGGGCAATGAGACACTTCTCTCGTAAAAGCAATAAAAGAAATCTCGTTACCGAAAAACAACACGATCCGCCCGTTTATTCCGAATTTTTGTACCTCATCTCTCTTGTCAAGGCTGTATTGGATCACTCCCGCACTCAGAAGGCGCCGGACACACTTGATTACAGAAAGCTTTTTCAAATAGCAAAGCATCACCGCATTGCGGCTACCGTTTTTCCCGTACTCAACAAATCCGACATCCCGAAAGAAATATATGCGGAATGGCAGAGATACAACGATCATGCAAGAAAGCGCGAATTATTGCTTTGCTCGGAATTTGATACGGTAACCGGAGAATTTGAAAAGCAGCATATACCATATATGCCGCTCAAGGGCATTATAATTAAAGCTCTGTACAGCCCTTTTATTCGTGAAGCCGCTGATATTGACATTTTGATTCAAAAGAAAGATGAAGCAAAAGTAAACGGTATAATGACCGGGCGTAATTACAGCGTAAAACCATCATCGGTACATAATGCGTACTATAAGGAGCCGGTATATAATTTTGAGATGCACAAAGCGCTTTTTACGGACGCAAGCAATTCATTTTTTAAGGATATCTGGGAAAGAGCCGTAAGGGACGAAAACAAGGAATACGCATATCATATGTCTGATGAGGATTTCTACACATATTATACAGCTCACTTTTTTAAACATTATAATAACGGGGGAGCCGGGCTGAGAAGCTTTGCGGATTTTTATCTGATAAAAAGATACTTTGAAAGCAAACCTGAATATAACAGTAAATATATCGTTGCCCTGATGAAAGACGCGGGCATATATGAGTTTTTCAAATTTCTTTCCGATACGGTTTCTGTTTTATTCGATGATCCCGGCTCGGTCGATAAGGACATATTACATTACATTTATATAAGCGGAGCTTACGGCTCATTTGAGAACAGTGTTAGCAACGGTATACGGAAGCAGGGGAAAATAAAATATGTTTTAAGTCGATTATTCCCGCCGTACAGACTTATGAAAGAGCGGTATCATATCCTTACTTATACTCCGTTGCTTTTACCTGTGTTCTGGGTGGTACGATTTATTAAATTCTTATGTAACAGAAAAATGCGGGACAAAACGGTCCGTTTAATAAGAGATTATCAGAAATAGGAGTGTTTTATAATTGTATGCAGTTTTTAGATGTAAACAATGATGCCATAGTTCACTCACTTTTTGATGATAACACCCGCTGATAATTGATTCCCGCTTCCTTTGCCTGCTTGCAAAGGTTGAACGGATTTACAGTATACATTTTACCGTCTTTGAGAAAGTGCGTGCCAAGTTGACGAAACTCAAACGAAACATTCTTTCGCACACACTGGTCCCGGATATTGAGCACCCAAGCATAATCAAGCACTCTTGCATCCCGGTCTGATTCTCCACCGACCACGACAAGCTCAATACCGTCAAGATACGTCTCGATCTCAAGATCCGTGATAAGCGGCTGCGCCGTAATGCACTTATGTTTGATAGGCATTTGGCTGAATAGGGGCAGACGAAAATCGGCTCTGTCCTGATTCTCCACGGTGCAACATACCGTTACGTTGTCATATCCGTCTCCCCAATCATCAGGAACAACTGACATAAAACGCTCGATACGTTTGGTCAGAAACAGAAAATTAATATCCTGCCGCTCTCGCATCATCTGCCAGCATTCCGCACGCCATTTGTCTGCTTCTTCCAGCAGAAAGTCGGAAGAGAAGCACAGATAACAAGTCTGCCCGCCCTTCATTTTGTATTCGCCCTTTTTTGTTTTGGCAACGGGGGCGTAAAAATTATCGGTTTTTACGATCTCTTCTGTGTTGACACCGCGCTTAGCGTCGCCCTTATGGATATAGCAATATTTACAGCCTTCGCTGTACCGATGGCATCCATGCCACGGATTCCACATTGACATATTTTCACCCGTTCCTTATATTCTGACGATCGGCATGGCAGGACACCGCCGTACCGATGGCTCACTTTAGTTTTTGGCTTTCAGACGTTACCGAAATCAAACGGCTGAGCCGTTTCGGGACACCGGTATTCGTGCTTTTCGTAGTACCCGATCAGTGTTCCGTCACCGTCCCGCAGGGCAACCGTGTACACATCGCGGTTGTCTTTTTCGTGATGAAATTCAAAGATGCGATTGTGATCTTGACTTTCGGCAAACCAAGCTACGGTCTTTTTGATCAGCTTCTGAGAGTGCTGATTATGGCAGTCCAGGAGACTTTTACCGATTAGCTTTTCTCCTCCGCGTTTTGCGTAGTTACGAATAGCGGCGGGATTCATATAGAGAATAGTATGCTTGGGATCGCACAGCACAACGGATGCCGTGTCCTGATCGATCACGCTTTTGAAAAATGCTGATAATTCCATATTTTCCTCCGTTAGCTCAATCCCTGTATTTGCAGGTTCTGAATTTTCCGCCGATCCAGAAGGTTGCCTCGAGCGTGTGGAATTTCAGAAGACGAAATTTCGGATCATCAATGCCTTTTCCGAAAAAGCGTCGGTCGGATTCATCCCAGATGCCTTCAAGCGTTTTACGGTCGGTCACAAACGTTACATTGCCGATGAGCGTCACGCTGTCGCTGTCACGGAAACAGCAAACGCTTGCCTTCGGATTGTTCTCAAAATGCGTTACCTTGCCGTTTAGTCCGGAGCGCTTGGATGACACAAAATAAATGTCGGAGAAACCCGCGTTTTTATATTTCGACATCACACAGGTACGAGGGTATCCGTTTTCATTGACAGAAGTCAATGTAGCGATGCGTACACTGTCCACCAGTGACGAGGCATCGGCTTCAATCTGTGCGATCCTTTCATTTTGTATTTCACTTGCTGATTTTTCAGGTTCCATGGCAAATTCTCCTCTGTTTTCAGTTACTTGCGTAATATTTATCGATCCCGCCGAAGCCCGGGATCATTTTGCCTGCCCTCGTCTTGGCAAGAAAACTACCGAGGCGTTTTTCAAATTCAGCAGGGCGTTTGCGCGCCGCGTCGATATAGGCAACACGAATGCGTTTGTAGCCTCCCGGAAATGCCTTGAAGTTCTCCCACGTGAGGGGATCTGCCTCGATTTTTTCCATAATATCCGGCGGAAAGACATACGGTGCTCTGATCATTTCCGCAACGCTCTCCCGCACCTTCGGGTGAATGAGTCCCTGCTTGTCAAGCCGGATAAGCCGCTCGATATTCGGGCGTGAATAGGCGCTGCCGGGCTTTCTCGGCGTGAAACGCTGCGCGCGGTGCAGAGTGTCGATATGTTTGATGGTGCTGTCGATCCAGCCGAAGCACAGCGCTTCCTCCACCGCATCGTTATAGGAAAGGCACGCCTCTCCCGTCTCATTCATTGGAAAGACGAACCATATTTCTTTTTCACTTTCAAAATGCTCCAAAAGCCACGCACGCCATTCTGCACGGTCGGAGGTGTAAAAGGTGTTTTCGCTCATCATTCGTCCTTTCAGTCAAACAGGCTGAGCTGCTGATTCTGAACCGGGTATTCGTTCAGATACGCAAATATTTCATTCGGGTCCGACATCACGCCGTGCGACCGACATTCCCTTTTGAAGATGCTCCACAGATTTGCGGAATTGTCTGACGGGCATTCGTAAGAATCCCCGAAACTCCGGATATATCGTTCCTTAATTCCCGGAAAATGCCCGTCCAGATTCTGATACAAATACTCCCGGCTTCCGCTCCGAAGCGTCACACCAAAGCCGAAATTGATGATGCCGACCACGCCCGCATCAAAGCAGTAATCAAGGATCCCGAGCAGATTTTCTTCGGTGTCGTTGATGTACGGAAGAATGGGGCAGAGCCAAACGACGGTGGGAATCCCGCGCTTCTGACACTCTTTCAGCACCTCGTATCGGCGCTTGGTGGTACACACATTCGGCTCGATGATACGGCAAAGTGCCTCATCATAGGTTGTCAGCGTGATCTGCACGACGGCTTTGGAATGACGGTTGATCTGCACCAACAAATCAATGTCTCGCAGAATGCGGTCCGATTTCGTAATGACCGTCGCACCGCAATTGTACTTGTCGATGATCTCAAGACATTTGCGCGTGTATCCGAGCGTTTCCTCACAATGCATATACGGGTCGCACATCGAGCCAGTGCCGACCATACAGGGCTTGCGCTTTCTTCGCAGAGCGTCCTCCAACAGTTCGGGGGCATTTTGCTTTACCGCAATATCCTCAAAACGGTGATCAAATTGGTAACAGTCAGACCGACTGTCGCAGTAGATGCACCCGTGAGTGCAACCTCGGTAAATGTTTATGCCGTTTTTTGCGGAGAGGATGGTTTTGGCTTGTATGTTGTGCATGCGTTTCTACCTGTTACTGAATCATATTTTCCAGACTTTTTATAAACGGCAACAACACGCTTTGGTCGGCTTTGAAAGTAAAAGTTAAATTTTGATCCATTCCATCGCTAAAGATTTTACCCGATACTTCCATCTGACCTGTTTTTTTCAGTGATAATGCAATATTGCTGCCGTAATATATTTCGGAAAGTGACACATTGTTACGCTTGAATGCATACATCTCCCGCAGCTGTTCCACGAAATTGCGAAATTCTTTTATGTCATATTCACATGAAGCATACCCCTGAAAAGCCCCGGATTTTACCCTGACTCCGAATGTAGTGTTGTAGGGGTTCCCCATGTCAGCATCTCTCATGGAAAAATCGAAATATTCTATTGCAATAAGGTTTTCACCGTACTTTAGTTCTGCGGGGGGATATTTATTCTGTTCCACCTGACTGCCTCTCTTATGGTGAGATTTTCAAACTATATCCTTAATGACCTTCAGCGCCACGCCCTGAATCTGCAGCTCCGTCGGGCGGATCATCCGCTTTTCGTCGGGGTAGCTGCTGTTTTCGGCGTAAAGCACCGGCTTGCCGTTTTCGTATTGCAACCGTTTGAGCGTGTTGCCGTCCTTGGTCAGCGCCACGATGACCTGTCCGTCAAGCGCTGATCCGGTCTTTTTCACTAACAAAAGATCCCCTTCATCCACGCCGATATCCGTCATGGAATCGCCGAATGCTTCCAGAATGAAGCATTCGCCGTCTACCCACTCCTCGGGGACGGCAAGATAGCCCGTTATGTGTTGCTCCTGCTCGTCGGGCGTACCGCAGACGAGCATTCCCACACGTGGTATCCTGCGAAATCCGCATTTCATCTTTCTTTGCTGCTCCGACTCCAGCGTTCGTTTGCCGGAATATGAAACGACACCGCGCCGCTCAAGCTCCAGCATGTAGCGATACGCCGTGGATTTGACCATGCCCATATGATCCATGATGTCGGAAAGGCCGGGGGAAGCACCGTTATTGTCTCTCGCATACTGCTTGATAAACTCTGCGAGCTTTTGCAATTTTTCTTCACTCATGACTCTCATAACGACACCTTTAATTATTATAGAACTCTTTGTTTTGCTATTGTAACATACAGCACATATTTTGTCAATTGGCTTTCAAAACTTTTAGTATTATCTTCTATAGAAAGGTGGCTTTTGATACAGGGCTGGAAAATGAGGGGCTTTATATATCCTCCCTACTTTCCTAGAGGATCTTAGGAATTACTACGATAATAAGGATCCGGATTTTGAGCAGGTGCTCTCTATGGTAAAGGATTGTAAGCTCCTTATCGTGGATGATATAGGAGCGGAAAGAGTTTCCGAATGGGTAAGAGAGCGTATGGTTAGTATCATAAATACCAGAGTGAGTAATAATCTGGCTACGATTTATACAAGTAACCTCTCTCCGGAGGAGCTTAAGGAGGAGCTTAAGGAGGAGCTGGGAGGTCGTATCTCTGGTAGAGTGCTGGGCTCCTCACAGATAGTAGAAATTATAGGGGGAGATAGGAGGGTAGGTGTATGATTGATCAGAGCTTAATATGTAAAGTGCTAGAGGCTCCGGATTTAGAGATCCTCCACGCTAACGGAGTTATCGCGGATATGTTTCTTACCTCCGGAGATGAGGTAGAGTTTATCATTAACCACTACAATACCTGTAGCAGACCTGTTGTTCTACGCAGTAATGCTGTTCAGACTCTCCCCGCATCTTTGGAATACACTGCCGGGCGATATCTGGTATGCGGTGGCGGTCATATTGATTATAAGGATTTCGGCGTATCTGATCGCAGCGGTAAAATACCGCCTGTTTGCTTCTGTACATACATATCTGAACAAGCTGACGGGAATGGCGGTCTTCATGGTTCCTTTTCTGCTTGCCACTGCGTATGCGGTCGTTTATTGTCGGGCTGTCTGTGCGGTTGCGGCGGCTGCGTCTCTGGAGGAACTGGTAATTCACCTTATAAGACGATACTACAGCGCAAACACACAGTCAATTTTTCAAGGAAGGACCTCAGAACATGAAAATACTTGTCTTCAACGGAAGCCCCAAAAAAGAGAAAAGCGATACACTGCACATCACCCGCGCCTTTCTGGACGGGATGAATGAAGCGACGCCCCAGAATATTCAGGTGATTAATGTCATTGATTGGCATATTGAATTTTGTTCAGGCTGCCTTGCCTGTATGAAAAACGGCGGTGTGTGCCACCACAATGATGACATGCGCTCAATTCTGGAGCAGATACTCGCGTCTGACCTTCTGCTGTTCAGCTTTCCGCTTTACGGCTATGGGATGCCCGCTATGCTTAAAAACCTGATCGACCGTACCCTGCCGTTGTCAAGCATGGCTATGCGGAAGGTCGGTGACCGCTATGAGCATGTCGGTCAGGCGGATTTCTCCTACCTGAAGTACATAATGATATGCGGTTGCGGATTTCCCAACAGCACGCATAATTTTGAACCCGCAGTAGCGCAGTTCAGGCTGTTGTTCCCATGCAACCACACCATCATCACCGTCCCGGAAAGCCCAATGTTTAACGCGCCTGAGGCGGCGGTCGTTACCGTCCCGAGATTGGAGCTGGTCCGGGAGGCCGGACGGCAATACGCCACAAACGGCACTATAGACACAGGATTACTGGGACAGATCGGCTCTCCCATGATCCCCGAGGAGATCTATGCAAAGATCGTAAACGGTCAGTCTTAATTATTATCCGGAGGTGAGCTCATGAAAAGCCGTAAAAGAATACTTGCAATACTTCCGTTGATCTTTTTGGTTGCGGTACTGCTGTCAGGATGCCGGTTGAATATTTCTATCGGTATTGATGACTATCTGACCGGCGCATTTACTTATGAGGCGGATAAAATGGAGCGCATAGAAATCTACTGGCGCTCCGGTGATGTTGAGATCGTAGAATCGGACAGTGCTGAATTAAGCGTCCGGGAAAGCGGCACTGTGTTTGCCTATACGGCAAGCAGTGCAGACTTCATATAACGGGGGCTTTTGAGAGAAAAGGTGATCTATGTTTTCGGCAAGGGAGAAAGCAAGATTACAGTCAGCAGTTCCAGCGGCAACCTGGAAATTCGGTAAAAACTGCGGCAGAAAGAGCCCCGGGTGCTTGTGGGTAGGGAAAAGCGAAGGTTTGTTCGCCGACACTGTCCCCCAGCGCGTCAATCTTACTGCATTCTCCGGTGCTCAGGCCGAAGCTCTTCCGCCACAGAGAGCCATTGGAGCGCCCGCTTTTGGAATACCGCCTTCATTTTATCGGTGAAAACGGTCTGTGCTTCGATGATTTTTTATATACCGAATAATGATCACGCATGAATAATGATAAGCCGCATGAGCGTATTTCACTCATGCGGCCTTTGATTTGTACGGTTATGATTCCTTATTGGCGGTTTTGATAACGCATCCCTTTGTGCTTGAAAGCTTTTCAACGATAGTGCCTTCGAATGGAGGAATGTTGCACTCGCCCGGAGTGTAGGGCAGGGGAAGGGTTATGGTGTTTTCAGCTGAGTTGAATATCTGGCGGACGTGCTGTTCATATACCAAATGATAGTTGTAAATGACAGACAGATATTCGGGGAGAAGGGCGTCGGTAGTGCTGAAAATTGCAACTTCGGGGTCGATGGCTTCATAAAGCGGAACAGTTCCCCCGCACCCACCGTGGTGGCAGACCTGCAGCATATCGCTTTTGAGATAATCGCCGTACATTGCCACTATGATAGCGTTGGCGTCCTCCTGAGAATCTGCCATGAACATGAATTTTGTTCCCCCAAGCGTCATTCGTGAGACAAGCGAGCAGTTGTTATAAATATGAGTATTCAGCATTGAAATGTACTGAATCACGAAATCCTCGTGTGTGTAAAGCACTTCGATCTCGGCGTCGCGGACCTTGACAACATCGCCGCTGTGCAGCTTGGAGAAAATTGCATCGGGGAAGCGGTTGTAGAGTGCCTCCTTAGTCAGGCGAATGTTCCAGGCCTCACGGAACGCCTCGGCGTCCTGCATGGATGGAAAGTTGAACATAAGCCGCTCAAGCTTGACCTTATCGGAATATTTCTCGGAGAATTTGAGAAAACCGCCGATATGGTCTGCGTGGGAATGTGTGATTACCCAGGCGGCGATCACGAGCTTTTGGGGATCTGGAGCCTGGTCGCACATGACATCATATATTGCGTCGGCAAAAGCGTCGGTTGCAAGACCTCCGTCGTATACCAAAAAGCTACCGTCGGAAAGTCTGATGCAGTAGCTCATCTGACCGGCCCCGGCATCTTTGCCGAGATAGCGGAAGTTATCACCGAAGCGACGGCCCATAAAGGTAAGCTGCGGGGTCGTGACGGTACTGAAGCTCTCGTTGCATTGAACATATAAATTGGAGACCGGCTCGATCAGCGCGCGTATGAAATGATTGTGAGGGGTGTAATATACATGTATCGCCACGGTGTCATCTGAGAAGGCGGCAAAGAGATTTCCGTGCAGCTCGCGCTCCCATTCCATGTGGAACATCCCACCGAGCTTATTGAGATATGCTCGGTACATATTTTCATCGGTATCCGCGAGGACCACCATATCACATTCATCACAGCTCTTGCGGTAGGCGATCAGCCGCCCACCGTCACAAAGCGGCAGTCTGTGCAGAAATCTTGTTCCCTTGATGCGGCGCTTGTCAACATCCATGATGAGAGTGTCGCCGTCGAGCTTCATGCTGTCAGCCAGAGACGATATCAGGGCAGGGAGCAGGTCGTCGGTATGCGCGGCAACAACTACCCGTCTTCCGACCAGGCGCAGCTCGGCCTCTCCGTATGTCAGCTCCGACAGGACCCGGCGGCTTTCAGTGGCGATGGTGTTACCGACGAGAATAGCCGGAGCGTTGTCCGGAAGTATGTTTTCCGGGGATTTGTTGCGGTCGCAAAGCAGAACCGGGCGGACGCCGCCAAGCGCCCGTATCCGGTTCATTATTGTCTCCGCCTGTTCAAATTCATGACTTGTTATTGCTGCGGGGTAGACCACATACAATGTTTCGTCCGAATTAATTTTAAACAGGGACATAACGGATCAGTTCTCCTTTTTGCCGCAAATTACAGCTCCGCCGAAGACAGCAACAGCGAGTATCAGTGCAGATGCCGCGACGACAGATCCGCATCCTCCCTTGGAGCCGGGATCCGCAGTGGTGGTGTCCTTGGTAGCCACAGTTGTGGTGTCTTTGGACACTGCCGTTGTGGTATCCTTTGGAGCCTCAGTTGTGGTATCCTTTGGAGCCTCAGTTGTGGTATCCTTCGGAGTAGTATCTATGGGCTCGGTAGTGGTGGGTTCTTCGGGGGTGGTGTCTGTGGGAGCGGTGGTCTGAGGCTCGTTTTCGAATTTTACGTCCTTGTCCTGCAGCTCGATCACACCCTTGACTGCGTTGTTTTTATAGGAGTTGACTTCGCCTGTCCATGTCAGACCGTAGTTACGGTTTGCGGACATGATGATATTGTTGTTATCGTTGAGGTAGATATCGAACCCGATCTCGGTGCCGGCCTGCATTTTTATGTCGGCGTAGCGGGGCTGGAGGTTGACCTTAAGCTCAATGGTGTACCCGGAATTGACACCTGTGGTATAGTCGGTAAGGTAGGAGATAGCGAACATCTTTGTTGCGCCCTCATCCTCTGAAATGAATACGTTGCTCGGAACAGTGTTGAAGTTTGCCGTGTTTCCGAATGCGCCGATGATGAACCAGAATGCGGGAGCAACCTGGCCGTTGGTTACATCGCGGTTGTTGTCGGGTGAAAACGTTAATGAGACACCGTCTCTCTTCCAAAGATTGCCGCCGAGAGAAAGGGCCTCCCATTCGGCATCACCCATGGTTTCGTCTTTTACTTCAACGAGAAAATAAAGGTAGGTATCGTCGTACATTACACGGAATTGGCAGGTGGAAGGAGGTGTGATCTCGTCGTTCTGGAATACGTTGGTAACATAGTTGATCTGTGCGTAGTCCCAGATGCCGTCTGCCTCACCGTCAATAGTTGGTGTACCGTAGATAGCCTTTGCAACATGCTCCTCGGGAGCGAGAGTGTCATTGGCTGCGTATGTAACAGTGACGAATACTGACATTGCTACGAATACCGTCAGGAATAAAGAAATAAAGCGTTTCATGTTTTTCCCTTTCTTTTTTTGTTATATTTATTTGTCCGCTTGCGCGGGAAATACTGAATTATACTCCCACGGGAGCCTTGACCCAACGCTTTGTGGCGTCGGTGGCAAAGTAGATCTCGTTTACCTCACGCATGGCCGCCTGGCATATTTCGGAACGGAGCGGATACCCATCACAGCTTACCAGCTCGCGGTCGATGACGGCACGGAGATAAAACAGTCTGAAGCGATAGCTGCTGCGGATAGCCTCGGGCAGCTTTGCGTTGTATTTTGTGAGGACCCGATATACATACTCAACGTCGCTTGTGTCTGCGATCTCATAGCGATTGGACTCGCCGCCGTATACCTTCCCGCGTGCTATAGCCGTTTCGGTGCGGATAATTGCGTCGGTTAACTCATCAAGTGCTTCTCCTTCAACGCAGAATTCCGAGCGGACGTACGCACGGACGGCATCTGCGGCATCGGTGTAAAGACCTGAGTACCATGTAAGCTCGATGAACTTGTTTATGTCCTCGAAAATACCCTCGGAATACGGGAAGCCGCCGGAGTAGAGCCCGGCAGTTTTTTTGTTTGTACGGTCGAGAAAGCGTGACAGCACGCTCGCGCCGAAGCCGCCCCAGGGGCTGCAGGAGTACATACTTATCTCGGGGAAGTCGATGAATTTATATCCCTTGGGAACTCCCCCTTTGGCGACGCATTTCGGCATTTCTCCGTTGAAGAAGAAGGACATGATATAGGGAACGTCCCTGATAGTGCCGTCAGTGAGCTTGGGGTAAAATGAATCCCATTCCCCGTCTATGAATTTGTCAAAATACCATGTGGAGAGAATGAGCTTTGCGTTCGGCATCATCTCGGCAACGAGCTCCTGAAAATGCGGCAACAGCTTGATAAATCCGTTGGAGCCCCAGGGCTGGCATTGCATGCAGGTGCAGCCGCCCTGGTCATAGGGCCAGTAGCAGATATAGGCAATATCGAGGTCGCGGAAATACGAAAGCATTTCGCGGCGTTCGCGAAGGATCTCTTCGATTCCGCCCTTTTTACTGGGACAGATCTCGAGGTGAAAGTGGTCATCGGGTTTGGCGTGATAGCCGCCGATCGCCTCCCATTCGGCGCGCAACTCAACCGGCGACGAAGCAAATGCCTCGTTTGACAGCATTGTCAGCGAGCCGTGTATGCCGATCTTATTTGCGTATCCGAGCATGGCGCGCAGACGCTTTACAAGAACCTGTGCGCCTTCGTCCTGCATGGAATTGAAGTGGTGCATATCGAACCATACGAGCAGGTTATTGCATCCGCGCAGTGCAAGGTCCTCTATTACCTCATATACCTTCTCTATTGGTGCTACATGATAAAAATTGTAAAAATGAGTTGCAAAGTACATTCCGCGCAAGGGCGATCTGGGCGTGAAGTCAATGGCTTTGTCAACGGGCGAGAAGCCGCCGCGACCGTCAAAGCCCGAGGAGAGAATGAATCTTCCAAAAGCCGCGTGGAGTGCCAGATCGTTTGCGCCGATAAGCTCAACGCCGCCGTCGGCGGGTGTTACGGTGAAGCGGTCGTCCTTAAAGGATGCGTCCTTGCGCAGTGTGACTGTGAAGGCATCTCTGTCCGGTGCGTCAAGCAGCTCTGAGCCGCGCACAGAGAGGACACGAACCGCGGTGTGGCAGAGAACTTCATAGCTCTCACTGCCCATATTATTATTTTTGAAGCAGAATTTCATATTTTTCTCCGGTTATCATTTGTCGCAGAGTGTGCTGACATGGAATATCGCGTTCTCAAGATGGAACATATCCCGAATCTCGCGGTAACATTCCTGAGCGATTTCGTCATTCTTAACGACTCCGAGGTTGAGATAGAGCCGGTAATCTATGACGGCGCGCAGATAGAGACATCTCCACTTCCATGTGTGGCGGTATGCCTCGGGTACCTTAGGCTCGATCTCGGTCAGGATACGATATACCTCAGGGATCGCCGTCCCCCAACGGATTCTGACAGCCCAAGGTTTGTCGGGATTGCGCTCAACAGTTCGCGGAAGCGAGCTTTCCATGAGCTGAATGGCGCGGAGCAGCGTCTCTGTGTCCTCCAAGCCGTATTCGAAGCGTATGTAATCGCGGACGGCGTCAGCCGAGTTATCGTAGTAACCGCAGTAGAAGCCTGCGCAGATCCACTTGTTGATATCTTCGTAAATGCCCTCCGAGTAGGGGAAGCCGCCGTCGTGCATTGCGCCGCAGTTCTTTTCGGCGTTGTCGAGGAACATAGAAATCGGGTTAGCGCCAAAGCCGCCCCAGGTGTAGGCACCGCACATACTTATGTCGGGGAAGTCGATGAAGCGGACACCCTCCGGTACGCCTCTCTCCACAAATACTTTCGGAAGTCTTCCGCTCTGGAACGCGGTCATGATGTAAGGTGCCCAGCTGTATTCACCGGCAACCAGCTTGTCGTAGAAGATCTCCCACTCGTTCTCCATTGCGAGCCCGAAGTGCCATGTGGAAATACAGAGCTGTGCGTCAAAGCCGTATTCCGGGATAAGACGGCGGTCAAGCTCGGCGACCTTCATGAAGCCGTTGGTGACCCAGGGGTAGCAGTCCTTGCAAAGACAGCCGCCCTCGTCATATGCCCATTCGAAGAAATATTTGATCGGCGTACCGCGGAATGCCTCGAAGAACGCGCGGTGCTGACGTTCGATCTCTGCCATGCCCTCGGGGTTGGAGGGGCAGATCTCGGTGTTGTAAACGGCGATAAGGTCACGGCGGTAGCGACCGCTGTCATCAATTTTTGACTGAGCTTCAAGTCCTTCGGGTATGGTTTTGAAGCCGGTGTTGGAGTACATGACCATTGCAGGTACCATTCCGCAGAGTGTGCCGTAAGCCAGGATTCGTTTGACCAGCTCGATCATTTCGACCGCTTCGGGGTCGGAATATGATTCATAGTGCTGAACTCCGATGATCATCATCAGAGTATTGTAGCCGCGCAGTGCCAGGTCGGCGATGATCTCCCGCGACTCCTCAAAGGGGGCGGCGTGGTGATAGTTAAAGAAGTGCGACGCGAGATACATACCGCGAAGTGACTTCTTCATTTTATGCCTTATGGGGAGTGCCGGCAGTGTGAAGCCGCCCTCGCCGTCAAAGCGGCCGAGCGTCATCAGTCTGCCTGCGGCGGCATATAGCGTGCAGAGATTGTTGGCCTCCAGCATGATCTTGCCATCATTATTATATACATGGAAGCTGTCGCAGTCCATGTCGGGGCGGATATCGAAGCTGAGCGTCAGTCCCAGGCTTCCGACCTGGCAACGACGCGCCTCAAGGCGAACTCTCAGGACACGGCATAGCTCGTCAAAGCTTTCTTTTGTCAGCGAGATGTTCTCAAATGTGAAACAAACCTTATTCATTATGAGATCTCCTTTGTTTATATTATTCTACGGCACGAAGCTCTGGGACAGAGTCTCGGGCTGAGGTAAACCATCTGATATGTGGACGTATCGCCTTGTATACGTCCGAGAAGCATTTCTCCGGCTATCTTGCCGACCTCATCGGCAGTGGTTTCGATGCTGGTCAGAGCCGGAGTAATGTAATCGGACACCTGGTTATTATCTACACCGATGATAGAAATATCCTCCGGGATGCGCAGTCCCGCCTCTCTGACTGCTCGCATAACACCGTACGCGAGCTGGTCATATGCCGCGAAAATTGCGGTGGGGCGTTTTCCGGCCGTCTTTCTGAGCAGCTCCTTTGTTGCCTCATAACCGCCTGTACAGTTGCGCTCGTTGCGGACGATTATGTAATCCTCGTCCGGGGTGATGCCCAGCTCTTTTATGGTGTCGCGGAAGGCATCTTCGCGTGCATGGGTGTTGGGCTCTCCGATAAAAGCTATCCGCCGGTGTCCCAGTCCGTACAGATGCTCTACTGCCATGCGCGCTCCCAGTGCATGGTTGACGCTTATGATGTCGCAGAAGTCGATGCAGCTCATACGGGTTATCATTACAAATCCCGTGCCACATGACGATATTCTTTCACGGAGCTTTTCAATGTTGAATGCGGCCTCTGTCAGATAAAGTATGCCGCTCACACGGCAGCTGAGCAGGTATTCTATGGCATCCTGCTGCTTCTCTACCGACCTGAAATCGGTGATTATGGTTATGACGCGGTATCCTGCGGACTCCATAAACTGCTTGAAATTATTGAAGATATTGCTGTAGTACTCACTGTTAAGTTCAACAAAGACAACGCCTACAGTTTTGCTGTTGGTGACTTTGCTGTTGAGACGGCTGAGATCGTACCCCATCTGCTCGGCGATCAGTCGTATGCGGGATATTGTTTCAGGTTGGATATCCGTGCTCCCGCGCAGAGCCTTTGAAACCGTTGACGGACAGACTCCGGCAGATGCGGCAATGTCTTTGATCGTTGGCATGCGTTCCTCCGTGTTTCGAAACTTTGCAAATAAGCGAGCATAATATCTATTTAAAAGATTATCATATTTTCGAGCTTTTGTCAAGGCGTTTTTGACAAATTTGCGTCAATATTTTTACCCGGATTGCAAATTAATTTTGAAAATATACTTGACTCATGCAAAAACTTTGTGTATAATAAGAATGAATCCTGTTTCGAATAATCGCCAAAAAGCTTCGAAACAAATACAGATTCAAGGAAGGAACGCTATGAAAACGAAAAAGAAACTTTTGATTATGCTTGTCGCTGTTATCATTCTCGTTGCTACATTGTTGACAGCCTGTACAAATCCATCCGACAAAAACAATGACACAAATGATACGACTACCTCTGCCACCGGCGAACAAACCGTGCCGGAGGAAACCTCATATGATCCTCTTGCCGATATTCCCGTGGAGGATTTCAACAACTACACATTCAGTATTCTGACACCGTCCCGCACCTGGGCTATCGTCAACATGACCGCATCCGATATAACAGGCGACACGATACAGGATACCATTTACCAGCGTCAGATAGACATCGAAGAGAGACTCCGCATACGCCTTGAAGAGACAATAACCACCAATGATATCTCTCAGAGACTTATGGAGCTTGCGATAGCATCCGGCGATGATTCTTACGACCTTGCACTTCTCCAGACCTACAACGCTCTGAATCTGTACAAGAAAAACTACATATATGATCAGACCCAACTGGACAGACTTGACCTATCCAATCCCTGGTGGGAGCAGAGCTTCAATGCCGATGTCAACATCGGAAACAAGCGCTATATTACATTCGGAAATGCCAATCTTATCTATTACAGCAGCTTCTATATTTTCTGCTTCAACAAGGAAATGATCGGTTCTTACGGACTTGAGGATCCGTATGAGCTGGTTTCGGACGGCAAGTGGACATGGGAAAAGGCATACACCATGATGCAGACAGCTGCTACAGACAATAACGGCGACGGAATGTTTTCTCCCGGAGAGGATATTATGGGACTTACCGGTCACATAAATCATTCCCGCAACCTCATACTCAGCTCGGGTATTACCCTGACTACCCGGGACACAGACGGGCTGCCGGTATGGAACGGTCTGTCCTCACAGTATATCACTGCCTTTGAAAAGTTCACTGAGTACTTTATCAACAGCCCCTACTGCGCTATCGCCGGTAAGCAGCCTTCTCCCTATGCCGGATATACTAGCACAAGCGGTATTGCCAACTATATTCAGGTGTTCACGGAAGGACGTTCGCTTTTCCTGACAACAGGAACAAACGAAGTTACGACGCTGCGCGACTCTGAGACCGAGTATGGTATCGTTGTGGTTCCTAAGTTTGATGAAAGCCAGGCTGACTATGTAACTCCCGTTTACAGCGCTACGGAAGGCTTTGTTATCCCCACAAGCGCAGGCGATGTCGAGCGTACCGCGCTGATCCTCGAGACGCTCGGAGCGCTCTCTTATCAGAATCTTGTTGATAAGCACATAGGTACCGTGCTTCACTATAAAGTCTCCAAGGATCCCACGGCAATTGAAATGATCAACCTTGCCTATGCAAGCGGTGCGGTCGACACTGCAATGGCCAACGACTTCGGTACCTGCACTTCCATTCTCAATAACCTTAATGTCTACGGCTCTACAACTATTTCGTCTACCTTCAAGATGATAGACAAAAAGATACGCAGTGATATCGAGGCGGCTGTCTCAGATATCAACTGAAAGAGGCTTTGAGCTGAAATGAGAAACAGGTATATTAAACTAATATGTATATTGTTTGTCTGCCTTGCGGCGGCTGTGCTTGTCTTCGGTTGCGAAAACAACGCCCCTGACAGCAGTCAGACCACCACCACTGCGGCGGCGGAAACAGCGCCGCCGTCATCCGAGATCACGCTTATCGACAACGGAAAACCGCTTTTCCGCCTTATCCGCCCGGATGATGCCTCTGACGAGGAGATAGATGCCGCAATCAAGATCCGCGAGCATCTGGTCGGCCTTTGCCCCGGTGAAACCTTTGTTTTTACCGATGATTTCAGCCGGGACGGTGTTTACGATGACAGCACAGTGGAGATTTTGGTGGGGCGTACCGGTTACCATCAGACACAAGAGGTACTTGACTCTATTTCATACGGCGATTTCGGAGTCGTGATAGTCGGAAACAAGGTCGTCGTTACAAGCTGGCAGGACACGTCAATGTCGCTGCTTGCCCAACGCTTCTGCGATCTTGTTACAAAGTCACTCAGTGCCGACAAGAAAACGCTGACGCTTAAAAGTGAGGATTGCTTCACAACGACCATTGTCCCGACGCTCAGCAAGATTCCGGTGTTCGGTAATATCCGCCCCGACAGTATAGTCAACTGCGGGGATTCGGCATATCAGCTTTTCATGTCATCAACTGACACCGGGACCTATACCGGAATCACCTCTGAGCTGGAACGGAGCGGTTTTGTATCCGTCAGCCAAAGAACGGTGAACAACAACCTGTTTTCGGTTTATACCGGCAACGATTCGGCGGTCACTGTCTACCACACCCCGTCCAACAAGACCACCCGCGTGATAGTTGAGCCGGAAAGCAACTATTTTGTCTCCGAGACAAGTACCGGTAAGGCCGTTACCACACCCAAGCTCACAATGATCGGGCGTAAGTATGCAGACGGCAATACCTATCTCGGCACTGAGGCGGATTCCGGGCTGATGTGTTTTCTGATACGTCTGTCTGACGGTCGCTTTATTGTTATCGACGGCGGCGTTTCGGACGGCAGCTGGGGCTCATATTCCCAGGCGCTTTATGCTTGTATGCTGGATCAGGCGGTGGACAAAAACAATATTGTCATCGCCGCATGGATATTCACGCACTCACATTCCGACCATATCGGCGGCTTTTGCAGCTTCAGCGCCGTCTATTCAAAGCAGGTCCGGCTGGAGAGCATAATTCTCAATTTCCCGTCCGAGGGCGATTCAAATGTTTCCAATGACGAAAAGAACGCATACTCCCGCTTTTTCGGGCAGGTGAGCAATTATTACAAGGGTACTCCGATGTATAAGGCGCACACCGGCCATGTCTATAATATCGGCGATGCGGTTATTGAAATATTCTATACGCATGAGGACTATGTAACAAAAACCCGTACCATTGCGTCAAGCAAGAACTGGAACAATTCGTCGCTCATATTCAGTGTGGATATTGCAGGCGAGCGTATCATGTTCCTCGGCGACGCGCAGGAGGATCCGAACAACCTGACCGCCAAGATATTCGGCTCTTATCTCAAGAGCGATATTGTTCAGGTCGCTCACCACGGCGGTGTCGGCGGAACAAACGCGATATATGCCGCAATAGACCCTGAGATAGCGCTCTTCACCACTTCCGATGCACTTGTTCCGGTGTATCTGGAGAAATTCACATATAATTATTATCTGATCAATCAGCTTCACGTCAGGGAGTACTACAACTCGGCGACAAGAATAACCTCATGGGATCTTCCGTATCATGCGACCTCATCAGGATTCATTAAATAAAGGATTTATTGCATTATGAAGAAAACAATAAAACTGGGCTGGGCAGAGGGCAGTATAACACCGGAAGGCAGGCGCATCCGTCTTGCGGGACAGTTCTATGACCGTATTTCTCAGTATGTTGAGACGCCGGTGACGGCAACCGCGCTCGCCATTGAGGCGGGTGATGAACAGACGATAATATGCTCTGTAGATGAAACGCATATTTTTTGCGATCTTATAAGAGCGGTCCGTCACAGAGTCAAGGCTGCGGAGCCGGACGTCGATACTTCCAAGATAATTATTTCTGCGACACACACACATAACTCGCTTCTGTACTCCTCCGAACGCGAGCTGGGACTCGATGCGTTGAACAAATATCTGGGACTTGAAAGTGCCCCCATGTTCGGTGCGGGCAATATCAAAACGGATTGTCTAATGGAGCCGGACGAGGCGGCGCTCTATCTTGCGGACAGACTGGCGGATATCATCGTCGCGGCATGGAGAGGGCGCAGACCGGCGTACTACTCTGCGGCATTTGGCCGCGCTGCAGTCGGCATGTGCCGTCGTGTCTGCTATAAGGACGGCAGCGCGAAAATGTGGGGTGACACTGCAACCGAGGATTTCTTTGCCCTTGAGGGCGGTAATGACAACGGCATTGAGCTGCTGTTTACATATGATGAGGCAAAAAAGCCGACCGGCGCAGTCATTAACATCGCCTGCCCGGCGCAGGTGCTTGAACAGCGCTATTTCATTTCCTCAGATTACTGGGGCAAGGTAAAGATCCTGCTTCGTGAGCACTTCGGGGAGGACTTTAAGGTGCTCGCGCTCTGTGCGCCGGCCGGAGATCAGTGCCCGAGAGATCTTATCCGTTGGGTTGAGCCGGAAACTCCCATCGAGGACCCGAATGTCATTCGTTCCGATCCTCCGGTCCGTCACGCAGATCCGTCAATGTTCGATATCCGCGGCTCATGGAAGATAGGACGCCGTATTGCGTCTGAGGTCATCGCGGTATTTGAGGAGGATAAGCAGACGCTTGTGGATCAGGCTGAATTTGAGCATATTGCGGTGGATCTGGCGCTTCCTCTCCGCCGCGTGAGCGAGCAGGAGAATGCCGAGGCCCGTGCAAAGCTCAGTGAGTTTGTGCAAACCCACGACAAATCCGCGCTCAATTTTGTTGACAGCGCACGTATGCATGTCTGCGCCGGTATTGCAGAGCGTTATGATATGCAGAAGACAGTAACTACGGTCAGCACCGAGGTGCATGTCGTCCGGCTCGGGGATATCGCCATAGCAAGCAGTCCTTTTGAGCTGTTTCTCGACTTTGCCAACATAATCCGTGCAAGAAGTGCGGCTTGTCAGACTTTTCTGATACAGCTTGCCTGCGACGGACTGGGCTATCTCCCGACCGAGAAGGCTGAGCGCGGCGGACATTATTCGGGCTATGTTTCAAGCGGTTTTGTCGGACATGAGGGCGGCTATCAGCTTGCCGAGCAGACCCTTGACATGATCCGTAAAATGTTTGTGTCAGATTGACCCCGGTATGCCGGCCTACGGACAAAAACAAGGCTTGACCGTATTAAAAAAACAGCACCTGAATTTTCTATTCAGGTGCTGTTTTGCGTTTTTATATCGGCAACGATTCGCATTACCGGGACTGTCAAGTGTCGGGCTACTGACACTTATGTTCCGTTTTTCAGTCTGTCAAGCGTGCTCTGCAGAATTATCTCGGCCGCAAGCGAGTCAATTACCCCTTTTCGCTTTTTGCCGCGTGTGTCGGTGGCGTTGAGGTAACGCGCCGCTTCCATAGTTGTCAGCCGCTCGTCAACCATGTCAATGGCGACTCCGGGCAGTCTTTCGGCCAGCAGATCGGCAAACTCGCGGCAGCGCCCCGCGCGCGCCCCCTCTGTGCCGTTCATATTGACAGGAAGTCCCACCACGACCGCACTCACGCCGAGCTCGCGCGCCCGCACGGCTACCGCATCAGCTGTCTTTACTATTCCGCCGGGTGATACATACCCCAGCCCGGATGCCAGAAACCGCCCGCTGTCCGATACGGCAAGACCTGTCCGCGTGTCTCCGAAGTCAACTGCAAGCACCCGCCCGGTGGTTTTTCTGATGTTATCTACCATGTTTTAATTATCCTTGCTTTTGTTCAGCTTTGATTCAAACCATGCTAAAATGTCGGCATATACCCGGTCGCGGTCGATCTCGTTGAGTATTTCGTGGCGATCCTCGGGGTACAGCCGCAGCGTCACGTCTGTCAGTCCCGCCGCAGTCAGGCGCCGGTATATTTTTTCCACACCGCGTCCATAGTCTCCGACAGGGTCGTCGGCACCGCTGACCATAAGCACCGGCAGCGATTTCGGCAGCATCTCGGGCCATTTTTTGTCCGATACCCTTCCGAGCATGTCAAACAAGGTATAAAATCCGTCTGCGGTAAAGGTGAAGGTGCAGAACGGATCGGCAGCATAGCGCCGCTTGTTGTCCTCGTCACGCGACAGCCAGTCGTATTGTGTGGCGTTCTTGCCGAAATGCTTGGTGTAGGATCCGAAGGCAAGATCATTTATGAAGGACGAACGATGGTGCCCGGAATGAAATGTAGCGTCGGCCCGGGCCATGAATTTTGCCGGACCGGTAGGATTGCCCGGACCGCCGGTGCCCATTATGACCGCACCGTCAAGTGCTTCGCCATGCGCCGCCAGATACAGCCGTGCTATAAAAGACCCCATGCTGTGTCCCAGCAGAAAATACGGCAGACCGGGGTATTTTTGTTTAATGATGCCGGTCAGCGTCCACAGGTCAGCCACCAGTGCATCACCGCCGGCCGCACGCGGGATATATCCGAGCTCCTCTGCTGCCGCGGCACTGCGTCCGTGTCCGATGTGGTCATTTCCGGCAACGGCAAAGCCATGCCCGGTGAGGTATTCGGCAAAGGCGGCATACCTTTCTATATATTCGCACATTCCGTGACTTATCTGAAGCACGGCGCGCGGCGGAGTTTCCGGTGCCCAAAGGCTGTAGATTATAGTGCTGCGCCCGTCAGATGACGCATAGCTTCCGGTTGAGTGTATCACGAAAATATCCTCCTTGCGTTTGTTTATGGTTATTGTACCACATATCACGGTTAAAATCAATTATAAATAATGCTGCGCTGCCAGAAAGAGGCAAAAAATCCCTGTTTCCTGCGATCTGCCGGAGATATATTGCCCAAATTGTTAACTTTCTACGAAATAACCGTGATATTTTTTTGAATTCCCTTGAAAAAAAATTCGAGGTATGATATACTATGCCATGCTGATAATGCCCGGTTATCGGCTCTGTCTCAAAAAACAATCTCATGAGAAAGTATAAGGAGATATTATGAAAAACAAAATTTTACGTCTGGCGCTGCCTGTTTTGGCACTGGTCATGATGCTCACGCTGGCCTCCTGTAAGGGCAACGACAATCCGTCTATTATAGGAACTTCCGCACCGGATACGACTACCGCTGAACCTCAGACCACACCGCCCGAAACAACTACCGCGCATGTTCATTCCTATAAGGATACCGTTTATCCGGCTACCTGTACTGCTGCGGGCTACACGCTTCACATGTGTGACTGCGGCGATCAGTACGTCGACACCCCCACCCCCCTTGCCGCTCATACATACGGTGAGTGGGAAACGACCACAGCACCTACCTGCACCGCAGAGGGCATCCAGACACGTAAGTGCACCGTTTGCGGTACAAGCGAGACCCAGAAGATCGCCGCTGCCGGGCACAAGTTTGTGGACAGCGTGATCGCACCTACAAAGACCACTCAGGGCTATACGGTTCACACCTGCTCGGTCTGCAAGTACAACTACTCGGATTCCTACACTAACGCTACCGGCTCGCTCGGCCTGTCCTATTCGCAGAATGCGGACGGCACTCTGACCGTCACGGGTACCGGTCTGTGCCTTGATACCGAGATCATAATTTATTCCACCAATGCCGACGGTAAGAATGTTACCGCTATTGCCGAGGGTGCGTTTGCGGGCAATACGACTGTGAAGTCCATCTACCTGCCTGCCAGCGTTATTTCAATCGGTGAGGGTGCCTTTGCTGGTTGCACCTCGCTCAACTCTATCACGGTTGAGGCCGATAATAAGTATTACACCTCGGTCAACGATGTGCTTTATACCAAGGACGCCAAGACAATAGTTGCGTTCCCTGCCGGCAAAGCGCTGACTGAGTACAGCGTTGCTTCTACGATTACCGACGTCCGTCCTTCCGCCTTCGCTGGCTGTGTCAACCTGACACAGTTCAAGCTGGCCGATACCTCCAGCAAATATTTCTACGTCTCTGACGGCGTGCTTTACAAGCTCAACGCAAGCGGTGCTGCCGCAACTCTTGTTGCTTATCCCGCAGGCAAGACGGTTTCATCGTTCAATATTCCTTCTTCTGTTACCGCTATCGGCGATTACGCCTTCTACGGTGCCAAGAAGCTGGATTCCGTGACGCTCAATACCGGGCTTTCCACTATCGGCGCACATGCTTTCGACGGCTGCAGCTTTCTGACATGGGTCACACTGCCCAACTCGGTGGTCAAACTTGGTGACTATGCGTTCGCAAACTGCTCCAGACTGTCTGTTGTAAGCATCGGTGCAGGACTTGATACAATCAGCGCACATGCGTTTGACGGCTGTACTGCCATCAAGTCGCTGATCATTCCCGATACGGTCTACGAGATCAAGGCTTACGCCTTTAACAACTGCACCGGCATGACAGAGGTCGTGATCGGGTCCAAGGTCGATACGATCGGTGAAAATGCGTTTGCGTTCTGCAATTCGCTCAAGAGCGTATACTATAAGGGCTTAACATACCAGGATCACTGGAGCCGCATCAACGTGCATCCCTCCAACAACTTTGCTCTGACAATTACAGCTACACTGTATTACTACAGCGATACTGCAAAGAGCGGTTGCTGGCATTATGCAGATGCAAGTGAAACTACCCCCGTTGCCTGGTAAGCTGAATAAAACGCAGATCCCCGGCTCATTTTGAGCCGGGGATCTTTATGTTGTTATGTCGGAGCCCGGTTATTTTACAGGCGTTTCTTCAAACATCCGGCGCAACATTCCGTGTCTGCGCAGACGAAATGATGATAACATCTTTAACCGATAAGTAGCTTTTGTGTTGGTGCAGCAGAGCCACAGATGTGTGCTTTTACCCTTTCGGTGTATATGGCAACGTCAGCTCGACCTGTTCGTCCTCGTAATAATGCTCACTGACATAGCTTGCTGCCTGAAGCTGTTTTACAAACGATCGCGAGACTTCAGCGTCGTCCTGACGTATCGGCCACAGCAGAACGCTTGGCTGTGCCAGCTTATACAGCTCCAGCGTTGCTACTACGTTGTACCCGTGATGTGCCACCGTCATGATGTCTCCGGGGAATCCGCGGGAATACATCGTGCGGACCTTTGCCGCTTCACCGCCGCGGCAGTCGCCGGTGAATGTGACGCTCTGCCCCTGTTCGCTCATGGTGAGTATAACCGACGAATTGTTCATATCATAGTTGGTATCGCTCTCGCCCTTGGCGTTCTTTCCGGTCAGCGGATAGTCACCCAGCTCATCGGGAGTGAACAGCACGCTGAAAACTGTTCCCGACAGCGTAAAGCTCTGTCCGCCACGGACGCAGTACACCTTGGCGCCCAGCTTTTCTGCCGCATGATTGATTGAGACTTGATTTTGTATAAGTGTACTGTCGCTCATCACACTCTGCATGTCGACTGAGACAAAATTGTACATTACGGCGTCACAGACGATTTCATCGGCGTAGGCGCTTGCCAGATGCGTAATGCCGCCCATATGGTCAGGGTGCGGGTGACTGATGAATATACCGGCTATGTGGACTTTTCCGTCTGTGAAGATGTTGTTTTTGCGCATATACTCCATAAGCTGGGGCGCGGTTGACGTTTCGCTTGTTGCTCCGTAGCCGGTGTCATACAGGAAATACCGGCCGTCTGCCAGCGTTATGACATACGCACCGGGGTGCCCGTGCTCGGGGTCGCGCACCTGCATCACCTTGACGGCGCCGGTCCTTTCACCGGACAGCAGATCCCCGATATAAGTATCATACGCGGGCTCGGAAATAACGCGCATAAGGCGGCTTGTCGGAAGATACCCGACAGTCAGCATATGCTTGTCCTTGACCAGCGTCGTGAAAAGGTTCTGGCTTATCTCGTTTTCGGAGATTTTTTCGTAGCCCAGCGCTTCAAGCCGTGATATATATTGCGGATACACAACTGAGTTGACACTTTTGAAAGCAACCTGAGTGCATTTTTTCAATGTATCCGGGCCGCCGACATTCTGTATGTAAGCGGGGTAAAGCCCCGGCTCGATGATTGGTATGTAAACCGGTATTGCAGTGCTTGTTTCGGTGCCCATGATCTTTGATGACAGCACCAGCGAGCCGTTGTCCGCTCCCGACAGGTAGCGGCGGAGCCGGTTTCCCGCACCGGTGAATGACGAGGTGTCGGTGGCAAAAACTATCAGCTTGCGGCCGCAGGTAGCTACCGACCATTGTCCGTAGGTCACGCGCTCGTATAGCTGCGATGCCTTGTCATAAACGCCAAGGCCGACGACTATTTCGTATTCGGTATCGGGGCCGCACTCGCTGACCACCTCAAGCGTCACGCCGGTTGCCTCACTGACCGTGCTGACTATTGTCGATGCCAGCGTAATATCGGACGAGGAGGCTCCGGCGGTACACACGATACGGCAGGCCGCAGCACCGTCTTTGACTATGCAGAAATCGTGTTGCGAGTCAAAGTCTATATCTAAGCCGGCGTCGGGTGGAGCGGTAGTTTGCTGTGTGGAGGATGAGACGGTGCCTGTATCGGAGGTATCATCTTTGGAACCGCTGTTTTTGCCGCAGGATACAATAAAACAGCATACTGCCAGTATCACTGCCAAGGTCAATATGTACCGGAATTTGAAAAATTTAAGCATTATTGTTCACCTCGGTTTTATATAAAATTTGTTGGCTCTGCCCGGTATGTTCGTCCAGATGCCGTTCGAGTATGCCTGCGCAGGCGGCAATATACTGTGCGCACGGGCGCTTTTTGTAATATGCAGACGTGCGGGCTTCGGGGTTTCCACCCGGTGTGGTTTCAATTCCTGCCAACAGCTCTCGGCATATTATACTGCCGTACATAGCCTTGAATTCGTCCGCAAGCGAACGGATAAAGGCATAGTGTCTTGCTTTTATGTCGCCCACCTCGGGAGTTCCGTAGCCGAAAATCAGTCCTGCGGCCATGAACATTCCGCTTACTGCCCCGCAGACCTCCCGCATACGTGCCATTCCTCCGCCGAAAGAGGATGCAAGCCGAGCCGCGGTGTCGTCATCAAGGCCCGTGACATCTCCGAAAGCCAGCAGTACCGACTGAGCGCAATTGTAGCCGGCCAGGAAATTATCTCTGGCAGCGGTCATTCTCTTTGTGTACTCCATTACGTCCTCGTTATATTATTTAAGATAATTTATTTTAAACCAATGCCGGTGCTTTGTCAAGAAAAACAGGAAATTTTGCATATAGACATATTCATTCGTGTATAACAGCTACGCCGGCTTTTGTATAAAAATCACATAAAAATATAACAAGACAGTACATGTTGCGTCGCAAATCACGGTTTTGCGAAAAATTGAAAACTGCTATTGAAAAATACACGAATTTGGTATACAATATTAGCGATAAAATGACCGAAAAAGAGGCAATTCATATGAACGAACAAAATCAAAACAGAATATATGCCGACAATGCGGCGACGACCCCCGTTCTGCCCGAGGTCGTGGACGCAATGCTGCCCGTGTTCAACACCTATTGGGGAAATCCGTCAAGCCTGCACCACGAGGGACAGCTTGCCAAGGAGCTGCTTGACACGGCTCGCGACCGTATTGCCGCAACGCTCGGCTGCACCGCACGGGAGATTTATTTCACCTCCTGCGGCTCTGAGTCGGACAACTGGGCTATCAAGGGCGCGGCTCACCTGGCAAAGCCCGGTCGAAAAAAAATCATTACCAGCAAAATTGAGCACCATGCTGTACTGCACACCTGCGAATCCCTCGAACGTGAGGGGTTCAGCATTGTTTACCTCGATGTAGACAGCACCGGACTTGTCGATCTCGACCAGCTCCGGCGCGAGGCTGACGATACCACGGCGTTGGTGGCCGTTATGTTTGCCAACAACGAGATCGGCACTATCGAGCCGGTTAAGCAGATAGCGGAAATTGCGCATAATGCAGGCGCGCTGTGCTTTACCGATGCCGTTCAGGCATACGGTGCTCTGCCGTTCACGGTGGACGAGCTGGGCGTGGATATGCTGTCACTTTCGGGGCACAAGCTGGGCGCTCCGAAAGGCATAGGTGCGCTGTATATACGCCGTGGCGTGCGTATTGCCAATCTTATCGACGGCGGAGGCCAGGAGCGAGGCAAGCGCGGAGGAACCGAAAACCTTCCTTACATTGTCGGATTGGCCGAGGCGGCGACCGTCGCACACAAAAGGCTGGCCGATATGGACCGTGTGCGCGCAATGCGCGACAGACTGATTGCCGGTCTGTGCGAAATTCCTCACTCACATCTTAACGGACACCCTACACAGCGTCTGCCCGGCAATGTCAATGTGTCTTTTGAATATGTTGAGGGCGAGAGTCTGCTTCTGTGGCTTGATATAAAGGGAATCGCGGCGTCGACAGGCTCGGCCTGCTCGTCCAAGTCGCTTGAGGCGTCTCATGTGCTGCTGGCAACCGGATTGCCGGTCGAAATGGCACACGGCTCGCTGCGCTTTTCGCTGTCGCACGCCAATACCGAGGCGGAGGTCGACAGAATAATCGAAACTGTCCGGGAGGTTGTGACACAGCTTCGCGCTATGAGTCCGATCTACCCCGGAAATGCTGAATGCTAATATAAGAAAGGAGTTATAAATATGCTTTACAGTGAAAAAGTAATGGATCATTTTACTCACCCCCGCAACGTGGGCGAGATAGAGAACGCCGATGGCATAGGCACGGTCGGCAATGCAAAATGCGGAGATATAATGCAGATGTTCATCAAGGTTGACGACGGAATTATTACCGACGTCAAGTTCAAGACATTCGGCTGCGGCGCCGCAATTGCCACCTCGTCCATGGCGACCGAGCTTATCAAGGGCAAAAGCATTGATGATGCGCTCAAGCTGACCAACGCCGCGGTCGTCGAGGCGCTGGAGGGACTGCCTCCCGTAAAAATTCACTGTTCGGTGCTGGCCGAGGAGGCTATCAAGGCCGCTATTGCCGACTATTACAAAAAGCAGGGAATTGACAAGCAGGTTCCCGAAGCCGAGCCGCACTGCTGCGGCTGTGAATGTGACCATAAGCACTGAACGTATGCACGCAAGGCCCCGCCACAGCGTCAAGTTGCCGGGGCATGAGGCTTTGCCTGTGAAATGTCCGGACATGTCCACCTGTTCCGAACGGGACGGGGAACATGCCCGGATTATTTGTATTCTGTGTGAAGACTGTGCGAACAATTGGATAATAATAGATATTTTAGGTGATAATAAGGAAATTCCAACAAAATTCCCGGAAAATTTTATGTGAATGAAGGTGTAGAAATTTCAGCCCGAAAATTGTGCAGATTTCACAAACTGAAATGACGGGCAATTGGTTGCGCCTGCAATTAATCGAAAACGGTCAGGTAAATAAAAATTACCACACGCAAAATGTGAAAAAAATATACCAAAAACACGCAGAAATTTGAGCATATACGGGGCTGATACGACGCAATTATGCGGAAAATGAGTAAATTAAAATTACCTTTTTGACGTCAACTGCCTGCCTGAAAGTAATTTTGCACTAATCTCAAAGTTTTCCATGGAAGACACAGGGAAAACCAATGGAAAAGTTATGTTTTTTCAAGTATTTATATAATAATATTAAAGAAAAACTATGCTTGACAACGCACCGCCGATATGGTATTATTACTCTATCACTTCAGGGCAAAAATGCGTTCGGTCCCCTCGCTGTGCGAACCGAAATGGCTTGTTGCCGGTGTGAGGCGTCCGCGGCAGTTTGCCGATAGGGCATTTTACACAAAGAAATTTCAAGTCACTCTCGGCGGCAGCCGACCGTGGTCAGCACGGCGAACCCCGACGGGGAGCAATCCCCGGCATAAAGCCCAAACGGCCGAGTCACTTTCCGGACACGGCCTAAAAATTGCAGGAGGAACAACCCAATGGAAAGAACGAAATTTCAAAGGTTATGTGCTCTTTTCCTTGCAGTACTGTTCCTTATCCCCGGCGGCATGGTAGTCGCCTCGGCTGAGGATACTGCGTCACAGTCCGTCACGGACAAGACTATTGCAGATGTAAAAGAGCAGCTTAACGCAATTTCGTATGAGGAATACCGTCAGAAGTATTCCGATGTCAAGCGTGCCACAGATGAAATTACCATTAAAGGCATCGACTATGATAAGGACAACACCACTGCCGAGGTCAGCGTAGGAACCTACGATGGTGTTGAAGCCCTTTATACACCCGGCGACGGTATCGTGACATGGAATGTCACTATCCCCGAAACCGCGAAATACAGCATAATTGTGGAGTATTACCCCAATGAGGGCAAGTCCTCCTCTGTGCAGCGTATCTTCCGGATTGACAACTCGATTCCTTTCTCGGAGGCACGGTATATCACCATGCCCAAGGTCTGGAAGAGCGTTTACACGGAGGGCGAGCTTAAAGTCGGCAAAAAGCAGAGCGCCGACGAGCTGCTGAAAAACGCCGCGGCTGCCGGTATTGAAGCCAGATCAGAGACCCGCGAGGACGGTACGTACATAATTTACACCATCCCCGAGGTCTGGACGTCAGACAACGCGCAGCTGGTTGAGGAAAACGTCATACGCTTTTTCAAGATCGACGTTGATGACAACGAGATCCGCAATTCCATGAAGCAGGCGCCCAAATGGTGCACCTTTGAGATGAAGGATGTCGACGGATACTATGCCGAGAGCTTTGAATTTGTGTTCACAAAGGGTGAGCATTCGGTCTCGTTTGAATCCACCAACGAGCCGGCTTCCATAAAGTCCATACGCCTCGTCCCGCACACCGATCTTACCTCTTACGCCGATTACAGCGCAAAGTATGCCGGTGAGTCCAAGGGTACCGACCGCGTCAAGCTCGAGGCTGAGTTCCCGAGTGCTTCCACCACACAGACTGTATACCCCGTCGAGGACAGGACCTGCGCTATCAACTCCCCGAGCAGCACAGCTCATACCGTGCTTAACACCATCGGCGGAGACAAGTGGCAGACTTCGGGGCAGGCGCTTGAATACACCTTCAGGGTGAATTCGTCGGGTATGTACAACATCGTGACCCGTTTCCGCCAGAACCTGCTTGACGGTGTTTACACTTCCCGCGCACTGTATATCTACAGTGAAGGCCTTGAGCCCGGAGCTAAAGGATATTACAACGGCATACCCTTCACGGAGGCGACCGAGCTGGTGTTCAACTACTCTACCGATTGGCAGAGCGGAGCGGTCCAGTACATAACCAAGCAATATGACGAGAACGGCAAGCTGTCGACCGATTATCATGACATTGAGCTTTACTTTGAAGCCGGTGTGACATACAACATCAAGTTTGAGGTAACGCTCGGTTCCATGGGCGATGTCGTGCGTCAGATAAACGAGTCACTTGAGGCTATCAACAGCGATTACCTTGATATTCTTCAGCTGACCGGTGCAAATCCCGATAAGTACCGCGACTACGGTTTCTACCGTATAATGCCCGATACTATTATCGATCTCAAGCGTCAGGCTGACATACTTGAGGGAATCGCCAACGACATGGCGGCGACTGCCGGCGTTAAGAGTACGAACTCGGCTACGCTGAACAAGATCGTGGTCCTGCTCCGCCGTATGCACGGCGATGAGGACGAGATTGCCCGCAACCTTGACCAGCTCAAGAGCTACCTCGGTACGCTCGGTACACTGCTCAGCGATGTCAAGACGCAGCCGGTTCAGTTTGACTATATCGTGATCCAGTCCTCTGATGAGGCTATTCCCAAGGCAAAGCCCAACTTCTTCCAGTCCTTTGTGCACGAGATGTCCAGCTTCTTCATGAGCTTTGTGCGTAACTACAACCGTATGGGCGCTACAAGCGAGGATGTCGATACAGAAGATACCGTCGAGGTCTGGCTGGCTACCGGTCGTGACCAGGCTCAGGTGGTTCGCAACCTTATTAATAATGACTTCACGCCAGTGTACAACGTCCCCGTAAACCTCAAGCTGGTTGCCGGCTCGACGTTGCTGCCCTCCATACTGTCCGGTGCCGGTCCTGATGTCTATATCGGACTCGGTGAGGATAACGTTATCAACTACGCTATCCGCGGTGCGCTGATGGAAATCGAGAATTGCGAAGGCTTCTATGACCTGGCGATCAACGAGGAGACGCGTCAGTTCAACGAGGCGGCAATGCTGGTGCTTGGTATTGAGGACGCCGAGGGGGACTACCATTACTACGGCCTGCCCGAGAATCAGTCATTCCCCATGATGTTCATCCGTACCGATATTCTGGCTGATCTTAACCTCGAGATACCCAAGACATGGGACGATATACTGGAGGCTGTTCCTGTGCTACAGTCGCAGAACATGCAGATAGGTCTTTCAACTGACTACAAGATATTCCTGTATCAGATGGGCGGAACGCTGTTTGCCGACGACGGTATGAGAATCAACCTCGATTCCAACACCGCGCTTAACTCCTTCCAGACCATGTGTAACATGTTTACCATGTATTCCTTCCCCTACAAGTACGACTTTGAGAACCGTTTCCGTACCGGTGAAATGCCCATAGGTATCGCCTCCTACATCGCTACCTACAATAAGCTGGTCGTTTATGCAACCGAAATACGCGGTATGTGGCAGTTCGTTCCGCTGCCCGGTATTGAGGATGCTGACGGTAATATAAATAATGTGTCCGTTTCCACCGTTTCCGCTATCGTTATGATAAGCGGATGCAGTAATGTCGAAAACGCATGGTCGTTTATGACATGGCATGTCGGTGCCAAGTGCCAGAGCGATTATGCAAATGAAATGGTTGCCATTCTGGGTGACTCCGCAAAGCACTCCACCGCAAACCTCAACGCTCTTTCCAGTCTGCCCTGGACAACTGAGGAGTACAGGAATGTGGCCCTTCAGTTCAGCAATCTTGCTTCCATTCCCAACTATCCCGGCTCCTACATTATCGGGCGTTACACACGTTTCGCCTTCCTGTCCGCATACAACGACAAGGCCAACCCCGTTACCGAGCTGCTCAGCTACATTCCTACTATCAATAAGGAAATAACCAAAAAGCGTCAGGAATTCAAGCTTGAAACCCTTGAAACGGGTCAGACCAAGGCCGGCAAGCGTATGGATCAGATAACCACTCTGCTTGAAACGCTTGAAAAGTCATCTGGCTACAATGCAAGCTATGACGAGATCGTCAAGGATACAAGATCGGTTCTGAAAAACAAGGAAGCCGCTGCTATGCTGGTTCTGGCAGAAAAGTATGCCGCCCTTATTGCAAGCGTTGATCCGAGCGGGACCATTGCCTCCGAGGAAATTGCTTCGGTAAGAAGCTCAAGAGGCTGTGCATCCTACGAAGCATATGAATATGTCAAGGAAACCGCTACGGCGTTGTACTACATTCGTCAGTACCTGACAGACGCCGCTGACGCCCTTAACTCGTATGTGGACTGATATATAATATTAATGAAGAAATCTATATAAGGAGAAAGAGCACATGTCACAGAAAACGGCAGAAAAGAAAGCGGTTTCCCGCAAGGATATGACTCGCCGTGAGTGGATATGGAAGGAAATGAAGCGCAATAAGGTAGCTTATCTGCTTATCGCGCCTTACATGATACTGTTCACTATATTCACAGTCACGCCGGTTCTGCTGTCGGTGGTAATCAGCTTCACCGACTTCAATATGATGCAGATACCCAACTTTGTCGGCGTTGACAACTACATACGGCTGTTCCTTGACGACGACATATTCCTGCTTTGCTGCAAGAACACGTTCGTGTTCGCGGTTATAGTCGGCCCGGCGTCCTACCTTATGTCATTTTTGGTCGCTTGGTTTATCAATGAGCTGTCCCCAAAAATCAGAGCTATCGTTACCCTGATATTCTACGCACCTTCCATTTCGGGTCAGGTGTACCTTATCTGGGGTACGCTGTTCTCGGGTGACTCCTACGGCTGGGTCAACGCATGGCTGCTCCAGCTGGGGCTTATCGATAAGGAAATCCAGTTTTTTGAGGATAAAAAATACGTAATGCCGCTGTGTATAGTCGTTGCACTGTGGACCTCGCTGGGTACCTCGTTCCTATCATTCATCGCCGGCTTGCAGGGCGTCCGTCAGGAGCTTTACGAGGCCGGTGCGGTGGACGGCGTCAAAAACCGTTGGCAGGAGCTGTGGTACATAACGCTTCCTCAGATGCAGCAGCACCTTATGTTCGGTGCGGTCATGTCCATTACACAGTCGTTCGGCTTTGGCGGAATTGTTACCGCGCTGTGCGGATTCCCGTCCGTCGACTATTGCGCGCACACAATAATGCACCATCTCGAGGACTACGGAAGTCAACGACTTGAATACGGTTACTCATCCACTATCGCTGTTATACTATTTGTAATAATGATAGGAGCCAACGGCATAGTGCGTAAAGTTCTTTCGAAGGTAGGGCAGTAAGATGGCAAAACTGAGAACAAGAAAGCATAAAGTCGTACTTGCCCGTTCAGTGGGCGGCGATACCGGTATTACCATTATTCTTGCCATACTCGGCGCGTTCATGTTTCTCCCCATGCTGTATGTTGTCATGCAGTCGCTCAAGCCGCTTGACGAGCTGTGGAGATTCCCGCCCCGTTTCTTTGTTACAAGCCCGACGTTCAAGAATTTCAAGGATCTGTTCAACCTTATGAACACTTCCTGGGTGCCCTTCACACGGTACATATTCAACACAGTGTTTACATCAGTATCCGGTACTGTGGGACATCTGTTCTGCGCCTCCATGTGCGCATACGCCATGGCGAAGATCAAATTCCCCGGTCACAAGTGGATGTTCAAGCTGGTGCGTACCTCGCTGATGTTCCACGCCACCGTTACCGCTGTTACCCGTTTCATTATTATGAGTGTCTTCCACTGGATAGATACCTACTGGGCGATCATCATTCCCGCGTTCTGCACAACGCTGGGGCTTTACCTGATGAAAAACTTTATGGATACCAACGTGTCGGATTCCGTGCTTGAGAGTGCACGTATTGACGGCGCAGGCGAGTTCCGCACATTCTGGACGATCGCAATGCCTATGGTCAAACCGGCATGGCTGACGCTGATCATTTACAGCTTCCAGGATCTGTGGAACGCAGGCGCTTCCATATACATTCATTCCGAGCAGTTGAAATCCTTCAACTACGCAATTTCCCAGATCACCGCAGGTGGTATCAAGCGTGCCGGTGCCAGCGCAGCTGCAACGGTTATAATGATGCTGGTTCCTATCACGGTGTTCGTTATCAACCAGTCCAACATCATCGAAACCTACGGCTCCAGCGGTATGAAAGACTAAAGAGAGGAGGAGAAACAAATGAAAAAGGTTACATCTATTATATGTCTCGTATTCGTGATCGTCATGCTGTTCTCGCTCCCCGTAAGTGCTGCAAAGCCGTATCAGACTTACACCTACAGTATCGGCGGTTTCGCGCTCAGCTCTCCTGACGCATATACCCCGCTGATGACGGTTGACTCGGATTATATGGGACTTAAAACGGCGATCTCCGACCCCAAAGACCTTGAGGTCGATGCCGATAACAATGTCTATATAGCCGATGCCAAGAACAACCGTATTGTGGTGCTTGACCGCTACTATAAGCTCAAGTTCACCATCGAAACATTTGTAAACGAGTATGGTATTGACGACGAGCTGACCAACCCGGCCGGTGTATTTGTGACGGACGACACCATCTACGTCTGCGACACCGACGCAAACCGTATAGTTACCTTCGACAAAGAGGGCAACTACCAACGCATAATCCCTCAGCCTGAGAGCACACTGTTCGACGATGACGCCGTGTATAAGCCGGTTGCCGTGGCGGTCGACCAGTACGGAAGAATTTTCGTAGTCTCATCAACGACCTACGAAGGTATCATAGTAATGACCTCCGAAGGCCAGCTGACAGGATTTATCGGTGCTCAGGCGGTTTCGCTTTCCGCATGGCAGATCATCTGGAGACGTTTCCAGACGGATGAGCAGAGAGAACTTAGCGTTACCAACGTTTCCACCGAGTTCAACAATATCGCTATTACAGAAGACGGCTTTATCTACGTTACCACATCCTCAATCAAGGATTCCAACGTCATCAACTTCCTCAAGACCAAAGCGGGGGATTCCAGAAAGAACCAGAGTAAGTATTCTCCCGTTAAGATGCTGAATGCGGCAGGTGAGGAGATCATGCGCCGCAACGGCTTCTGG
>ENA-ORSL01000250-ORSL01000250.1-human-gut-metagenome-genome-assembly--contig:-NODE-250-length-65339-cov-4.544268_pt1 | contig 65339 bp, 61 predicted proteins | sample MGYA00242190_ERZ509157 | MGnify/ENA primary metagenome ERZ509157 (study PRJEB26280, sample SAMEA2338664) | human gut metagenome | biome: human gut; feature: human-associated habitat; material: faeces... | reverse complement strand
CAGAATTTCTGTATTTGTTGATAGCCTGCATCAAACGACGTTCTCGGACACTGAATAGTTTTATCTGCTCCATGAGCAATATTTCTGTATCATCCGATAACTCATCAATGAGTTGCTTTTCTTCATCTGACAACGTATCCCAATATACAGAAGAATAACCTCCATGCTTTATGGGCGGCTTAGGATGTGGATTCCCACGTCCTCCCTTTGCGTTCTGGTTTCCTTTTGGGGCTCCTCTTTTTGGTGGAACGCTCCCTTTGCCTTTTGTGGAACGCTCCACTGGTTTTTTTTTGCTCTTTTCAGTATTGTTAGGGTGTAACTTTGCCTCCCACCCGTCCAGTGACTTCCACTTGCGAACTTTATTGTCTGGGAGCCCTAATTTCTCAGCAATCTCTACCAGTTTCAAACTTCCCTTACTATCAAGGTACATCTGTTCTGCTCTCTTGCGCTCCTCACTTCTTTTGTCCACATCTGGACTCCTTGGTGTCGGCATTTACCTCCCTCCTTGCTATTTTGATTTCTTTCGTGTATACGAAAAGAGCGGAAGATATTCTCAACCGCTCTTTCTTCAACGTATATTGCACGATTTAACATTAAAACTTCGTTATATACTCGGCTTTTGAATAGTTTTCCCGACCTTTTACCATCATCTTCAAAAAATCCTCTTTTGAGAAGTCTGATAGCCTAAAAATCTCTTCAGGTTTCATGCCAAGTTGTTTTCCTATTTCCTCAATACTTTTACCTTCATTCATAAGGTCTTTTACGATAGCCTTCATCGGCTCCAGTAAGTGAGTACCACGTGCCCGATTATGCGTAACTGTTCCATACATATCCTCAGATTTTTCAGAATGCTCCACAATTACTACCGGTACCATACCTCCAAGCATGGTAATAAGTGGTTCCTGCCCAGCCACAGTCCAGCGATGATATCCATCAATGATCGTATAGTCTGGACGAACAACAATAGGTAACGTCCATCCATTTGTAAGAATAGACTGCTTTAGCAACTCCAGGTTCTGCTTTGATACCTTATTGGGGTTCCAACTGTTTGCCCGGAGCTTATTTCTATCTACCCAATGCAGGGTAGACAATGGTTTTTTCAAATCATTCAATCCGCTTCGCCTCCTCCCTTTTAGCCTCTGAAATGTAACGGCCATATATTCTCTGAAATAACGCTCGGTAGGTGCGCAGCTTTGGATCTCCTGATATGAGTCCCTCGTAAATAATTTTATAATCTTTTTCTGTTGCAATAGGGGCTACTCTTATGAAAAAGTTCCTGTATTTGGATGCAATCTGTCGCTTATGCTCCGTAGTAAAATACACATCATCGTAAAAGCAATCATATAAGTCGTAAGAAATTTCTCCACAAAGATTAAATGGACCATCCTTTGAGGTTTGAACAAGGGACACCCGTTCCCATTTTCCCTCGTATACTTTGAACTTATTATTTTCATCCCTATCAATCAGATAAACCGTATCTCCCACCTTGCATGGCGGCCGCAGGATCTGTCCCTGTTCCTCGGAATCCTCATAAGTGGCAAGCTTTGTGATTGGTAACCCTACGCATTCATGTTCGCCCATTTTAGATACAAGATTTAAACTTACCCATGCTGTGCCGTCCATGTACCTATGTGTTAATCTCTCCATGTATCTCCACCAGCTATCTTTCGAAGTTTCTTGATGACCTTTGAATTAAACCAATCATCTTTCAGCCTGAGCCAATAGTATTTCTTAGCCATCTCTGGTACCTCCAATTTTCATGAATGTAAGCTTCTCCTTTCTGAGGCTGCCCGAAGGCAGCCTTGTATTTTATTCATAAATAACCTTGGATCCATCCTCCGTCTTGATAACATCCAAACTCTGAGGAAAGCGTGCTTTCATGGTAGGATCATGTGTAATTGCCATGATCTTCAAAGTCGGATATCGGTATTGGATAGTCTCAAGGGCATCACAGTAAGCCTGTATTCCATCTGCATCAAGGAATGGTGGCTCATCGATGAAGAGCATTCCCATTTGTATTCCGGCTGAGGATGCCTTGATTTCAGCCAGTGCAAGAATGACCGACAGTGATGCTTTTACCTTTTCTCCCCCGGATTTTGACAGATAAGGAAGTGTTGATTTTCCATATTCTTCAATCAGGATATCCAGGGTAACGACTTCCTTGTTTGTATTGGACTTGATTGTTTTCTCAGTCTGGAATTCGATACCCATTTTTCCGCCAGTCATTTGACCTAAAATACTACTTGATACCTCTGTAAGCTTCGGTACCAGTGACCGAATGATCTGGTGCGGAATTCCATCCTGTGAGAATGCCGATTTCAGTAAATCATACTTGGAAATCTCTGCGGATACTCCGGATATGCTGGTCTGCAGTTCTGATACAGCCAGTTTTAATCTTTTGATTTCTTCAATCTTCTGATTCAGGCCGCCAAGCTCCTGCTGATGCGAATTCATGATGTCAGTGTGTTGTTTTATCTGAGAATTCATAGAATCTATCTGCATCTGCAGGGAGGTAATATCTAGTGTTGCTCCACCTGTCTTTTCGAGTTCTGCTTTTGCATCTTCCAGCTCTCTCAGGAGTTCTGTAAGTCGAATGGAGTAATCGGCTTTCTGCTGTTCTGCATTTGCCTTTCTTTCCCTCACAACCGGGTAAGTTCCGGCTAGGTCCACATATGCTTTAAGTCTGTTTATTTTTGCCAAATTTTCTCTATGGGCAGTTACTGCATCCGTATACTCCGGAAGGATTTCTTCTATCTCCTGTGCCTTTATTTTGACCGTAGAAAGCCTTTTTTGCGCTTCAGCTATATTTGACTGTATATGCTCGATTGAAGCTTTTACGAGTTCAATCCTGTTTTCGCGCTGGTTAAGTTCCTCAAGCTGATCAACATACGGTCGAAGTTCCGCAATTCTGGTCTTAATCTTTGCTATATTTTCCGGATTAAATCCAATACCCTGCAGCTCGGAGTCCAGTTTTTCCAAGTGATCTTCCAGCGGTTTTACCTTTGCCTGATAGTCCTCTTCCAACTTTTTCAACATATCCGGATATTCATCCAGTTTTTTCTTTGAAGCCAGAGCATCCGCAAGGAACCCACAATTTGCATTCTCGATATCAACGCACTGTACCGAATCAAGAAGCTGTGCTTTTCTGCGGTGGTTCTCTTCGTCCCTCTCAAGTCCTTTCTTGGATACCGAAAACAAATTCTGTAAGTCTGACATTTTCAATACTGCTTCCGGCGTCGGCACGCTAATACCAAGTTCCCAATCAGATATTGTTGATTCAGATGCATATCCAAGCGCTTCAGCAGCTCCTGCCCTGCTTTTTAGTTTGTCATTGTATCTTGCAGCATCCAATCTGGCTTTGCAAAAGATGTTGTCCTTTGCTTTCGTAGGTCTTGTTCCCATTTATTTCACCTCTCTACCTGTTTACAATTAAACTCAGTTGAAGTTTCTTGAACTATTGAGGCAAAAAAAATCTCAAACGTCTTCTCCTTTGACAAATGGAGAATGGTAGCGATCCTGTTGGCCATTTCAATGTCCACAGATACCTTTCCTTTTTCGATTAGACAATAACTGCTTCTATCTTTAAATCCAAGCTGCTGAGCCATATACTTTTGCGTATATCCTAGTTTGGATCGCTCCTCTTTTAGAAGTTTAAGATTCATCTAATCACTCCTTTCTTGTTTTATATTCTTCAACCATGTTCATAATACTTCAACTTTTTCCATCTGTCAATAGATTAGTTGAACTTTTATCAACTTTTGCAAAACATGTTCAATTCACGGGAGGTGTATTATATAATATGTTTGAGAATATTCAACGAAAGGAGGTATATTCTTTGGCGAAACTATCAGAGAGAATAAAAATGTTGCGTACAACTGCCGGAATGACTCAGGAAGAGTTCGGAAAGATATTTGGAATTGTAAAATCGACAGTTTCTTTGTATGAAAGCGGGAAAAGTTGTCCGAACGACCAAATAAAACTAAAAATATGCGAATACTTTAATGTTCCAATGGACTTTCTCATTGGTCTATCTAATGTGACAACTATTAGCGGAAGTAATTTCGGGAAGGTATTAACAAGTGATGGTGTATGTCACTCTCATTTTGTAGATTTGTGTGAAATTCGCAAGAAAACAACAGAAGAATTATCAAATATTACAGGTATTAGCATTGATGCGCTAAATTCATGGTTTGTAAATGAGATTCCGACTCTTGAGAATATAGTTATGGTAGCAGATGCACTTAATACAACTGTAGATTATCTTATTGGAAGAACAGATTTATATAACGAAATAAGTCCCGAGAAATATGAGATTCTTTCCTATTACAGCCAGCTGTCTAAGATAGATCAACGATGGATCGTAGGTCAGATGGCGGATCTAATAAAAAATAAGCCTTCGATTCCTACTGTTGCAGCGGTAAGTGAAAAGAAGGCGTCTGGAAAATAGTTAGCCTCGAATGGTACCGAGGCCTTAAAGGGAAGTAGATATGAAAAAAAAGAAAGAATACAAGCCGGTTGCATGCAAAGATGGTACTTATGCCATTGAACCAAATATGCCATACCCTGTTATTCTATATCCGTCGTTTTATGGTTTCCCTTTCTCCTTCAAACAAAGTGAAGATCGTGAGGAATGTTATTTATGTAATTGTTCCCGAAATGCCGTTGAGAAATTTATACAGATTATAAATGTTGTTGAGGAAAATCCTTACAATATATTTGTCAGTTACAGAAATCAGTTTCCTCTAAATTTCCTAAATTACATAGAAAAGAAATACCATTCAGTGGACTACGGATATATATTATCCAAATACTCTGATGAATTATATAAGGCAGGATTATGTCATTACTGCAACAAAACAACTCCGTCATATGCATATTGTGTGCCTATGTATGGTTCTAAGTTTGTACAGCAATATGGTTGGTATCGAAAAATGAAGCAAATCGAATTTGGGTTATATCACGATTCAATCGTGCTTCCTGATTCTATACCAAATGAACTAAAGGAGTGTACTCCTAAATTAGATCCTCAAAGCCTAGTCAAGCTCATAAAAGACTATTCTGAAAACGTTGCTCGTGCCAATTGGAATGTTAAGCCAATCGGAAAGAAGTGGGATACGGAAACAAAATTATTTGATTATGTGAATGATATCCTGCATGAGCATTCGATTATTTTCCATTATCGTCCGAACTGGTTGGAGAATTTGGAATTAGACATATACATAGAGGATATTAACATCGGTATTGAATACCAGGGAATCCAGCATTACAAACCAATGAAACATTGGGGCGGTGAGGAAGCCTTCCTAAAGCGACGCATTAATGATATTCGCAAGAAACATCTTTGTGAACTTCACGGTACCGCCCTGATTGAATTCTCATATATGGATACCATCACCGAGGAACTTGTAAAAGAAAGGCTATCAAAATATATAAATGGAGGACCATAACATGAAACCATATGTTATACCCTCGCAAATGATGAATCTAGAAATTACTTTAAGAGAAAAAGTCCTTGGAGAACTCTTAGATACTCCTCTCGCTGATGCAATGGAGCATGACGAAGAATTTGAAAGGATGATTGAAGAACGGTTGTCGCACCTTGATGATATCTCCAGAAGCGAATTCTATCGTTTAAGGAAAGGCCGCAATAAAACAGGTGTGCTTTCGCAAAAAGACCTCGATATGCTGACATTAGAAGCAATGGAGAGGTCCTACAAATACAGAACATAATAAATCTACTTGGAAGGTATTTGATGTACCTGCCAAGGGAGCTGATGGGGCGATTATGTCGGCTGCCGGACACTTATGGAAGGGAGCTGGTGCCAATGGTTACATACGCGGATCTGATCCAATTTGTAATTATGCTTTGTGCAATCGTTACTCTTGTTATCAATATACACAAAAAATAGCGCCCTCGCTCTGGTAAAGTAAGGCGCTATTTTTAATGCTGCATTTTGCCGGCGGCTAGGTGTACTCTAGCCATTGGCTCTCTTGTTAAGTACATTATAATACCTTCTTTCGTAAAAAGTCAAGGAGGCTATATATGCCGGCATACAGAGAAGATAACGGAACCTGGACATCCAAGTTCAAATACAGAGACTGGCGTGGAGAAAAGAGGCAAAAGACAAAGAGAGGATTTGAAAGGAAAAAGGATGCTTTGGATTTTGAAGCTGAATTCAAAGCTACTCTTGTGCACTCCGCAGATATTCCATTTACCGCACTTGTGAAAAATTATCTGGGCGATCTCACAAAGAACCATAAAATAGAGATAACCACTGCGGAGAGAAAGCAACGGGCTTTTGATAAAATGATCAGTCCTTATTTTGGTCAGAAGCCTATCAATCAGATCGCAGAGCTGGATGTTCTGAACTGGCAGACATGGGTGCAACAGAAAGGATTTGATAAATTCAAAGGCGTAGGGTATGCACCTACTTACCTGAAATCTATCAATAATGAGTTGTCTGCCATGATGAATTATGCGGTCCGGTACTACCGGCTTCCGTATAATCCATGCGAGAGGGCTGGGAGCATGGGAAAAAGCAGCGCAGAGGCAATGGAGATATGGACTCTCGATCAGTTTGAACAATTCATAGGATATGCCGATAAGTCAGATGCTAGAATTGCCTTTGACATTCTATTTTGGACCGGTATCCGGGAAGGTGAACTCCTTGCTCTCACTCCTGCCGATTTTCTTCCAGGTCCAAGGTTGGATATTAAAAAGAGCTTTGCTGTCGTAAACGGAGAACATATCATAAAGAAACCAAAGAATGATCCATCTATCAGATGCATAGCAATCCCGCAGTTTCTTTATGATGAAGTCCAGAACTATATGCATGGTCTTTATGGTCTTGAGCGAACAGACAGATTATTTACATTTACAAAGTCATTCCTGCTGAAAGAAATAAAGCGCATGGCGCATATGGCCGGACTTGAACCTATACGAATTCATGATCTCAGGCACTCTCACGCATCACTACTCATTGAGATGGGATTTAATATTCTGATGATATCTGAGAGGCTTGGCCACAAAAATGTGCAGACAACATGGAATACATACGCTCACCTGTATCCGGATAAGGGACGTCAAATTGCATTTGGTCTGCAGGAGGTAAAAGCTACAGGTCTTACAGCAAACAAGACCGCAGAAGATCAGGTAATCGGACTCCTTGGAGAAATTCAAAAGGCTCTGCCAAATTATAACACCTATGAAACGGATGATATTATTATGTGGGATTGTGAATACAAGATCAAAAAAGTTGTTGATCGGAAGCAATTTGATGATATGGTGTATGGAACTATTGAGCCGGAAGAGGCATTTGTTATTATGATGAGTGAAGGATATTACGAAGTTGATACCAGATATGTTTTCTGTTTTTCCAGTCGTGGAATGCCAATAAAATACCTCTGATTTTAGAAAAGGGTGTCATTTGGGTGTCACTTTGTTATAAAAGAGTCTGGGAACCCGCATAAATACTGGGCTCCCAGAAAATGAAAACTACTCAAACTCAATCGTACCAGGTGGCTTACTGGTCAAATCGTAAAGTACACGATTGACTCCCTTCACCTCGTTAATAATCCGGTTCATTACCTTCTGCAGGACTTCAAACGGAATCTCTGCACAATCAGCAGTCATAAAGTCCGTGGTATTTACGGCACGGAGTGCTACTGCATAATCATACGTTCTGAAGTCACCCATAACGCCAACACTGCGCATATTGGTAAGTGCTGCGAAGTACTGACCAAGTCCTTTATCACAGCCTGCCTTGGCAAGCTCCTCACGATAAATGTAATCTGCATCCTGAACGATACGCACCTTTTCTTCGGTAACTTCTCCAACGATACGAACGCCAAGTCCGGGACCTGGGAATGGCTGGCGGAATACCAAATAATCCGGAATACCAAGCTCTAAACCTGCCCGGCGGACTTCGTCCTTAAACAGCATTCGTAACGGCTCGACGATCTCTTTGAAATCTACACAGTCTGGAAGTCCTCCAACATTGTGATGGGACTTGATTGTTGCGCTCTTATCAAGACCGGATTCTACCACGTCAGGATAAATTGTTCCCTGTACCAGATAGTCTACGGCACCAATTTTCTTTGCTTCTTCTTCAAATACACGAATGAACTCTTCACCGATGATCTTACGCTTTCTCTCCGGATCGGTCACGCCTGCCAGTTTATCATAAAAACGCTGCTGTACATTCACACGGATGAAATTCAGATCATAAGATCCGTTCGGTCCAAACACCGCTTCTACCTCGTCACCTTCGTTTTTACGAAGAAGACCATGATCAACGAATACACAGGTGAGCTGCTTTCCAACAGCCTTCGACAAAAGCACTGCTGCCACAGAAGAATCTACCCCACCAGACAGGGCACAAAGCACTTTACCGTTTCCGATCTTTTCACGAAGCTGCTGAATGCTTGTCTCCACAAAGGAGTCCATTCTCCAGTCACCCTTGCAGCCACAGATCTTGCGTACAAAGTTGAACAGCATCTTCTGTCCGTCCTTGGTGTGTACGACTTCCGGATGGAACTGGGTTGCATAAAGCTTGCGGGACTGATCCTCCATTGCTGCTACCGGACATACGGGAGTATGTGCCGTCACACGGAATCCTGCCGGTGCTTCTGCGATATAGTCGGTATGGCTCATCCAACAACTTGTGCTTGCAGGAACCTCTGCAAAAAGCTCGCTGTCAGCAGCATCAATGGTAACTTCGGTATGACCATATTCGGAAACCGGCGCGGTTGCGACCTTTCCTCCGCACATATGTGCCATAAGCTGGGATCCATAACAGATGCCAAGGATCGGAACTCCCATTGTAAAAAGTTCCTTGTCACAAAGCAGTGCATCTTCTGCATAAACACTGTTCGGACCGCCGGTAATAATAATTCCCTTTGGAGATAATTTCTTAATCTCTTCAATAGGACTGTTATAAGGCTTTACTTCACAATAAACATTGCATTCGCGGACCCTTCGGGCAATCAGCTGATTATACTGTCCGCCGTAGTCCAAAACGATGACCATTTCTTTTTCCATAATTATTCTCCATGGTTCTTAATAGTTACATAAAGTACTATTTTCATTATAATGACACACCTATTCCTTGTCAAAATAATTTTCCACTCAAAAATGACGACTCAAAAATGATCCACTGGATCATTTTTTCATATGCATGACAACAAAATAAAGAGTTCGCTTGCGAACTCTTCGCGTGCGAGCGGTGTTGCAAAGCAACTAATTTCTTCTCCGCGAGTTGCGCATCCCTGCGGAGCTTTTTGCTTTATAGGAATTTCCTATAAAGTAAAAAATACGGCACAAACTGTACCGTATCTTGATCTTACTTATTCATTTCTTCATGCTGATGCGCATATTTTTCTTTGGTAGCCAAACCTCCCCGCAGATGCCGCTCCGCTTTATTCACATCAAGCACCTTACGCGCCTCTTTCGCAAGTGCCAGATTGATGTGCTGCAATCTCTCCGCTACATCCTTATGTATGGTCGTGACGAATTGGATCGGTTTTTATGTTACTGCTCATGTTGTTTATGTTTAATTTGTTTGCCAAATCATTGTTTTCTTCGGAATTCTCTGTTCCTTCAATCAACACAGCTTCATCCAGTCCTAAATCACCAATTAGCCGAAGGTAAATATCAACATTCCCTTCCTTGTCCACTTCGATTTTCTGAATCAGACGCTTCAACTGTGCATTTGTCATTTCATGAACATCTGTGATATCCTCCAGTTGCTTGAATGTGCTGTTCAAAATTGCTTCCAGTTGTTCTCCCTTGGTCAGATGATAAGAGACCATTTTCAGTTCATTCTCCAACCGTTCAATCTCTTTTCGCATCCCACCGATTTTCTCATTCAATTCCTCTCTGGAAATCAAATCATCGGTATACATGTCCATGTATTTTTCACGGGATTTGCGAAGCCTGTTCAATTCTGTATTTAGCTGCTTTTCGTACTCAATATTTTCATCCTTTGCTTTGTATACTCGCTGAAATTCTTTAATCACATAATTGATTACTTTTTTCTTCTTACTAAGAATCTCCTGAAAATACTCCTGCAGCGCCTGAATCAGTTCTTCCTCATCTACCGTCACTGCATTCGGACAGCTATCTGCCCCTTTCCCGTTATGCCCGGAACACACCCAGCGCACATAGGTATTCTTGTATTGGCGAACCGTTCTGCGAAAAGACCAACCGCACTCCTTGCATTTAATCAATGTAGAGAATAAATATTTGTTACTCTGTCGCTCATGAGTAATTTTGAAGGAATCATGACGACCTTTTAAAATATCCTGTGCTTTATCAAAGACTTCATCTTCAATAATCCGAAGTTCCGGTCGAATCGTAACAAACCATTCTGATTCGTCTTTTTCTTTTCTCTGACCGGTCAGAAAATCTGCAATCTCTTCTTTGCCGTTGATAATCTTCCCGGTGTATATCTCATTAGTCAGAATTCGACAAACGGAGTTCTGGCTCCAGTTATTACCACGCTTGGTCTTGATGCCTCGTTCATTGAGCATATTTGCAATCTTCGATCCGCCATAGCCTTCCTCTGTATACCACTGAAAAATCTGCCGGATTGCCATTGCCTCGTTCTCATTGATAGAAAGGTTAAAATAGTCACCAATCGTCTTATCATAGCCAAAAACGATGTTCGGAACACGACCCTTTTCCGCATTCATCTTTTTACCAAATTTAATACGTTTGGAAGTATTGGCACTTTCCTCCTGGGCTAATGCACCAAAGATAGTTAAGACAAATTCGCTGTTGCCCATACTTGTCATGTTGGCGGTCAGGAACTGTGTCTCAATACCAAGAGATTTCAATTTGCGAACACTTTGTAGTAAATCAACGGTATTTCTGGCAAAACGAGAAATATCCTTAACTACAACCATATCAAATAAGCCTTTTTCGGCATCTGCAAGCATACGTTGAAATTCCTTGCGATTTTTAATTTTAGTTCCAGAAATACCTTCATCTGCATATAATTTAATAAGGTTGTCCCCGGTGCGCTTCGTATATTCTAAGAAGAACTCTTTTTGAGTCTCGAGGCTGTTGAGCTGGTCGGATTTATCTGTGGATACACGACAGTATGCGGCGATGTTCATAATAATTCACCTTTCTGTTAAAGCTATTGCGTTCTGTTACAACTATTATAATATAAAAAATCTCCGGAATCAACCGGAGACTTTTCATTTATGCCTTAACCACTTACAAGATAGGCGTATCATTATACTGTTTTCTTGGGCTCTTTGTGATATGTATAAAAATATTTTGTAGCAAATTAATACTTGTAAGGATTGCCTCACCTTGATTTAATTTTTTAACCTGCTTTATATAGTATTCATCAAGATGATTTCTTATCGCTCCAATTTCATCACTATGCGTCAGTCTATGGATTAATAACGTACCAATCTGACCTAAAAGAATCGGTGATACATCTTGCGGATTTTGAGATGTTAAGAATAAAAAAACACCTTTCTTACGTCCCTCTCTAGCTATAAGAGTAAGTCCGTTGTAATATTCATCCTCCGAATATTGAGATTTCGTGTACCTGTGTACCTCATCTATAAAAAAGACAAACGGGAAATTTACTTTTTGACTCATCACATAATTACATATAAGGTCTATTATCATCCCGCCAATACCACCTGATATTCCCAATGTAGACGTATTGATATATAAGCTTGTATTAGGGGTTCGTATAAATTCATCCAGTTCAGATAAGAGATTACTTATCTTTTCGTCATGATGAAAAAATTTTAAGAAATTAGTATTACTCATCTGGTATGAGACTTTCTGTACTAAATAATTATTTGTATTTGCCCTAAATCTGTCGTATACATATACAAATTCATTTCCTCTAGTAGGCTCAGAAACTGATTCTGCTACTATTTGTTCAGGAAGTAAAGATATATCAAAATCTGTATCCTTCTTACCAAGCGAAGCAATATTTTGCTGAACTAATACGATATTTTTCCCAACTTTTATATAGGGTTCTCTCAATCCCATTTTGTTCTGATAGCGCAAGGATTGAATTGCCTCTGCAAGGACTGGTCCTTGTGTATTACTATTTGCTTCAAACAGCATTGCCCATTGCTGCATAGTAATTTTTCCCGGCGAAATTATTGTATCAATCCCTAAATGCAACTTTTTGATTTCTTGATTAGAAAATGAATCTTCATATTCCCCTGTCGGATCAATTATCAGAGTCTTTTTCTTCGCAATTATTAACTTATCTAATATTGATAGTGCTGATGTTGATTTTCCGCTATTAGTGGAACCCACAGCAAACAAATGATGATCAAATAATGTACTTGGTTTCAAAGATACTTCTGCTCCATCCACATTCAAATATGTAGCAAATGATAGAATTCTATCTTCATCCGATGAAATTGTTTCTATCGAGTCCAAGTACCTTTTAATCACTTTTTTATTTGCCAAATACACTTTTTCCGATACCCCTACCGTTAAAAATTCTGGTAATCTAAATTTCTTATCTTCATATGTCATAATACCAATAATATCTATATTAATTTCTGGATATACCGATTCTGTTTTCCCTCGAATAATAGAATCATGAATATTATCAGAAGACGAAATCTTTGTCTGAAACACTTGTCCAAGAAATAATCCCCTTACAGAATCTATTAATACAAAATAATTTATTGTATTTGGTATTAATAGCTCACCATATATTTTTCTGTTAGATAATAGTGATAAGTTTTCTACTTGTGCAATACTATTATCTCTATATACTTGTGAAATTCTACCAATATAATAATTACTTTTATCTATCTCATCATATAAAGAATCAATCGTCATAGTATTCTCCCAAATAATCTACCAAATCATCGTTCATTGTGGCCTTCAAAAATGATATTTGATAATTGTGTTTCATCAAATCAATTAGATTGTTCCAATTTGTATTGCCCTGCGTTATATTGTAATCTGTAACAAGCATAGACAGCCCCTTATTGTGCTGAACAGCTTTAATAATCATCTGTGAAATATGATTATCTGCAAAGCTAAAACCACTTGTTATAAGCAGTGTATTAGGCCGTTTTAACAATTCTTGAAATTTAGTAAACAACTCAAAATAAGGATCCTGATAACTTTGCATATATTTATTAGAACTTGGAAATATCATAATAGGATTATTAACCTCAGCTTTTTCCTTTCGCATAATCCCAAATTTATCTCGTTCCCATGTTAATGACCCATGCAGCTTAAGTAAGTTAATAATATTCTTCTTATATTCCAATTCATTTGTTTTCACATTATCAACATCTTTAATCATATTCCATTCAAACATATCACTATCAAAATATGGTCTATGAGAAAAAGAAAAGCCATCAATAACCGTATATTTAATACTTTCCGCCGCATCTTCAATAAGAGTATCATAATTTGTGGTTACTATGTTCAATTTACTAGGTGTTTTTACCAAATGAGATACTGTATTAATAAATGCAGAATGTTTCAAACAACTATTATCGTATTCATAACTAGTATTACTAATAATTACACTAAATATCTTCTCCTTTGTCATTTCATATTTTTCTTTATCATTATCCGAAACATATTTTTCGAAAGAAAGTAAATCTGATAAAAAATCCTCTAAGTTAAACTGTGGGTTCAATTTCTGTTTTCCATCGTCACCCAACACTTCAACTAAAATACTATATTTACACAAATCAGCCATTGCTTGGAGAGTAAAACAGTTTACATCTTTTTTTAATTCCTCATTAACGAATTGTGCTAACATAGCGACGGTTTTACCAAATCGTGGATCCATATTATTGTCCTTACATAGAACAGAAGCTCCCGCACCAATTAGAACAATAATATTTGTAAAACTTTTATGTATAAAACTTGATGTTTCTTTTTTAATTAGTGATTTAAAATAGACATCGTTAATAGGATTATCCCTTTCATCCAATAATATTATACCATTTTTCATATATTGTTCATTATTTTTGCTATAATTGCAATTTGAAGAGACAAAATAGTATTCCATATAATCTTCTCCATTCCATTTATATAATATATGTTATCTTGTTATATTTTACTGTGTTCGTTCTCAAGTTTTTATCTTTCTTTTATCTTAAATTTACGGATTTCATTTTTCGTCTTTTTAAGTTCTACAAGCCAATCTTGTCCAAGTGAATTAATGATTGAATCAATCAAGTTTCCCCTAACATATAATTTTTCTATATCATGCGAAATTTCTTCTAAAGAACCATCCAATCTTGATATATCGAAAATATCTCTAAAAAAGATTCCACTACGCTTTACCCCATAACCACCCAAATTATCTAATTCAATAACTATTTTTTGAGCCTCACCTATTCTTCCAGCTTTCATGCTTATTAAAATTAACATAGGATTATATGTGTATTCTATTCCTAATTTTCTTTCACTCCATTCGCAGAATTCATCAAACAAATCATCATCGAAAAAAAATTCTTGAGTCGTCCTTTTCAACTTAAATGCTGGTTCTCCTTTTCCATACTCTACATATCCCGGAATAAAAAAATCAAAGTATTTTCCTGATTTTCTATCAAAACTATTCATATAATTAATAATATGTTCTTTCGCCTCTGACTGGCGTGCATCCACAAAAAGTATTCCGAATGTAATGCATGCATCTAATCCTAGTTTCTGTTGTGCCTCTCTCAATTCGCCCTCTAGGCGATAATACGACCCTACTGGATTCATTTTATCTTCTCTCTCATATTATATTATTTTATTACGTATTTCCCCCACCAACCTATACACCGTCGTCCCCGGGCACATCTCTGATGGTTTCTTTTTGCCTTCACGTTCACACTGTTCCAATTTCTGCTGTGCTATTCGTATTGCTTTTTCCTCATTTCCCACACGGCAAATTTTTCCATACATCTTTTCATCTGCCTTGGAATACTTCTGCCCTGTTTTACTCTCATAAACTCGTCCAAATTCCGAGCAACAGGTCCAAGAATCCCGAATTGCTGGCATGACACCAAAATAAGCATACATCCATATTTCAAAGCAAGGATTGGACCATCCTACTTGTATGTCTTTTTTCTCTGCTTCAGCGATGATTTCATCAAATCCTATCACTTGATCTCTGTCAAACACAATCCAAGGAATACGATATTGTGCCTCATAAGCTGTTAGCTCCAAGCATTTATCAATCATGCTTCTTGTCTTTGTTTCTACGACTTTAATGACAAGTTTGTTTCTAACTTCTTCCGGCAAAGATTGATGCAATCCTGTAAAAAAGCAACGTTCAGTTCCTTCAGTGTCTGTAACGATCAAGTAATATCCCAATTCCGGTACTTTGATTGTTCTTCTTTGCTCTCTTGTTTTTCTGTTCCCTGTTCTATCCCCTTTTGCCATTCTCAATCTCTCCGTTCCACTTCGGTCGGTGCTGAACCAATGTCCCCCGGACACCCCGCACCCTTAAACATATCAATACTCTTTAAAGTCGGAATGGCACCATACTTACCAATCAGATAATTCTTCTCATAGCTTTCGTCCTTGCGAATACGCACTCCATCCTCATCCACAAAATCTGCAAGGGAGTATAATGTTGAAACACCTCGATCATCCTTCTCAACAAACCAGATTTCATCACGACGCAGCAACTGATTTGAAAGTTGCCAGGTATCATGCGTTGTGAATACAAGTTGCGCATGGTTAACATTAATATTCGGGTTCAAGAACGTAAGTAAAAAGTTTCTTACCAAAAGCGGATGCAGGCGAGCATTTAATTCATCAATGAAAAATACGCTTCCCTTTTCCAATACTTCCTGCAATTCCGGGTAAAGAGCAAACATCTTCAAGGTTCCCGCTGACTCTGCACCTAATGGTATCTCTGCCATTTCATCAGAATCAATCTTCTTATGAAGCGCATTAATCTTATATTTTTCTTCCTTTGATTCACCATCACTCGGAACCTTTTCTACCCGAAAATCCTTAATATGTTCATCAAAAGATGCAAAGTATTCCACAACCTTCTGCTGAACGTTCTTATCATCCACAAAGCCTCTTGGCAATCTGCGTGATAAGAAAAAATTAGTAACCGGATCACCAAAATCTGCAAATTCATTTGTCAAAAACCAGTCTCTGATTGCCTTACATTTGCTAATTTTTAACTTAGCCCCTAAAGAAGCAATCAACACCTGCTTTTCCAGCGCAATCTTTATATTATCCCTGCTGTTCTTCGGCAAGCCTGATAAATCTAATTCACTGTCAGAATTCCCACGATAAAATACTGTACTGTACTTTCTGGCTGTCTTAGCCTTAGAATTCAGCCATTCCTCTGTTACACCTTCCTGATCAACGCAGAATCCATAATTATATGTCTTCTCGTTCTTATCTCCAGGAATAGTGAAATAGACCTCAAAACTGGACTCTGCATCTGCTGACGTGGAATCAAACAAAAACGGAGTAGGTCTATACTCCTCAAACTTCTCTTCCTCATCTCCGTACTTGAAAGAATCCACTACATACTCGGCCATATACTCAAATGCACTGTATATATTTGACTTGCCACTTGCGTTTGCTCCATAAATGGCAGCAACCGGCAGTATCTTTTCACTTCCTATGGTCACAACTCTTTCAGAAAATTCTGTCATCTTAGTGGCAGACAAATCCAAAGTTACTTCTTCTCTAAAAGATCTAAAATTTTTAAAATTAAATTGTATCAACATAATTGCTACCTCATCTTCTTTTCTATTTTTTATTATATGCATTTTTTCAAAATAATCAACACTCAAACGTGTTTTTTTCTCATTTAAGCGTTGATTATTCATTTCTTTTAGATATCAAAGCAAAAAGTAAGGCTCTCACCTTGCTCTTCTTACCCCACACATAATTTTTCCTTATTTTCCGATAAGTTCTCTAATATGTAATCTTTTCTCTCTGGATATAATGCAGCATCCTCTATTGCCCTCTCTACCTTCCTGGCATTTACTTCTACTAAAAGTTTGCACAGGAAATCTGCGGTATCTTCCGCTGAATTTGGATTATGAAAACGATAATTTAATTTCGTCCGTTTCAAGCGAAAGCTACACCCCCTTACCTCGCCTGTCCTTCTCTCCCATACTATGAGAAGGATTCTTAGATTAGACCAGACCTTTTTATTTAATCTAAGCATAATCCATTTGAAATCAAATTACGTTCCCAAAATACTGGACTTTTGTCTATTCCCACTGTACTTTTCCAAAAATCACGCTGTTCCCAGCTGTTCCCAGCTGCACCATATTCCATTCAAAGCCGTAAAAGTGAAAGAAAACGCTTGAAAAAGGTTTTATGATACTAATCTTCTTCAAGCGTCTCAATGCCAATCCCGTATACAATTTTATAATCGGCATCCTCTTCTTTGCCTTGCTTTTCCTAAATTCAGTTTTACCTTCAATTTTATATTCACAACTTGGTTATACCGAAAAAATAGTTATACCGAATTCTTTGCCAGAGCCCAATTTATTAAGGACTTCCTTTCAAGAATTCGGTATAACTTTTCTAAGCCTGGCAGTGTTTCCGATTCAAAAATGCTTCGAATACCATTAATCTTCGGTATAACTTTTTTGTTCATTCTCTAACTGATACCATGGTTTTAGCAGACTTATGTCTAGCAACAGAAAGGAGGCTAAACGCCATGGAACAACAAAAAGTAACTATCAACGAACTTGTTAAAAGGCTTACTGATGAAATGCTGCGGATTGGGTATAGTAAACAGACTATTTACAGAAACTTTATCCCCAACATGATGCATGTAGTTCATTTCTATGAAGCCACTGGAACAGTTTATTATTCACCTGCGTCATCTGCTGAATATCTTTCTTATAACATTGAACGCTGTAAACGTGGGGAAATCACTGACCATTACGTCCGTCAAATCAGATCTACCATTTCTAAGATGGATGAGTTTTTTACTACTGGAACACTTCGGATTCGCTCAAACAAGCATGGGACTACTTATATAATCAGTGCAGAAAATGAGCGCCTTATTGATCAATTCATTGGTTGGAAAAACTATGGTCCTAACACACGTGATGATGTACGTTGGGTGGTCAGAAAGTATCTCTTCTATCTCGAAAGTCGTGGTTTTTCTTCTTTAGAAGATGTGTCTGTTGATGCAGTTAAAGATTTTATTCTTCAAACTGCATCTGATGTGAAGGCTGCATCACTCCACAACATCCTGCTTTACCTGAAATACTTTCATATGTTTTTAAAAGAGAATAGCATCTCGGCTCCAGACTGTGTTGAACTCTTCTCATACAAAGTTTATAGAGAAATGCCTATTCAGAGTTATGTTACAGACGAAGAACTTAGTTGCATTTTTAATGTAATAGATAGAGACACTGACGCCGGAAAGCGCGATTATGCCATCATTCAGCTTTCTGCAACGACTGGTCTAAGAGCATCTGACATAATAAATATCAAGCTGTCCGATATAGACTGGAGAAAAGGTGAAATACGCATAAAGCAGAGAAAAACAAACCGCGAGATCGTAATACCTTTGGTTAATGAAGCTGCAGCGGCAGTTCAGGATTATATATTAAATGCCCGACCTGCATCTGAGAATGCCGAACTGTTTCTCAGAGTAAATCCTCCCTGCTATGCCATTATGGACGCTGCAGCCATAGGCGATATGTTCAAACGTTATGAAAGAAAAGCCGGAATTGAAAGACAGGCACTTGATGGAAAAGGATTTCATGGCCTAAGAAGACGACTCGCCAAAAAGCTTCTCATATCCGGCAGTCCTACAACAGAAATCGCCCAGATACTTGGACACAACGATGTCGATTCAGTAAGACAGTACCTCTCTCTTGATACTGCAAATATAAAGGAGTGTGCTTTAGATTTCAGTGGTATTCCACTTTCAAGAAAGGAGTTCTGCTAATGAATTATGAATTTAAAAGCGAAATGGCTTCGGATATGAACGGACTAATAGAAATCAAAGTAGCGACACATCATTGCGAAAGTACTTATCTGGATAGAGCAAAATCCTTTGATTCTTTTTGTGCAGAGCACTATCCTGATGCAGACTTGGTAACCAAATCCATTGTTTTAGAATGGATAAAAGATGCTCTTGATTCACATACAAGAAATGTAGCTTATACAAGAGTTGCATTTATTAGAGCCTTGGCGGAATATCAGAAAGCTATAGGCAAAGATCCTTTCATTCCTCCAAGTGGTATGCTCAATGGTAAAACTATTTTTGTTCCATATATTTTTACTGATGATGAGCTTGAAAAATTTTTCCATGAGGCTGACTGTAATAAAAGTGGTACTGTTTTTGAACAGATGAAGTTTTGCACTTATTTTCGGCTGACTTATACCTGTGGGTTACGTCCACAGGAAAGCAGAACATTAAAGCGTATAAATGTAGATCTTAATTCCGGTGAGATAAGAATTGTTAATTCCAAATGGAACAGAAGCAGAACCGTTATCATGTCAGATGAGATGCTTACTCTGGCAAGAAAATATGCGACAAAAAGAGATATCAAGTTTCCGGAAAGTGAATATTTTTTTCCAACCAATAGCGGCGGCCTGCACACCGCCGCACATATGGCTTACAGGTTTAAAAAGTTCTATGCGGCGTCCCACCCAGACATACCAAAAGAACTACTGCCTGCAGTTAGAGTTTACGATTTAAGACACAGATTTGCAACAGCAGTCCTTAATAAATGGTTAGATGAAAAAATAGATATCAATGCCCGACTTCCATATCTTCAAGCATACATGGGGCATAAAAATATCAGTTCTACTGCTTACTACATTCATCTCTTGCCCGAGAACTTAACGAAATCTGCAGGAGTTGATTGGAAACATCTGAATGCAATGATTCCGGAGGTGGAGCCATGGGAAGAGTAAGAGATGTTCAACTGTTTACATTATTTAGGAATTTTCTGACGATATATCTGCCTGTTCAAAGAAAGGTCAGTGAGAATACCGTTGTTGATTACAGAATTTCGCTGAACCAACTAATAGAATTCATTTCCAAAAAACAGCAGGTACCGTACATGTCTGTAACATTTGAAATGATCACGAAGGACAATGTTAACTCATTTTTGGACTATCTCACAGAGGAAAAGAAGTTCGCGCCTGCAACCAGAAACAATCGCCTTGCAGCTATTAAGTCCTTTCTTTCATATGCCTCCGGCGTTCACCCTGAATATATATCACTAATGGGTGAAATATCAACGATAAAGATTCAGAAAGATGATCCGTTTTCAAAAGTTGAATATATGTCTGAACTTGCTGTAGAAACTATTCTGAAAATGCCGGATACCAGGACAAGAATAGGATTGCGGGATCAGTTTTTTATGATTCTGCTTTATGATACAGGTGCCAGAATACAAGAGATCATAGATGCAAAAATCTGCGAAGTTAAGATTAGTTCAACATCCAGTATTCAGCTTCATGGTAAAGGCAATAAGATTCGAATTGTCCCACTGATGGAAAATACAGTTAAACATTTTAAGAATTATATGAAAGAATTCCACAGCGGAGAAACATGGGAATCCCAGAACTATATTTTTTATGCTAACCATCATGGAGTCATGGAAAAAATATGTGATGATACCATCAGAGTCAGAATGAATATCTATGCTGAAATGGCAAGACAAGAATGTAGTGAGGTTCCCGAGAGAGTGCACCCGCATTTATGGAGACATTCCAGAGCCATGCATCTATATCAACATGGAATGGATCTTACACTTATTTCACAGTGGCTTGGGCACAAACAGTTTACAACTACCTTGGTATACGCTCATGCTGACACGGAAACTAAAAGAAAGGCAATAGAAAAGGCAATTGGCGGGACATCTCCCATAGAACAAATATCACAGGCTACTTACAAAGTAGAAGATGAAGAAACTTTAAAGAAACTATATGGTCTAAAATGATACATAAAAGAGCTGATTTGGCATGCAGTTCCCTTTATTGTCCAAAAGAAAAAAGTTATACCGAAGATTAATGGTATTCGAAGCATTTTTGCATCGGAAACACTGCCAGGCTTAGAAAAGTTATACCGAATTCTTGAAAGGAAGTCCTTAATAAATTGGGCTCTGGCAAAGAATTCGGTATAACTATTTTTTCGGTATAACAAAGTTTGTACCGAATTCAGTACAAACTTGGCAAGCAGTGCATTTGTACACACAAAATGCAGTTTTGCTTGTTGGGAGTATCTCCCAAACCCTCAGAATCAATCAGAAATCTGATTGAACTACGTCTTATCAGTTGCATTAGTTCAATATTGGCAAATGATTCAGACAAGGCGGCAAATGCATCATATGATGTCCTGTCATCGGAGTCAAAATCATTCCGCCTCTTGTCAATCTTCCCCAATACACCAATAACCATACAGAACGAAAGTCAGTGGTAACTCCACCTTCTTCAAGAATACGCATAACCCACTCTTCTGGTACCATCGATTTGATCTGTTCCAATGTAAGATTTTCTAAAATTTGCCTTGTGTTCTTTCCGACAGCAATCATGTATTCACGTAAAGCTTCTGCATGAATATCTTTGGCAAAGACGATTGCTTCATCTAATTCCAGAGCATTTCCTGTATCTGTAATATTCGCACCTATTCTTTTTTGCCACTGCTCATCAAACAACTGGTTTTGATTTGCCATCAAGATATTACTTACTAGATCTTCAATCCTATAGGTATGCCAAAACTGCCAGCACATCGGTACTGTGTTTGTCCCAGCATAATGTAGGTCTTCCTCCCAGTTTTCCCGAGGTACTAGGTCATTTTGATGTCCATCCATCATATAATCCAGCACATAATCCGCTATTGTTTTCTCTGCTCTGCCTGATACTTCCGCCGGGTGAACCAGTGCATGAACATCCAAGGTCAGTTTCCTTATGTGTTCAATGTCATTTCCCTGCAATGCAAGTTTCAATTCCTTATGCTTTTCTTCAAATGAACGTATTAATGTTTCCTTTGTCATAGACTTTCCTCCAAACTTTCACAAATGATAAAGCATGTTTATCTTTGATATTTATGGCTCGATTTTACAGAATTACCGCGACAACTGTATGTCATAATTAGACAAAAAATTTCGAGCTGTCTGTATCAACTCTTTCTTGTACTCCTCTGGTCCTACGACTTTTACTTTATTACCGAAACTTAGCAACAATGCTTTCCATAGCCTTTCTTTTGCAGGTACATCGATAAACATACGCTTTGTATCTTCTGATATCCGTTCTATCAGACAATCCGGAAAATATTCTTCCATCAATGCTGTTTCTTCATTAGCAAACTGCACTTCAATGTGAATGCTCGTCCGGTAGTAAGCTTGCTCTGATTCTTCCATCAATTTCTTAACATCACCATGATCTGTGTAGGAAGCTCTGTCCTCACCTTTTAAATTTTGTATTCTGGCTATTTTATAAGTTCTATACTGTTTTTTATCATCGGAATATGCAAAAAGATACCACGCATACCACTTGTAGTGAATCGCCAATGGTTCAACCATCGGTGTAGATTTTTTACCATCAGCATTACAGTATTCAAATGACACATACTTTTTTTGGTCAATTGCATGCTCCAGCAATTGATTTTTGCTCTGTACATCGGTATTTTCTTTGGTTACACCAAAATCCCAAAATACTTTTTGTCCGCCTTCTTTCTGAATAATCGCATTATATTTTTCAATCAAGGTCTTTAAAGTATCATTGGTATAAGATGTTGCCAAACTTTCCAATGCCTTTATAATCATCTGCTGCTCTTCACTTCTGATCTCACCATTTTTAATCTTGTATGTTGGTAAAATGGAATAACCGCCATTTTTCCCGCTTTCCGAGTATATTGGTACCCCAATCGCCGAAATGCTTATCATGTCTCTTTGAATTGTCCGAACCGATACATGAAATCTCTCTGCAAGATAGCTGGCCGAAACATTATCATGATTCATTAAATAGATGATGATTCCCAATATCCTGTCTGTCTTCATTTCTTTTCCTCTCCATATTATACAGTGATCTATCACTCAACAGTTTGCATTTTCTCTTCTTCAATATAAATTACTTTTACTCATTATACTAAAAACACTCCCTGATATCTACCCGAGAGTGCCCTTGTTTCAGTTCTATTCAATTCTCCATATGATTTTGCTTTTGTATCGTTCTATATTGTTACTACCGCGTGTACTGTACTTTTCGAAATGCCAAATGCTTTGGCGGTCTGTCTTACGGTTGCATTGTTTTCGATGATATAATTCGCTATATGAACTGCCCGTTCCTCAATATAATCTTTCAAAGGGAACCCCTCAGAACGCTTTTTTACATTCTATGAAATGCTCCGAGAGGTTATGACCATTTCCAGTTCCATATTATCTGATTATTCTCCTACAACTTTGGATGATTCTACGAAATATGATTCTCCTGATAACAAATTGCACTCCCATCTGGAGCATATACATGAATTTTGGCGATGCCGCCAAACCAATGATATGCATCATCACACTTCGTCACCTCCTGATCCGTCTGATTCAGGAGTTCTCCAATCCCCTGTTCGACCATATCAAACAGGATAATATTTTCAAGTTCTCTGGTGTGCCCGTGCAAAATATATTTTGCTTTCTTTTTCAGGAAATCCAGTCGTTCCAGACTTTTCGCATATTCTTCAAGTGAACTGCACCCTTCCAACTGCATCCAAAGATGATGGTTGATTCCATCTCCCGGGAATAAAATCTGCTCTTCTACAAGCAAAAGACATAGTTCTCCCGGTGTATGCCCCGGAAGTTCATAAACCTCTACATGTAATCCTCCAAGATCAATTACATTGCCTTCCCTGACCGGATGGACTACCGGTCTCTTATCAAGGTTCTCCGGTGCCGTGAACATCTCCACATAAGGCATGTCATACGGACTCATATATACTTCATCAAAAAAATGATTTCCACCGATATGGTCCGGATGCACATGCGTATTGATCACCATAACCGGCAGGCCAGTGATGGTCCGCACAATTTCTTTCACATTTTCGCTTCCATTCATGGTATCTACTACCAGTGCCTTCTTTTCTCCCAGTACCACATAACCGGAAGACCCCTGGTCATCCATCAGCCATACATGTTCTGTTAATTTTTTTGTCTGTATCATATCTGTAATTTCCTGCCTTCCATTTTATCATTTAAGATAATTCATGCATATCTACCCGACATATCATACATAAGTATATCATAGCAAATAAATGAATTAAATAAAAAATTTGGGCCAAACTGCATTCTTACATGAATCTCTAGCATGTTACCCCTGATTTATGTTATACTATGGTGAGTGTTTTACACTACTATATTAAATTAATTTTCTGAAGGCAAAGCCATGATTAAACGAAAATTTATCAGTGTCAGGCTGTTAACTCCCGGCATGGTCATTGACCAGTCCATCATCGATGGAACCGGACGTGTCCTGATTCACAGGAAGACAGCTCTTGACGATTACATGATTTATTCCCTTCGCAAGATGAGCATTGGTGGTGTTTATATCCGCGAAGGCGAAGAAAGCGATGAGGAAATCACCTATAACATTTCTCCGGAGGTTATGGAGAAGATCGAGAAGGTGAAGGTTCCCGACCGTGCGAAGATTGAACTGCATGAAAGTGTGAAGAAAAGAGTTGCGGAAGGGATCCAGTTCCTTTACAGTAATCCGGACTCTCCAAGCTTCATGGATGCAACCAACAATGTTTCCAGTGAGCTTATGAAAGCATTGGAAGAGAATGATGCCCTGGCAGTCGATGTCGGTGCTTTGAAAATCAGCGATGAATACACCTTCAAGCACAGTGTGGATGTTGCTTCCATGGGAATGATTATTGCGAAAAACCGGGGACTTTCCACGAAGGAAGTGCAGCAGATTGGTGTTTCAGGACTTCTGCACGACCTTGGTAAATCCAGAATCCCGAATGAGATTTTAAATAAGCCGGGACGACTGACGGAGGAGGAATTTGAAGTAATGAAGACTCATCCCGTTCTTGGCTATAACATGATTAAGGATAAGCCGGAGCTTTCTACAGCCACAAAGCTTGGTGTACTGCAGCATCATGAGAAGATGAACGGCAATGGCTATCCGTTGAAATTACAGGGCGACCAGATTACTCCCTTTGCAAGGATTCTTTCGGTTGCCGATATTTATGATGCCCTTGTCACAGAGCGTCCCTATAAAGATGCATTTTCTCCTCGTGATGCCGTGGAAATGATTATGGCAATGACCGGAGATCTTGACATTCACATGATCCAGAGTTTCTTAAACAGTGTGATTCTTTATCCCGTTGATTCCATAATAAAATTAAGCACCGGAGAGTTTGCCAAAATTGTGCAAAACATCCCCGGTTATCCTACACGCCCTACTGTGATCACTTTGAACCATGGTCAGATCTATGCTCTTGCCTCTGATATCAAGTGCGCAAGCATTATTATCATATAACTATTACAGCTTAAACAACGTACTCATGATTCCTCTTCCGAGGGATGCACCTACATTTCCGCCCAGCCGCTTTCCAAAGGAACCACCTATCGACTTGCCAAGGGAATTCCCTAGTTCACGTCCTACGGTTCCTGCAGCGGAGCGCGCTACACTTCCGGCAACTCTGTTTGCCTTCTTCTTTGCTTCCTCTTCCTTTTCTTTCGCCTTCTGAATCCGAAGTGCCTCTTTTTCCTGCTCCTTCTGCAATCTTAGCTGTTCCTTTTCCTGCGCCTTTAACTGTGCTGCTTCCAGCTTTTCCTGTTCCTTCTGGCGGACAGCTTCCTCCTTCTGCGCTGCGGCCTGTGCTGCCGCCTCCTCCGCCTCCTTCTGTGCCTGAAGGTTCATTCTCTGCAAAAATTCATACGCCGAGTCACGATCAAAATATTCATTATATTTACTGTAAAGCATGCTTCCCCTGATCTGTTCCTCTCTGGTCCGGTCATCAAGCGTTCCTAAGTTACTCTGTGGAGGCAGCATCGTGCATCTCTTCACCACAGTCGGAATTCCCTCTTCATTGAGCACCGAAACCAGTGCCTCTCCAATGGCAAGCTCCTGTAAAACCTCATAAGTATTAAATTCCGGATTCTCACGGAACGCCTGTGCTGCTGCCTTTGCCCCTTTTTGTTCACCCGGTGTGTAGGCATGCAATGCGTGCTGGATCTTATTTCCCAGCTGGGAAAGAACCCCATCCGGAATATCCTTCGGATTCTGTGTGATAAAGTAAATACCAACCCCTTTTGAACGGATCAGCTTTACCACCTGCTCAATCTTTTCAAGCAGGGCACGGTTTGCAGTATCAAACAACATATGAGCCTCATCGAAGAAAAAGACCATCTTCGGCTTTGGAAGATCTCCTGCTTCCGGTAAGGTTTCATATAATTCGGACATCAGCCACAAAAGGAAGGTGGAATACATCTTCGGGCTCTGCATCAGCTTCTGGCAGTCCAGGATCTGAATTTTGCCCTTGCCGTCGCAGTCCGTTCCGATCCAGTCACTGATACTGAGTGCCGGTTCCCCGAAAAACTGCTCTCCACCTGCCTCCTCCAGTGTAATCACGGCACGGATAATGGCAGTCAGACTCTGCTTTGCTATATTTCCATAGGTAAGGCTTAATTCCTTTGCATTTTCGGATACATACTGCAGCATGGCCCGCAGATCTTTGGTATCAATCAGAAGAAGACCTTCATCATCTGCAATTTTAAAGATAATCGTCAGAATATCGCTCTGCGTATCATTGAGATTCAGAATCCTGCTAAGCAACAGTGGACCCATCTCGGTGATGGTCGTACGAAGCGGCAGACCCTTTTCTCCAAATACATCCCAGAAGGTTACCGGATAAGCATGATAGGCAAATCCTTCCTTTTCAAGTCCCAGCTTTTCCACACGTCCGCCGACACTTCCTTCGCCGGTTCCCTTAAGGCTCATGGAAGCCAGATCTCCTTTGGCATCCGCAAGAAATACGGAAACACCACAATCACTGAAGGACTCTGCCAGTACACGCAGGCTCACGGTTTTACCGGTACCGGTTGCACCTGCAATCAGTCCGTGGCGGTTTGCCATCTTCGGATAGATACAGACCTTTTCCTCTCCTGATTTTCCAATATAAAGCTTTTGTTCCTGATACATCTTCAATCCCCTTCCTGTTAATTCTCGTTTCGTATATACGTGATGAACCGGTTTCCATTTTCCTTAAACCAGGTCTTTGAGTCGTTCATTCCCATCTTATAAATCGTCCCGGTCTGTGGATTCATAATCACTGTATTCATTTCATTAAATCCAATGAGCAGCACGGCATTTCCATCCTGCAGCATCACAAGCACCGGAATGTCACGATCCACATAATAAAGAACTGCATCCAGGGAGCATCCGGACAGATCCAGCACCTGGCATTCGCTTAAGGCACCCTCCAGAATGGAGCGAATAGTCTCTCCACTTTGCAGCATATATGCAGAATTACGCATGATTCCCTCATAGGACAGCATGGTATCTAATGCAACTGCAAGCGAATCTCTCTCCTCCGTAACCATATCCGGCTGGATTGCCATAATCTGATTTCTGGTACTGCGTATGGTCTTTTTCCATACATAGTTTCCGGCACTGTTAAGCACCACTCCGGCCTCGCTTTCAGCTGCATCAACTGCCTGATCCTCATTACCATAGATGCCGCGGATACCATATTTGCCATACACATAAAACTGCTCCTGCTCTTCATCGCTGCTTCGCAGATAAACACTTCTTTCCCCTTCAAAAAGCACTTCCTTCGGTGTAAGCTGCTTCATGGAATTCACGTCAATCTCTTTACGAAGTACAATCTGCCTGATTTTCTCATAGTTCTGCGTAACTACGACTTCTATGGTATTTCTTCCCAGACTTACACTTTCTGCGTCCACAATCTGATCTTCAGCGATTTCGACATAAGTGCCGTCTTCTGATTTTGACACACGCTGCAACGTGATCTGGTTCTGATTCACACTGCCTGACAAAACATACACATTCTCCTGCTCATATGTCATCAGGACTCCTTCATTTTCATTCTCAATCTTCACGCAATACATCGGCAGAACCGTTTCTCTTGCATAGTCTGTCACAATGTCATTTTTATTCACAATGCCATAGATCAGATCCTCTTCAATAAAACCGATCGGAACAATCGTTTCTGAAGCCTTCGCTTCGATCCGCTTCTGTACGCCAGTATTCAGGTTCATCAATACCACTGTCTGGCTGTTTTCCAGGCTGTCGCCCTCCTGCCATGCGATCATACGGTTGCTGTCCGAAATCACATATCCGTTATAATGCAGATGATCTGCCACCATCTCATAGGTTCTCTCCGTGAAGTTAATACCATAAATGTGTTGGTTATCCATCAGATACAAAATTCCATCACGATTAATATAGGAAAGCCGGTTCACCTTTTCTATAATCACATCCTGTGGTTCCTCGCTCGGGATATAAACCAGTTCCTCAATCGTATTAACCGTACTGTCATAATAAAAGGCAGAAATTCCGACTTCACCCTCGTGCCTGCCACGATTCATGTAGCCATACACCAGAAAAGTAATATTCCCTCCCTCACTCACATCCAGAATTTTTATCCGGTGCATATTGTAAAAGGTACGTGTGTCCTTATTGTCTTTATCATAAAAGCCAAACAGATAGGCCATTTTGTTATCTACCGTATTATAACTGAAGAGCCGGTTACCGGATACAAACGCCAGAATGTTTCCGTCATCGCTTTCTTCCATCTGAATCTCATCAGCCGTAATACCAAGCATGATCTTATTGTTGGCATATACGTTTCCATTCTCCCGGAAAACCTGATCCATGGTACGTTCATAATTCAGCAGATAGATTCGGTCCGAGGTATAACGCAGCCGGTAATATTCCTGCACGTGATACAGATTTTCTGTTTCCGCATCTGAGGTTGTCACATAAAAGTCTGTTACAAAGCTGCCTGTCTGTTCATCAATTTCCCTGATCGTGATCTGGGGATCCGTTTTCGCGGTAATTGGCAGACCTGCATAGGTGATCTGATCAAAGCTGCTGTGAATCGTCACTTTTCCCAGATTTGTATTATCTCCGGAGGAATTGGATTCCAGATACTTGGTAAGGCTCCTGGCCGCTTCCTTATCAAAGGTTTTGATCGTGAAATCCTTCACAAATTCCAGCTTATCCGTTACATGATAATCCTCCTGGCTGATGATCCTCGTATAATACCGGATGGTCTCACCGGAGGCAGGAGTGATCAGCAGAATCAGCTCATATTCCTGATTCATGTCAATAAGGTCTTTGAGCTCCAATGTTACAAAAAGCGTTCCATCATCCTGCTCTTTCCACTCCGGGATCTGCGTATTCTCAATCAGACGCTCTCCATCGACACTCCGGACCTCGAATGCCATACTGCGGATTTCCGCCCCGAACCGGTCAATCTGAAGTGATATCTTTCGTCCGTTCATCAACGGTGTAATGGATTCCCTCATCAGATTCGTTTTCATTTCCTTGCGGTATCCATGCATAGGATTCATTTCAATCCCATTAAACCGCACCGTCACAACCGGAAATGTCGCCTTGCCCATCTCCATTGTCATATCGGTCGTTCCCTGATTAATGATGCTGCCTGCAACAAACAGTGATATAAAGAATACCACAATGATAATTGCAATATTAATGATCAGTTTCTTCATTTCTTATACCTATATTACAAACTACGATTCTTCCTGTTCCATGAGCTTGTGCAGCGTGGTATGAATGTGAAGCTCCTGCGTCATCCGGGATAGTCCGGTCTCAATCTGTGATCTTCTCTCTGCTGCTTTACTCTGCTGTATATTAAGTGTCTGTTCAGAAGGATTTCTCTTCACCGCACGGATCAGCAGATTCTTCGGTGTGTGCTCCATATCGATAAATTCCAGAATCTGTGTATCATATCCTGCCATCTCGAGCGTCTCTGCCCGGACCGCATCTGTAATGATCGCTGCCATACGCTCTTTTAATATACCATATTTCAATACCGGCTCCAATATGTCATTCTGAATCTGCCGGTTCACCTCATGCTGACAGCACGGCACGGAAAAGATGACCTTTGCATTCCATTTCATTGCCTTTTGCAGTGCATAATCCGTTGCTGTATCACAGGCATGCAGCGTCACCACCATATCCACTTCATCACATCCCTCATACTTTGCAATATCCCCATGAAGAAACTGCAGCTTCTCATAGCCATAGCTCCGGGCAAGATCATTACAATGCCGGATCACATCCTGTTTGAGGTCAAGTCCGGTAATCGCTACATCCTGTCCCTTAAGCTCATGCAGATAATAATACAGGGCAAAGGTAAGATAAGACTTGCCACAGCCAAAATCGATGATATGCACAGTTCCCTTCTTTTGAAGGGTGGGCAGAATATCCTCTACAAATTCAAGATAGCGGTTAATCTGTTTAAATTTATCATACCGGGCATGTACAATTTTCCCCTCAGGGGTCTGCACTCCTAAATCAATCAGAAACGGAACCGGAATTCCTTCCTTCAGAATATAGTGCTTCTCACGGTTGTGCTCCACAACCGGTTTCAGGGTTTTCTCCCCAGATTCCGTGGACTTAAACTTAATGGTTGTCCTTCCCTTTTTACTTACAAGCACATGGAGTCTGCCCTCCATGTGCCAGGCCTCCAGCTGTCGGAATTTGTCTTCCATGTAACGTTCCACAAGGGATACCATATCCCCTGCCTGATAATTCTTATGAAAAACCTGTGTCCCCTGAAAACAGGTCTCCTGAAACATCAGCTCCTGCTTTACCATCACCGGACGGATCTTAATCCTTGAAATTCCATCCTTTTCCCGCGGATTGCTCAGGATCATCTGATAAAGTCTTTCATTGCATAATTCAGATAAATAAGTGTGTAAATCGTTCATCCCTGTGTCTTCTCTTATAAATTTCATAAAACAGAAGAATCTGTATGAGATCCCCGATTCTCTGCCACTTTTCCGGGGAATCCGCATCCGTTGCAGACTCTTCGTTACTGTTTTCTTCTCTTTTTACCCGATCCAGAATATCCATGGCAAGCCGGTATAACCGGAGCCGGTCCGGATATTCATCATAGATCATGCTTCCTTCATAGTCCATTTTGTCTAAAATCCCGGCAATCAGCTTCTGATAGTGCTTTGCCTCCTTCGGGTACATCTGCTGCATATATTCCAGATCACGCATCACAGTGTTTTCCTGCTGCCCGAACATCGGCATGGGATACGCCATATAAAACGGCATAATTCTGCGTTCATACATAACCATAACATCCTTGTTTCTTTACTGTTATGATATGCATTCCCTCTGTAGTCGTGAAAATAGAGTCAAAAGTCCATCCCTGTCAAAGGAATGGACTTTTCAACCATCTGATGTATCAATACTTATGATTTTAATACATGAATACGTGCGAGAGATCTCTGTAAAGCGGTTTCTGCACGAAGAACATCTGTCTCGGGAGTCTTGCTGCGAAGTCTTTCTTCGGCACGCTCTCTTGCATGCTCTGCACGATCCAGATCGATTTCTTCCGGCCACTCAATGATCTCTGCCATAATTACAAGCTGATCCTGCAGAATTTCTGCAAAACCTGCATGTAATGCAGCTTCCTTCGTTCCTTCTGCCTCTGTGATTGTAAGTATTCCGGGGCTTACAATAACCGTTAACGGGATATGTCCCTTTAACACACCGATTTCGCCCTCGGTGGTATTGAATTCCACCATGGAAACCTCACCTTCATAGAAAACACGGTCCGGAGTAATAATTTTTAAGGTAAATAAATTACTGTCTGCCATCTGACCACCTCCCGTTATTTCACGCGGGCAAGTACGTCATCAATGCTTCCGGCATTCAGGAAGTAGCTTTCCGGGATATCATCATGTTTACCTTCCAGAATTTCCTTAAAGCCACGGATTGTCTCGTTAATCGGTACATACTTTCCATCAATTCCCAGGAACTTGCTGGCTACGAAGAACGGCTGGGATAAGAATCTCTGTACCTTTCTTGCACGGTTTACAACGAGCTTATCGCTTTCTGATAATTCGTCCATACCAAGAATTGCAATGATATCCTGTAATTCCTTATACTTCTGAAGAATCTCCTGTACACCGCGGGCAACAGCATAATGCTCTTCACCAACAATTCTGGGATCCAGAATTCTGGATGTGGACTCGAGCGGATCTACCGCAGGGTAAATACCTAATTCTACGATAGAACGGCTAAGTACGGTTGTTGCATCCAGATGTGCAAAGGTAGTTGCCGGAGCAGGGTCGGTTAAGTCATCGGCCGGCACATATACTGCCTGAACGGAAGTAATGGATCCGTTCTTCGTTGATGTAATACGCTCCTGAAGTGCACCCATTTCTGTCTGCAGGGTAGGCTGATAACCTACTGCGGAAGGCATACGTCCAAGAAGTGCGGACACCTCGGAACCAGCCTGTGTAAAACGGAAAATATTGTCAATGAAAAGAAGCACGTCCTTTCCACCTTTGTCACGGAAATACTCTGCCATCGTAAGACCGGTAAGACCAACTCTCATTCTGGCTCCGGGGGGCTCATTCATCTGACCAAACACCATGGTGGTCTTATCAATAACGCCGGACTCGGTCATTTCATGATATAAGTCATTTCCCTCTCTTGTTCTTTCACCAACACCGGTAAATACGGAATATCCACCGTGCTCGGTTGCGATGTTACGGATCAGCTCCTGGATCAGTACGGTCTTACCTACACCGGCACCACCGAACAGACCGATCTTACCACCCTTCTGATAAGGGCAAAGCAGGTCAACGACCTTAATACCTGTTTCCAGAAGTTCCTGCTGGGTAGACTGCTCTACGAATTCGGGTGCAGCCCTGTGGATCGGTTCATAGGAAACCCCTTCCGGAGCCGGTTTATTATCAATGGGAGCACCCAGTACGTTAAAGATACGTCCTAAGGTATTTTCACCAACAGGTACGGAAATCGGCTTTCCGGTAGCAATTGCTTCCATTCCGCGGACAAGTCCGTCTGTGGTTCCCATGGCAATACATCTGACAGTATCGTCACCAAGATGCTGGGCAACTTCCACAACAAGCTCTCCGCCATCCTGCAGAGGAACCTTGATTGCTTCGTTGATTTCCGGCAGTCTGTTACCGGCAAACTTCACATCCAGAACGGCACCGATAACCTGAGTGATTTTTCCTGAATCTGCCATTTCTTTCATCCTTTCTCGATTTTATTTGTTTATGAGATCGCGTTTGCGCCTGCGATAATTTCGGTCAGTTCCTGCGTAATGGAGCCCTGACGGGCACGATTGTAAAGAAGCGTCAGATCCTCGATCATTTCTTCTGCATTGCTTGTTGCAGCGTCCATGGCCTGCATTCTGGCTCCGTTCTCACTGGCAATCGCTTCAATCATACCGCCGTAAATCAGGCTGGTAATATATTTCGGAATCAGTAAATTCAAAGCCTCTTCATCCTCCGGCTCAAAGTTCATCATAACAGGATCATCCTCCTGAGCAGTTTCTTCTTCCTCAGAAACCTCCACCGGAAGAAGCTTTAACAGGGTCGGAATATGAACAACGGTGTTCTTAAATCCGGTATAGGCCAGATAAATCTCACTGATTTCACCATTTTCAAAGGCGCTGAGAACTTCCTTACTGATCTTCATAGCTTCTGCATAAACAGGATCTTCAATTACATCTGAATAATCAGCTCTAATCTCATAGTTCTTTGCAAGGGCATCTTTTCCCTTCTTACCAATTGCATAAATTGCCAGATCTTCGTTTGCAAGCTCTCCCTGGGTAATCAGCTTGATCACATTGGAGTTGTAGCCGCCTGCAAGTCCACGGTTTGAAGTAATCACAATAATTGCCTTCTTTCCGCTTTCACCGGACTTTAAATATTTATGCTCCAGATTCTGCGTTCTTCGAAGAATCGAATGTACGGTATTGTACATGCAGTGGAAATAGGTCTGGGATTTCTCGGCATTCTGCTTGGCTCTCTGCAGCTTTACAGTAGAAACAAGCTTCATGGCCTTGGTAATCTGCTGGGTACTCTGGATACTGCCCTTACGCCGCTTTATGTCTCTCATTGAGGCCATAATATCACCTGTTCCCTTCCGAATTATTTAAGAAATTCTGCTTTGAATTCTTCAATTGCCTTCTTTAACTTCTCCTCGGTTGTATCAGAAATTATCTTCTCCTGTGCAATGCCTGACGGAATTTCCGGATACTTTGTCTTAATAAAGTCAAAGAATTCTGACTCAAAACGGGTAATCTCCTCGGTAGGAACATCTAGCAGATACTTATTGGTAACTGCGTAAATGATGATAATCTGGTATTCAACCGGCATCGGATTGTACTGAGGCTGCTTTAATACCTCTTTAATTCTTTCACCCTGTGCCAGCTTTTCCTTGGTATCGGCATCAAGCTCGGAACCAAACTGTGCAAAGGAAGCAAGTTCTCTGTACTGTGCCAGCTCCACACGAATCGGGGAAGCAATCTTCTTCATTGCCTTGATCTGTGCATCACCACCAACACGGGATACAGAAAGTCCTGCGTTAACAGCCGGACGGAATCCGGAATTGAACATTTCGGTTTCCAGATAAATCTGTCCATCGGTAATAGAAATAACATTGGTCGGAATGTAAGCAGATACGTCACCTGCCTGCGTTTCGATAATCGGTAATGCCGTTAAGGATCCTCCGCCGTATTCATCACTCATTCTCGCTGCACGCTCTAACAGTCTGGAATGCAGATAGAATACGTCACCGGGATATGCCTCACGTCCGGGTGGACGCTTAAGAAGCAAAGAGAGTGTACGGTATGCAGCCGCATGCTTGGTTAAGTCATCGTATACTACCAGCACGTCCTCTCCATTCTCCATCCATTCCTCTCCGATAGCACATCCGGAATACGGAGCAATATACTGTAACGGAGCAAGCTCACTGGCGGTTGCTGCAACGATCGTTGTATACGCCATAGCGCCTGCTTCTTCCAGAGTCTTAACAAGGGATGCAACGGTAGAAGCCTTCTGTCCGATTGCGACATAAATACACTTCACACCCTGTCCCTTCTGATTAATAATGGTATCAATGGCAATTGCCGTCTTACCGGTCTGTCTGTCACCGATGATCAACTCACGCTGTCCTCTTCCGATGGGCACCATGGAGTCAATTGCCTTAATACCTGTCTGTAACGGTGTATCTACGGATTTACGTGTGATAACACCGGATGCTACTCTTTCAATCTTACGATATTTATCTGTCTGAATCGGGCCCTTGCCATCAATCGGCTGTCCCAACGCATTCACAACACGTCCTAACATGTTGTCACCTACAGGAACCTCAACTACACGGCCGGTTGTCTTAACCTGATCGCCTTCGCTGATGTTTCTGTGGCTTCCGAGAAGTACTGCACCTACATTATCCTCTTCCAGGTTTAAGACCATGCCGTAAACCTCTCCGGGGAATTCCAGAAGCTCACCCTGCATTGCGTTATTCAGACCATGCACACGGGCAATACCGTCGGCTACCTGAATAACGGTACCAACGTCTGACACTTCAAGATCTGAAGCGTATCGTTTAATCTGCTCTTTGATTACGGAGCTGATTTCTTCCGGTTTCAAATTCATTGGTCATACGCACCTTTCTTTATTATTCGCAGCCATTTCATGCCTTCACAGCTGCGATGATTCAAGTCACTTAACAGAAACTGTATCCTCACAGTTCCTACAGCTGTACCCTGAGTAACTGACGCTGCAGCTCGTACAGCTTTGCTTTTACACTGCTGTCCACAACACGGTCTCCGATGCGGATCACCATGCCACCGATCAGGTCATCTTCCACCTGATAATGCATCTCCATCTTCTTAAAATGAGTGGTTGCAAGCAGTCGTTCTTCAATTTCCTTCTTCTGGGCCTCGTCAATACCACATGCTGTGGATACATATGCAACTCCGATGCCTCTTTCCTTCTTCACTTCATCAATGAAATAATCGAGAATGGCATCGATTTCCGGATATCGGTCCTTCGCCACAACAATGTGCAGGAATCCGAGTAATTCCTTGGAAATATGTCCCTTGAATACCTCTTCTACGACCTTAAGCTTTTCTTCCTTAAGGATCTTGGGATGGTTCATGAGTTTTCCGAAATCCGGATTGGCATCAAGAATTTCTTTTAAGGATTCAATCTCCTGTAAGAATTCCTCTTCCTTTCCTTCTTCCACAGCCAGTTCGAACAAAGCCTCTCCATATGTTTTCGAAACTAGCTTTGCCATGTACTCTCACCTATTTCCTTCAAAGTATCATTAATCAGGCTCTCCTGTACAGTTGTATCAATAGATGCCTTCACTACCTTACCTGCCATCATGGATGCAAGTACTACCATTTCGCGCTTCATGTCATCAGCTGCCTTCTGTTTCTCCAGTTCAGCTTCTGTTCTGGCTCTCTCGATAATGGCTGCCGCTTCTTCTTTTGCATTCGCCACGATCTTATTCTCATTCTCAAGAGCACGCCTTCTGGCATCGCTTAAAATCTTTTCTGCTTCTTTGTCGATATCTTTCAGCTTATTTTCATACTCTTCCTTAAGAGCCGCTGCATCTTCCTGACTCTTTGCCGCATCATCGAGTTCATCCTTAATCTTGTCGGATCGCTTCTTCATCATTTCACGAACCGGGTTAAACAGAAAATAAGATGCGACAAGGAACAATGCAAATACTGCAATGATCATCAGTGCGGAATCCGCAAGGAGCTGAAAGTCAAGGTCGAACAATCTTGGTTCCATATTGAGCCTCCTTTCTTAAATTTATTAATGTAAGACTCTTATTTTGCCAAGGGCTTAACGAACAGCAGAATGATTGCAATTAACAGACCATAAAGACCGGTTGTTTCGGCAACGGCCTGTCCTAAAAGCATGGTAGAAGTAACGTCAGACTTAGCTCCCGGGTTTCTTCCAACGGCTGCTGCTGCATGTCCTGCTGCAATACCCTGTCCGACACCGGGTCCGATACCTGCGATAACTGCAAGACCTGCACCAATTGCTGAGCATCCTAAGATAAAGTTCGTGTTAAATTCCATTGTTGTTTCCTCCTTAATATAATCATTTAATTTTGGTTATTTCTGTTATGGTTCTGATGAGCCACATGCATCTGAAATGTATGTCATAGTCAACATACAGAATACATACGTCTGAATTGCTCCGGAGAACAGATCAAAGTACACATGAAGCGCTGCCGGCCATACATAAGCGATTTTGCTGAGCAGTGCATAAATCAGCGCCATAATTGCTGTTCCTGAAAGAATATTGGCAAACAGACGCAATGACAGTGAAACCGGCACTGCCAGGTTACCGATAATGTTAATCGGTGCCCAGATCGGCCACGGGTCGCACAGATTCTTAAGTACGCCGGAAAGCTTCTGGTATTTCAATTCATTGTACCGGATCAACGTAAATGAAATAATCGCCAATCCAAAGGTTACTCCATAGTCCGCTGTTGGCGGCCGCAAACCGAACAATCCGGAAATATTACTGAACAGAATAAAAATAAAAATTGTTCCGATATAGTTCCGGTATCTCACTGCATGCCTGCCCATAACACCGGCCGTCATCTTATCGAGCATTTCCACGATCAGCTCCACCACATTCTGAAAGCCTGTGGGAACCTCCTTGGCACGCTTTACCATATGACCTGCGGCAATGCAGAACGCTGAAATAATTAAAAACACGATCAGCACACACACATGGGTTGTCGTAATCCAGAGCGTCTGGCCAAACAATTCATAAGAGAATACTCCATGAATCATGAAATCGACGTCAGCTCCTCCTGACAACAAAATTCCTTGTCCCATCCTATATCACCTCCTTACATCTCTTCTTCCGGTATTTCTACCAAATCAGGTAAAATTTCTTCACCGTAAATCCATGTACTTACTTTCTTAGCAAAGAAATTGAGATAAGCTCCGATCTTAAGTCCCATGACTCCCGCAAAGGTAATCAGGGGATTCAATGTATCCGTCAATGCCACAATTACGAGCACAATCGCAATCATCACATAACGGATCATGTAATGAACCATAATTTTCTTCGCTGCACCCTGCCGCCCGAGGTCAAGCCCCCGGTCAAGTGCCCACCACATATCAACGGCACACACCGCCGCCGTGGCAATTCCGATCCACCAGGCTGCGGAATAAAGTCCTCTTCCCGCAAAGAAGAAAAGTATAAGCTGTCCGGCTATTCCAAAGATCAGGATTCCTGTCTCGAGTTCAAACAGACTACGGTTCATTCTTGTGATTCTTTCTTTCATCCGGCTTCTTCTTACGCTTCCTTCCACCATGCAGATAGGCAGACTCTTCGCTTCCTCTCTGGTAAACCTGCCGTGCAAACCGGTACACGTTGTAACCGCCCGCAACAGCTCCTATGAAAAATAAAAGAATCATAAAGAAGTCTGTTCCAAGCTTCCGGTCCAGCAGATTGCCTAAAAAGGCACAAATAAAAATAGGGACGATCATGTTAATTCCAAACTGTCCTATCATAGTCAATGCCTGAAATACACTACGATTGAACTTCACATTTTGCCCCTTTCTACCTGTCGTTTATAATATGTTACTTCAGAATCCGCATATTCAAACTGTAATTATGCAGTTCTCACATCACTTTTCTGAACTGATACAATTATACCCATTTTTCCCTTTTCTGTCTAGGAAAATTCATTGACTTTACATAGATTTAATAGTATTTTTAGATTATCAATTTTTCTTACCAAAGAAATCGAGGTGTTGTATGAAAAATCCCATCCTGTACCGTCGAAGAATTATCCCCGAAGAATGTATTCTATTAAAGGACGACCGTATTTTATCCTGTGATGAAGATCATATTGTGACAGCATGGAACACCCTCCATCCCAAGAAAGACCTGCATCACGGCTGGTCCTGTTACTTTCTGAAGGAGGGCTTTAAGGTCAGCCGGTTCTGCCGCGAGGACGGCTCTCTTCTTTACTGGTATTGTGACATTGTGGATTTTGATTACAAAGAAGCCAAAAACGAACTGACCGTGATTGACCTGCTCGCTGATGTCCTTATTTATCCCGATGGATTTGTGAAGGTTGTGGATCTTGACGAACTGGTACAGGCCTCCGATGAGGGACGCCTGTCTACCGAAAACTTGAAATCCAGCCTTCTGAAGCTGAACAGACTCCTTACGATCATTTATGCAGGTGAGTTTCCGAAGCTGCGGCGTTATGTTGAAGAATTACGATAAACATTCAGCTTAGAGGATTACTTTATTTACTGCTGAGACCGTAAGAAAATGATTTTGCATCGTAACTGTGAAGGTACTGAACAGTTACGACTTTTCTTAATGTCACGTCTTAGTAATGATGTTTCAGTAAAAAATATGTCCTCCGATCTGCTGTCCGGTCAGACCCTCAATCGGGGTTCGGAAGAACAGACAGTTTCCGACCGTAGTCTGTCCACCCATTGCAGCATCTGCCGCCTGATAACAGGCACTCGTTGCATCATCCCGTGCAAGGGCAAGAGCCAGCCGTCCGGTGCTTACCGGTTCAAACTGCCTGTTCTGGTAAATCACCCCTACAATCGTATCCGGAAATACCGAACTCATGACACGATTCATAACAACTGCGCCTACCGCAACCTGCCCTTCATACGGCTGGTTTCCGGCTTCACAATAGATCAGGTTGGCCAGCAGATACCGGTCACCCTCTGCAAAGGTTACTTCCGAAATATCTCTCCATGCCGATCTTGCTGCCAGTGCGGACAAACGCCGCTCCTCTTCCAGCTGCTTCTGAATCTCCTGAATATTCGCATTCTGGTCGGCAAGCTGCTGTTCATATGCCTTGATTTCGTCTTCGGTCTGCGCCATATCACTCTGATATCCGGAAATCTTGCCACGTACACTGCTGACAAGACCGGATACCCGGCTCTGCTCCGCTTCTACCTCTGCTTTCAGGGCCTCCAGATCCTTCATTTCTTTCTGAAGTCTTGCTTCTGTTTCTTCTACTTCGATTCTGGTCTGCTTAAATGCCTCAAGCTGCTGCCGGTCATAAGCTGCAAGGCTTTCAATATATGCACTCCGGTTTAATAATTCTGCGTAATTTGCCGAACTGAATAATGTCTCCATCAGCACATAATCCTGACGCTCATACATGAACTGGATCCGCTTCTTCATCGCTGCATACTGATCGGCTTCAATCTGCTTCGCTTCTTCCAGCTCTGCCTGTGTTTTCTCGATTTCCTCATTCTTTGCAGCAATCTTTCCTTCGAGATTATCAAGATTCGCGCTCACTTCCTCCAGATTATCGTTGAGGTCACTGAGCTCTCCCTTAAGCCCATTCGTGGTATTCCGCAGACTGTCCAGTTCGTTCTGGCTTTCCCCGATCCGGTTTTCCGTATCCTTCTTTTTTTCCTTTTCTTCCTTAAGCTTCTGCTCCAGTTCTGATACCTTGTCCGCATATACCGGAAGAGAAGGATAAACGCACGCCAAAAGGACAATTGCCATAATTCCGGCAATTGTCTTCCGTCTCCGTTGATTCATTTTGGGAAAGCTTTTTCTCAAAGTAATAAAACCTCTTTCGTTAATCTTCCAGCTTTGCGATTCTGCGGACGTGGTTTTCGCCTTCGGAAAATTCGGTGTTTAAAAAGGTCTCCACAATCTCAATGGCAAGATTCTTTCCGACAATTCCTCCTCCGAGAGCCAGCATGTTGGCATCATTATGGAGTCTCGTCATCTTTGCCATATAGGGATCGGTACAAAGTGCACAACGGATTCCAGGTACCTTATTGGCTGCAATGGAAATCCCGATTCCGCTTGTGCAGACTACAATACCACGATCACACTGTCCGTCTGCAACCGCTCTTGCGGCTGCCTTTCCAAAGTCCGGATAATCACAGGATTTCCTGTCAAAACATCCAAAATCCTGATATTCATATCCCTTCTCCTCCAGATACTCTTCAATCTGGCATTTCAGATCATAACCACCATGATCACTTCCTAATGCTATCATAGGCTCCTCCTTTGAATCTATATTCTCTTCACAGGCTGATCACCTGATGTCCTGCTGCCTTCAGCAGACGGTTCATCGTAGCCTGTCCCAATCCGGTTTCTGCAAAGGACTCTGTAAAAATAAGCTGTACCTCTTCATCATCCATCTGCCGTAACACTTCAAACAAATGATGTGCGATTGCCTCTTCATTCTTACGGCTTCCGAGACTTCTCTTCACATCAGCCTGATACTGCTCTATTGTTTCATCGGTCGCAATAACACCCGTTTTCAATCCCTGTTTATGTCCTTCTGACAGCTTTTCATTGATGCAGGCAGTGACCTTCTCCTGTGGACCTTCCACAATCGTAAGATTCCCCTTCGGTGCATAGTGGCGGTATTTCATGCCCGGCGCCTTCGGCGCCTCCTTAGAGGATGCATCCAGGATCGTCCGGTCTACATCGACATTTCCGATCACCTGCGTCATCTTTTCCTGTGTCACATATCCCGGGCGGAGAATCATCGGCTCTCCCCCGGACAGATCAATAATGGTCGATTCCAGTCCAATAGCAGAAAAACCGCCATCAATAATCATCTCTACCCTGCCATCCAGATCTTCAATCACATATTTCGCTACCGTAGGACTCGGTCTTCCGGAACGGTTGGCACTGGGTGCGGCAATGTATCCCCCGGCTGCCCGGATGAGTGCTGCCGCAATTTTATTGGAAGGCATCCGCACTGCCACGGTAGGAAGTCCACCGGTGGTTGCCATCGGTACGCGTTCTGTCTTTTTGAAAATCATGGTTAACGGTCCCGGCCAAAAAGCATCCGCAAGAAGATAAGCGCTCTCAGGAATCTCTGCTGCAATCAGCGGCAGTGCATCCATATCCGCAATATGGACAATCAGCGGATTGTCGGACGGTCTGCCCTTAGCCGCATAAATCTTTGCAGAAGATTCGGCATTCAATGCATCGCCACCAAGTCCGTAAACTGTCTCTGTCGGGAATGCAACCAGCCCGCCATCCTTCAAAATCTGTCCGGCTTCCTGTATCGCTTCTTCATCGATATGATCTTCCTTTATCGTTACTACTTTTGTATTCATGAAAACATGCCTCTCGCCTGACTGTAACTGTTACCACAGTAATTATTCAGGACTCTATCTGAACAGTTACAATTTACCACATTTCTTCTGTTTTGACTAGTACAGCGTTCAAAAATTAACCGGACCAATCATGCAGAACGGTGTACCAGATTGTATTTATATAACAATACCGATTAACTTGCTATATTAACAGAAAAAGACACCTACCTTAGTAAGTGTCTCTAATATGCTGCACAATCCCCATGAAAATCCGGAAGGCCAGCCGCTCTTCATAAAGCGGATCCGATAATTTATCAGCTTCTGCTGCATTGGAGAGGAAACCACATTCCACAATAACAATGGGTCTTGAAGTCTTCTTTAATAAGTAGTAACTGGTATTTGCCTTAGCCTCCCGCTTATTCTCCGGATCCAACTGCTTCAACTGTTTCTGTATCGTTTCTGCAAGATCTTTACTCACTTCACTTGTTCCATAATAAAAAACCTGACCACCCTTTACATATTCCTCAGAGTAACTGTTCTGGTGAATACTGACCACCAGAATAGGATCCGCTTCCTCAATGACTTCAATACGGCGTTTCATATCCTGTACCTTCTTATTTGAGGTATTCTCATCATACAGTCCCCCGTCTTCTGTTCGTGTCATCACGACTTCATACCCATCCAGTTCCAGAAACGTTTTTAAAAATTCTGCAATTTTCAGATTGATTCCCTTTTCCTGTTCCCCGTGGATTCCGATTTTCCCTGGATCAATTCCGCCGTGTCCGGCATCAATTACAATAACCTTTTTCTTTTCTGCGACTACCTGCGTTGATGAGGTATGGATAAATAACGCTCCCTCTTTTGATATGACAAACATGGATAACATGAGGATTCCCAACATAAGCAGCTGTAGAATCTTCTCACCACGTTCTCCGATCTTTAACTCCATATAACTGTTCTTTCCGAAGGTATTTCTATATATTTATGCACTTCTCATAAAAGAAAGTACCAGGCATAAGGAACAAAAAACCAAACTATTTAGCCAGATATTCTTCAATTACATCCCAGATGTCCGGAGTTTCATAGCCAAGTCTCCAACAAGCTACGCCTCCAATGTTGTAATTCTGCATAACATTAAGCTTCACACCAATGGATTGTGCATCTTCCAGCCATACCTGATTATAGGTATCTCCATCCATATATTCTCCGTAGTTCTGACAGGTTTCTTCATCCCATACGGTTTCAATATTATGAGCCTTGATATATTCCTGTGCCATCGCCATGCCTACTGCCTGGCTGCTTACGTCCGTACCTGTCGTAGACCAGATTCTTGTATAGAACGGAACCGCATTGATAATCTTATTAGCCGGCACCTGTTCTACGGTCTGCTTAATACCTTCCTCCACAAAATTAATGGATGCAACGCTTCCTGCTTCCGCACTGCCGGCATAATGTTCATCATATCCCATGATGATCACATAATCTGCCACAATTCCCTGTTCCTTACGATTATAATGATTGGTATAACCCGTCGGAACATAATTATCAACGGACAGCACAATGCCATTTGCACGGCACGGTATGGACAGCTCACGGATAAACTCAATATAATGCTCTCCACAGTCCAGGCTGATCTGCTCAAAGTCAACATTGATTCCATCGATCCCATACTGCAATGCCTCATTGACCAGATTGTCAATCAGGGTCTTCCGATGTGTTGTGGAAGACAGGATGCTGTACATATCAATGCTGTCCTTATATTCAATATTTTCAACCAGTGCCCACACTTCAAGGCCCATGTCATGTGCCTTGTCCACATACTGTTGTGTAGCAAAGCTGATAAAATTTCCTTCATTATCATTTAATTTAAACCAGGTCGGGGAAATCACATTCAATCCCCTGGTATTCGCCACATATTCCGACAGGGTATCATTTCCTGCCGTTCCGGCAACTACATGCCATCCAAGATTAATTTTGTGGTCTCTCGTAACACTGGTGTATTCCGGCTCCTGATAATCATTGACCGGAATCGGAAGCTCCGGTGCAATATCACGCAGCCGCTTGTTCTCTACATAACCAATGACAGCATCTGCCGTCTTTACCTTGGTCCAGGTTTCCATCTGTTCCAGAACGATCACCTTATCATTTACTTTCACGTCTTCTAAGATCTCGCTCTTCACACCGCCCAGACGACGCACTTTCGTATCCTTCTTAATATATCCAATCTGTCTCTGATCCCAGGAAGTGTATATCTGCAGACGATTCGGATCGGTGAATGCTTCATATGAAAAGTTGGAATACTGCTTCACATAGTCCAACGCCACATACAGAGTATCACCTACATAGCGGGAAAGGATATAATCGAAGCTCTTGTTCTCCTCCCCGATACTGACTTCGCTTGTTCCGACAACCGTTCTAACAATGGCTTCGGGAAGTGTATAAAGCAGAAGTCCTTCTCCTGCGTCCTCATAAAACCGGTCATTAAAAAGCTCCTGGGCGGTACTTAAAGCCACATAATACGTACCGTCTAACAGCTTCGCTCTCTGTTCAATGATTTCATCCTGCAGAACGATTGCGGTATCCGTCTCGTCCTGTATTGCATAAATTTCATTCAAATCCGCACGTTCTTTTGAATAAGAATATCTATCAATAATCTTACCCCCAAATGCTATGCCAAACACCACTATAATAAGGACGATGGCAATTAACACCGGAATAATTTTTTTCTTCATGTATTTAACCTCCAATCGTCCTATATTATAGCAGACTATTCTTCTATCGTCATTAAAATTTTGCTTCAAATGTTTTGTTATAAGGGGGTTCCAAAATCATTTTTTACTATTTGGCATATTAATATTCTAAAGGGTCTAAAGGGATTGTGTCAGAAACCGGATCCATAACCGGTTCAGAAATCAGATCATATCGGATTTCCTTAACTTTTCCTGTTTCATCTGCAATATAGTCTGCCATATAAGCAGCATCCTCCTTAACACATTTCTTCATAATGTGATCCGTGTCTGACGGATTCCCATCGAGGTATAACTTCACTCCGGCTTTCTCATATTGCAGAAGGCGTTTCTTTACAGATGATAAATAAGCTTCTTTTTCTGATAACATACCATTCTCCCATCTGTCCGGAATTTAATTAAAAGACCAAAAGCACCGTGATATGCATAAATAAATTCCAAACTGATTATACTTTTTAAATCTGACGATAACTGAGTAGGTAAGATGCACCGGATAAGTATCCTTTTTATTACTTTCTTTGAATGCTTATACGAGTTTGAATTATAATTGGTGTATTTACTGTGACGAATATTCGCGACTAGGCACACAAGCCTAAGAGACCACCTGCATCTGCTTTTATACAGAATGTATTGTGCCAGATGCGGGGCATATGTTGCTAGATCATCATTTCAATATTAATTAGTTATGAATTTTGTCATGCCTCCTCCTGATACAGATTTATCCGGAAGCATCTTACGAGTTATATTATGGTTGTTTTTACCAAATTTGTCAATAGTTATTTTGAAATTTTTATTTATTTTTACTAAAATTGTTTTCTGAAGCGTGCATAATTATTAAATTTTTCATAAACCGTTTTTCAAAATATTGACTTAAATTTAGGTAGAGTATAAGATGTAACTATTCAGAGCCATGCAAATTTAAATAATGTACGTCGAATGCTTGCATTCGTAAGGACATTTTTAAATTTATATGGCGAAGTAACTACATGAGCAAAGGACACTGCGCAGCAGTGGTCTTGCGAATGGAGTTCTGAATAGTTACATCAAGGCAACGGAGCAATTCGTATATCATTGATGTAATAAACCAAACAACAATTTTAACCGCAAGTCGTTAACTAAATATAAAATGGAGGCAACCCATGAAAATAGAAAAAGTAAATGATCACCAGATCCGTTGTACTCTTACCAAAGAGGATCTGGCAGACAGAGAAATTAAATTGAGTGAGCTTGCTTACGGTACGGATAAAGCCAAGGATTTATTCCGTGACATGATGCAGCAGGCTTCCTTTGAATTTGGATTTGAAGCAGAGGATATTCCCCTGATGATTGAAGCAATTCCTTTAAATGCGGATTGCATTGTACTAATTATTACCAAAGTAGAAGATCCCGACGAACTGGATACCCGTTTTTCCAAGTTTGCACCATCTGTCCATGAGGATGGAGGCGATCTGGATGAAATGATGGATTCTGTGGCAGGTGGCACCGGTGCCGATGACGTTCTTGATTTGTTCAAAAAAATCACAAGTGCACGGGAAGCCGCAGCCTCCGTTGCAGGCAATTCCGGTGAATCCAATACCGAGAGCGCTTCCCGGAAATCCGCTTTGAACAAGACCTTAAAGAAGAAACTGGCAGATATTAATCCAGCCATGGATCTTGTCCGCATCTACGGCTTTGACAGTCTGCGTGATTTAACCGCACTGTCCCATATCCTTGTGAATGCTTATCAGGGATCCAACTCCCTGTACAAAGATCCGGATGGTAGTTATATTCTTTCCGTTGCAAAGAGTGATCACTCTCCTGCGGAATTTAACAAGGTCTGCAATATTCTTTCCGAATATGCGGTTGGCCTGCGTACTGTTCCGGGTTCCGAGGCTTATCTGGAGGAGCATTTTGAAGTGATCCTGCACGATCAGGCATTACAGTCTCTCGCCCGGATTTAACATGTGCTAATACAGAAATCATTTCTATTCAGGCAGGAACCATTTATAAAGTCATATGAGATCAAAGCTTTACTAAAATAAAAAGGAAATGCAAAGGACCACAATCCAACGATTGCGGTCCTTTTCTCAGTTCTGTTTTCTTAATTCTATCTTGTGAAATTTTCCAACTCAACATTCTGACTCAGCCGTCAAAATATGATATTCCCATACCGATTTCCTGTCCGACTCTAAATTTATTTTGCTTTTCGAATCTGCTTTGCTTTTCGGTCTTCCAGATACTTAATGACTAACAGGGTTCCAACGAGCAGAACAATACCGATCGGAAGCACGATCCATGCAGTTCTGACAAAACCTGCAATAATGTAGGTTACAAAAGATACCGCCGCTACCACGACAACATACGGAAGCTGTGTGGAAACATGATTCACATGATCGCACTGTGCACCTGCGCTTGCCATAATAGTTGTATCCGAGATCGGTGAACAATGGTCACCGCAGACCGCACCTGCCATACATGCGGAGATGGAAATAATCATTAAGGTCGGATCAGAGTTTGCAAATACGGCAACAACGATCGGAATAAGGATACCGAAGGTTCCCCAGGATGTACCGGTTGCAAAAGCAAGGAAACATCCAATTAAAAAGATAATTGCCGGAAGCAGACTCATAAAGCTTCCTGCTACAGATTTTACTGCATTTGCCACAAATTCTGCTGCTCCAAGACTATCTGTCATTGCCTTCAGGGTCCATGCAAAGGTAAGGATCAGGATTGCCGGAACCATGGCCTTAAAGCCTTCGGGAATACATGCCATACAATCCTTAAAGGACATTACTCTGCGGAACATATATACAATCACAATAATAATCAGTGCGCAGATACTTCCCATGCCAAGTCCGACCGAAGCATCGGAATTGGAAAACGCTTCTACAAGGTTTGCGCCGCCAAAGAATCCACCGGTATAAATCATGCCAATGACGCAGCAGATAATCAGGGTTATAATCGGAATTACCAGATCAATTACCTTTCCCTTTTCATTCACCGGGGCAGCTGTCTGATCCTCCTGGTGTCCGGAAGTAAAGAGATCTCCCTTTAATGCATTCTCTTCATGCTTTTTCATCGGTCCGAAATCAATATGTAAAAGTACGATCAGAAACATCATCAAAATAGTCAGTAATGCATAATAGTTATACGGAATTGCTCGAAGGAAAATAGAAAATCCGTCTTCCCCTTCCACAAAGCCCGCAACTGCTGCTGCCCAGGATGAAATCGGGGCAATGATACAGACAGGCGCTGCAGTCGCATCAATCAGGTAAGCCAGCTTTGCACGTGATACCTTGTGCTCATCCGTAACAGGCTTCATAACGCTTCCTACAGTAAGACAGTTAAAATAATCATCAATAAAAATCAGAATTCCAAGTGCAATGGTCATAATCTGTGCACCGGCTCTTGTTTTAATTTTCTTCTTTGCATAATGTCCGAATGCAGCGGATCCTCCCGCCTTGTTCATCAATGCGACAATTGCACCAAGAATAACAAGGAAAATCAGAATACCGACATTATAGCTGTCCGACAGAACTCCTACAAAGCCATCATTAAAAATATGAGTAATCGTTCCTTCAAAAGAAAATCCGGAATACAGCAGACCTCCGACCAGAATACCTACGAACAGGGAACTGTACACCTCTTTGGTAATGAGGGCAAGTGCTATCGCTACAATTGGCGGCACCAAAGCCCAGAAAGTTGCATAAAAATCCATTTTAATGACTCCTTTCGTATAAAATCGACAACTAATTGTATCATGGTATACAATGTTTGACAAGAACGAACTCATAAAAAAATCTACCCCAAAAGCTCTGCCTGTGCGCAGCCGTTCACTACTTGTCCCTCTCACTAAACTCGGGCTGCACCTTCGGCTTGCTCTCGTTAAGTGTTCCGGACTGGTTCGCACTAAGTTCAAGCTTCGCCTTTGGCTCGCTTTCACTAAGTGCTCTACACAAAAGAGACTTCTGCAACTGCAAAAGCCTCTTCGCCGTTTTTACTTTGATTCTATTCGTCTATTATTTCTTTACCTTTTGCTGTTCTCGTAAGAATTCAGCAACGCTTCTACCGAAGTTCTCAGGGTAAAAACAATATATCCCGCGAACCGCTCCCTGTCAAACCGGCTCTGGTACAAAAACCAGGTTACTAACAAGCCATACAATGCATTGCTGTAAAAGCAACAGAGAAACCCTTTATATTCCTCAGAAAGTTCTACGTTCTGCCTTTCGGCAGCACTGTCAATCACATCCAGACTAACACGCTCAAAGCTGGAGGAAAAGAACTGCCCAAAACCATTTTTACCAATCGCGGAATACGCATGAACCAGCAGTGCACGGTTCTTATCCACATAATCCAGCAAGGTAAGAACGATTTTCTCATAGTCCACCATAACATCAAGCTGATTCACTACCACAAGTGATTCCTGTTCCAGTGTCCACTTTAGCAGATCATAAATATCCTTAAAGTGATAATAAAACGTTTTCCGGTTAATTCCGCAGTCCTCGCAGATAGCACTGATCGTTATTTTGGATAGTGACTTCACCTCCATATACCTTTTCAGGGAATCTGCCATCGCCTGCTTCGTTTTCATGGATGCTTCGGCATGTGTCATGGTTTTCTCCTAAGTCTATGCTGTCCTGGCAGCTTTCTTCTTTTTCTTACGGCCATGAATTCCTATAATTAACACAAAGATTACCACCAGGCATATACCGGCAAGTATCGCAATCAACGCAACCGGTACAGGTTCTGCCGGACGGTCCACGCAGGTAAAGGTAAACGCATCATCTTCACATTCAAATACCAGATAGCTGCCATCCTGCTCCGTGTCTATTTGAACAAAAGCTTTATCCCTGTAAATCTCAATCGAAGGATTTTCCATTTCAAGAGAAGCATCCGGCAGGAACCTGTAAAGATGCTTTCCGATATCGGATGTTTCAAGACGCACCTGATAACTCTCTGCCCTGGTTTCTGCATCCTCCGGGTAAAGCTCAACCTTCTTAATCTCTAAGGAATCATCCGTATCAAAGGTTCCTTCGGCCAAAAGCTTAGGAAGCTTTGTTCCATCAAGATTTGCCTCCAGTGTCGTAATATATTCAGTATATACGGCTTCGATCGTCTGGTCAAAGGTAATATTCTCCTGGGAGAAGTCTTCCCACACACCGGAGTATCCATCCTTCTCGGGTACCTCCGGGAGCCTGGCAATATCAAAGCTCTCTCCGTAATTAATGGTGATCCGGTCTACCTGGGAGTCATCTGCCATGAAGGTCAGATGAATTGAGCGGAATGAATCCGGAATATCCGGAAGCTCCAGGAACTCATCATAAGAGGCAGGCTGTGCCTCACCCTCAAGGCTGATTCCGTCAATTCCGGGAGGACATCCTTCTACGAAATAGTTGTTCTCTACAGTTCCTGAATCATCAATCTGTCCGGCAATGGATCCCAGATAATAATTTCCCTCCTGAATCTCTATCATACTATAGCAGTCCGTAATGGTTTTACCTTTTCCGGCAATACCTCCAATCTGATTATCTCCGGATAGTGCACACTTCGAGCTGCTTTTGCGGATCGTTCCCTTACTTTCTCCGGCAATACCTCCGACTTTATCTTCGTCACCCGAAATGCTTCCGGTATTCATACTGGAAATAATGCTGCCAAGGGTCATTTCACCGACAATCCCTCCGGCACATTCCTTCTTTCCTTCTACCTTTCCACTATTATAGCACTCCCGGATAACAATTCGTTCCTTGTACCTGACATTCAGTGTTGCGTTATCGGAAGAAAGATTTAAGTCATCCTCCGGATCAAGGTTGTTCTCACGGGACATGGTTCCGGCAATACCGCCGACATTGAGATCACCACAGATTTTTCCATAATTCGTACAGCTCAATACCTTGCCCTCGGTATCCTTGACGGTATCATCATCAGAAACATCCATAAAGATTTCGTCGGTATCCGGTGTATCCGTATCGGTAATAATGTTCGTAATCACCTGAACTTCATCATTAATTGCCTGTAAGTCATCCAGCAAAAGCTGATTATAATCATCTGCCATATTGTTCAGGGTGCGTGTCTGATCAATGATCTTCGTAAAGCTGCTGCTTAACGATGTCCGCGCGGACTCAACCCTTACTTTGGCCCGGTCAGCCCGGTTACGGATCTCGCTTTCGGTATCGGAAATCGCACGGTTTGCATTCTCATAAGCTGCCTTCTGTGCATCATTAATTTCTTTTTCCAGTGCTTCCCGGTCAATCTGATCCCAGATATTAAAGGAAGAAAAGTCATATCCACCGCTTGGTGTGGGAACAAGAGGAAGACTCGGAAGATTATCTAAACTATCCCCATCATCCTTTGTATCATCCTTGGGATCCTTATTAGTATCATCCTTAGTGTCGCCCTTGCTGTCATCCTTGGTGTCACCCTTGGTATCCTTATTAGTATCATCCGCAGGATCTGCATCATCCTGTGACAGGTTCTTCGTTTCCGTTATACCCGGCACCGGTTCAGAAAGTCTGTACGGAATCTGGTAAGCAATCTCCTCTTCGGAAGTTCTCAGATCCTGAATGGCAGTTCTTGCACCTTTTTCTCCCTCTGCAGAGTTCTGACCGGAAGCTTGTGTAGAATCCTCAGTGCCACTCTGTACGCCTGGCGGATTCTGTGTCGGGGTCTGACCATTGCCTTCATCGTTTCCAATTCCATTAGTTCCAGCATTACTTCCACCAGTCCCGGTTCCTTCTCCGGTACTGGTCCCTGCATTATTTCCATTCCCCCCCGTTGACGTACTCGGAGTAGGGGTCGGAGTAGGAGTCGATGTGGGCGTTCCGGCCGGTGTTGCATCTGGCGTCGGAGTCGGTGTCGTACCGGGTGATTCCGTTGGAGATGCACCCGGGCTCCATGTAGGGAGCTTATCCAGAAAATCCAGCGATACCGGTCTTGGGGAATTCAACCCTGAAATAGACAGTGAATTGGACATATTATCAAAATCACCGCTGATATCCGACATAATATTATCTACTGCATTCTGTGCACCTGCTACAGCATCCAGCAGCACATTAATCTGATCGGACAAAGATGCAGACATATCACTTGCATCGTTATCGAGCTTCGTTACAAGGTCGTGCAGCTTCGGAAATTCCCTGGACAGCTTTTCCATCGTGTCCTCTTCATATTGCATCTGGCTGCTCGGCTCCATCTGTCCGGCAATTCCGCCAACATCCTTACGTCCGTTCAGCCGTCCGTGGTTCTCGCAGCTCATAATAAAACCGGTCTGGCTTCCTGCAATACCACCAATGTTATAACCGACATGCTGATATCCTACACTGCCGTTATTGTTACTATAAAGAATGACTCCTTGATTGGAACCGGCAATTCCACCGATATCCGTTACGGAAGCTGCATTTTCCGTACTTAAAATTTCCTGTACAGTCAGAGACTGGATATCAATTTTATTATCCTTGGCATTGGTGTTTACCAATGCATTGTTTGTGCAGTTGGTAATACCGCCCTTGTTCGTTCCAACCAGACCACCAATACGGTGATTACCGGAAACTATGCCATTTGCGGTGCTGTCCTCAATAATTCCGCTTACTTCATTTATTCCGACAAGAAGTCCGGCATCATTGTTTACATTCATTTTGCCATTGACGCTGCATCCGCTGATAAGTCCCTTATTCTGACCTGCCAGAATACCAATACCGGAATGTCCCGTTCCCGCTGTGGCATCCATCTGGATATTCAGATTCCATACCTGTCCTGTCTCCTGAATATAACGGAAAAGTCCGATATTATTACTGGTTCCCTCTATAGCAAAGCCCCTGATTGTATGTCCCTGTCCAAGAAAAATCCCGCCAAAGGTCGGAATCAACGTAACTCCTTCGCTTGTAAAATCAAGGTCTGTATCCAGAATTACCACTTTATCCTGTGACCAGATATCCCGTGTACAATTGTTTGCAAGTTCTTTGAGATCTTCATTGCCGCGGATCCAGATTACCTGATCCTCGTCATAGGTAAGCGCTCCATCCTGCTCCGCTGCATCCTGCAGATGCTCCATAACGTCATCGGTTTTATTTTCATTGTCTTCGTTAATTGTTTCTGCATGCGCACTTAAGGATATCTGCAAAGAAGGAAGGATCAGTGCAGTTATCAGGCAAACGACTAATGTTCTTTTCTTAAACTTCTTCATCTTCCGCACTTCCTTTCTCTTCTTTATTTTGTTCTTCGGACTTTGCATGATCATTTGTCCTGTCGTCCTTCTGAGGCAGTCCGGGCGGATTCTTTTCCTCTATGGCAGATACCTCTACTGCATCCGGTCCCGGATCCTCTTCATCGCTCACACTCTCCGCTCCACCGGTAATCAGTGTAACACTCATATCACCACGTACAAACCCGGAAAAGTTACCCTCAAGCGTACCGTTTACCTGTCCCCGGATCAGACCGTTCACACGGGTAAGACCGCTAAAGTTCTGTGGCGTAAGATTGATTTTACTCTTAAGCTGGAAGCTTGTTTTTTCAATAATAATATCACCGATAACCAGAATCTGTGGCAGTACCGCAAGTACAAGCACAATGGAAATAATAGTACCGCGGCTTAAGCAGTTACCGATAGATGCAATAATCGGGTTCGTTGTCAGCTGCTGAATCAAAGCACCGGCAACTGCCAGAATTGTTCCTGAGGTAAAAATAGTCGGAAATGCCTCGTTCAATGCAGCTACAATTGCCTGCTTCGGTTTCATTCTCGTCTTCAGATCGGAATAGTGGCTCGAAATTACGATTGCATAGTCAATATTTGCACCCATCTGAATGGAATTCACAATCAGGTAACTTAAGAAGTATAACGGAGACTTCTGTAAGTATGGCATGGAAAAGTTCATCCAGATACTGCCCTGGATCACAATAATCAGCAGCACCGGAAGTCCTGCGGATTTAAAGGTAAACAGCAGAACGATAATAACGAACAATGCAGATAACACACTGATGATGATATTATCGGTTCCAAAGGATGAAGACAGATCCAGGTCGCTGGTCGAATTACCTACAATATAGGAATTATCAAGATCATAGTACTTCGCAACATCCTGATGCATCACCTCCAGGAAGTCAAAGGTTTCCTGACTCTCCTCCGGAAGATTTAAGTATACAACCATACGGGAATAGTCATCGGTCTTTAGCTGCAGCTTTGCCTTCTCCAACTGGTCAAACAGATCATCAAGGGTATCCTGCACTTCCCCATCCAGGGTAATATTATCCTCCTCCATCTGATCCTTTAAAAACATAAACATATCAAACAGCGGCACCTGGTAATTTTCAATACCGTTCACGATCTTGCCATACTGGTTTTCATTGACTGCATAAGCAGAATAAAGGAGATTTGCGATCTCATATTCCACACCGGCAAGCTCCGAAAATTCTCTTGGATTCAATGCATCCGTCAGCACATAGCCATCCATTGCCTCAATATTTCCAAGCCCCATGGCTGATTTTACTTCTTCATGCTGTTCCAGTGTCTTCAGAAGCTTTTCTTCCTTCTGGTAATTTCCTGCCGGTACAATCACGGCAACCATATTGCTTGTTCCGAAGGTATTCTTGATCTTCTGATAAGCGATCTGGCTTTCGCTCTGCTTGGCTGTGGTCAGATCGGTATAGCTGTAACAATATGGACAATTATTGGAAAAATAAAATGCTACAACTACAATCACCAGAAAGACAGGTGGAACAATGAATCGCGTAAACACATCGAATTTACCGATTGCGGTAATCTTCGGAATAAGATTTTTGTGCTTTGTTTTATCAATCAATTTACTGAACAGCACAAGAAGTCCGGGCATCAGGGTGAACACGGACAGAAGGCTTAACATAATAGCTTTAATCAGAACGATGGACAAATCCATACCAATTTTGAAATGCATGAATGCAAGAGCACCCAGACCGGAGATCGTTGTAAGGGAAGATGCGGAAATTTCCGGAATAGCCTTACTTAAGGCCGCAATACAGGCCTCCCTCGTATCCAGTGTCTGATGTTCATCCGAAAAACGGTGGCACAGAATAATCGCATAGTCGATTGCCAGGGCAAGCTGCAGCACCACTGTAACTGAATTGGAAATAAAGGAAATCGTTCCACACAAAAAGTTCGTTCCCATATTCAGAATCGCCGCCATACCAAAGGTCATAATCAATACCGGAACCTCTGCATAGGAACGTGATGTCAGAGTCAGCACGATCACAATGATAACCGCCGCAATCACGACGATGACCTGCATCTCTGCTGCCAGATCCGCCGCCGAATCACTTCCTACTTCCGTATCATAATAGACATCATAATCTGCAAGCAGTTCCTTCATCCGGTTCATGGCCTGTAAGCTGATATCATCGGTTGCTGTCCCATCAAAAGTCACATCAAACAGGGCACTTGAATCGTGATAATGATCCTCCGTGTGATCAAGCTCTGCACTTGTGACGCCTTCCACTGCTTCAATCTCCTCCTGCAGCTCCAGCGCATGCTCATAGGAAATATTGGAAATCATGACCTTTGCCGTTCCATAGGTAACGAACTGCTCATCCATTACTGTAAGACCGCGCCTTGTCTCGGTGCTGTCCGGAAGATATTTCGTAATGTCATTTTCAACATTAACCCAATTTGTTGAAAAAATACAGAATACCAGCGCAAAGATATAAAGAAGGAAAAACAGGTTTCGTTTATCCACAATAAAGGTGGCCAGCTTTTCCATGGGCGTTGCTTTCGTTTCATTCATTGTCTCATTCATATGTACACCTTTTCCTAATCATTCCTTATGTTTCAGATTATTGATAACCACTCAGTACCTTTACAGTTACAATTATTGTATCTATCCACAGTAATCTATCATAAAAGCATTATGATTTTTCTATTCAAAAAAAACAATACACAAACAGTGCTTTTTGTCCGGTAAATTTCAAAAACAGATTAGCTTGTCAGAAATTGGGGAAAGTATTATACTAAGTAGGTTAACACCTATGAATGAATTAGAAATAAGGAGGAAATACACATGGCAGATATTACCAGGGATATGACCATCGGAGAAATTCTAAGAACAAACCCGAATGTAGCACCGATTCTTATGGAAGCCGGCATGCATTGCTTAGGCTGTCCCTCCGCACAGGGCGAAAGCCTTGAAGAGGCAGCTATGGTTCATGGCATGGACATCGAAGCATTAATGGAACAGATTGCTGCATTATAATTGAGAAGATTTCTCATATGTATGGCAGACAAAAAGCCCCTGCGATTCCGGTCAGTTGGAACTGCAGGGGCTTTTATAAAATGATCTTTTCTTTGTCTATCTTCTATTTTGCTTTCAATGATTCCTTATACGCCTTTTTATTCTCGTACATCCTGCTGTCGGCAAGCTGCGTACATGCTGCAAGGGACATATCTGAACTTTTACTTACACAACAGTAGCCTACACTCGCATGTACGGGATACGGCTTCGGATTACGATTCTGTTCCTCTTCAAGAAGTTTATACAGTTCCTTTATAAACTGCTCCTCACGTCCTTCCTTATTATAATAAAGAAGAACCATGAACTCATCTCCCCCCGTCCGTGCACAAATCTCATTCTCCTGTACCAGTTCGGCCAGTACTACAGACAGTCGGGACAATGCAGCATCTCCTTCTGCATGCCCAAAATTATCGTTAATATATTTCAGTCCATCCATATCAATACTTACAATGGTAAAATGACGGTTTTCCTCTTTGCTCCTGCTATACAGACTGCGCAGATAGTACTCATAGCCGCGCCGGTTATAGAGTCCCGTCAGGGAATCCCTGTGGTACAGATTCCGGAACTGTTCGAGGTCTGCAATCTCCTTCTGTGCGGCACTGTTTTCCATGGCAAGTGCCAGCGCCATCATATACGCCTGTACAAAGGAAGTCGGCCACTCCGATTCTCTGACCGCCAACGCCAGATATCCAAAGATCCGATTTTTGAAATGAATTGGAAATACGATCATGCTTTGTCCCTGCACGGCACTGTTTACCAATTCAGGAAGCAGCATTCCACGTGGAAAGACCTCATGATAATCCTTCGAGGGTCTGTCTTTGATAAAGATCTTGCGCAAAATCATATTGTCTGTAAATGCTCCCGGCAACTGAGCATTCTCATCATTCTCCAGTTTCTGGCATAAGCAAAGGAATCCCCTGTCACATCCCAGCTTTCCGAAGTAACGCTCAGTCACCTTGAGATAATCCTCTTCGCGAAAAGCTTCCTGATAATCTGTATTTAAAAAAAGAGACTGGTTATAAATTTCTATTGCTGCGTCCAGTTTATTATACATCCGCCGCCAACTATGGTTCTCCACTTCCTGTTCATGGCAACCGCAGCTTTGCCGAAAACACATTTCAGGAACAAAGGTTGTAGCAGGCTCAGGTTTTTCTCCCTGTAAAGCTTCTTCAATAATCCGTACGGCTCTCTTTCCCATTTCCTTAAATGGAACCTTAGCCGTAGTAAGCGGCGGATAATACTCCCTGCTCTCTGTAATATCATCATAACCGGACACACACACATCCTCCGGAATCCGGATGCCCCGATGCTGTAATTCCTCACACACGGAAAGCGCCATATAATCATTTGAGCAGATAATCGCCTGTGGGTAATTTCCGGGTTTTCTCCCCTGAAGGAACCAGTCCACTGCTTCCTTCCCTTTCTCACGCCAGTAATCTCCAAAGAAAACCATATGATCCGTAACTTCAATTCCTTCCTCATGCATTACATCCAGATAACCCTGATACCGATTTCTGGCATCCAGCCGGTCAAAGGCTCCTGTCATAAAACAGACATCCCGAAACCCGTGGATTTGTGTAAAATGCCGGGTCATGTTCCTGATCGCTTCTCCTTCGTCCATCACCACACGATAAAATCCCTCTCTTACCGTGCGCAGATAAACCACTGGACAGTCTGCGTTTTTCTTCAGATATACATATATTTCGTTACCCATTCCGGGCACATCAAACGTATCTTCCCCGACAATAATCCCGTCAAGCTGTGTAAGATCCGGCAGATACATGATGCCACGCTCACCTTCCGCATATAACACCTTATCCCCGTATGCCCCGAAATTGGCAAAACAAAACACCGTATAACCCAGTTCATTTGCTTCTTTAAAAATAGCCTGCAGAACATCCTTTTGATAGTTCTGCGTAATATACCCCATGAAAACTCCTATTTTTTTCACTCTTGTGTCTCCTCGAATTCCCAATATGTACTATTTTGTTGTATTATACCATATCCTTTCCGTTTTTTCTCTCCAAAATGTTAAATTGGGATGATAAATTTGGCAATAAAATTTTCCAAAAAACGCGCTTAGACCTTGTAAATATGACAGGTTTATATTACAATATAGACGATTGATAAAGAATTATCAAGCACAGGTTTATGTATTTTATGAAGGAGGTTTTTACCATGGCATATGTTATTAATGATTCCTGCATCCAGTGCGGATCTTGTGCAGGTCAGTGTCCTGTAGGTGCTATTTCTGAAGGAGATGGCAAGTTCGAAATCAATGCAGATACATGTATCAGCTGTGGTTCCTGCGCAGGCGGATGCCCCGTAGGTGCTATTTCTGAAGAATAAGATTTCTTACGAATGAAAAAGGAGACGCATCCATAATGGATCGTCTCCTTTTTATTTTGCATTACCGGTTCATATCTCCTGCTGCTTTTCAGCTTTCGGTTTGCTGAAATTTTTAATCCTGGCAAAAACAGAGGATTTCTGCTTAATACTGTAGTTCCGCAGCATGTTATCCAGCTTCTTGTAGTGCTCCTCATTCCGGGCATCACGGTCTGCCTCACGCTCATCATCCTTTTCTTCCTGCATCCGGAACTGATAATCCAGCTCCTTCAGGATACTGCTTTTTACTTCCTGTATAATCTCCTGGCAGATATCCTGATTATTACTCTGTACTGCATCGGCAATCATGCTGTGTAACAGCTTCTGCAGGCGCATGCTTTTCTCTGTCTTTGTCTCCTCAACAGGCATTACCTCCCCGTTATGTACCATCAGCACATGACGTTTCCCCATATCCTCTGCCTCATTCCGGTTGATTTTTTCCTGTGAAGGATCACACAACAGCTCCTGTCCTTCCTTTTGGCCTTCCTGCTCTCTTTCCCTTGCCAGCAGATTCCGGATTGCCTTAAGCTGCAGGCCCTGATCCTTCAGATCCTTGATCCTTTGGAAGAGCTTAATGTCCTCCTCCGTATAAAACCGGTGTCCCATTTCATTACGCCTGACCGGAAGCTTTAACTCTTCCTCCCAATAACGGAGTACATGCGCCTCTACTTTAACATTTTTTGCCGCATCGGAAATCATATAGATTTTTTCTGTCTGCATTCTCTTTTCCTCCTTTTTATATAGCGAAAGGACAAGCTGATCCCCCAGCTTGTCCTCTTTCGTAATTGTTTTGATCTCTATTAACTTCTTTCCAGATTTGCAAATTTGGTATAATCCGGCAGCCATACCAGCTCCACGGTTCCGATCGGACCGTTTCTCTGCTTGGCTATGATGATTTCTGCTATTCCTTTCTTCTCCGTATCATGATTATAATAATCATCACGGTAAATGAACATAACCACGTCCGCATCCTGCTCGATTGCTCCGGATTCACGGAGATCGGAGAGCAGCGGCCGGTGATCCGGTCTCTGTTCCACGGCACGGCTCAGCTGTGACAGCGCAATAACGGGCACGTGAAGCTCTCTTGCAAGCGCCTTTAATGAACGGGAAATATCGGAAATCTCCTGCTGTCTGGATTCCGAGCCACGGCCGGAGCCCGACATCAGCTGCAGGTAGTCGATGATAATAATCTTTAAATCATGCTCTAACTTATATTTACGGCATTTGGAACGAAGCTCCGAAATGCTGATACCCGGCGTGTCATCAATAATCAGATTGGACTTTCCGATCACACCGGCACTTTCAATCAGCTTCTCCCATTCTGCATCCGTCAGATTACCGGTACGCAGATGCTGGGAATCCACTCTGGACTCTAAGGAAAACAGACGGTTTACGAGCTGTTCCTTACTCATTTCCAGACTGAATATGGCAACGGTATAATTCTCTTTAAACGCCATATGCTCTGCAATGTTCAGGACGAACGCCGTTTTACCCATGGAGGGTCTGGCTGCAACCAGAATAAGATCTGATGGCTGCATTCCTGCAGTACGGAAGTCCAGATCCAGGAAGCCCGTTGCAAGACCGGTGACATTTCCGCTATTCCTGGAGGCCTGCTCGATCTTGTCCATCGCATTCATAACGACCTGACGGATCGGTACGAATTCTCCCGTGTTCCGCTTCTGAACCAGTTCAAAGACCCGCTTCTCCGTATCTTCCAGAATTGTTTCAAGGCTCTCTTTCCCGGTATAACAGGTATTCGCAATCTCTTCATTTAACCGGATCAGCTTTCGCAGGGTTGCCTTCTCTGCCACAATATTGGCATAATACCTGACATTCGCCGATGTAAAGTTGGCATTCAGCAGATCCTTTAAAAATTCCAGACTGCTGACCTCCGGCGGTACATCCTTTTCCTTCAGCTTATCTGACAGGGTAACGACATCTACCGGCTTTCCTTCGTCATTCAGTTCTACCATGGCATCAAATACGACGCCGTATTGTCTGCTGTAAAAGTCATCCCCACTGATGATTTCCGAAGTGACGGTAATCGCTTCCCGATCCATGATCATTGCGCCGATTACGGACTGCTCTGCTTCGATACTGTGTGGAAGAACACGTTTTAACAGCGCTTCTTCTGCTGCTGGCATGCTAACTCTCCTGGTAACTGTTTCAAATCTGTTGCTGTTCACTGCCTGGTAAACAGCAGCATAAATCTTTCATTTATGCTTCCTGTACCTTGACCTTCAGGGTTCCGGTTACCTTCGGATGAAGCTTTACAGCAACTTCATAAACTCCAAAGCTCTTAATAGGTTCCGGAAGAATGATTTTCTTCTTATCAATTTCCTTGCCGCACTGCTCCTTATATGCTGTTGCAATTTCTTTGGAGGAAACGGAGCCAAAGGTTCTGCCGCCTTCTCCGGCCTTGATGGAAACGACCACATGATCATTCTCCATCTCTTTGGAAAAGGCCTGTGCTGCTTCTAAATGCTCCTTAGCAACCTTTTCTTCATTGGCCTTCTGAAGCTTCAGATCATTCATATTTTTACCGGTTGCTTCTACTCCAAGCTTCTTCGGAAGCACGAAGTTTCTTGCATAACCATCATTTACATTAACAATCTCTCCCTTTTTACCCAGGCTCTTTACATCTTCCAATAAAATAACTTTCATTCCTGTCTGCTCCCTTTCTTTAGTCTACCACCAGATCTCCGTTATCAATCATCTTATCCAGCGTGCCTTTCAGAATACCGATAGCCTCCGGAATCGATACACCCTCCAGCTGACATCCTGCGGTATTCAGATGACCTCCGCCGCCCATCTTTTCCATGATAATCTGAACGTTGACTTCATCAATGGAACGGGCACTGATAAAGATCTGATTCTGGTATTCGGTCATAATAAAGCTGGCCTTCACACCCTTGATATTAAGCAACTCATTCGCTGCCTGTGCTCCGACAACCGTCGGGCTTTCCAGATGCTCACTGCTGCAGGTAGAAATTGCAAATGCATTCCTGTAAATCTCTGCCTGACTGACAGCATCTGCCTTCGCCTTATACTGAAGAGCATCCTCCCGGAACAGCTTGCGCACACGCGTCACATCTGCACCGTTACGCCGAAGAAACGCAGCCGCCTCAAAGGTCCGGACACCAGTCTTGGCCATAAAGTTCTGTGTATCAATCATAATACCGGAATACATACAATCTGCTTCCTCCGGTGTAATGCGGATCGTCTCTCCAATATACTGCAGAATCTCTGAAACCATTTCACAGGTAGAAGAGGCATATGCTTCCACATAGGATAATGTTGCATTCTCAATACTCTCCGTTCCCTGACGATGATGATCCAGCACCACGATGGACTTACACATCCGGAGCAGCTCCGGGCACTCGGTAATACTTGGCTTATTCACATCTACAACGACAAGCACCGTATTACTGCCGGCAAGCTCCATTGCCTGCTGGTTGCTGACAATCTGCCCCTCCGCATAATCCTGATGATGTCTGAAGTGATCCACCATCGGCTTCATGGAGGTACTGACTTCATTAAGAACAATGTGTGTCTGACGCCCCAGCGTACTTGCCACCCGGTAAATCCCAACAGCTGCGCCAAAGCTGTCCACATCCGGGATACGGTGTCCCATAATGAGTACATTTTCCTTGCCGGAAATAATTTCACGGAGAGCCTGCGCCTTCACACGGGCCTTGACACGGGTATTCTTCTCTACCTGCTGGCTCTTGCCTCCATAGTAAACGATATTCTTCGGTGTCTTTACAACCGCCTGATCTCCGCCGCGTCCAAGTGCGAGGTCAATCGCATTGCGTGCAAACTCATAATTCTGCGCATAGGTCAGACCATCCAGACCGATACCGATGCTGACGGTAACCGCCATTTCATTTCCGATATTAACGGTCTTCACATCCTCTAACAGATCAAACTTGTCCTGCTCAATCATCTCCATGGATTTCTTCCGGAGAACCACCATATATTTATCCTTCTCCAGTCTCTTACAGATTCCGTCGAAGGAAGAAATGTACTTGTTAATTTTACGCTCAATCAATGCCGTAAGCAGTGATCTTCGTACCTCTTCTACCGAAGCAAGCGCTTCCTCATAATTATCAAGATAGATCATGCCGACTGCAAGGCTCTGATCATCCACTTCCTGTAACGCCAGACGAAGTGCCGTTTCATCAAAAAGATAAAAAGCAATCAGATATCCCTGATAATCTTCACTTGCAAAAACATCGCTGTTCCGTACCATTTCATCGGTCAGGATCTTACGCATCTTCGCAAGATAATTGCTCTGCCCATAGATGAGATTAATCTCTACATGCTCCTCTGCATCCGGGAGCTTCTCTTTCGTAATGGAAGGGAAAATGGAGGTAATGGACTTGTGATAGCTGCGATCCTTATGTACCACATTTTCAAACGCCACATTCATCCAGATCACATGTCCTTCATCATCCAGAATGGCATAGGGGATTTCAAGCTCCTGCAACAATACCTTCTGAATCTGTCCGTACTGCGTGGCAAAGCTGACCATCTCATTCAGGATCACCGGCTTATTATAAAACTGCATGGACAGTACAAGCGCAAAGTATATCAAAATAAAGCAGGTAAGAAGCAGCCCTGCCGGTATACTCAGCAAATAAATCACCAGATTAATTAAAATAAGCAGTATGCCCAGATACACGGACGTCTGTGTATACCTCTTTAACCGGCCTTTCAATTTGATTCTATGTTTATTAGGCGCCATGTTTCATCCCTCTGTTGTACAATTGTTGCATTCTAAAATGTACAGTGTAACTATTCAGCCATTCGTAAAACCGATGCCAACGCAGCATAGTTTACCCATGTGGTTACTTCGCCATATAAATCATGTCGCAGGTTCTTACAAATGCAAGCATTTGACGTACCTGTTTCCATGATTTTCATGGCTCTGAATAGTTACAGTATATCATCATTTTTCTAAAAACACTATACTAAGATTTATTCAGTTACCGACGGAATTCGACGGGATGCTGCTGTTCACATAAACCTTTACCGATTAATATAACTCAGCACAAGTGCAAGAATCAGCATGTGCACCGGATAAAAAGCATAACAAAAGTATTGGAATTTTTTACTGTGATACCCCTGTCTTCCGTGATACAGCCAGACAAGCAGCAGGGAAAGGAGGGCAAGTCCCTGCTGGCATAGTTCAAACTCTGCTCCAAACAGGGAAACCGGATACATCAGACCTCCAAGCATTTCCACGTTAATCCAGTACAATGCAGCAGCTTGTCCCAGCAGACACCACCAGCTCCGTCCCCGGAACAGATAAAAAACAAATACGGTCAGGACACCTGCACCATAGTAATCTACCATGCATACGGTTCCAAGCACTGCTCCTGCTATAAGGACAACTGCCACCACAATCACATATACCCATTTTTTTTGCGTTTCCCTTACAGCTTCCATGATACGGATACTCAAAAGCCCTATTAAAAGTGTCCATATCACATTTTGATGAAATGGATAAAACCATGTTCCACCATACATCAGATCAAAGGGAACCTCAGAAATCACAGCCAGCACCAACAGCCGGAGTGCATACCTTTTAAAGCTGTGCGTGTGAAAATAACCTTCTACCGCCATAAAGGCAAAAACAGGAAAGGCCAGTCGCCCGACACAGGTCAGCCAGTCCTGTGCCGGCAGCAGTGTAGCCCAAAGATGATCCATCAGCATGAACAGCATGGCAGCAAGATGCAGTGTGGCCGCACTGATCTCACCATGTTTTGAGCTCAGTGCCTTTATTTTATCATTTAACATTCCTATACTCCTTTTTCCCCAATGCATTTATTTTATATTCTTTTACCAGAAATCCTCCAACAATAAACATCAGAGCGGATACTACAGCTAAAACCACTGTTTTTTGTGTGAAATATTTAACATTTAAATGTGATTTTACAGTCATTTTCATGTTGGTATAATTGCACAGACAAGATCATATAATGCCCGCATAAGCTTTTCACCCTGACGGCATTCTGCGACAAGAGATACAACCGCATTCTTATCCGGAAGAATCATGGTAATCTGGGAATATTTTCCGTCAGCCCTGAAAGAATTATATTCTCCTCTCCAGAAAAGATAGCCATAATAATCGGTATCCGATGCCTTTGTACTTTCTTCTATCCATTTTTCAGACAAAATCTGCCTGCCCTCCCATTTGCCCTTGTTAAGATAAAACAGTCCGAATTTATGAAGTTCAGAAAGTGTAAGAAACAATCCACCGGCACCAAAATTATTTCCAAGAGGATCAATCTCCCAGGTCGGACGTTTTATGAAAAGAGGTGTAAAAAGCCTGGGCATAAGATAGGAAACCAGATCACAGCCTGAACGTCTTTGTACAAGAATTCCTGCAAGATATGGGCCAACATTGTTATATACAAAATGTGTCCCCGGCTTGTATTTAAAGGGAATAGCTAAAGCCATTTTCACCCAGTCATCCTCCTTATATAGCGGACGCTGCGCTCCCATAAGACTCCCCTGCTCCTGTCCAAGACACATAGTGAGCAGATCTCGAACGGTTGCCATTTGCAGATTCTCATCAATTACCTCAGGTAAATCTTCTGAAAAAGCGTCTGTCAGTTTTTCATCTAACGATATTAATCCTTCCTGAACCGCAAAACCGACTGCACAGGATGTAAAGCTTTTCGCCGCTGAATAAATATTTCTACGGCATTCCTCTTCACTATACCATTCATTCATAAGCTCACCATCCTTGGTAATTTTAATTCCAAGAACATGGAGTTCTTTCGCAATTTCTATAAAAGCAGAAATATCCATAAACTTGCTCCTCGATTGTGATCCTGATATCCTCATTACATCGTAACTATTCAGAGCCATGCAAAATTGCTTTCTGTGAATGCTTGCATTCATACAGAACAGCAATTTTATATGGC
>ENA-ORSL01000243-ORSL01000243.1-human-gut-metagenome-genome-assembly--contig:-NODE-243-length-66207-cov-13.708898_pt1 | contig 66207 bp, 67 predicted proteins | sample MGYA00242190_ERZ509157 | MGnify/ENA primary metagenome ERZ509157 (study PRJEB26280, sample SAMEA2338664) | human gut metagenome | biome: human gut; feature: human-associated habitat; material: faeces... | reverse complement strand
GAAGTACTAATAGGTCGAGGGCTTGACCAGAGAATGGAGAAATGATTGGAAAGAACTTTTTGTATGATGTTTTGAAGGTACATGAAACCTTCATATAAACGAATGGCCCAGTGGCTCAGTTGGTTAGAGCGTCGCCCTGTCACGGCGAAGGTCGAGGGTTCGAGTCCCTTCTGGGTCGTTACAGTAATTAGAAAGTAAGAATGAGATAGTTTGGTTATCTCATTTTTTTTGTGTTTAATTAATCGATAATACTCATAAAGTGTGTTTTATCATTACGTGTGAGCTTGAAAAACTAAAAAATCTAAAAAAAGACACTTAAGTACAGGCTATTCGACATTTATTATAATGTAAAGAAAAGCTAAAGGAGCATAGAATGAAAATTTCAATGCTGGTGAAACGACTGTTTCTTATATCAGTCGTAATATCTGTACTGGTCTTTAATTTAAGTACAGGAATATTTCTTGCAGATTCTATGATATCTACAGAAGATCGATTCGGAAGCGATTATTCTATCGCACATATTCTTGGAAATTATAGTTATTTTGTTAATGGGAATATGAGTGGAAATGCAGTGGCACATACGTCCGGAGCAATCATTGTAGGTGGCGAATTGGATTTTACAGCATCCGGCTTTGGAAATATTATGGTGGCACCATCCTATATAAACCATATAAAAGGCTTAGGATATATGAATGCCCCATTTCCGGGCACAGAATATCTACAGGAGAAACGGGTTGTTTATTATGGCACGGTAGATACATCCGTGCCAGGATATCTGTTCTATAATGAAGGAGAAAACAATACCAAGGATAATGTACTGTTCTGTAATCCGGATTATATTAATGTAGGAACTGCTATGCAGGCGGTCAGAACCGAATCGGCGGCAATGGCAGCATCCGGTAATAGGGATGCATATATTTATGAAGCAGGTGAGGTGAAGATTGATTTTAAGAAAGCGACCAGTGTAACAGTTTCCGAGTCATTGGCACAGATTCAGAAAATCACACTGGAGAATATCACGATTGACGAATTGATGAAAGCGAGTTATATAGTCTCTTTTACAGGAAGTGGCGCAGGTAATATAAATGCACAGATGATATGGCTGAATGGAAAGACGTTGGATCAGCAGTTTAAGGAATATGCAATCGAACACAGCGAAGGCAGTGCATCTACCGGAGGGCAGTATTATCTGCAGGGAATGAATTTAATCTGGAATTATCCGAATGTATCTGAATTGACATATTGTAATCTAAATGGGCATCTGATAGCACCGGATGCACATGTAAGTGTAGTAGGTGGACGCCATGAGGGCGGTGTCATCGCAGCTTCTCTGCATACAGAATCAGAAGCTCATTTTTATCCATACCACCCGAAGGAGCAGGGAACGACGACCGAAAGCGGCGGAACAACGACGACCGAAGACAGAGGAACGACTACGACCGAGAGCGGCGGAACAACGACGACTGAAAACGGTGGAATGACTACGACTGAAGACAGAGACACAACTACGACAACGGAAGGCGGCATTACCACAACAGAAAAAGAAATGGCATCAACGACAGCAACTCAAAAAACTCCGGTATCCGTAAAGGCGGTTCAGACCGGAGACAATACAGTTCCGGTGACTGCCGGTATAGCAACCGGAATCAGTATTCTTATTTTGATTCTGGATGTTCGGTTGAAGAATCATGGGAAACAGTCGTAGAAGCTGTCTGTTCCGCAAACTTTTTCAGAATAGGAATGATTACGGTTTCTAACTGATCTTCCGGAATTTTCTGACATAGGATATTAATCTCACGGTAGGAATCCTTGAGTGAATATTCACGGTCAAAGAAGGTAGAAAGTGATATGCCAAAGTAATCGCAAATACGAACCAGAATATCATAAGGGACACCCTGTTTTTCTCTGCGGACATCTGCGAAATATCCTTTATTCAGATGTAATTCCTCACATAAATGGGAGGCAGAGATATCGGAGGCATCGATTAATTCAAAGATGCGTTCCCGAATGTAATTTTCGTTCATAGTTTCAACTCCTTTATAAATAAGTATAAACGATTGAAAATATAACGATACGGAAAATATCCGAAAACAAGATGGTATAAATGAATTACAAATAGGATAAAATCCGAAATAGGAGCAAGACATATAAATAAAACATATAAAATTAGTCAAAACTAACTAAAAGGATGGATTTTTGAAATTTAATCTGTTAAAATGCAGATGAATCATATTATGCCATGGCATGTGAAGCTACAGGGGCATATTAAGTATGTCGGAAAGGGTTAAAAGGTATAAATTATGTACTTAAATATTGCAAAGGGATTATTGATTCCGTTTTTAGGAACTTCGTTAGGAGCATTGTGTGTGTTGTTTATGAAAAGGGAAATGAATGATCAGGTTCGGAAGGCGCTGACAGGATTTGCTGCTGGTGTTATGGTGGCGGCCTCTGTCTGGAGTCTGATCATTCCGTCAATCAATCAGTCAGAAGCTATGGGAAAAATGGCATTTGTTCCAGCAGCAGTTGGATTCTGGCTAGGTATTTTGTTCCTGTTATTTCTGGATACAGTTACGCCACATCTGCATATGAATAGTGATGAACCGGAAGGACCTAAGAGTAATCTGAAGAATACAACCAAGCTGGTTTTGGCGGTGACCATTCACAATATTCCGGAAGGAATGGCTGTTGGTGTGGTTTATGCCGGATTGTTAGCCGAACAGTCAGAGATTACAATGCTTGGGGCATTGGCATTGTCACTTGGAATTGCAATTCAGAATTTCCCGGAAGGAGCGATTGTGTCTATGCCATTGCGAAGCCAGGGAATGAGCCGGAGAAAAGCGTGCTTATATGGGATAGCATCCGGAGCGGTAGAACCGGTTGCTGCATTGATCACAATCTTGTTGTCATCTATCTTGGTGCCGGTATTGCCATATTTCTTAAGCTTTGCAGCCGGAGCAATGTTATATGTTGTGGTTGAAGAGTTGATACCGGAAATGGCAGAAGGAAAGCATTCCAATATTGGAACACTGATGTTTGCAGCGGGGTTCTCAATTATGATGATTCTGGATGTGACACTTGGTTAACGGAAATAGCTTAAAATAACTCCGAATAACTCCGAATATGCAAAAATCGGTTGAAAATATAGAAAAGAACCGATACAATGATATTATGTATAGTTTTACATATTCGGAGTTATAGGTGAGGTGACGGAATGAAACGGAATTCAATGATGCAGCTATGGCTGTCACTGGTATTGTTGACAGTGATATTGGTCGTATCAGTACTGTTTTATATTGACAATCTGAATGAGAATTTTGAACGGGAGGTCTTTCGGACGCTGGAGGAGGTGTCTTCACAGGAGGCGATGGCGATTGAAACCGAGATTCAGCGGAAGCAGGATATGCTCTCGGATCTGTCGCATGTTATGGAAATCGATATAGATGCAGAACCGGATGCTATATTGAAAAGTGTACATACACAATTGCAGCCAATTGTAGAAGAGAATGGATTACGCGGTATGGGAGTCGCCCTGGAAGATGGGAGGGCATATTCAACCAGAGGCGAGATCATGGATATAAAGGATCAGGAATTTTATCAGAGGGCATGGAACGGAGAAAGTGTATTATCCGGAAGAATTACATTGAATCGGGTGGCGAAGGACTATGTGAATGTATATGCAACACCGATTCATGATGAGAAAACCGGTGAGGTGATCGGCGTTCTTTATGCAACGTATAATACGAGAAATTTCAGATCTACGATGGAGACTCCATCCTTTCACGGCGAAGGATACTCCTATATGGTAGATGCGAAGGGAGATACCGTAGTGGATTCTTCGCACGCAACTTCTTTCCAGAATATGGAAAATATTTTTACTTCTATTGAAGAAGCGGATGGAAAGAATGCAACGATGGCAAATGAACTGCGTCAGCTGATGGAACAACGGGAGGCAGGAAGGATTGTGTTCCGAAATAAAGTAGACAAGTATCTGTACTGCTATCCGTTATCTGTCAATAACTGGTATCTGCTGACGGTTGTTCCGGTGAGTGTGGTAGATACCCAGATTAATGTTGTGGTACGGAATACGATCATTCTGGTCGTGGTGCTGGCGGGTATCTTTATTGCTATGATCCTGCTGCTTGTGAATCAGTACAGAAAGAAGCAGGCAGAGTTAAAGACCCTGGCATATGTAGATCCGGTAACCGGTGGTGATACGTTTGCAAAATTCCAGAAGGACTATGAAGAGACAGTCAGTGGCTGCCCCAATGTGTCATTTGCGCTACTATCGTTGGACCTGAACCGGTTCAAGATGATCAACGATATGTACGGGAGTGAAGAAGGGGATCGGATCCTTCAGAACATGGATCGGATCTGGAAGGAAATCTTCCGGGAGCATGAGTATTGCGGACACAGAATGGCAGATCGTTTTGCAGTTCTTCTGACCTATCAGAGCAGGGAGGAACTGGAGCTCCGGATTCGGGATTATCGGAAGCTGCTCCGCGAAACAACGAAGAATCGATATAATCTGAGCCTGAGAATCGGAGTTTATCTGCTGCAGGGAACGAAGGAGTCATTCTCAACAGCATATAGCCGCTCTATGATGGCATTTGCTGCAGCAAAGGATTCCGAGAAGCATTTTTACGCATTCTATAATGAAGAAATGGAAGAACAGCTTATTTGGGAAAAGCTGGTAGAGGATGATTTTGATACCGCATTGAAAAATAAGGAATTTGTGGTGTTCTATCAGGCCAAAATAAATGCAGAAACCCAGCAGATCACAGGTGCAGAAGCACTGGTGCGCTGGATTCGTCCGGACGGAACAATTATTCCGCCGGGAAGATTTATACCGGTGTTGGAGAATAATGATTCTATTGTAGAGCTGGACCGTTATATGTTCCGTGAGGTATGTCTCCAGCAGAAGCAGTGGCTGGATGAGGGGAAGTCAATTGTTCCGGTATCTGTCAACCTTTCCAGAGTACAACTGGCTGATCGGAATCTGGTTGATTATTATCAGAGGATTCTGGATGAGACCGGATTACCGCCGGAATATATCGGACTGGAGTTTACAGAGAGTGCAATGTTTAATAATGAAGAGATTCTGAGAGATACGGTAGATCGTCTTCATGATATGGGAATGAAGGTTTTGATCGATGACTTTGGCGTGGGATATTCTTCCATGATGTCATTAAAGGTCATTCCGGTCGATATATTGAAGGTGGATAAGAGCTTTATTGACAGCATCGGAGATGAACGTGGTGATAAGATCGTCATCAGTATTATCGAGTTCGCAACTTCTCTTGGTATGAGTGTTACGGCTGAGGGTGTGGAGAACGATGAACAGTATCAGTTCCTGCAGGCGCATCGTTGTGATGATGTTCAGGGATACTATTTCTCAAGACCGGTTCCGGCAGATGAATACGAGAAGCGGTTTTTGAACCGCCGGGCAATCGGATAAGGAACAGACTGAAAAGAGTGGAAAAATCTGTCCATACATGATATAACATTGTATGATTGACAAAATTAGGAGGCTGTTATGGCACAGGAGTACCAAAAGGAAATTGAAAAACGAAGAACATTTGCGATTATATCACACCCGGATGCAGGTAAGACAACATTAACCGAGAAATTCCTGCTTTATGGTGGGGCAATCAATACAGCCGGTTCGGTAAAGGGAAAGGCAAATTCCAAATATGCGGTTTCTGACTGGATGGGCATTGAGAAGGAAAGAGGTATTTCAGTTACCTCGTCTGTATTACAGTTTAATTATGATGGATATTGTATTAATATTCTGGATACTCCGGGACATCAGGATTTCTCGGAGGACACTTATCGTACCCTGATGGCAGCGGATTCTGCGGTAATGGTAATCGATGCATCAAAGGGTGTTGAGGCGCAGACCATTAAGCTGTTTAAGGTATGTGTTATGCGTCATATTCCGATCTTTACATTCATTAACAAGATGGATTTGGAGGCAAGAGATTCTTTTGAGCTGTTAGATGATATTGAGACGGTACTGGGTATCAGGACCTGTCCGATCAACTGGCCGATCGGAGCCGGTAAGCGGTTCAAGGGCGTATATGACCGGGAAACGAAGCAGGTATCTATGTTCCGGGCAGTATCCGTAGGTGGTGCAAAGTCTGCTGCAGAGACCGATTATGACCTGAATGATCCTGCACTGAAGGAAGCTGTTGGCGATGAGTTATATCAGCAGTTGCTGGATGAAGTAGAACTGCTGGATGGAGCCAGTGATACCTTTGATCAGGAACTGGTAGATCAGGGAAAGCTGTCTCCGGTATTTTTCGGATCAGCACTTACGACTTTCGGTATCGAGACATTTCTGGAGCATTTCCTGAAGATGACGAAGTCACCGCTTCCGAGAATGTCAAATGAAGGTCTGATTGATCCAATCGAGTCACCGTTCTCCGGATTTATATTCAAGATTCAGGCAAATATGAATAAGGCACATCATGACCGGATCGCTTTTATGCGGATCTGTTCCGGCAAGTTCGATGCAGGCAAGGATGTCTATCATGTGCAGAGCGGTCGAAAGCTGAAGCTGTCACAGCCACAGCAGATCATGGCACAGGATCGGAAGGTAATTGAGGAAGCATATGCGGGTGATGTAATCGGTATTTTTGATCCGGGTATTTTCTCAATCGGTGATACAATCTGTACGCCGGGAAAGAAGTTCGAATATGAGGGAATCCCGACCTTCGCACCGGAGCATTTCTGCCGACTGGTATCCCTGGATTCCATGAAACGGAAGCAGTTCATGAAGGGGGTTACCCAGATCGCACAGGAGGGTGCGATTCAGATATTTAAGGATTATTCTCTGGATATGTCAGAGATTATCGTCGGTGTTGTCGGTGTTCTGCAGTTCGATGTGCTGAAGTATCGTCTGGAGAATGAGTATAACTGTGAGGTGCGTCTGGAGCCACTGCCATATAATTATATCCGTTGGGTAAAGGACCCGGCTACAGATCTGAATAAATTAAAACGGATCAGTGACTGCAAGAAGGTAAAGGATATGAAGGATAATCCGTTGCTTCTGTTTGCTAATGAGTGGTCTATCCGAATCGTTCTGGAGAATAATGAAGGACTGGAGCTGGAGGATTTCAAGAAGAACTGATTTTACGTGAATATTACAGAATTGTAAGAAGTTTGTAAATTGTTATGTATATAGAAATCAAGTATAATAAAGTAGCGGAGTACAATTACTTCCGGTTTGTAAGAAAGGGGAGTTGTGTATGCAGATAGGAACTGTGGTCATTATATGGCTGGCACTTGTATTATTGTTTGTTATTATAGAGATCATGACTCTGGGGCTGACCAGTATCTGGTTTGCGGCAGGAGCATTGGTATCGGCACTGGCAGCAATGTTTGGCGCACCGGTCTGGTTGCAGGTGATACTGTTTATTGTAGTATCGGCGGTTTTATTGGCATGTACCAGAAAGTTTGCAGTGAAACATCTGAATAACCGGTTGGAGAAGACGAATGCAGAGAGTCTGGTAGGAAAGCAGTCGATTGTGATTGAGACGATTGATAATGTGGCACCAAGTGGAAAAATCCGAATCGGTGATGTGGAATGGACTGCCAGAAGTGTAACAGACGGAATCGTGATTCCGAAGGATCAGAAGGTTGTAATCCGGGAGATTTCCGGTGTGAAATGTATGGTTGAGCCTGTTGACGGGACCTCGACAGAGACAGTAGCAGAGGAGACCAGATAATGTATGGAGTGATTGCCGGAAGGGCAGTTCTTTATAATGAATAAGAATGATGGAGGTATTTCAATGGGAATTATTGGAACAGCTGCAGCAGGAGCAGCATTAGCAAGCGGTATGATTGGATTTACGATTTTTATTGTTGTAATTCTGATTATCATTGCAGTATCCTGCATTAAGATCGTACCACAGGCATATGCGTATGTTGTAGAGCGACTGGGAACCTATCGTGGAACATGGTCCGTAGGTCTTCATTTTAAGGCACCGTTTATTGATAAGGTGGCAAAGCGTGTGACCTTAAAGGAGCAGGTAGTTGACTTCGCACCACAGCCGGTTATCACAAAGGATAATGTAACGATGCGGATCGATACGGTTGTATTCTTCCAGATTACAGATCCTAAGCTGTTCTGCTATGGTGTTGAGAATCCGATCATGGCAATCGAGAACCTGACAGCTACCACACTTCGTAACATCATCGGTGATCTGGAGTTAGACCAGACACTGACATCTAGAGAGACCATTAATACCAAGATGCGAGCAACCCTGGATGAGGCAACCGACCCATGGGGTATCAAGGTTAACCGTGTCGAGCTTAAGAATATTATTCCACCGGCAGCCATTCAGGATGCCATGGAGAAGCAGATGAAGGCAGAGCGTGAGCGTCGTGAGCAGATTCTGATCGCAGAAGGTGAGAAGAAGTCTGCAATCCTTCGTGCAGAAGGTCAGAAGGAGTCATTGATCCTTCAGGCAGAGGCTGATAAGCAGGCAGCAATCCTTCGTGCAGAGGCAAAGAAGGAGGCTACAATCCGTGAGGCAGAAGGTCAGGCACAGGCCATCGAAGCAGTGCAGAAGGCGAATGCAGCCGGACTTGCTTATTTGAACGAGGCAAATCCAAGCGATGCAGTTATTCAGATCAAGAGTCTGGAGGCTTTTGCAAAGGCAGCAGACGGTCAGGCAACAAAGATCATTATCCCTTCTGAGATTCAGGGATTGGCAGGTCTGGCAAAATCTGTAGTAGAAGTAGCAGCAGAGAAATAGAAAGAACATGGCAGAGGCGTAGCAACTTTCGGGTTGCTACGCTTTTTGTGTTATTTCGGTGCAACTGCCGGGATTATAGTTGAGTATGGAAAAACAGACTCTGACATGATAAAATATCTGTATATGACGAGAATGATGTTCAGGAGGCAGATTATGATTCAGAAGATAACATTAATTGGACTGGGGGCGATGGGGTCGTTCTTTGCACCGAGATTGCAGGCCTGCTATGGAGATGATTTCCGGGTGCTTGCAAACGGAGACCGGAAGAAACGACTAGAGACCGAGGGTATCTGGGTAAATGACAGACAGTATTTCTTTCCGATAATTGATTCTGAGAATCGGGAGCCATCGGATCTGATCATTATAGCAACGAAGGATACCGGACTTAATCAGGCATTGGAGGATATCCGAAATCAGGTGGGTGCGCATACCATTATCATGGCGGTGCTGAATGGTGTAGAATCGGAGGAGAAGGCTGCCGCAATTTATGGATGGGAGCATGTGATCTATTCCCTGATGCGGATGTCAGTAGTGATGCAGGATCATAAGACACATTATGATCCGGAGGGAGGCAAGGTGCATTTCGGTGATAAAGAGGGGCATGGCAGTGGGGATAGCTTTGTACCATCCGAGCGGGTCGCAATGGTGGCCGAAGTGTTTAAAAAAGCAGGTATTCCATATCAGGTAGAAGAGGATGTATTATTCTCTATGTGGTGGAAATTCATGGCAAATGTAGGAGAGAACCTGACCTGCGCGTTATTAAGTCTGCCGTTTGGTGCATTCCGTTACAGTGAGGATGCGAACTGGATCCGGCATGCAGCCATGAGAGAGGTCGCAGCGATTGCAAATGCGAAGGGAATCATGCTGGGTGAAAAGGAAATGAAGGCGCAGGACTATGTAATGACACATGTAGGCCCGCATAATAAGCCGTCTACACTGCAGGATCTGGAGAACCACAGGAAAACAGAGATAGAAATGTTCTCCGGCATAGTATGCCGTATGGGTAAGGAATTAGGCATTCCGACTCCGGTAAATGAAGTGTTCTACCATGGTATCCGGGCATTGGAGAATAAATATTTGAAATATGATGAATGGAAACTGATTCAGGAGGATCTGCACTGATGAGCCAGGAGATAAGAACCGGGAAGAAAAGGAAGACCGGGGATGAAATACATAAAAGTGAAGTGCACAGAAACGGAACCGCTACCGGCGGCTGCCCGTATGTAAAGAAGTGTGGCGGCTGCAATATGCTGGATGGAGATTATGTCGGTCATTTAAAGCTGAAACAGAAGCTGGTCGAGGGGTATCTGCAGGGAATCTGTAAGGTCATGCCGATCACCGGAATGCAGGATCCGTATCATTATCGGAATAAGGTGCATGCAGTCTATGCAAATACCAAACAGGGTGTTATTTCCGGTGTGTATCAGGAAGGGACACACCGGGTAGTGCCGGTGGAGGAGTGCCGGATCGAGGACCGGAAAGCGGATCAGATCATTCAGGATATTCGTGGACTGTTAAAATCATTCCGTATGAAGGCTTATGATGAGGATCGGGGCTTCGGGTTCCTGCGGCATGTGCTGATCCGTCGTGGATTCCATAGTGGAGAAATCATGGTTGTGCTGGTGACCGGCACACCGGTATTTCCATCCAAGAATAATTTCATAAAAGCATTACGGAAGCTGCATCCGGAGATTACAACGATTATTCAGAATATTAATGACCGGAAAACGAGTATGGTACTTGGAGAACGTGAGATTCTGTTATATGGAAAGGGTTATATCGAGGATCAGCTGTGCGGGAAGACATTTCGTATTTCGGCAAAGTCGTTTTATCAGGTGAATCCGGTGCAGACAGAGTTTCTATACGGAAAGGCTGTGGAGCTGGCCGGCCTGACCGGAAAGGAACGGGTCATAGATGCATATTGCGGAATCGGAACGATCGGACTCATTGCGAGTGACGGAGCAGCAGAGACACTGGGAATCGAACTGAATCCGGATGCTGTCCGGGATGCCATCCGCAATGCAAAGGTAAACGGTGTGAAAAACATCCGGTTCTATCAGGCAGATGCCGGAGCCTATATGGTTCAGATGGCAGAGCAGGGGGAGCATGCAGACGTGGTATTCATGGATCCTCCGCGGGCCGGTAGTGATGAGGCATTTCTGTCTTCGGTTGTGAAGCTGGCACCGGAACGGATCGTGTACATCTCCTGCAATCCGGAAACTCTGGCACGGGATCTGAAATATCTGGTGAAACAGGGGTATGTGGCCGGAGAGGCATGGCCGTATGATATGTTCCCGTGGACGGGGCACGTTGAAACAGTCTGTCTTCTGTCGAGAAAAGCCCAATAAATCAAAGGATTTCGCCATTTTGGGAATAAAATAGATGTGTGTTTCTGTTTCCGTAGAGTGATGATATAATCGGAGATTCACCCCAGGGGATAGGCTTTGGAGAACGGGAAATATACATTTTGGCGAAAGGATACTTTTTCGCAAAAGTTGTTTCACGTCATGAGGATGAGAAGATGAGTAATGATTTTGAAAATTCACAGGAGTATAGGAAAGCACTTGAGATAGCTAAGAAGCAGGAAGAATTATATAAAAATGTTACGAAAGCGATATCTCCAGAAGCGTTAGCAAAATTTCAAGAACTCAGTGACAAATTAAGCGAATGGAAGAATTCACTTAATAATATGCCGGGGCTTCTAAAGTTTGCAGAAATGCTCAAAAACTATCAGCAAGAGGTCAGAGAAACTGAAGGTTTAACTGAAGCTGAGTTTGAAGAAAAATATAGATCTGAAATTGAGTGGAGTGAAAAGTTCGGAAAAAATGGTTGGGTCATTTCTGAGCATTCAAATCCTGCAGATATTAAAAATTGGGAACAATTATTACGTGAAGGGGAAGCAAATGTAGCAGATTTTTTTGACGGAGAAGATATTGTAATTCTTGATGTGATTATAGAGGGGCTACAGGAAAAGTACGTTACGGACGAGACACAGTTATATTTTAAGAATGGTATGCAGGCTTTTGAAAATGAAGATTATATGACTGCAGCTATGTACTTGCTTGCATTACTTGATAATAGGGTGAATAATTTAGTAGATTTTCCAAACCAGCGTATGAGTTACAGAGTTAAATATTCTAATGATGGCTTTGCGAATCAAAAGGCGGAGGATTTTAGACAGCTTACCGAAAAACGAGGCTTCATGTCAAAGAAAATATACTTTTTGGAAATGTATCCTTCGTTAATAGCATATTTGAATAGGATATTTATAGATGGCTCATACAAGTTCGAAAATGGAATCGAACCTCCGTATTTGAATAGAAATTGGTTAATGCATGGTCGAATGAATAGGAACATTGAAAGATATGAATGTATACAGATTTTGAATGCACTAAGTGTTATTGAGTTTATGTTTGGAGATAGGTAGGGAGCATTACGAATGAATAAAAGAGATGATTTTTCACAAAAAACTATAGACACATTGTGTGAAAGAGTCGGAGGAAAGTGTTCTAATCCAAAGTGTAGAAGAGAAACAAAAGGTCCACACAGTGATCCCCAAAAGAGGATATCACTCGGTGAGGCGGCACATATAACTGCAGCAGCTGAAGGTGGGCCAAGATATAATCCCGACTTGACGCCAGCGGAGAGAAGCAGTATAGAAAATGGAATTTGGTTATGTAGGTCTTGTGCCAGAATGATAGATAGTGATGAAAGCATATATACGGTAGAATTATTGAAATCGTGGAAGTATGCAGCTGAGTACGAACAATTTTGCATTATTAATCAGATGGATAATTGGCTAAAAACAAATGCGGTATTCGAAAATAGAAAAAACATAGCATGTAGGAAGGCAAAAGAAGCGTTAGATAACTTGCATGGTATATTACAATATGCATACGAATATTGGAAACATAATTTTGAAAATCGATATAATGGTTCATTTTTGGAAAATGAGCTAATGGAACATAGGGTTCTATATGAAGATGATTTGAAAAGAATTTATACATTTCAAGAGAAAAGAATGCTTTTAAATGAGGTGCTATTGGAGTATTCACTGGATTTAGGACCAGAGATATGTCAAGAAATAAATAGTTACAATAATTATTTAAATTTCTCTTATCAAAGTGATACTTGTGGTTTATATGATAATTATTGGAGATGCTTTTTTGAAATGTTGTCTACTTGTTTTGGTATTTTAGCGAGTATCAAGAAGAAGGTTGATGATATATTATACCAACAGTATTCCGCATAACAAGGGGATAAATTAGTTACCCCACTTTGAAAACCTATTGCATACTTTCGCTATGCAGTATAAAATCAAAGTTCAGGGGAATATTGAAACCGTCTGTCTGCTTTCAAGGAAACCTTGATTTTCTGCGGTTTGTGGGATATTAAGGAGCAAAAATGGATGTGTGTTTTGTAGCCTTATGAATGAATCATTTGAATATCGTAGCAGAGGGGTATTTTGAGACTCTGCTGAATAATAGGCTTTTGCTAAAAGGTATTACTTTTGCGAAAATGTATGATACCCTCCGGCAGAAGCCTTTTTATATAAAGATAACTTGACTTCCAAATCTTACTGATGTAATATTTACACAAGTGCAGAAGGATTGCTGACGAAATTTTTTTGCCTCAAAATCTTACGAATGTAATATTTTGGAGATATAGTGTACATTGAAAATAGAATATGACCATATCAGCAATGAAAATAAATGGAGGTCAATATGAAGAAAGGGAAAAGCAGAAACAAGCGAAAGAAAACAAGAGGCAGGCTCCTATGGATTGCGATTGCTGTTATAGGAATGGCTGCGATTACTGCTGCGGTATATGTGGCAGGAATGTTCAAAAAGGAGGATGTGTGGAAAACACCAGAAGAACTTCTGGTTGAATACATGAATCACATCCCGGCACAGGAGTATGAGCAAATGTATGCGATGCTCCATATTGAGGCATCTGGCAATGTCAGTCAGGAGGATTTCATAAAACGCAATTCAGCTATTTACGAAGGTATTGAAATCCAGAACATGGCGGTCGAGATTATCGCATATGACGAAGAACAACTGACCGTAACTTATCAGACATCTTTTGATACGGTTGCAGGAGAAATCAGCTTTGAGAATGAAGCATTTTTTCTGGAGGGCGAAGATGGATACAAGTTGGTTTGGGATGATTCACTGATCTTTCCAAATTTAGCTTCTACTGATAAGGTGAGAGTTTCTACTACACAGGCAAACAGGGGAGAAATTCTGGATAGGAATGGACGAGTGCTTGCTGGAAAAGGAACTGCATCTTCGGTTGGAATCGTTCCGGGAAAATTGGAGAACAGGGAGGAAGCAATCGCTAAGATTGCAGAATTACTGGAAACCACGCCGGAAGTGATAGAGAAGAAATTGTCAGCACAGTGGGTAAAAGATGATTCTTTTGTTCCTATAAAAACGATTCCGAGAGTGGAAGAAATCAAACTGCTAAAAGTAGAACCGGACGAAGAGGTATTGAAGGAGAAAGAACGGCACGAAAGTCTGCTGGCAATTCCCGGAGTAATGATATCTGATGTTGAAGTGCGTGAATACCCATTAGGGGAAGCGGCTGCACATTTGGTCGGGTATGTTCAAAGCGTTACTGCGGAAGATTTAGAGGAACATGCAGGAGAAGGCTATACAGCCAATAGTGTAATCGGCAGAAGCGGAATGGAGGGCTTGTTTGAGAGTGAGTTGAAAGGACAGAACGGTTGCAGAATTTGCATTGTAAACTCAGAAGGCAAAGAGAAGGAGGAACTTGCTTGGATGCTGGTGCAACATGGGCAGGAAATCCAGCTTACGATAGATGCTGATTTGCAGGTTTCCTTGTATGAACAGTTTAGGGAAGATAAAAGCTGCTCGGTAGCCATGAATCCTTATACCGGAGAAGTATTGGCTTTGGTCAGCACACCGTCATATGACAATAACGATTTTATTATGGGATTGTCCAGTGAACAGTGGACTGCGCTTAACGAGGATGAGAATAAGCCAATGTATAATCGGTTCCGGCAAGTGTGGTGTCCGGGGTCTACATTCAAGCCAATTACCGCTGCGGTCGGCTTGGAATCAGGGGCAATCGATCCAAATGAAGATTATGGAAATGTAGGGTTAAGCTGGCAAAAAGATGCATCGTGGGGGTCTTATTATGTAACCACCCTTCATGCATACGAACCAGTTATTTTAGAGAACGCTTTGATTTATTCCGATAATATTTATTTCGCAAAGGCAGCATTAAAGATTGGCTCAGAAGAAATGGAGAGTTCTTTGACCGGACTTGGTTTTAATGAGGAACTGCCATTTGAGATTAAGATGGAAGAGTCGCAGTATTCTAATACAGAGGGAATTGAAACTGAAATACAGTTAGCTGACAGCGGTTACGGACAAGGACAGGTTTTAGTGAATCCGTTACATATGGCTTGTATCTATTCTGCTTTCTGTAATGAGGGAAATGTCATAAAGCCGTATTTGGTATATCAGAGCGAAGCAATAGCGGAGTATTGGATTCCGGGTGCCTTTTCTATTGAGACAGCAAGCCGTGTATTGGAAGGAACAAAGAAGGTTGTGAATGATTCTAATGGAACTGGATATGCAGCCCATCGGGATGACATTCTTTTAGCAGGAAAAACAGGTACGGCAGAAATCAAGGCATCGAAGGATGATATTTCGGGTACGGAATTAGGATGGTTTGCAATTTTTACAGCAGAAGATACGGTAGAACGTCCTATATTGATTATCAGCATGGTAGAAGATGTGAAAGGTAGAGGAGGATGTGGATATGTTGTTAAGAAAGACGGCCTGGTCCTGGAAGAGTGGTTTAGCAGTAATTAGTTTTGTACTGATGCTTAGTGTTTCAGGGTGTAGCGATGCACCCCCGGAAGAAGATACAGTTTCGGAAACAGTAATTGATATTCAAGCTATTCCAGAAGATTCTAAGGAGAACGCAGAAGAAATTATAAACATCTGTATAGATCTTTATAAGAAGGCAGCAGAAGAAAACAAGATAGCTGATTTGGAAACGATTCGTAGTATTGTAAATTGCCTTGGAGAAAATGGATATCCGGCTGTTGATAGCAGAAATCAAATTAACATGACGGACCCAGAGAAGGTAGTGGAATTCTGCGAAAAGGTGGATGCACAGGAAGAAGCAGAAATAACAATTCTTGAAGTCAGTTATTTAGGCGGATTTGTAAAATACGATTTACACACAAAAGACGGAAATGTAGATGTGGTCAGAAGCTATTACAAGTACGAAAATGGAGATATGCAAAGAGAGGTTACTGGAAGCTATCAGGCGGAGTATTGGAATTATACAGAAGAAGGTTACCTGATGTTTTCCGGTGTCTGGTTTTCAGAAGAATTGTATGTTCTTACATTGAGTGGGGCAGAGGAGCATACCGCATTGCGGGTACAGCCATTGGATGAAACATATCGGGAGTTGAGTCGGAAATATCTCCGCCCGATTGGCTTTGAACAGAATAACATGTTCATTGTAGATTGGAGCGAGGATGATTTTGGAGATTTGAATTTCTATGATATGTATGACATTCTTTATCCAAAAGTAAACGGTCAGTATGTTCCTTATGTTGCTGATGACAACTTATCAGTCAGTGCAGTTTATCAGATTCCAAAAGAGGAATTTGAAAGTGTTATTATGAAATATTTCAATATCGATAGCGAAACGCTACAATCCAAAACAGTCTATGATTCGGTGGATTCGACTTATGAATATAAGCCGAGAGGTTTCGAAGAAGTAGAATACCCAGAATATCCATATTCAGAGGTAGTCGGTTTTACAGAAAACGGCGATGGGACAATTACACTTACAGCCAATGTAGTATTCCCTTATGCGGGTGATTCCAAGGTATATGCTCACGAGGTTGTGGTCCGCCCGTTAGAGGACGGAGGGGTACAATATGTATCCAATCAAATTATACCTTCCGAGGATAATTATGAGGAAACATGGCATACACCACGGTTGACGTTGGAAGAATGGGAAGAATTGTACGGAGGCGAATAATGGAAGATGTAAAATGGCTGCTTAGAAGATGTGGACTTCCGATTTTGCTGCTGTTGATTTTCGTGATAGCCGGAGTGTTCTGTTGGGGAAAATTGCATGCAGAAAAGCAAAAGGTGGCAGAAGAAGTATGGGAGCCACCTATAGAAATCGAAAATAGCGAAGCAGAAACAGAAGAAGCCGAGAATGCGGAAATTTCCACAGAGTCAGCATATTGGTTTATTCCGCAAGCCAGTGATGATCTCCTTTCAGAAAAGGAGAAGGAGCAGCTGCAGAGTACAGTTTTGTCAGCAGCAGAATCGGTCAGAGAAATCTATAAGGATATTGTAATTGCAGATGCACCAAGCTACTCTTCCGGTATTAATGAATTTACCCACGAGCAGAGGAAAGCCGTGGTGGAACAATTGGGCAGAAGCGGTTTGGTAAGTGTTGAAGAAGATACTGCCATGCAAAACCGTGAAGTAATCGAAACATTTTATGCAGATTACTTGGATGGACGGGACTCGATGGTTACGGTATTTGAAGCATATAGAGATGGACTGATTGGAGCAGTTACCTTCATTTATCGGAAAGGTGAGCTGCAGACCTATTACATAGGAATTCGGTGGAAGGAAGGCGGTATACCAGAGATACAGGGAACTTCGGTAAGTAATGTGGCTGAGATTAAACTGACCGAAAAAGGATATTTTATCTACGCATATGAATACGTGATTGCACATGCGAGTTTGAGACAGTATTGGAGAATAGAACCGCTTTCGGAAGAATGCAGGGAGCTGACGGAGAAATACATATCAGGACTAAGCTATGTGAATTATAATAAGCTTGTCACAAACTGGGACAGCAGTAACGTAGAAGATATTCTGATGCCTTGTATATATGAAGACATCTATCGAATTTATACGGGAGAAAATCTGAAAACGGAAGGTTGGAAAATTCCGTCAGAGGAATACGAGAGGATAATGACTACCTATTTTCCGGTATCTGTAGGACAGTTGAGAGAGCATTGTGAATATGATGAGGGCAGCAACAGCTATGAATAAGAGATGATTTATGCCAGTCCATACCCGCCTTTTGGAGAAGTAGTTGACTATACAAAAAATGCGGATGGAACAATTACACTTATTGTAGATGGAGTTTGGCCGGATTATAATTCTGATCGCGCTTTTCGGAATACGGTTGTGGTCCAGTCATTTGAAGATGGAACATTCCGATATATTTCTAATTCTATAGAGGAAATAGAATTGGAACTGCCGCCAATAGCAAGAACGAAAGGATGATATTATGGCATTAAAGAGAAAAAGCATTCTGCTGATTATGGCATTTTTGATTGGATGTTTTGTGTATGCCTGTGGAAAAGAAGATGGCATTGTGAGTGAATCTCTTGTGGAAGATACGAAAGAAGTATCTTCCACAGAGAAAACAAAAAGTGCTGAGGAAGAAGCTGCAGAACAGTGGGAAAAGGGTTATGGACTTCCGGTGGACGAACAGGAAGAAAAGGAAGCTGAGAATGACTGCAGAGCGATGATGGAACATATTTATGAGATTTACAAAGAGGCAGATAAAGGAACTGCATCCAATGTTGTTTTAACTGATGAGACCATTCTTGAACTGCAGAAAAAGTTAATGGAAACGGGATATCCAGTTGCTACATTGGTAACCTATTCAAATATGGGAAATTATGAAAGTGTGGATTCTTTTCTTGAGGATTGCACGGCTGGAAAAAGCGGTTCTGTAGTAATTTACGAGATACATGATGATGGTGGCATAGGTAGAATGAAATTCATTTTTGATGGTACAGATATGTATGTTGTAAGTGCAAGAAGCGTATGGAATGAGAATGGTAAGTCGGGAATATCCTATATATCCTACACCAAATTAAAAGAGTGGAAATATACAGATAAAGGATGGTTCTGCTATGAGTTATGTGTACCGGAGCCACCAGAGGTCAGTGAGATCGTGGATGGAAGCTGCCTAATCAGAGTAAAGCCAATGACAGAAGAACAGCGTGAAATGTCTGAACGCCTCGTTCGGGGACTTGGATATCAAGGACAGAATATTTTGTGTTCTAACTGGAATGCAGAAAATATGAGTGAGTTGGATTATAACGGAATGTTTGAATATCTGTATGCAATGAAATATGGAGATAAGTTCAATTCAGAGGATTATCCAGATGGAATTCCAAAGGAAGAATTTGAAAGTCTGATTATGGAGTATCTTCCGATAACAGCAGAGCAGATACGGGAGTACGCAGCGTTTGATGAGGAAAACCAAACCTATCTTTGGGAGAGACTTGGGTGTTTCAATTATGCTCCTACCTTCTTTGGGACTTCTCTGCCGGAGGTTGTCAATATTAAAGAAAATGATGATGGAACTGTGACATTGACGGTAGAGGCGGTATGCGATATGGTTATTTGTGATGATGCAGTCATAACTCATGAACTTACAGTGCGGTTTGCAGAAGATGACAGTTTTCAGTATTTGGGGAATGAAATCCTTAATGACGGAATACAAGACATACCAAATTATCAATATCGTATTCGTAAAGAGTAGTTACGGGTGAAAAAATGATTTGATAATATTCGGGTTCTATGGTAATCTTACAGATGTAAGAAAAAGAAAGGAGAAGTCAATGAAAAGAAAAAGCATAATTATTGGAGTTGTTGCAATTGCATTGTTATGCTGTGCAGTGTTTTTATTTAGAAATAATACAGGAGATTCTGAGGGAATAGTTCAAGTTCCAGTAAATAATGGAGAACTGCTTACCAGTTCAAAGGAGGGATATAATTCTGTCGAGATATATCAACAGGAAAATCAACTGGTCATAAATGCAGAATCAGAAGCGGCTTTTTTTCGATGGAGTGCAATTTATAGTAGAGACTGAGGGAGAAATAACACCAGAAAATGTCGAGATCATTTGGATGACCATAGGCGGAAATACGGAACAGACAGCAGATAATGACCGTATTATTGCAGAGATAAAGATATGCGACAACGATGAATTAATTTGTGATACAAAGATAAACTTTGCGAAAAAAGCATTTGATGCAATAGAAGATGTGTTGGAAAAGAATGGCATGTAGATGAGCATAAATAAACATGAAGTTAAGGGGATATGTGATGGATAATTATGAAAAAGTTATATTTCGAGTCATACTTGTTTGACGGTACAGTCCATTCTGTGTTTTAAAGTGAAATTGCGGATAGTTCGTCTTTTGCCAATTATTTTTTGTATATTAAATATAATCGCTTTTAGTATTATGATAGTAATAACTCCACCAGGTTGGGCAAGAGCTGGGTATTTGATTCTCATAATGTATACGGTTTATACAATACTTATATGTAGTGTTGCATGGGGAATTTGGGAAATAATAAAGTATAAGAAAAAATGAATTTAAATTTTTGCACGCAACAAATTGTAGATTATCTACTATGTGAAGGAAAGTATTTATCGGTTTACTGATAAGAGGAAAAAACGGGTAAAAGCCAATTTCATAGTTGGCATTTACCCGTTTTTGTTATTCATGACAATAGAAAGAGAGTAAAGCGAACTTTCTATTGTATCCAGATATTCATGTCTGACAAGATAGACATGGTTATTTCAGTTGCGTTGCCTCCGGTAGCATCGCTGTCTGCACCAATGTTGGTAGCGAAAAAGTATGTATTATCTACAGTTTCGATATAGCCGATAAACCATCCGTTCACATCTTGACCATCCACACGTCCGGTTCCGGTCTTTCCGTAGAATGTTCCGGCATCGGAAGAGGAAAGGTAGATGGCATCTTTTACTGCATTGATATTTTCAGGGGCGAAGCCAAGGCTGTTATTCTGCAGCCTGGTTAGAAGTTCGACCTGCTCTATTGGGGAAATCTTCAAGGAAGATTCCATCCAATAAGTGGAGAAATCACCACTTATATTTTCGTTTCCATACCCAATTTCCTCAATATAGTTGGAAATGTTAGCGGCTCCAAGCTGTTCGTCCACAGATTCAAAATACCAATTCACGGAGGAATTCATTGCAGACTGTAAAGTCTGATCCGCATTCCATGCTTCAAATGGATAGGTTTCGCCATTCCATGCAATGAACGAATTTTCCGGTGTAATGATCTCTTCTTCCAATCCGAACAGGGCATCATATATCTTGTAGGTGGAGTTTGGAGCAACTCGTAAGGTGGCATGCTCCATGTCGTGTATGCTCCATGCATCATTTTCTAAATCGTATAAAACAAAGCTGCCTTCGTATTCTCCGAAGTATGTGGAGAGGTCTACATAGGAAACATTCTCAGAAGAGGAATCCCATTGGTAGTGGCTTCCGTCTGCTGCGTATGTGGAAATAAAAGGTGCGAATCCAAGGAGAAGAACAGCAGTCAACATGAATGCAGTCATACCTTTTATTCTTTTCATAAATGTCGGTTTCTCATAAGAGGCAATGTTGATAATTCTTCGTTTCATCTGCTCCATGTTTCCACCAAGGCCGGCGACAAACGGAAAAGGAGTAAGTGAAACCTTCTCTGCAAAGTTAATCAGTGTATTGCCATAATCTTCGTAAGCATCCTCTTCAAGCATTTTCAAAACGGAAGTGTCACAGGCAACCTCTCTATCATTACGCATTTCTTTCAGTGCGTACCAGACAAGAGGATTGAACCAATATACTACCCCAGCAAGATTCATCAGATAACTGGCAACAGCATCTTTGTGCTTATAGTGCTGCAGTTCGTGCAACAGCATATATCGCATATCGGATTCGTTGTAATCAGAGATCAGATGAATCGGCAGATAAATACATGGTTCCAAAAGTCCCACAATAATCGGGGATTTCAAAAATGCAGTACTGTAAACAGGGATATTTCTGTGAATTCCCATTTCCTCCAAACATCGATGATATAGTCTGCGTACTTCCGGGTTCTGAAGGGGAAGTCCAGATTTCTCCAAATTGCGTAGGCGGAGTGAGGATTTGATTACTAATATGATCATTGCAAAAATGCCTATAATCCATATCCCCAATAATATGTATCCGGCAATGGATGGTGTTTCGCTATTTACAGAAAGTGCGAAATCATTCATCCAGTCTGTATTTCCGACCGGATGAATTCCCACAGCTTCTCCCATAGCGGTTGCAGTGCCGGAAGCAGGGGAGCTTCTTAAGCTACCAAGCCACGAGAAGATTTGTGGAAATCCGATGAGACGGAACGGTATAAAGGGAACTGCCAGCAACCCAAGGAGCAGGAACCACAGATTATACTGCATCCGGCTGGACAGGTTGTTTTTGAATATCCGCTTGGCTATCAAAAGAATTCCGATGATACCGCTGATAAATACATTGCATATTAAAAAGCGTATCATAAAATTAACCACGTTAATTTCCTCCTTTTTTTGACCTCTTGGAAAGAAGGGAACGTAGGGTGTCTATTTCTGTTTCAGACAGTCTGTCATTTTCTATATAGGCAGACAGCATGGCAGTGATATCCCCGTCATAGTATCGTTCCAGAAAAGAGTTGCTTTCCTGGCCGATGTATTCGCTTTCTTTCACGACTGGGGTATAAACAAACACTCGGCTCTGTTTTTCATAAGTCAGAACGCCTTTTGTTACGAGACGTTTGATTAAAGTCTGTATCGTCTTAGGACTCCAGCTTGTGGTCTGTAATAATTTATCTGTTATTTCATTGGTACTGATCGGCGCATGTTTCCATACGATTTTCATAACTTCAAATTCAGCTTCAGAAATCTGTGGTAAATCGCTCATTTCAAATCCCTCCTTAAATCTTACGTCTGTAATAAATATATTATAGACGTTATTTATGTGGTTGTCAATTTCAGAAAAAACATATTGACTTGAAATCTTACTTATGTAATAATTGAAATATTACAAGAGTAAGATTTGGAGATGGCAACAAAAAGAAAAGAACCAGAATCACAACGGATTAGCTGGTTCCTTTACTCGTTTGAATTACCTCTTTTATGTATGAGTGCTGTCTGACGTTGGAGATATTTCGTATTTGATGAATCCGGTAAAGTGATTTATTCCAATGCTACATTCACACCGTATCTTGTGAGAGTATCCATCGAAGATTTGAACATCCGCAAGGGTCCGGGAACAGACTACGACAAAACAGGTAAGTACACCAGAAAAGGTGCTTTCACTATTGTGGAAGAAGCAGAAGGGAAGGGTGCGAGCCTTTGGGGGCTTCTGAAATCTTATCAGAAAAATCGTAATGGATGGATTTCACTGGATTATGCCGAGAGGGTTTAGAAGCAAGCTGGACAGAGACAATAGGTTTCTGTCTGGCTGCTTTTTTCGGTTCCTGACAAGTTTGGACAGAGTGGAAAAAGAGTGGGTGGAAACCATAGAATTGCTTGACTTTACAGGGGTTTAGAGTGCTTTATATACTACCAAAAACGAAAGGAGTACGTATTTATATGGTGATTGCAGGAACGATAAATAGAGTGGCTTTTTACTGCAGAGTCAATCATCGTGACAGAGACTATGAACAATACCTAAAAGATGTTATGAAACGTTTGGAAGAAGAATTTGGAAAGTGTGAATGGGATTTGCAGATATTCTTTGAAGAGGCATCAGGGGCGGACCCGGATAGAAAAGAATTTAATCGTCTGAAAGCGGAAATTGCAGCAATGAAGATTGATGTAGTGGTTACCATGAGGGCTTCCACGATTGCCCGTAACTGGGGACAGTTTATGGAGTTCATGCTGATTTGCAGTAAGAAAAATGTGGAAGTAGTGTGCATTGATAAGGTAGAGGATGCGAGTGCTATTTTCCGCAGGATTCAGGAGTTTAAGGAAAGGTTTTTCGAAGGAAGTGATGTGACGTGCGAGTAAAAGTAATCAATAAACGACCAGCTTCGGTCTTACAGAAGAAAAGAGTTTGTGCATATGCTAGAGTTTCTACAGACAGCAGAAGGCAGGAAGACTCTCTGGAAAATCAGATGGAAACTTATGAAAGGCTGATTACTGGAAATCCAGAATATGAATTTATCGGGGTATATGCTGATCAGGGTATATCCGGTTATTGTGAGAACCGCCCACAGTTCCAGAGAATGATGGAAAAGGCAAGGGCAGGAGAAATTGACCTGATTATTACAAAATCCATATCAAGGTTTGCAAGAAATACCGTCACTGTTCTAAAGTTTGCAAGGGAACTGAAGGAACTGGGTGTCGGTATTTTTTTTGAAGAACAGAACATTAACACTCTATCAGGGGACGGTGAGATGATGCTTGCCGTCCTCGCTTCTTTTGCTCAGGAAGAGAGCAGGAGCATGAGTGAAAACAATAAATGGTCCATTCGTAAAAAGTTTGAGAGAGGGGAAGTGATGATTACCACCTCCCGCTTCCTCGGTTATGACAAAAACGAGTATGGGGATTTGATTGTGAATCGAAAAGAAGCAGAAATTGTCAGTCTGGCTTTTGACCTATATCTGATGAATGTTGGCTCGTCAAGGATTGGCGAGCTGCTTGATTATTTGGGGGTAAAAACGGTGACGGGAACCACATGGGAGAGCGGGACCATTAACGGGATGCTTTGCAATGAGAAGTACAAAGGAGACTTCCATCTGCAGAAGTATTACACCCCTGAAAACAAAAGAAACCATACAAAGAAAAACAATGGAGAAGTGCAGAGTTATTACATTTCGGAAAATCACGAACCTATCGTATCGCCGGAAGTATGGGAAAGGGTGCAGGAGGTAAGGGAGCAGAGAAAGCGTGACAGGAACATTGGGCAGGACAACACAATGAAGTTCCAGAACCGCTACCCCTTAAGTGGAATGCTGATTTGCCCTTATTGCGGAAAAACGCTCCGGCGCAGACAGGTTTATAAAAAGAAAATCCAGTGGCTCTGCAGTACCTACATCGAAAAGAGTGTCAAGGCATGTAAGGGGATAAGGATTGATGATACCGAATTGCAGGGATTGAGCATTACGGAACAGACAGTAGTGGAGGAGGTGATTCAGAATGGCAAGAAGCATTACTGTTATACCAGCAAAGCAGATTTCGACTGCAGAATCAGGAACAGCGCAAGCAGTACAGAAACTGAGGATGGCAGCATACTGCCGAGTGTCAACCGACCAAGAAGAACAGTTATTAAGCTATGAGAATCAGGTCAATTATTACACAAATTATATCAGCGAAAATCCTCTCTATGAATATGTAGGAACTTATGCAGATGAAGGTATTTCGGGAACCAACACCAAAAAGAGAGATGAATTCAATCGTATGATTGCCGATTGCAGGGCGGGAAAAATTGATATGATTATTACCAAGTCCATTTCCCGATTCGCAAGAAATACGCTGGACTGCTTGAACTATGTGCGAGAATTGAAAGATTTGGGGATAGGGATTATTTTTGAAAAGGAAAATATCAATACCCTCGATGCAAAGGGAGAAGTGCTGCTTACCATTCTTTCTTCACTGGCACAGGATGAGAGCCGGTCCATTTCAGAGAACTGCACATGGGGAATCCGCAGAAGGTTTGAAACAGGAAAACACAAAATGAGTACAAAGCGTTTTCTTGGCTACGATACGGATGAAACGGGGAAGCTGGTAATCAACAGGACGCAGGAACCGATTGTGGTTCGGCTGTATCAGGAATTCCTGGACGGAAAAACAACCGATTACATCAAGCGGATTTTTGAACGGGAAGGTGTGAAAAACTGGAATGGCGGTACGAAGTGGCAGTCCACAACCTTAATGAGTATGTTGGAAAATGAAAAATACAAGGGTGATGCCTTGCTGCAGAAAAGTTATACGGTGGATTTCCTCACCAAGAAACGGACACAGAACAAAGGGGAAATTCAGATGTTTTATGTGGAGGATGACCATGATGCCATCATTTCAAAGCGGATATGGGAATGTGTACAGCTTGAAATAAAACGCAGGAAAAAGTATCTGGAGGAGCATGGGACAAACTCCTATTCCCACCGGTCGGAAAGCAATCCATTTGCATCCAAGATAATTTGCGGAGACTGTAATAAGGTGTTTGCACGGAAAGGGTGGCGGAGCAGTACGGGCGTTGACCGTAAGGTATGGCAGTGCAGTGAACGCTACAAGGTCAAAGGAGTTATGGGATGTGCCAACCGCCACGTAGAGGAAGAAACGCTGATAAAGGCTTATCTGATGGCTTGGAATGCACTGGTGGAGAACCGAGAGGATTTCATGGAGCAGTGGACGGAGCAGCTTCAGAGCGAGAACCTATTGGAAGGTTATCGGGCAGAGAAGTTCATAGAATACACCGATGGGGCAGAACCTTTGAGGAAGATGGATACGGACTTCATGCTGAAAACGCTGGACCACATCAAGGTTTTTGAAGATGGAACATTGCTAGTGGTATTCCTGGACGGAACGGAGATTGAATGTAAAAATGAAGAGGAGTAAGAAAAGATGCCGATTGGGAGTTGCGATTCCTGATCGGCTTTTTTTCTTGTTCTTTTTCGGATAGTAAAATAGCAGGCGATATGGTAAAATATAAATATTCAGATTAAGGAAGAAGGCATAAAAATGACTGCTGAGAATTTGTCGATTGTGAAAGAAGATAATATAAAAAAATTCTGGTTGAGTTTTACTACATGGTTTGAAGATGAGTTGCCTGGAACAGAGATTTTACAGGCATATTACGAGGAGTATGACAATTGGAATGGTGGAACTTATTATTTGGGAGTAGATTTTGAAAAAGAATATAGATTGCACTATGGGATAGCATATCCAGACGTTTTAAAATTAGAATCACCTCAAATGGAAGATATAAAAATGTTCATAGAGCTTGCATTTCATGAGTGGGTGATTTTTGATAAAAGATATGACTTTACAGTTATGGTAAATAAACGACTCAGTCGCTTTTCTATTCCATATAGATTGCAGAATGGTCGATTAATACAGGAAGGGTATAAAACATCATATTACATAGACAAAATTTTGAATTACTCTATGTTTGAAAGAAAAATCCGTTATTCAGAAGAAATGATTACGAGCCGGGAATACTTAGATAAGAAAAGCGCATTGGATTATATAATAGATGCCTTGCAGTTTATTTTATCTGTACAAGATGGGGAAAAAGTAATACAAAAATATAAATTGGCTGCAAAAAGTGTTAATGAAGACGAAAACAGTAAAGTATATGCAGTTGTTAAGACTGAAATTGAGGAGATTATGAAAATCTCTAATGAATATTTTGATATACGGCATAATGAATATCTAAATAAGGCGAAACAGGCAAGGGAGCCTATTCAGGACTTGGCTTTTATTGAATATCTGTATAATCGTGCCTATGCCTTACTGTATTTACTTAGGATTAAAACAGATACAGGTAAACTGCTTAATTTCAAAAAAGATTGTGACGATAATATATAGGTATTTTGAAGAGGTGGGTTATGAAAAGAGAAGAGAACTCAAAAGAAAAGAAAAATAGATTTTTCGATTATTTTAAAGGCAAAATATTTCCAATACCAACTATGCATAATCATGATACACCACTTAATGAGATAGAATTTGTTAGGTTATCCAAATCTTTTAAAAATGTTGTTGATAAAATGGAGGAGAAGGATAAGGAAAATGATTAACAATCAGAATATTGAGAAGAAATTAGAGATATTTGAAAGTTTATTGATGCAGTTTATAGATTCAATAGACATTGAACGTGACAACATAAGGCTTTCAATACCGTCATTGGTTAGTATTGTTACTGATGCAGAAATTGATATAGAAAAAGAAAAGAGGTTTCATAGTTTGTCAGGTGTATCGGAAGCACGAGAAATCTCATTAATCTGCTATTATATATTGAGAAGAAAACCTATAGTGATAGATGATACAGATGGTGATAATGTCAACCTGATAAATGAGAAGTTTTGTGCGTATTTGTTATTGAGCAGTTTAGCAAGTATAGAACATATAGATAAGAGCTACGTTGATTTTTTAATTAGCATGCTTTATAAGGGTGAACTTTCAAAAGATGCGCTTTATTTATTGGCAATAACACTCAAAACAGTAAATAAATAGGAGGAAGTATTAATGGGAGTTGACTTAAAGGACATTACAGACCTGCTTCCTTTTATTGTAGAAAATTTATCGAAATGCATTTATATTATAGTAGTTTGCTTGATTGCAGGTTTTATTGTTGGAAGACTATTACAAAAGAGTAAAATGAAACCTAAAATGCAGGAATTAACGATAAAGTTAACTGAGAAGGAAAAGAAATTAGAAATATTAAAAGAGGAAAAGAAAGATTTAGAAGAAAAACTTGATAAGTTTTCAGAAAAATATAATATTTTGCAAAATCAAATGGCATTGATACATAATGATAGGAATGCTAATTCCAACTTTTCTACCTTAAATGAATTAGGAAGGATTATCAATTCTAATGAAGGCAGAATGGAAATAACGGCACTTATTGAGTTGAGTCTTAAACGAGATAAAGATGTGAATAAAGCATCTGAGGAAGAAAATAGATAAAAATGAGGTAAAATATGTTATATGAACGAGATTATCTTTTGGGCTTAACAGAAGCAGAGAAACAACAATATGAAGAAGTAACGGGACGGAAGTTTGGAGAAAAAAGAGTAAGTGGATTTGGAAGAGTTAATAATTTTTTGGCATATCCTAAAGCTGCAAGAATGTGTAAATCACTTTTTCCTAATAATTATTTAGATGTTGCAGAATTGCGAGATGCAGAACGATTGGCTGCTGCGAATGAAGAATTTTTTTCTTTATTAAGTGATGAAGCATGTACAGAAAGAAGCATATTGAATTTTATAAAGGATAAAAAATATTATCATATAATAGGCTCTATCATTTGGGGGTTATCGATTAACATCGGAAATCATGGGGTGTATTTATTTCCAGAATTTCAGTTGGGTAATTCATATAAAGCTGATTATCTTCTTATGGGAAAAAGTTCTGGAGGTTATGAATTTATTTTTATTGAATTGGAAAGCCCATATGGAAATATAACATTAAAGGATGGACAGCTTGGTGCAGAATTTAGGGATGGAATATCACAGTTGGAAGATTGGAAAAGATGGCTTCCGGCAAATTATAGCTCTTTCGGAGAAGTTATGAGGAAACACAAGAATAATGCACTTGATTTGCCAGAAGAATTTTATGTTTTGGATATGTCTCGGTTTCATTATGTTGTTATTTCTGGAAGAAGGTCGGATTTTCAAGATAAGACCTATATTATAAAACGAGAACGGAAAAAAGCTGATGACATCGATATAATACATTATGATAATTTATACGATTTTTCTAATAATTTGATAGGAAAGTTAACATATTAAAAAGAGGGATATTGCTGAAAATGCAGAAAGATATAATAGAAAAAGAAATAGCGGAAATAATTAAGGGCTTTAGACAGCCTTCCGTTGACATAGAAATAAATCAAGAACATGTGCATAAATGGATTTCTCAGTTTAGTCCGGATACGCAAGATACAATTTTGGAGGAAACCCTACATATTTTGAAAAAGTGGTATTTTGGCAGAGATAAAATCAGTTTATTTTTGAATGAGATAATGGATTATTTGAAGGCAGAAAATGAAAATGCAACAGATGCAGATCCATTCAAAGGCATATGTTTTTTAGATATCCAAGAAAGTGGTAAAAGTCAATTTCAATTACTCGAAATTTTAAAAGATGAAGCAAACAAAAAATATGGATGCAGTATAAGAACCGGAAATCCAGGGCAAGAGAATTACTATGTATATCTGGATGATGGCTTATACACTGGAAGCAGATTGAGAAAAGATATTAAACGATGTTTGCAAACTATACCAGAGGGTTCACATATAGATGTTATTTATTTGATTGCGTGTCGGAGCGGCATGGATTTTTCAAAAAGCGAATTAGAAAAGGTATGCAAGGCCAAGAATATAAAATTAAATATTCATAGATGGCGAGAGGTATGTAATAACAAAACAATTACGAGAATTGACAATGTTACTTCATACGAACCAGTTCAGGAATGTTTGTGGCCTTCATCAAGGTTGGCTAAATTACCAGAGATTAGTTCGTATATTGAAAAGTTGGAAGGAATCAATGGGAAAAAAGTATATTACTGTTTTCGTAATGCCAGATACCAGTATACAGAGGGAATATTTTCAAATTTAGTAAATAGGGACATAGTTGAAGAAGAATTTCTGAAAAAGGGGATTGCAATTACAGAAAATATACAAGATCATAAAGGGTTATATCCTTTGGGGTATAATCTGACACCATCATTTGGATTCGGCTCATTCTGTGCTACTGATTTAAACATATCAAACACATGCCCAATAGTGTTATGGTGGGGAAATGTGATTGAAAAAGGGAATGAGTTGGATTGTTGGTATCCTCTGTTGCCGAGAAGGATTAGTGATAAGGATGTTAATCCATTCGATGCTGATTGGGAACCTGAAGAAACCGAAGATGATGGATACGATGACGTTTTTGATACATGTCCGGATTGTGGGTGTGGTATAAGTTTAAGAAATGATGGCGGCAATGGTTTTTGTATTGATTGCGCTTGGAATCATTAGGAAGCGTTTTAGAGGGGTAAACACTATCCCCCTAAATGGGGGATAAACCTTTTCGCAAAAGGTGACGGTTTCGCTATTTAGTATAAGAAGAAACTTTCACCGCATGTGGAGAGTTGTGTGTTGCTATGTCGCGCCGATACCTAGAAATCCTTGATTTTACGCAGTTTTTCGACCATTTCGTATTTACACCAAATGCGGAAAATGTACTGGAAAAGGAGTTAAAAAGAGAAATTCCTGTGAGTGTCGGAATAGAACTGGTAGTGGTGGATATGAGCTGAAAGTGGTAAAAGAATTTTGCAATAAGATGAAAAGGAGAGATTGGTTATGGAAACAAAAATATATATATTTAGCCTTGATTATGGGAATCGCATGGAAGAAAAGGAGTTTATTAAGGCGGTTTTAAGAGAATTTGATAGTAACACGCTCGTGGGGTGTGGCATTTTTGTAAATAATAATCCATATTGTTTAGAATTGCTGTTTTTTGCTTCATTAGAAAAAGATACAGATAGGTTTGAAGATTTTATGAAAAAGCACTTTAATGATAAGCAAAGAGTGTTTAATTATTTTTTTGATGATATAATAGAATCGTTTTATAAAAGAGGATATAATGTAAGAACTTTTATAGAGGCAGACGAGGTTGATTTTATAATTACAGATGAGCCAAATGGTCTTTTCTTGTTTCCGAGCAAAGAAATTGTAAACAAAACATGGGGAAGTAATAGAGAAATAAAAAGGACACCAAAAGTTTTTTTATCTCATTCAAGTAAAGATAAAGAAATTGTTGATGTGATTTTTAATGAATTTCAAAAGAGTCAAATTAGTGCTTGGTATGATAAGTATGAGATAGAACCAGGGGATAGCATTACAGAGAAAATAAACCAAGGATTAGATGAAAGTGATATAGGAATTATATGCATATCTAGTAATTTTTTAAATGCACCTAGCGGCTGGACAAAAAGTGAACTGAACTTTTTTATACAAAGAAGAATGCGTAATCAAGATAAAACTTTTATAATTGTAAATTTTGATGTTCCGCATGATGAATTGCCGCCATTAGTGCAGGATTATAGATACATAGATTTTAAAGAGAAAGATGCGATTGACGTATTAATTAATACACTGCAAAAAAACTTAATTAAACCTAGATTATTCACGGCACAGCCGTGAAAGTAGCTGAAAACCACTTAGTTACTGGATTTTAACTGAATATTGCTTTTCACCTATCAAGTGAATGAAAAAAGAGCATCCATTTGTGGTAAAATTAAGGTGTTCAAGACTTAATAGAAACCAACAAAGGAGCCCTTTATGAGTATTGTAAACACCTTATCACTAGAAAGCAATAGACAGATTAAAATAAATTTTGATGGAGGAGATTTATCCTCCGATGCTTATCGGGTATTTCGAATCTGGTTTCAAAAGAAAATAGCCGTTCATTATGTGCACATATATTACGAAATACAGTAAGTACTTTTAAATATTGGATTAATTCTTTCTCTGTAATATTGCCATAATGTACACTAACCTTGGATTTTATGCTTGGGAGCATAAATGAATACATTTTTGAAGTTTGACCAAGTGTAAGGGTTTTCATTATTACCCATAACGGAACGTTACCATAAGTTTTTCTCTGGTAGACTACATAATTATGCTCTGTATTTTGATTTGCCTCGTATGTCAGCATAGATATTAGTTTAGATATATCTTGTCTGTTTTTTCTTGAAACATTGTAATTGAGTGGATTTAAATATGCTGATTGATTTTCTGAAAAAGCTTCACAAAAAGAGTAGGAAATCAGCGAACGGATTTTCAGCTCAATATGGCAAATATATTTGAATACCAGGGAACGAAGATTTTCGTCAAATTCATATAATGCAACAAGGTCAGTAAATTTTGTTCCATTTTCATATGTTCTGGTCATTGGATTATAAAATATATCTTTGTATCCATCAATTAAGGAGTAGTAGCCAATATCATGCAATTTCCCCTCAGCATATGGCAAATTGGAAGTATTAAGTTGTTTTTTCTGAGTCAGAATATTTATCTGATCAGAGTATGTAATAAAGGGTTTAATTGGTTTCTTTGGCATATTTTTCTCCATGTATTTTTGTACAAAAAAAGGAAGGCCCGCAGGTCTTCCTTCCGGTCGCAGACATCGCAAGTTTCTGCAACCTGATCACTAACAGATACGCTACCACTAATTTCCGTTAAATGCAAGCGGTATTTGGGCTGAATCTGCAATATCATTATATGTAAAGTTTAAAATTTTATGATGGACACATTGTATGATGTGGATGTTCGCACAATCAATGAGCATATCAAGAAGATTTATTCTGTCAGAGCTTGAGGAAAATTGAACTATCCGGAATTTCCGGATAGTTCAAACAGAAGGTTCGCGTCAGGTTACGCGCGATACCAAGCACTATAACCTTCAAATGATTATTGCCGTAGGCTAATTTGGTTTATTGGAAGGAGAGAATTCAGCTAACGGTATTGAGCCTTCGGACATTGGGAATAAAACCTGATGTTCGTAGGCTTTTTGTTTACAGAAAAATTTTTCGCAGATATAATAAACATGACATATAGTTGTCGTGTTGAATCAGGTATGATATGTGTGGAGGGTTGCTATGAAAAAAATATTGTTGGCGTTGGCATCGTTGATACTAGTATGTAGTATAACAGCTTGTGACAAACAGGCTGATAGCAGTACAATAGAGGAAGATAGTGTAAAAACAGACATATCTAATAATGAAATAGCAGTTAGAATGGATGCTTTTTCGCTAGATGGCTGTGAAATGGGCTTACCCTGTACAATAGGTGATTTCATAGAGAATTTTGAATTAGAATATAGTTTTCCTATGTCTGATTTGCCTAATACAATTTGTTGTTCCTATTTAATTGACGGAGAGCCGGCGGGAGTTATCTTTGTTTATTGTGAAGAAGGAAAGGTGCATGATACGGATTATATTTATGCAATAAATGTAGATGAATATTCTATGGCAAAGGAACAATCATTTTCTGTTGACATATCTGGGGTAACTGAAGATATGACTAGAGAGCAAATTCAGGAAATGTGGGGAGAACCAAGCTTCAGTGGAAATAGGTCAATTATTTATTGTGATGGGGAATATGAAGATTCCTATTATATCGATAAAATAATTTTTGGCTTTGAAGACACTTCTGAAAAAATAAGTGAAATTTCATTTTTTGTAAATCTGGATAGAATAGAAGAACTGAAGGATAAGTAAAATGGTAGAAATCGATTTAGAAGATCCATATACAAAGGAACAATTTGATAAGTATATGCTGGAATTAGAGGAAAACGCAAAGAAATGATGAATAGTTCCAAGTCGAGACTATAATATAGATGTCAGACTGAACAGATTTGTTTTGATGACAAGAAGATATACTTAGTCGGATAGAATGGAAATACAACAGAGGAAATTGTGTATGCCTGCAGAGGAAAATAGCAGACAGTCGGAGCATATTTGATATAGGAGAGAATAATATGTGGAAAGATGGAATCTTTGGCCTGATCATAGGAGATGCACTTGGTGTCCCCGTAGAGTTTTTAAGCAGAGAAGAAATGGAAATGAATCCGGTGACAGGAATGCGGGCTTATGGCACACATAATCAGCCGACAGAAAATGCTGTGCACTCCGGAAGATGAGAATATATCCATGATACATAATGTGTCATCTTAGAATACTTAAAATGCTATACTCGTGTTTCGCTATAAAATAACTCGCACAAATGTTTGCAAATGTTTGCAAATGTTTACAAATGTTTGCAAATGCTTGCAATTGCAAACAAAAACAAATATAATAAAGAAAAAGGAGGCGATACTATGGCAAATACATCCGCTGTTTATGCAAGAATAGATACCAATCTTAAGGAGAACGCTGAAAGCATTCTTTCTCAGCTTGGCATTTCTCCATCTAGTGCAATTCAGATGCTTTATAGCCAGATTGTACTGAAGAAGGGCATGCCATTTGAATTAAAACTTCCTTCTTCTAAACCATTGGCTGTTGGAGCAATGACCAGAGAACAGCTTGATTCAGAACTCCGGAAAGGCGTTGATTCCATCAAGGCAGGAGAGGTATATTCTGCAGATGAAGTTGATGCGGTTCTGGCAAAGGAGTTTGGTATATGACAGATAACTATAAGGTCGGCTATTCGGTAGATGCACTTGACGATTTACGAGAAATCTATGCGTACATTGCCGATGAACTTCTTGTTCCGGAGACGGCTGCAGCTCAGCTGGGACGTATCCGAAAGGAGGTCCGTGCATTAGATTTTATGCCCGCTCGCTATGCGTTAGTCAGCTGGGAACCTTGGCACTCGATGAAAATGCATCAGCTTCCAGTCGATAGCTTTATGGTGTATTATCTTATAAATGACGAGGAGAGATTGGTTACTGTGGCTCGAATCTTCTATGGTGGTCGTGATATTGAAGGAATCATAAATTCAAATAATTAACAGTAAATGGGGCTTTTGTGTGAGAAACAGGAGCCCCATGCCCTCATTCTTAACATATTCCCCCTTATTTTGTTAATTTATCTTGGTGGATATCCTAACTGTATTTGCTTAAAATATGTTAAAAATAGTTGCAAAGGTGGGAGATTTATGCGAAAGATATATTTGGATAATGTGCGTTGGATAACCGTAGTGCTTGTGGTGATTTATCATGTGGTTTTTATGTTTAATGGGGTGAGCACTGCCGGAGTGATCGGACCGTTCCGGGATTTTCAGCCACAGGATACGTATCAGTACATTGTATATCCGTGGTTTATGCTGTTATTGTTCACGGTATCCGGAATGGCAGCTCGGTTTGAATTAAATGGAAAATCCGGGAAACAGTTTATAAAGGATCGGACAAGGAAATTACTGGTTCCTTCTACCATTGGTCTGCTGATCTGGGGCTGGATCCTGGGCTACTATAATATGGCTATAGCGGGTGCGATAGACCAGATGACGGCAGTGCCGAAACCAATCCTGTATATAATCATGTGCATTAGTGGTATCGGTCCGCTTTGGTACATACAGGAGCTTTGGATATTCAGTATTTTTCTGGTTGTTATTCGAAAGCTTGAAAAGGATAGATTATACAGACTGGGAGGCAGGACTAATATAGTAGTTTTATGTCTGTTAGCAGTGGTGATCTATGGGGCGGCACAGATTCTGAATATGCCGGTTGTTATTTGCTATCGTTTCGGAATCTATGGAGCCGGTTTTCTGATTGGCTATTTTATATTGTCTCACGATGAAGTGATGGACAGAATGGGGAAATATTGGATCCTTTTTACGGTACTGGGAGTCATTTCAGGCGTTGCTTTCGTTGTGATGTATAGTGGACAGCCGTATCCGGAGCATTCTGTCCTGGATACATGGATGTGTAATCTTTATGCCTGGTTTGGAACCTTGGGTGTCTTAGCCTTTATGAAGAAATGGGGGAATTTTGAAAATCGTTTTTCTAAATGGATGTCAAAAAAATCCTGGGGCTTATATATCTTTCATTACATGTTTATTGCGGCAGCGGCCTGGTATTTAACACCTCTGTTAGGAGATACTTCTCCGTTATTAGTATATATTCTGGTCGCAATTGCCGGATTTGGAGGCTCGTATATTCTATATGAGCTGGTAAGCCGGATTCCGGTTATCAGGTGGTGCGTGCTTGGAATGAGAAAATGCAGGTGAGATGCCAAACAGTGAGTATAGATAGTAAAGTTTTTTGTTGAATGACAGGTGGAATAATGATAAGATTTATATAAGACAGCGAGATATACGGCTTGAATGGAACATGTTTTTTCTAAGAATTTAGAGGTTGAGAACAGGAGGTAGTAGGATGGGTGAAATTATATTAAACAGACTTCCACGGACATTGGAGGAATTAAAAGAGATGCCTCCGGCAGGTCTGACCAGACCGGAGGAGGTAGCAGCGCTGACTGTAGCAGCATTGGCACTGTACCCTGAAAATCCGGCCGAGACAGAAAAAATGTTGGATTTTCTGCGTGGTCCCAGACCGTTAAACGGAATTGACAAGCAGTTTATAAGGGACAGATTTCGCGGGAAGGAATATCTGATGCGTTCTTATTTCTCGGGAGCTTTTCCGGAGAATAATTACACACCGGAGCAACCATATCGGATTGTAATATCTGAAAATCCATATAGTCGGAGTCAGATTGGAGAGGGGTATCTGACCTTGTATGTGTTGTGTAACGGAGCAGACAGTCCCAGACCGTTAAAGCTTCGGAACAAACCGTCTACAGGACAGTGGTTTTTATGGGAACAGCAGTTGCTCACCGGTATCAGAATTCCGGTGGAAGCTGATCCTTGGGCATAAGAGACAGGGTAGGTGAAACGGCTATGAGGCGGTATCGGTTCGCCGGATAGCCGGCAGGGGGAGACACGTATGAAATAAAGGAGAAAAGCGGATGCCCAAAGTATTAATTATGTGTGGGAAAATATGCAGTGGAAAGTCTACGTATGCGGAAAAACTGAAGCTTGAAAATAAAGCAGTCATTTTGTCTGTAGATGAGCTTACCCTTGCACTTTTTGAAAATCAGGCAGGAGAAAAACTTGATTTTTATGTTGAAAAACTGAAAGAATATTTTTTGAAAAAGTCGTTAGATATAGTTGAAGCAGGTGCGGATGTTATATTGGATTGGGGATTTTGGACTAAAAAAGAAAGAGATTATGCAAGAGAGTTTTATGATTCGAGAAATATAAGTTATCAGTTTTATTATATGAATGTTGGAATTGATGAATGGAAAAAACGGATATTGAAAAGAAATCAGGAAATAAAAAGAGAACAGCTGGAGGCATATCCAATAGATAAAGGATTGTTGTCTAAGGTAGAGAAGATGTTTGAAGAACCGGACAGGAAAGAGTTAAAAGATATGATTATCATAGAATAAAAGAATAAAAGAATAGACCGGATACTTGCTTTTTGTCTGACTTTCTATTATTATAGTGGAAGAGCGTAAAGAATCGAGATTATACGTTAGGGGAGGAGCAATATGGCAAAGTCATCCAATCAGAAATTGAAGCTGGTCTACCTTATGAAAATACTGTTAGAGAAAACCGATGAGACACATAGTATTACAATGTCGGAAATCATAGATGCATTGCAGGCATATGGTATCGGTGCAGAGCGGAAAAGTCTTTATGATGATCTGGAGACGCTTCGGGTGTATGGGATGGATATTATAGGTACGCAGGAAGACAGAAAGTATTATTATCATGTCGGCAACCGGCAGTTTGAGCTGGCAGAGCTGAAATTACTTGTGGATTCCGTACAGTCGGCAAAGTTTATTACCGAGGGGAAATCCAATGAATTGATTAAGAAGATTGAGGGACTGGCCAGTCAGTATGAGGCATCACAGCTTCACAGACAGGTGTTTGTCAATGGCAGAGTAAAGACCATGAATGAAAGCATTTATTATAATGTGGACAGGATTCACACCGCCATTGCAGAGAATTCACGGATCCGATTCCGATATTTCCAATGGAATGTAGACAAAGAGATGGAACTCCGGCACAACGGAGCTGTCTATGAAGTGAGTCCATGGGCATTATCCTGGGATGATGAGAATTATTATCTGATCGCATATGACAGCATCCAGGGGATCATTAAGCATTTCAGAGTAGATAAGATGCTTAACATAGAATCCAGTGGAGAACAGCGGGAAGGAAAGCAGATGTTTAAATCCTTTAACATGGCTGCATATGCCAGAAAAACATTTGGCATGTATGGCGGTGTTGAAGAATGGGTACGAATAAAATGTGATAACTCACTTGCCGGGGTTATGATCGATCGGTTTGGAAAAGATATATCCATGACACGATTGAACGAGAAACAGTTTGTTGCGACCGTTGATGTGGCGGTGAGCAGACAGTTTATGGCATGGGTGATCGGCCTTGGAGACGGGGCGGAGATTATAGGACCTGAGTCGGTAGTGGATGAAATGCGGGAGGAAATCAAGCGCTTGGCCGGACAATATGGGAGATCAGAGGAGTAGATTGTTCAATATATTCGAAAAAATTATGATTTTCTATTGCCAGAATGGGCAAAGATGTCTAAAATACAAGTGTTAGGCTCGTTTTGGAACGGGATCTTATGAATATGGAGCAAGTGCGGGGAGAGTCGCACGAATGAATTCAGGAAAGAAAAGGTAAAATCTCAATGAAAAAAGTAGTCAAATTTGGTGGTAGTTCACTGGCAAGTGCAGAACAGTTCAAAAAGGTAGGAGATATTATCCGTGCGGATGAATCACGTGTATATGTAGTACCTTCTGCACCCGGCAAACGGTTTTCGGAAGATACAAAGGTTACCGATATGCTTCTTCATGTATATGAGACAGCAAGTGAAGGAAAAGATATCGCAGAAGAGATGAAGGCAATTAAGGCAAGATATGATGAGATCATTCAGGGCCTTGGGCTGAAGGATTTATCTCTTAATACAGAGTTTGAAGAAATTGCAAAGGCGTTGAAGGAAGATCCACAGAAAGACTATGCGGCATCCAGAGGAGAATTTCTGAATGGTAAGATCATGGCTGTATATCTGGGTGTAGAGTTTATCGATGCTGCAGAGGTGATCTTCTTTAATGAAGAAGGAAATCTGAACAGTTATAAGACTGAGAAAGTATTATCTTCCAGATTAAAGCAGTGTGAACGTGCTGTTATTCCGGGCTTTTACGGTACCGGTAAGGATGGAAAGGTTAAGACCTTCTCCCGTGGCGGTTCCGATGTGACCGGTTCAATCGTAGCACAGGCAAGCCGTGCGGATGTATATGAGAACTGGACGGATGTATCCGGCTTCTTAGTAGCAGATCCGCGGATCGTTCCGGATCCAAAGCCGATTAAATATATTACTTACAGAGAGCTGCGTGAGCTTTCTTATATGGGAGCGTCTGTGCTTCATGAGGACGCAATCTTCCCGGTTCGCCATTGTGGTATTCCGATTAATATCCGCAACACGAATGCACCGGAGGATGCAGGTACCTGGATTGTAGAGAGTACCTGTCAGAAGCAGGATTATGTAGTTACCGGTATTGCAGGTAAGAAGGATTTCTGTACCATCTTTATCTCAAAGGCAATGATGAATTCAGAGATTGGCTTTGGCCGAAAGGTATTGCAGGCATTTGAAGAGAATGAGATCTCATTCGAGCATATGCCGTCCGGTATTGATACCATGACAATTGTTGTACATGCGGATGAGTTTATTGATAAGGAGCAGAGTGTTGTTTCTGCGATTCACCGTCTGGCAGAGCCGGATTCCGTTGAGATTGAGTCGGGTCTGGCATTGATAGCAGTGGTTGGCCGAGGTATGAAGTCAGCCAGTGGCACTGCAGGTAAGTTATTCAGTGCTCTTGCAAAAGAAGGCATTAATATCAAGATGATCGATCAGGGTTCTTCAGAGCTGAATATCATTATCGGAGTTAAGAACAGTGATTTTGAGACTGCGATCAGAGCGATTTATCATACCTTTATTACAAAGTAGGATATTCAGATTGTGGGATCATACGGGTTGGTTCCGCTTGGCAGAGACAGGAAACGATAAATCATATAAATGGATAAGAAGAGGCTGGGGCAGAGTGTTCCGGCCTTTTTTCAATATGTGGGAAATGAATTTTTGCAATGAATTGCAGTTCAGCCACAAGTATACTATAATAAGGCAGAGAATCTTAGGGGTAATGAAGTGCATGGATAGCCGGAAGGAGAGCGGTATGTTCAGTGATAATCTGATTGAATTAAGAAAAATACATAAGATGTCGCAGGAGGAGCTGGCAGAAAGGCTGCAGGTCAGTAGACAGACCATCTCCAAATATGAGACCGGAGAGTCCCTGCCGGATATTGACAAGTGTAAGCAACTGGCAGATATTTTTAATGTATCCTTAGATGATCTGGTGAATTATGAGAAGGTGATTGATGACGTTGGCATTCCACCGCGGGGCAAGCATCTGTTCGGAACTGTCAAAGTAGGTGAGAAGGGCCAGATCGTAATACCGGCAAAGGCAAGAAAGATATTTCACATTGAGACCGGGGACCGGCTGATCGTTCTCGGAGATGAGACGCAGGGAATTGCACTGGTCAATGAAAAGGAATTTCTGAATATGATGAAACAGCTTCGGAAAGATAAATAGCAAGATAGACAGGAGTCAGGAAAAGGAGTCATAACATGAAAGTATTGATTATTAACGGAAGTCCGAGAGTCAACGGTAACACAACGATCGCTATCCGGGAGATGGAGCAGGTGTTCGCTGAGAATGGTGTAGAGACGGAAACTGTACAAATCGGAATGAAGGATGTACGCGGTTGTATCGCCTGCGGACACTGTGCAGAGGCCGGAAAATGCGTATTTGATGATGTGGTCAATGAGCTGGCACCGAAGTTTGAGGCAGCAGACGGTCTGGTAATTGCCAGTCCGGTTTACTACGCATCGGCGAATGCGACACTGATCGCATGTCTGGACCGGCTGTTTTACAGTACCCATTTTAACAAGACTATGAAGGTAGGAGCCAGCGTGGTCTGTGCAAGACGCGGCGGCTGTTCTGCGACCTTTGATGAGTTGAATAAATACTTTACGATCGCCAATATGCCGATCGCATCCAGCCAGTATTGGAACAGTATCCATGGCAGAGAGCCGGGAAAGGCACAGATGGATGAGGAAGGAAAGCAGACCATGCGGGTACTTGCACGGAACATGACGTTTCTGATGAAGAGTATCGCACTGGGAAAAGAACAGTTCGGATTGCCGGAAACGGAGGAGCGTGTCTGGACACATTTTATCCCATAAGGTGATTTGTTGGAAATCCCCGGTGTCTGCTTGCAATTTTACAGAATAACAGATATGATAAATAACAGGAGTTCGTATGGATTCCTGTTATTTTTAACAATTACCGGGGAGAATAATATATGGAAGAAAATAAAAAGTTTGATATTCAAGCGGAGATCCTTTATTTAAAACAGGTAGTGACAAGACTGCGGGCGGAGGATGGATGTCCGTGGGACCGGGAACAGACACACCGGTCGCTGAAGCCGGAGTGTGTGGAAGAGGCTGCAGAGGTGATCGGCGGCATTAATATATTAGACCGGACCGGAAACGGTGATAATCTGAAGGAAGAACTGGGAGATTTGCTTCTGCAGGTTGTGATGCATGCAGAGATAGCAGAGGAGGAAGGCCTGTTTGATCTGGCAGACGTCATTCATGGAGTGGCGGAGAAAATGGTACGCAGACATCCGCATGTGTTCGGAGAATCCGATGCGAAGGATGAGGCTGCCCTGAAGGAACAGTGGGGCAGGATCAAGGAGCAGGAGAAGAAAGGCAAGGAGTGGATGGAGAAGTTTCTTCCGGAGGCTTTTGATGAATCGGAGCAGCTGATCGAGGCAGCCAGAAAGAGAAAGGGACTGCATGCGGCAGATGATGATAAGCTGATTCACGGAATCCATCATGTTTCCATGAAATGCTGCAGTGCGGAAGAATATGCAAAGGTGATCCATTTCTATCGGGATATTCTGGGACTGCCGGTGCGTCGGAGCTGGGCGAGCGGCATTATGCTGGACACCGGAAACGGACTGCTGGAGGTATTTCCGGATGGGGATGAGCCGTTAGAAAAGGGTGTCATCCGGCATTTTGCATTTACGGTAGATGATCCGGATGCCTGTATAGAGGCAGTGCGAAAGGCCGGTTATGAAGTGCTGATCGAACCAAAAAACATCATGATTGCGTCCGAACCGGAATTCCCGGCGAGAATTGCATTTTGCAGAGGACCGTTAGGAGAAGAGATTGAATTCTTCTGCGAGAAATAGGCGGAAGGATAGAAGTAGACAGGGAATAAAATAACAGAAAAGAGAAACACTAAGAGCAGACTGTGAGTGCAGGCTGCTTTTTGTGTTATAAGCAGTCATGCGGGTATGTAATTTCAAAGCTAGGAGGAAGAAAGTATGCAATGGAAAATTGTGACGGATTCCGGTTGTGATATGCCGGGAATAAAAGCCGGACAGAAATCGGGACAGAGAGAGATCGGATTTGAACGGGTGCCATTTACGATTACGATCGAAGGCGAGGAATATGTAGATACGAAAAGTCTGAAGGTCGCAGAAATGCTCTGGCGCATGGAAGAGGGAGAAGAACCCGGAAGAACTAGCTGCCCATCTCCGGCGGCATGGCTGGCAGCGTATGAGGGAGCGGAACAGGTTATAGTTATTACGATGTCAGGAGCACTTTCCGGCAGCTGCCGGAGTGCAGCAATTGCGCGCGAGCTGTTTCTGGAAGAGCATCCGGAAAGGCAGGTGTATATACTGGATTCCCGGTCGGCAGGTGTCGGGATCGGTCTGCAGGTACAGCAACTGATACAGAATATCCTGGAGGGAAAGAGCGGAGAAGAACTCATACGGAAAGCAGAGATAGAACGGGAACAGGTGCAGGTGTTATTTGCGTTGTTTCATTTTGAGAACCTGATAAAGGCAGGAAGAATGCATCGTCTGATCGGTTATGCAGTGAACCGGTTGAAACTCTGCCTGATCGGAACGGGAAACCGAGAGGGTAAGATTGAGATCCTGCATAAGATACGGGGAGAGCACCGGGTCTGTGATCGGCTGATAGAGGACATGGAAGAACGGGGATTCGACGGAAAGTCAGTTATGATCAGTCATTGCTTTCACCGAAAGGCGGCAGAACGGCTGGCACACCGTGTGAAGGAACGATGGTCGGAGGCAGAGGTTCGTATCACACAAATGCACGGAATCTGCAGCTATTATGCGGAACGTGGAGGATTAATGATTGCATATAGGAAAAGAAGTAGAAGATAGAAAGAGATAATGCTATAATTTCAATAGAAAGGAAGTACTGAAGATGAAACAAGTGATAAAGGCAATAATAACATTTTGGAAAAAAGAAACCGTGTTAATGATCGCGGTAATATTAGCGGCTATTTCAATGGTGATTATACCACCGGATTTAAATTATATTTTCTATATCGATTTTAGAACACTTGGAATATTATTCTGTCTGATGGCAGTTGTTGCAGGCATGAAACAGATTCATGTATTTGATCGGTTGGCACAGGGACTGCTTGCACAGGTAAGAGGAAGCGGCGGAATCGTATTGACTCTGGTATTGTTGTGTTTCTTTTTATCAATGCTGATTACCAATGATGTGGCATTGATCACGTTTGTGCCATTTACGATCATCATCATGAAGCAGCTGGGAGAGAAGGTTCAAAGAACCTGGATGCTAAGGGTGGTTGTTATGCAGACAATTGCGGCTAATCTCGGAAGTATGCTGACACCGATCGGTAATCCACAGAATCTGTATCTGTATGGAAAAGCCGGAATCGGTATTCCGGGGTTTCTCCGATTAATGCTTCCGTATACGGGAATTTCATTATTATTACTGGGCGTATGGATTGCGATTTGTGTAGGAAGAGAGAAATTTGAAAAGGGAGATGTGACCGAAGGTAAGACTTTGATAACAGAGAAAAATCAGGAACTTAGGTCGGGGGAAGATCAGAGTATCTTAGTGAGAGAAGCAGATACGAATAGAAGATATCCCATAGATAAGAAAAAGCTTGGATGCTATTTGGCATTATTTCTGGTCAGTCTGTTATCGGTGGCACATATCCTGCCGTTTCCGATTCCGTTGCTGCTGGTGATCGTATACATTAGTATCCGGGATAGAACGATATGGAGACAGATAGATTACTCATTGCTTGGAACATTTACGGCATTATTTATTTTTATAGGAAATGTAGGAAGAATACCTGCGTTCAGCCGGTTTCTTCAGGAGTTTATTAACGGCCGCGAGGTGATAACGGCAGTAATTGCCAGTCAGGTCATGAGTAATGTACCGGCAGCAATCCTGCTTTCCGGATTTACCGATAATATTCAGGCATTGATCGTAGGAACGAATCTAGGTGGCCTGGGAACTCTAATCGCATCGATGGCAAGTCTGATCAGTTTCAAATACATTGCGAAAGAGAATCGTAAGCTTCGGGGAAAATATTTCATTCTGTTTACGATTGCAAATGTGATTTTTCTTGTGATTCTTCTGGGCTTTTGGATGATTTATCCGATTACCTATTGACATAGTAGGCGAATAGGTTTATTCTGTGGTGAGAAGTTAAAGAGTATGAAGAAAGAAGGAACAGCAGGCATGGTGATTTCATCAAAGGGGAGATATGCACTGCGGGTCATGGTCTATCTGGCGGTACATCATGATGGCAGCTATATTCCGTTAAAAGAAATATCGCAACAGGAAGAATTGTCCCAGAAATATCTGGAAAGTATTACCCGGTTGCTGTCGAAGAATCATCTGATCGAGGCAGCCAGCGGACATGGAGGAGGCTATCGTCTGACCAGAGAACCGGGAGATTACAGTGTGGGAGAGATTCTGAAGCTGACAGAAGGCACTCTGGCACCGGTCGCATGTTTAAAAGATGATTCCACGCCATGTGATCGATCGGAGCTCTGTTACACGCTCCCAATCTGGCAGGGACTGGCAGATCTGATCAATAATTACTTTGATAATATGACGCTGGAGGATGTGGCGAAGGGAGCTGTCGGACAGACGGGTGCGACACAGGATCAGAAGTAAGTGGCATAGATGCCTTAGGAATAGAACCGCAAACAGATGGAACGATCAGGAGGAAGAAAGATGACGGATAAGCAGTTATTGGAAGTAAAGGATTTATATGTAGAGGTTGAAGATAAGAAGATTCTTCACGGCGTGGATTTATCCATTGGCAGTGGTGAGACTCATGTATTGATGGGACCGAACGGCACCGGAAAGTCAACGCTCGGTTATGCTCTGATGGGAAATCCGAAGTATACGGTAACCGGTGGTGAGATCCGGTTTCAGGGAAAGAATATTACGGAGGAGCCGGTAAATGAGCGGTCTAAGGATGGTTTATTCCTGTCTTTCCAAAATCCGCTGGAGGTTCCGGGTGTGACCTTGAGCTCCTTTATCCGGAATGCACTGGAGCAGAAGACCGGAAAGCGGATCAAACTGTGGGATTATAAGAAGGAGCTGGAGAAGACGATGGCATTGCTGCAGATGGATCCGTCATATGCAGAGCGTGATCTGAATGTAGGCTTTTCCGGCGGTGAGAAGAAGAAGGCAGAGATCCTTCAGCTTCTGATGCTGAAGCCGGCACTAGCCATTCTGGATGAGACAGATTCCGGTCTGGACGTAGATGCTGTGCGGACCGTATCTGCAGGCATTGAGGAATATCAGAAGAACTGCAACGGAAGTCTGCTGATCATCACACATAGTACAAAGATTCTGGAATCCCTGTCTGTAGATTATACACATGTTATGGTAGAGGGTAAGATCATTAAGACCGGAGATGCATCCCTGGTGGACGAGATCAATGCAGAAGGCTTTGGCAGATACGAGTCACAGAACCGGTAATGGGAAAGGAGCATCCGAAGGATATGAAAGAGAAGACTTACGTAGAAGATATCGACCGTAATATATATGATTTCAAAGACGAGGAAAAGGATGCCTATAAGCTGAAGGCGGGTCTGACTCCGGAAATCGTAGAACAGTTATCGAAAGAAAAACATGATCCGGCATGGATGCAGACCTTCCGTCTGGAGTCCTTGCAGATTTATAACAATATGCCGATCCCGGACTGGGGACCATCTATTGAGGGACTGAACATGGATAATATCGTAACCTATGTCAGACCGAATACAAAGATGAAGGCGAAGTGGTCCGAGGTGCCGGAGGATATTAAGAATACATTTGAGCGTCTGGGAATCCCACAGGCAGAGCGGAAGTCTCTGGCCGGTGTCGGTGCCCAGTATGATTCCGAGCTGGTTTATCACAATGTCAGGGAAGAGGTTGCCGAAAAGGGTGTTGTCTATACCGATATGGAAAGCGCATTAAACGGTGAATATGCAGATATGGTACGGACACATTTTATGAAGCTGGTCCGTCCGAATGATCATAAATTCGCCGCACTGCATGGGGCGGTATGGTCCGGCGGTTCGTTCGTTTATGTACCACCGGGTGTTTCGGTAGAGATTCCGTTGCAGTCTTATTTCCGGTTAAATGCACCGGGAGCCGGGCAGTTCGAGCATACCCTGATCATTGTAGATGAGGGCGCAGATCTGCATTTCATAGAGGGCTGTTCTGCACCGAAATATAATGTGGCGAATCTGCATGCAGGCTGTGTAGAGCTTTTTGTCGGCAAGAATGCAAAGCTTCGTTATTCCACAATTGAGAATTGGTCCAAGAACATGTATAACTTAAATACAAAGCGTGCAACGGTAGCGGAAGGCGGAACCATTGAATGGGTATCCGGTTCCTTTGGTTCCCATGTATCCTACCTGTATCCGATGAGCATCTTAAAGGGCAAGGGTGCCAGAATGGAATTTACCGGTGTTACCTTTGCCGGCAAGGGACAGAATCTGGATACCGGTGCAAAGGTCGTTCATGCGGCACCGGACACCAGCTCCTATATGAATACACGGTCTATCTCCAAGGATGGTGGTATCAGTACGTTCCGTTCCTCTGTAGTCGTGACCAAGGAGGCGGAGCATTCCAAGTCCGCCGTATCCTGCCAGTCTCTGATGCTGGATTCTATTTCACGGTCCGATACGATTCCGGCCATGGATATCCGTACCAGAAAGGCCAATGTCGGACATGAAGCACAGATCGGAAGCATCAGTGATGATGCGGTATTCTATCTGATGAGCCGCGGAATGAGTGAAGAGGATGCCAGAGCCTGCATTGTCAGCGGATTTGCAGATAACGTATCCAAGGAGCTGCCACTGGAGTATGCATTGGAAATGAATAATCTGATCCGACTGGAAATGAAGGGCAGCATTGGTTAAGGAGGTGCCGGAAATGGAAGAAAATTACGAGATGAAGATTAATGCATTGCCATCCAAGACATGGCATTGGTTACATTTAAATGATACAACGATTCAGTGGAAACCGGCACCGGCACCATGTCAGGTGCTGACTGAAGGCGGGAAGCCGATCGAGGTGTCAGAAGAAGAGAAACAGGCGGTGGAGACAGGAGCAGGAAAGGAAGCAGATGTACTGTTTACCGACCCGGATGTGAGCGGCTATGGGATTCAGGCAGATGAGACAAACAAGGGTGAGACTGTTCGTATGACGATCGGCAGCCGGGAGGCAGAAGGCTCTGCAGGCATGCTGTTTGTAAAAGCGGAGAAGGAGTCTGAGCTGACACTGATCCAGACCTTCCCGGAGGGCAATCTTCCCGCTGACCGTCTGGCATTCCGGACACAGATCCGGGCGAAGGCCGGAAGTAAGATTCGTCTGGTGCAGATTTTTATGCAGGGCGAGCAGACAGAACTGCTAAATGATATCGGATGCACCTGTGAAGAGGGTGCGAAGTTTGAACTGCTGCAGATGGTGATCGGCAGGGGAAATCTGTACAACGGAATCCGGACAGATCTGAACGGAGCTGCATCGGATGTACAGATTGCAATCGGCTATCTTGGACAGAAGAAGCAGATACTGGATATAAATCTGATCGTCAATCATTTTGGAAAGAAGACCAATAGTCTGATCCAGGTCGATGGTACCTTAAAAGATTCTGCACAGAAGATATTCCGCGGTTCCATTGATTTCAAGAACGGTTCTTCCGAATCCAAGGGGGCAGAGACGGAGAATGTCCTGTTGCTTGGAGATGATGTGGTGAATAAGACGATTCCGCTGATCCTTTGTGCAGAGGAGGATGTGGAAGGCTCTCATGGAGCAACGATCGGTGAACTGGACGAGGATACATTATTCTATTTTGCTGCCAGAGGTATCGGGGCGGAGACCGCTGAGGATATTATGGCAAAGGGCAAGATGGAGGTGCTGTATCGTCAGATCCGGGATGAAGAGACAGAGACACTGGTAGAAAAGCAGCTGGCGGAGGTAATGGCGTATGACAGAGCATGATTACAGAAAGGATTTTCCGCTTCTTCAGACGAACCGGACAATCTATATCGATAATGCGGCAACTGCCCAGAAGCCGGCGGTTGTCATAGAGGCAGAGAAGCAGTTTTATGAAGAGAGCAATGCGAATCCGTTGCGTGGCTTTTATCCATTGAGTCTGCGTGCCACGGAGGTTTATGAGAATGCGAGAGTGACGGTCCGGGATTTTATCCATGCGGATTCTGAGAAAGAGATCATCTTTACCAGAAATACGACAGAGGGACTGAATCTGGTGGCTTATAGCTATGCCTGTCACCATCTGAAGCCGGGAGATGAGATCGCGGTTACGATCATGGAACACCACAGTAACCTGTTGCCATGGCAGATGGCGGCACAAGTGACGGGAGCGACACTTCGGTATCTGGAGTGTGAGCCGGACGGAACCCTGACAGACGAGACCTTAGAGATCGGAATCAATGAGCATACGAGGCTTCTGGCAGTCGGACACGTATCCAATGTGCTTGGTTGTGTGAATCCGGTTCGGAAGATGGCAGACCGGGCACATGCATTTGGTGCAGTGGTAGTGGTAGATGCAGCACAGAGTGCTCCGCATATGCCGATTGATGTCCATGAGTTGCAGGCCGATTTTCTGGCATTTTCCGGACATAAGCTGATGGCTCCGATGGGAATCGGTGTGTTGTATGGGAAGGAAGCACTGTTGGAAGAGATGCCGCCATTTATGACCGGTGGTGAAATGATCTCATCGGTATCCAGAGAAGGTGCGGTATTTGCAGAACTGCCGCATAAATTCGAAGCAGGAACGGTAAATGCAGCCGGTGCAGCCGGACTGGCAGCTGCAATCCATTATATTGAAGAGGTTGGATTTGAGACGATTGAAGCGCGCGAGCTTCAGTTGACCAGACGGGCAATGGAAGGCTTGGCTAAGATCCCGCATGTGCATGTGATCGGTTCGGAGAAGCCGGAGAATCACACCGGAATCGTAGCATTTACGATCGAACAGGTGCATCCGCATGATGTAAGTGAAATTCTGGCAGCGGACGGAATCGATGTGCGTGCCGGACATCATTGCGCACAGCCGCTCCTTACCTATCTGAAGGTCTATAATACGACCAGAGCAAGCTTTATGTTTTATAATACACCGGAAGAGGTGGATGCATTTGTAAAGAGTGTATCGGAAGTAAGGAGGAAGATGGGATATGGAGAATAGAAGTTTTTATAATGAGATCCTGACAGAACATAATATCCGTCCGGATTTCAAGCATGATCTTCCGGATGCCAATGTGGTGTTGGAGGGTGTGAACCCGAACTGTGGAGACGATATCTGGTTAAAGTTAAAGGTAGAAGACGGTGTGATCAAGGACGGAGCATTTATCGGAGACGGGTGTGCGATTTCTCAGGCATCTGCGGATATTATGCTTGGAATGATCGTCGGAAAGACCGAGGAAGAGGCCAGACATCTGAGCGAGCTGTTTCTTAAGATGATCAAGGGCGAGACGACCGATGAGGAGCTTGATGAGCTGGAAGAGGCGTCCGCCCTGAAAGATATATCACATATGCCTGCGAGAGTAAAATGTGCAGTCCTCGGCTGGCATACAATGGATGAGGCATTAAAGAAGCTGTAATTAACAGTAGATCGGATTAACCGAAGATGCTATCTACTAATGCTTCGCGTACAGAGTCATAGTGCGGTCCGACGATGCCAAAGTTCATTTCTTTGTAGGTCCATACGGCGCGACCAATGCCGTATTTTTTGAAGACAGAATTAATATCATGGAACCAGCGGATGGTATCTTCCGGTGGTGCCTGATCAATGACTCCATATTCACCACAATAGAGAGGAACATCAAAATGCTCGGCAGCCTGAATGCCGTCTAAGAACATTTTTTCAAAGAAATCCGGACCAAGAGAAGTCAGGTTCAGTCCTTCTTCTGCCAAAGCTCCGTTCATAGTTCCTTTGATTGTTTTACTGATTTGCATGTATACATCAAAGTTTCCGGGATAATTGATATGAAAGTCTGCAGGCATTCCTTCCACCCACTGTGCGGTCTGGTGAGTAAACAGAAGAGGTTCATAGCAATGGAAGTTGTAAACGATATTTTCATCTGCCGGAGGTAATAGCTTCTTAATGGAGGTAACCGCATTATAGCATACACCACCGTATAAAATCTTTGCAGTCGGAGCATATTTCCGGATCAGCCGGATGCCGCGCTGGGAAAGGTCATTCCATTCATCGACCACATCGGCAGGTACAACTTCATTTAATAATTCAAACATCATCATATCGGAATCTTTGGCATAACGGGTGATGATTTTCTCCCAGATAGACAGAAACCGCTGCTGCAATGCTTCACTATGGAAAAATTCACTTGAATAGTCCGGGTCATCGAAGATATAACCATAGGTTTTATGAAGATCCAATACCAGATTCAGATGATGCTTGCGGCACCAGGCAATACAGTTATCAATGTATTGAAAACCTTCTTCCTTGGTGCGCCCATCTTCGTATTCAATGTTTTCATAATCCAAAGGCAGACGAACATGGTCTGCACCCCAGGATGCAATTTTCTCAATATCGGATTCCTGAATAAATGTATCCAGATGTGCTTTATTCAGAGAACCCTGTGATAACCAACCACCCAGATTGATTCCTTTTTGATATCCTTCTACGATTCGCATAATAAGACCTCCTAATTTGAATTGCATTTATAAAATAAAACTTCTTTGCTGTTGAAAATAATTTAGCACGAATATAAAATAAAAAGTAATATAATCTTGTTAAAAATAAAAAAATATTGTGGTATAATACAATAAAAACAACGAATTGAGAAGAAACAGAAAGGACAGGGTATTAAAACGGATATATGAAGAAATCTTCAGAACGGGGACTGGTTGTTCAGCAATTTCTCGCACACGAGGAGGGCATCCGGCATCCAAGCTATGATTCAGAATTGAATTTCTATGAAATGGTCAGTGATGGCAGGATAGAAGAGTTAAATAAAAAAACGGATTATGCAGATGTGGATATGAAGGCGCGGGGAAGACTGTCCGAGGATCCAATCCGGAATCTGAAGTATCATGTAATTGTAACAATTGTGATGATATCAAGGTTTTGTATTGAAAAAGGAATGGATGAACGTATCAGTTATGGCTTAAGTGATTATTACATTCGTAAAATTGATGAAGGCAGGACAGATGCGGAATTAAAACAACTTCATAAAGAGGTGATTTTTGATTATGCAGAACGTATGCAGAAGCTGAAACGGTCAGGTGGTTATTCTATTCATTGTATACGGGCAATGGATTATATCCAGACACATTTACATGAGGCAATCAGATTGAAGGATGTCGCATCCTATGTCAAGCTGGAGCCGACATATCTGAGCCGTTTATTTAAACAGGAAACAGGTGATGGAATATCCGATTATATTACAAAAGAGAAAGTAAAAGTAGCCAAAAGTATGCTGGAATATTCAGACTATAGCTGCACAGAAATTGCAGAATATCTGGCATATTCATCCGACAGTTATTTTGGAAAGATATTCCGGCGGGAAACCATGCAGACACCGAGGGAATATCGTAGAAGTCATTATCGCAAGCATTGGGTGGTAGAGAAATCGTAAGTTGTCTTATCTGTATCTTTGCCGGCGTTATGTTATTATGATATAGAACCATCTGCAAAGACACTAGGATAAGATTCGTAAGAGGTGGAATATGAAAAAGCAGCTGATTATAATTAAAAACATAAGTGTAACGATTGCTATATTATTGGCGGGTTTTGGATTGTGTCTTGTTATGCAGAACGTATTTGAGGAGCATGTGCTGATTCCCAGCATTTTCATGCTGGGGGTGTTCCTGATTTCGGTTATCACGGATGGCTTTGTATATGGAGTGATAGCATCCGTAGTAAGTGTACTGGCTGTGAATTATGCCTTTACGTTTCCTTATTTCCGGATTAATTTCACAATTCCGGAAAATCTTTTATCTGCGATCATTATGATCGCAATGACACTGATTACCTGTTGTCTGACGAGTAAGATTAAGCATCAGGAACAGATTCGACTGGAAGGCGAACGGGAGAAAATGAGGGCGAATCTGTTGCGGGCTGTATCACATGATCTTCGGACACCTCTGACAACTATATACGGAGCGAGCTCTGCTCTGCTGGAAAATGGACAGGATTTCACAGAGGAGCAGAAGAATCAGATGCTGGAGGGCATCAAGGAGGACTCGCAGTGGTTGCATCGAATGGTGGAGAATCTATTGTCAATTACCAGACTGGATGGGGAAAATGTAACGATCATCAAGACGCCGACAGCATTGGATGAGCTTCTGGATTCTGTCTTGGTAAAGTTCAGTAAGCGGTATGCCGATCAGGAGGTAGAGGTCGATATACCGGATGAACTGGTAATGATACCGATGGATGCACTGCTGATCGAGCAGGTAATAGTGAATATTTTGGAAAATGCAGTTCAACATGCAGAAGGAATGGATAAAATATGGCTGCGGGCATTTACCATTTCTGATAAGGTTATCTTTGAAATCCGGGATAATGGCAAGGGTATCCCGGAGGATAAGTTAAAGACGATCTTTGCAGAAGGAATTGGATTGTCGGTTTGTGCAACAATCATCAAAGCACATGGTGGGGATATTACTGCTGAAAATTCAAACAGCGGGGGTGCGGTTTTCAGATTTACCCTGGATGTAGAGGAGCGGGAAAGTGATGAAGAATCGATATAAAATATTAGTGATAGAAGATGAGGAAAACATCAATAATCTGTTAAGTGCATTGATGGAGGCGAATGGATATCAGGCAATTTCCGGATATTCCTGTGAGGATGGAATGATGTTATTTACATCCTATCATCCGGATCTGGTGATTCTGGATCTGGGTCTTCCGGATAAGGATGGCATTGCATTCCTGAAGGAAATCAGAAAAGAATCTCTGACACCGGTGATTGTCCTGTCGGCCAGATCTGATGAACAGGATAAAGTAGAGGCATTGAATCTGGGTGCCAATGACTATGTGACGAAGCCGTTCGGTTCTGCAGAGCTGGTAGCACGGGTACAGACTGCACTTCGGACCAATTCACATCGTGCAGAGAATGGAAAACTGCCGGGAGGACAGTTTGAGACCGGGGAACTATCAATCGATTATGATGCCCGGACAGTCCGGATCGCAGATAAGGAGATTAAACTGACACAGACGGAGTATAACATCGTTGCATTGCTCTCCGAGCATGCCGGAAAGATGCTGACTTATAGCTTTATCATTCAGGAAATCTGGGGCTATAGCGACATCGGCAGTACGAAAAAACTGCAGGTGAATATGGCAAATATCCGGAAGAAATTCGGTGCGAAGCCGGGTAAGAAGAATTATATCATCAATGAATTAGGAGTCGGATATCGTATGTGTGATCATTGCGATACCGGTACTGATCTACAATAAAAAGGAAGCGGATGAATTATCATCCGCTTCCTGTCGTTTCTGATTAAATTGACGAGTATGATACTCAGATCAATTAAGCCTGAGGACCTGCAGATACTAAAGCCTTACCTGCTGCATTTCCTTCATACTTAGCAAAGTTCTTAACAAATCTTGCAGCCAGATCCTTAGCCTTCTCTTCCCACTCAGAAGCATCCTTATAGGTATCACGTGGATCCAGGATTGCAGGATCTACACCAGGAAGCTCTGTAGGTACTTCAAAGTTGAAGTGTGGAATGGTCTTAGTTGGAGCTGTTAAAATAGCACCACTTAAGATTGCATCGATGATACCACGGGTATCCTTGATAGAGATACGTTTGCCGGTACCGTTCCAACCTGTGTTAACCAGGTATGCCTTAGCACCGCTTACGTTCATCTTCTTAACTAATTCTTCAGCATACTTTGTAGGATGTAACTCCAGGAATGCCTGACCGAAGCAAGCTGAGAAAGTAGGAGTAGGTTCTGTAATACCACGCTCTGTACCGGCTAACTTAGCAGTGAAACCGGACAGGAAGTAGTACTGTGTCTGCTCTGGGTTCAGGATAGATACCGGAGGAAGTACGCCGAAAGCATCTGCTGACAGGAAGATAACATTCTTAGCTGCCGGTGCAGAAGAAATAGGGCGAACAATATTCTTAATATGGTTGATTGGGTAAGATACACGAGTATTCTCTGTAACACTCTTATCTGTGAAATCAATCTTACCATTTGCATCCAGAGTAACGTTCTCTAATAATGCATCACGCTTAATTGCGTTGTAGATATCTGGCTCAGAATCCTTATCCAGATCGATAACCTTAGCATAGCATCCACCTTCGAAGTTGAATACGCCGTTGTCGTCCCAGCCATGCTCATCATCACCGATCAGAAGACGCTTAGGATCGGTAGACAGTGTAGTCTTACCTGTACCGGACAGACCGAAGAAGATTGCTGTATTCTTTCCATCCATATCTGTGTTAGCAGAGCAGTGCATAGAAGCCATACCCTTTAATGGAAGATAGTAGTTCATCATAGAGAACATACCCTTCTTCATCTCACCGCCGTACCAGGTATTGATGATAACCTGCTCATGGCTTGTGATGTTGAATGCTACACATGTCTCAGAGTTAAGACCTAACTCCTTGAAGTTCTCAACCTTAGCCTTAGAAGCGTTGTATACTACGAAATCCGGCTCGAAATCCTTTAATTCTTCCTCGGTAGGACGAATGAACATATTTGTTACGAAATGAGCCTGCCAAGCAACCTCAACGATGAAACGGATTGCCATACGGGTATCTTTATTAGCACCGCAGAATGCATCAACAACAAACAGTCTCTTGTTTGAAAGCTCTTTCTTTGCGAGTTCCTTTACAGCTTCCCATGTATCCTCTGCCATTGGATGGTTATCATTCTTGTACTCATCAGATGTCCACCATACAGTATCCTTTGAGTTCTCATCTACTACGATATACTTATCTTTAGGAGAACGACCTGTGTAGATACCGGTCATTACGTTAACAGCACCAAGTTCACTAACTTGGCCCTTCTCATAACCTTCCAGCTCAGGCTTTGTCTCTTCTTCAAATAACATCTCATAAGAAGGATTGTAGACAACCTCTGTAGTTCCGGTAATGCCATACTTACTTAAATTGATTTCTGCCATCTTACTTTTACCTCTTTTCTTAATTTGTAATATGAAAACACCTGTGAATACAGGGTTCATGATATCGATACAAAGAAGCGACACCGGTCAACTTCTTCTCCTCATATTATACATAATTAACTGATAAAATCAATAAAATTTCTGTAACTTTTTTGCGGGTAGTTAAAATGTAGTAAAGAAAAATGAAATCCTATATTTAAAAAAAGAAATTTTGGTTGACAAAAATAAGACATAATTCATAATGTTATTAAAGAGCCGGGGGTTCCGAGATCGGAAGCAGCCGGATACAAGATGATAAAAAGAATCAGAAACGGGGAGAAGAGAATTGAAAAATATTATACATATATTCTTAAAAGATTTAAGGGGCTTGAGCCGTAATTTCTTTGCGTTGATCATTGCAATCGGGCTATGCTTTATTCCATCGTTTTATGCATGGTTTAATATTTATTCGAATCAGGATCCGTATGCCAATACTGGCAATATCGCTATAGCAGTGGTATCAGAGGACCGGGGATTTCAGACAGAGGACGGAACTACCGTTAATATGGGGAATGCCGTAATTGAGCAGTTGAAGGAGAATGATTCTATAGGCTGGAAATTTTTGGACAGTTCCGAAGAGGCGGTTGCCGGTGTGGAAAGCGGAGATTATTATGCTGCGGTGATCATCAATGAACGGTTTTCGGAGAGTATGTTCAGTATATTTACGGAAGGACTGGAAAATCCGACCATTACCTATTATGAGAACGAGAAGAAGAATGCCATCGCAACCAAGATTACGGATACTGCGGTAGATACCCTGAAGGCGAGTATTAATGAAACATTTTTAGAGACAGCGGCAAGCACTATGTTTGCACAGATGGGAGAACTATCCGGGAAAATTGAACAGGAAGGCGGCGTGGATGGTTTCCGTGAGAAATTAGTAGAAATCAATGACAGTCTGGAAAATTATAATATGATGATCGATCAGTTCCTGGAAGGAAACCGGACTCTGGCGGGTGGAATAGAAAAGGCCAATGCACAGATTCCCGGGGTTGAAAACCGGATTCAGACTGCGGAAGATGCAATGAAAAATTCACAGACGCAGTTGGATACAACAGACGCAACTCTGGCCACGTTTTCTCAAAATGTAGAAAAAACATTGTCAGATATTGAGGCATCATTAAACCGTATAGCAAAGGATATTGATGAAGCAGACTTAAGTAACTCTGCCAAAAAAACAGTTGAGAGCATTGAACAGACCGGCAAAGATGTACGGGCACTGATCGAGCAGTTAACACTTCTTCACAGTACGATATCGGAGTTGGAGCAGAAGAAGGAGCTGGCGGAAGCACAGCAGATGGATGTCAGTGATATTCTGGCGCAGATTGAGAAGTTAAAAGAAGCGGCAGCACAGATTGAAGATATTCTGAAAAAAATCGAACTGGAACAGGGAGCCGAAGCAATCGGCGATGCAACAAAGACTGTTGAAGAACATGTGAAGCAGTCTTTGGCTACCTGCAGGCAGACGGTAGAGAGCATGAGAAACATCTATACCAATCAACTGGTACCGGGAGTATCCGGGATCCTGGATACAGCATCACAGGTTCTGGTGAATGTAACGAATCTGCTGAATAATCTGAATCATACATTAGGTGATATGGAAACAATCTTCAACGGAACACAGGATATGGTCGATTCTACGGATGAAAGCTTTCGGCAGATCCAGTCTCTGTTAAAATCCAGCCAGGCAAAGATTCAGGATGCGATTGACCGGTTGGATGCTGCGGAAGAAGATGAAAAGATGGGGATAATCGTAAATCTTTTAGGAGGAAATGCGGAAAGTTATGGAAAGTTCTTCGCACAGCCGGTGCAGGTAGAGACACAGGAGGTATATCCGATCCGAAATTATGGGTCTGCGGTAGCACCGTTTTATACAACACTGGCGATCTGGGTCGGTGCACTGGTTCTGGTTGCGTTAATTAAGGTGCGTGCAACGGGTGAGAATCTGGAGAAACCGAAACGGCATGAGTTGTTCATGGGAAGATATCTGATCTTTTTCCTGCTTGGACAGGTTCAGACGCTGATTATCGTACTCGGAAATATTTTCTGGCTGCATTGTCAGGTGGAGAATCCGTTCCTGTTCTGGTTTGCGTCAGCAATTACCAGCTTTACGTTTACATTACTGATCTATGCCCTGACATTATCCTTTGGCGATATTGGTAAGGCAATCGCAGTGGTGCTGGTTGTAATACAGATCGCAGGCTCCGGCGGAACCTATCCGATTGAAATCCTGCCGGAGTTTTTCAGGAAGGTCTATATATTCTTCCCATTCCCATATGCTATCAATGCCATGCGGGAAACTGTCGGTGGTATGTATGGCGGAGCCTATGAGAAGTATCTGGCGGAGCTGCTGATCTTTGCAGCGGTAGCATTGCTGGTCGGACTGTTGATACGGATTCCGTTTATGGGTGTGATCCACTTCGTGGAGAAGCGGATGGAAGATACAAAAATGATGTAGGGAGAAGGTGATACAGATGGAAAAGAAAGAAAACTATGAGGAACTTTATGGAAAACTGGTCGCCTATGAAGAGGAGATTCACAGAAAGAACCAGAAGCGGATTAAGATTGGAATGAAATGTCTGTTTATTATACCACCTGTATTTCTGGTCCTGCTGTTTCTGACCGGAAGTTCGAAGACGGTATTTCTGATTTTATGGATCGTATCCTTATTTATATTGGCAGGATATTTGATTTTTATTGAGTATATAGACGATAAGCTGCAACAGAAAATGAACGAGATCTCTAATGGAGAGAGAAATGAACGGGAAGCTCTGATCGGAGAAAATGTGGAGCAGATGGAGAAAAAACTGCGTACAGTGATCCAGAATGTCGAGGCTGCGCAGAAACCGGAGAAGGGAACAATTGAAGAAGCGGAAATAACGGCAGAGAAAGCCACGGAGAAAATGACGAAAGAACCTGCACAGGATGAAGAGAGCGCAGAGAAAAATGCAGAGGAGGCGAATCAGGCATGAAGAATATAATTCGGGTGTTTTACCATGATTGGAAAAGAATACGGACGAATGTGGTTGCTGTGGTCATCGTGATCGGTCTGATCATCATACCGTCTCTTTATGCTTGGTTTAATATCCTGTCAAACTGGGACCCATACGGTCCGGATGCCACTTCTAATCTTAAGATTGCAGTTTACTCCGGAGATAAAGGTGTGGATCTTGGAGGTGTGAAGCTGAATATCGGGGATAGTGTAGTTGATGCATTGAAAGCCAACCAGACTATGGGATGGCAGTTCGTAGAGTCGGAAGATGCGGCAAAGGACGGTGTTTACAGCAGCGAATATTATGCGGCAATGATCATACCGGAGGATTTCTCAAAGGACATGATCAGTTTCTTAAATGGAGAAGTCGAGCATCCGCAGATGGTATACTATGAGAATGAGAAAAAGAATGCCATTGCACCGAAGATTACGTCAAAGGCGAAAACAGCGGTGCAGGAACAGGTAAACGCAACATTTGTGAGCAGTCTGGCAGAGGTATTGCTGAAGGCGGATGATCTGATGGCAGAAAACGGAGTGACATCGGATTCCGTCATGAATCTTATGACAGCTCAGTTACAGACATTAAGCAGTAGTCTGGATGATTATATTGCTTTGTTGAATTCTTTTGAAGGAATTACCAATTCCGCATCCAGCCTGATCTCAACTACACAGGTTATGATACCGAATCTGAATATGATGGTAGACGAGGGAGCCAATACCGTGAATACGATGCAGGCGGCTATGACGGCCGGAAGCATGAATGCAGGTGCACTGGCGGATATCATATCAGCCAATCTGGATACAATTGCAGATAATCTGGATACAGTTGCTCTTTTGATTAAAAATATGCTGGAGGAACTGGACGATCATGGAGAGCTATCCGAAATCCGAATTCAGAATCTGATCGACATGATGGATCTGATCCGGCAGTTATTTGAAAACAGTGTGAAGGAGTGGGAGGATGATCCGGCAGTGGCGGCTAAGATTCAGGCAATCAGAGAGAGTCTGGATAAGATCGAAGCGGACTTAAAGGAAGTACAGAAGAATATAAAAGCCGGAAATGCATCTGTGGAAACTTTAAAGCTTCAGGTGTCGGAAGAAATCGAAAACAGTAAGGCACAGGTAAAGTCCTTAAAAGAGGAGTTTGACCATTCGGTAAAGGGACAGCTGGAGACGACAATCCTTTCCATGCAGAACTCTTTAAATCAGACGCAGGCGATTCTATATGGTATCGATGGTGATTTTGATGAAGTATCCGGGGCATTGGACTCCTATGATCAGACGTTGGATTTAAGTAAGGCCAGTCTGTCCGAGTCATTGGAGGCGGCGCAGAATATGAAGAATGCATTAGATACGCTGATTGTGAAGCTGGATTCGCTTGGGATGAGTGATCAGTATCAGACAGTCGTGAAGCTTTTAAAAACGGATCCGGAGTCTCTCGGCAGCTATTTATCATCACCGGTAAATATGGAGACAAAAGAGATTTATCCGATTGAAAATTATGGTTCGGCGATGTCACCGTTTTATACGGTTCTGGCACTGTGGGTCGGTGCGCTGGTTCTGGTGGCGATTATTCATGTGAAGGTACTGCCGGATGAGGACGTACCGGATGTAAAACCATATCAGAAATATTTTGGCCGCTATATTACATTTTTTCTGATCGGACAGGGGCAGGCGCTGTTAACAGCACTTGGAAATCTGCTATATATCCGGATTCAATGTGTGAATCCGTTCCTGCTATGGTTTGCATGTTCGTTCTGTAGCTTCGTATTTACATTATTTATGTATTCGCTGACAGTTGCATTTGAGAATATCGGTGAAGCGCTGGCGGTCATTATTATGGTAATTCAGGTAGCAGGTGCCGGTGGCTCCTTCCCAATTGAGGTGCTTCCGATGATTTATCAGCGGATATATAAATTCCTTCCATTTCCGTATGGCATGAACGCATTACGTGAGACGATTGGCGGAATGTACGGAATGACCTACTGGAAATGTATCGGAGTGCTTGGAATTTATGTGATAATATCACTCATGATCGGACTGGTGATCGCCATTCCGTTCCGGAAGCTGAATGCAAAGATAGAACGGAGCAAAGAAGATTCCGGAATCATGTTATAATGAGTACCAGAGAGTAATTATAAATCAGAATTTGGCAGGGAGGCAGCAGAGCAGGACGGAGTGATCATCGGTTATGCATATGCAGGACCGTTTAAGGAGCTGAAGAGTCACGGCTTTGAGTCATGGGCGGAATCAACCGATTCCGCCTAAAATAATACCCAGAATTAAAACCAGAATACAGATCGGACAGTAAACATATTTGCAGATTGGAAGAAATTTATTGGTGAAAGGCTTCTCCCTTCCGGTATTGACCTGTGTCTCCACGTATTTCTTGCCACATATCCAGTAGAACATGACACCGGCAAGACCGGCGCCCAGTGGGCAGATGTAGATGGAAAGAACATCCATCCAGCCGGATACGATTCCCTGAATGCAGATCGATACGACGAGTGCGATTCCTGCAATGACTCCGCAGGCCGCCTTTCTGCTAAGGTGCAGCTTCTCCTGCACGGTTGCAATCGGTGCCTCATATAAATTAATGAGGGATGATAACCCGGCAGAGAAAACAGCCACAAAGAAAATGATGGCAATGATCCGTCCGCCCGGCATAGACTTAAACAGAGCCGGCAGATAGATAAACATCAGACCGGGACCACCCTGATCAAGCCGGGCACCGGTCGTTGCCATTGCGGGAATGATAACCAGAGCGGCAAGCAGGGCAGCCAGTGTATCGAAGAAGGCAACTCTGCCGGCAGCAGCCGGAATGTCTTCCTTATCCGGTAAATAAGAGCCGTAGATCAAGGTACCGTTTCCGGCTACGGACAGAGAAAAGAATGCCTGTCCGAGTGCAAAAATCCAGGTCTTAGGATCGGCAAGGGCCTGTGGGTCAATCCGGAAGATATAACGGTATCCTTCGATCGCACCCGGCTGAAATGCCACATAGATGCCGAGGACAACGAAAAGCAGGAAAAAGATCGGCATCATGATCTTATTCGCCTTTTCAATCCCGCGGCTGACACCGAACATCAGGATTGCAATGCCGATGACCAGAGCAACGATCTGCCAGAGGTTGTTACCGAATGCGGATGCCATGCCGCCGAATTCAGCAGCGAAGCCGTCTGCGTCTGCAGGAGCCAGAGTAGAGCCGGTAAAGGTACCGATCATATATTTGAGGATCCACCCCATAACGACGGTATAACCGATTGCCATGGCAAGGGCACCGAGTACCGGAATATAGCCTAAGAGTTCTCCGACTTTACGCTTACCACGGATACCGCAGGCATAGGCAAAGGCATCGACAGGACCGGAGCGTGTAGCACGTCCAAAGCTCATTTCACCGATCACGCCGGTAAAACTGATCAGTGCAACGAAGATGAAATACGGAATCAGATAGGAGCCACCGCCATACATGGACACTCTGGTAGGAAACATCCAGATATTTCCCATGCCGACTGCCGAACCGATACAGGCCAGAATAAAGCCCCATTTGTTGTTAAAAGAATCGCGTTGTTTTGTTTCCATAGTGTTCTCTCCCGAATTAATAATTATATGAAGGCAGTTAAGACTGCTTCTGGTTTTTAGGATGGATTTCCGGAATCGCCACACCATCATAGGAGATGGACGGTTTTTCATTCGGATCCGTTGAAGTGTGGATTGTTTCCTTCTTTGTATGAATCTCCGGAATCGCCAGATTGTCATAGGTTAGATTATAGTCAGCCTTGATATATTTCTTTTTCTTAAACAGCATGATAATGAACCTCTCTACTTAATTAATATAGTCTGTAATCAATATTCCAATCATAATAGGTTGATAAAAAACGTAATGACCAGGCTGTTGATAAAGTCTGCAAACAGGCTGCCGATCAGTGGAATGAGCAGATATGCTTTAACGGAAGGAGCATATTTGTCACAGATCGCTTGCATATTGGCCATCGCATTCGGTGTGGCACCCATACCGAAGCCGCAGGTGCCGGCAACTAAAACTGCCGCATCATAGTCACGTCCCATAACATTGAACTCAATGAAGTATACAAAGAGGCAGATGAGAATTACCTGACTGATCAGCAGGATGAACAGTGGCAGGGCCAGCGATGCCAGCTGCCAGAGCTTTAATGTGATCATGGCAATTCCAAGGAACAGGGACAGGGCAATACCACCGATGTCATTGATCTCGCCCATATGGATGTCAAACTTTCCGGAATATTCACCGATGTTACGAATCAGAGCTGCCGCAATCATGGCACCGATATAGATCGGGAAGGTCAGACCGGTCTTCGTTAACAGCCAGGAGAAGATCGTTCCGAGCCCGATCGCAAGGATCAGCTGGAATACGGCTGCCGGATACATATTGGTATGCCGTTCATGCTTTTTCTCATCCTCAACCAGAAGGCTGTCATCCTCCGGAACTACGGTGGCGAGCAGGTTCTTCTTCTCAATCAGCCGCTTGGCAATCGGACCGCCGATCAGACTGCCGGCAATCAGACCAAAGGTAGCAGCAGCGGTACAGATCGTGGTGGCACCAGTGACATCGAAATCTTCCAGAACCGGACCGAAGGCACCGGCGGTACCGTGTCCGCCGACCATAGGAATCGAGCCCGTACACATACCGATTAACGGATCCAGACCGAGCAGCTTGGACATACCGATAGCAACCAGGTTTTGCAGTGTGATGAGCAGGATGACCAAGCCAAGGAAAATTGCCAGAGATTTGCCACCGCTTTTTAAAACCTTCAGATTCGCCTGAAAGCCGACCGATGTAAAGAAAAATACCATGCAGACCTCCCGCAGAGTGTCATCAAAAGAAAATTCTGCCAGTCCGGTACTGTAGCAGATGCAGGTGAAAATTGCAAAAAGCAGTCCGCCGATGACCGGAGACGGAATGCAGAATTTCTCCAGAAAATAAATTCGTTTTTTTAAAAAAGCTCCAAGCATCAGAACCAGAACCGCAATGGCCAGGGTCTGATACATATCTAATTCAATCTTCATGTTATGTCTTCCTTTATGGTTGAGTTTTGTTTCCGGATTTTCCGGTATCTACAGAAATACCATGATCTGCATAATAGGAAGCTGCACCGGGATGAAATGGAATGCCAACATTGGAAACAGCAACTGTTTCTGACAGCTCCATATCAACAGCGACACTGTACTGCAGTTCCTGTGCATGGGCGAACAGAATCTCTGTAAGATCCTGTACAGTCCTATCGGACAGACGGTTATTCGCCAGCAGGACAGCCTGTACACTTAAGGTCATGATATCCTCGGTCTGCCCGGCATAGGTGTTGGCCGGAATCGTGAACTCAGAATAGAACGGATAAGCGGAACATAAACGGCTGCGCAGCTTTTCATCAAGGCCGATCAGGCGGATGTCACACTCTCTGGTCAGTTCCTCGATAACTGTGGTTTTGATACCGGCAGTACAGAAAAAGGCATCGATCTCGCCGGACCGGAGACTGGAAGCTGCCTCGGTATAATCCAGATTGACGGTAGTGACCAGGCTATCGGTCAGACCGCTGGTCGTAAGGATCTGCCGTGCATTGCGTTCGGTTCCGGACTCGCTGGCACCGATGCTGACGGTTTTTCCTTGTAGGTCATCAATGCTGTGGATAGCGGAGTCTTTTCGGACTACGAGCTGGCAGGCCTCCGGATATAAGCCTGCGATGGCGGAATAGCCGGTGAGGGACGGCTCATCTGCAGAGCCGGTTCCGTAATAAGCATCATAGATCAGATCGTTTTGAGCAATCGCAAGCTGGATATAATTCTCAGACAGCAGCCGCAGATTCGCTTCTGAACCGGCCGTGTTTTTAACCTCGATCGTGTAACCGGAGTCGGATCCGGCAACAATCCCGGCAAAGGTGGAGGCAAATGAATAATACATACCGCCGATACCGGCTGCACCGAAACGAATATTGGATTTCCCATTGCCGCATCCGGACAGAAGAGCCAGTCCGATACAGAGCACAGAGAGGAGAAATTTTTTCTTCATTGACGTAAGAATCCTTTCTAAAGTAATATATAGATTAAATGAAATTGTACACTAAAAAGCAGGAAATGAAAAGGGGAAGAAACCGATGTGGAGAATTAAGCAGATTCTGGAAGCAGATTACGGATGTGAAGAACGGATGCCGGGAGAGACATTAAAGTGTCTGGTATATCTGGAAGATGAGAATGGTATCCGAAGACAGCTGGAGGCAGAGGATGACTGGCTGCGGAAGGAGAATCTGGATGAGGGCAGTATCTGGCCGGAGGAGTTGCCGGAAAATACCTAATAGAAATTATTGACGAAGGATGTATAGAAATTAAAATGCAAATCAATCTGCGTAAAAGGGGGGAAAACTTGTGAAACGAATCATGATTCTCATATCGGCAGGAACAGGGCTGCTGTTTGGCTTGTTTCTTTTCTTATATTATAAGACATCCATGGGCGTATGGGAAACACTGGCAATCACGGCAGGAACCATCTGCTATCATTTTATCATGCGCCTGCTAGTGGGGTATGTCTATCTGATCGTGAAACGGAATCGTGCGGATTATATGCGAAAATGGTATCGGACGCGCACATGGGAACAGAGATTATATAGAAGATTAAAGGTGAAGAAATGGAAGGCTAAGATGCCGACCTTTGATCCGGATACCTTTAACCCGGAGCTTCATAGCTGGGATGAGATCGCACAGGCAATGTGTCAGGCAGAGCTTGTACATGAAACGAACATGATTCTCAGTTTTCTTCCGGTGGTCGCATCCATCTGGTTTGGTGCATTCTGGGTATTTATGTTCACATCTCTGGCGGGAGCATGTCTGGATGGCTGCTTCGTGATCATGCAGCGCTATAACCGTCCCCGGGTGATTAAAATCGCCCGGATGGAGCAGAATAAGGATAAGAAAAAAGGGGAAAAGAAGGAGCAGGAATGAAGCAGGAAGAGGTACTTGGTGCACTGATCGGACTGACCGGTGCCATCAGCAATAACGGAAAAACCGCAGATACAGACCGGATAGTGGCAGGAGCATTGACCGGGGATGATTATGAGAAGAGCCTCCGGGAGCTTCATGAGGAGAAGAACCGCATTGCACCGGATTGTGCCACCTGTAAGACTCCGTGCGGAAGTACTGCGGACTGTGACATGCGTCACTTCTGGGAGTGTGAAGAACCTGTAAAACGGCACAAGCAGGAGATTTTGGAGCAGCTCCGGGAAATAGCGGTCGATTATCTGAGTAGGATGGACGGAGCGACAGAAGATTCAGGACTGCCGGATGCCTGTTACCGGGCCATCGGGAGTCTGGGATGGCCGATGGATGAGAGCGCCTGTCAGAAGGTCCTGCTGGAATTGCAGTCGGATGGAGAATAAAAGATTTTCGAAAAAATGATTGTACAAAAAAAATATACGTGGTACAATACACAGGTAATATTGAAAAAGCGATGACGGAAAGAGTACTGGAGCAGAAACATTCAGAGAGAGCAGCACAGGGTGAAAGCTGTTTATGGAAATGTTTCAGGAAGACCATTCCCGAGCTGTGCGTAGAAGGAGCCGACAGGCTTTGAAGCGTTACCGTGTAGCTGACGTTACCGGCCATGAGTTAAAATTAAGGTGGAACCGTGCATAAGCACCCTTAGGTATGTGAATCATATCTGTGGGTGCTTTTTTAGTTTCAGAAGAAAGGACAAAGGAGAATCGAAATGGTTAATTTTAAGGAAGATGAACAGTTAAAGACATTGAATCATTCCTGCGCACATCTGATGGCACAGGCAATCAAGCATCTGTATCCACAGGCAAAATTCTGGG
>ENA-ORSL01000235-ORSL01000235.1-human-gut-metagenome-genome-assembly--contig:-NODE-235-length-66801-cov-4.372696_pt1 | contig 66801 bp, 57 predicted proteins | sample MGYA00242190_ERZ509157 | MGnify/ENA primary metagenome ERZ509157 (study PRJEB26280, sample SAMEA2338664) | human gut metagenome | biome: human gut; feature: human-associated habitat; material: faeces... | reverse complement strand
TATTTGTTTTCCAATATCCTGTTGCTTTACAGTTGTGCTGTTCTTTGATAATCAATTCTTTAAGAGTAAATCCGGCATTTTGGAAAATTTTCATAACATCAAAAGACATTGGTATCATACAACCTTTTTGTCTTGTATCTCCCATAAGTACGGCACAAAATTTATCTTTTTTCAGAACACGGTAGCTCTCTGCAGCTACCTTTTTCATTTCTTCAAGAAAATCTTTCACTTTGAGTTGCGACAAATCTCCGTCAATGCCATCGCTATATTTAATAATATCGGCATATGGCGGATGTGTGCAAATAAGGTCAATACTTTCATCCGAAAGAAAATCTAAATTTCTTGCATCGCCCTTACGGATATAAACTTTTCCGTTTGCACCTTCATGTTCAAAATTCACTTTTTCTTTACATCTGTCGAGTGCAACATCATTGACATCAACGCCGATAATATCACGGTTCAAAAGCTTTGCTTCAACGAGGGTAGTTCCACCACCTGCAAATTGGTCAAGAACTACATCACCCTCTTTTGAATATCTTAATATAATGTTTCGTGGAATATATGGCGACCAATTTCCACGCCATTTTGCATCGTGAGTTGCCCAATCGCCACGCTTTGGAAACGACCAATGTGTAGTCATTTCCAGCTCAAAATCATCAGGCTCCCATTTTGTAATTTTCTTTTTATTCATTGCTGTTCCTCAATGTATATTTTGACTATTTTATTATCTGCATCATATTTCCACTTACTTTGTTTAGGCGTTATAACCCCATCATCAGAAATCATATTATAATCTCTCAAAAATGCAGTTACACCACAAAAATAATTTCTTCCTTTATTTATGTTGAAAAAGTATTTATCCTTATCATTAACTATCACACTAACACTTTTCAAAGCAATATCAAATTGTTTCATCACAGAAGAAGGTACAGAAACAATTCTTGCACGTATATCATTAGCTGTAATTGTTTTTTCTATATAATCATTAACAATATTGTTTTTTACATTTATTTGTGCTGACGCATCAGACTTGCGTTTCTTAACAAAAAGATCCATTTGCTCACTGCTAAAAATAGGCTTGAAAATAAAACCAATTTGATTATCAATGCAGCTTGTAATCAAAGACTCTCCATTTATTAAGACCACTGGTTTAGAGGGATCATTTGAAGATTCTTTTACAGCGTCTCCTGTAAAATCTGATGTTGTAATAAGCATTCCTTTATAGCCGAAAGGTATTGTTCCTTTTAATTCCCTTACTGATTTTACAGCGATTTTATTTTTTAAAGCATGTCTTTTCGCTTGTATGTAGTAGTGTGTAATATCGATTTCACTGAAATCCCCAACACCTTTGCGAATAGCTGTTAAATCGATTCCGCCGTCTCTTGAACGCTGTGTTACCTCTACTTCATCAAGACCCATTTTAAGAAGATATTCTTTCAAAAAATCTTCAAACGCATATCCAGTTTCAAAATATTCATAAAAACTTTTCTGTAAGCCTTTTATTTCCTCATTGGAAATATTTGAACTAATTTGCATATATATCCTCATTTCATAATGGCGTCTATAATTCCATCTTCTATATCTTTAATATTGTAAACGTGTTCCATAACATCAAATGTTTCTTCAAGATTATGACGAGCGCTTGTCCAGCCTTTACCGTCGGTAAACCATACAAATGTAAATCCGTCTATTGTATCCGTTTCAAGTGCAAGAGTCTTATAACTGCGAGCGGTTTCGTTAAGTTTTGAACCGCCGCCACCGTAAAAATTGGTTTCGATACCATAAATCATATTCGGTGTTTTAACAACAAAATCAAAACGCTTTTCTGTTTTTCCTTGATTTGAGATGGCAGATAAGTCTATATTCCATTTTTCTGTAATTTGATGAATATACATTTCTTTAAAGTAAGTTTCATCTTTAACAAATCCGGATTTTTTAATAAAACTTTCCACCAAATTTTCCATCAAGTGACCGCCACGATTTTTTCTTCCGTTTGAATCAAGTCCCGTTTCAACACCTGTTGCGTAATCGACAAGGTTGTTGACTATATGATTTTCAATCAAATCAAAAAGACCCGTTTTACGCATAAATACCTTATATTGCTCAACCGAAAGATTTGGCTTTTTGAAGTTATATGTAAATTCTCCCTCGCTGTCAATGGCATATATTTCATTTGCTCTGACAGCTAAAAGTAACGGTATGCACTTTAAAACTTCCGAATATTTATTAATCAAATTTTCAAAATCCTGCTCAATATTTTTAGAGCCGATAAGCGAATTTAATATGTTAAGCTCAACTTTGATATTATCCACATTTCTGTGGACTTTTTCAAAATTTATGTAATATCCGTAATCGGCAATACTTTCACGAAAGCCAGACAGCCAATTATTAAAATCTCTGTTTTTCATACATATTCTCCTTAAAAATTAGAAATAAGCAATTCTTTAATTTTTCCTCTTGCTTCGCTATTACAATTAATCATTCGAGTTGCTTCAACTCGTTTAATTCTATGTGCAGAATAGATATTATCAAAGAAATCATCGTCTGTATTTGAGTTCTTTGGATCGGAATTACTAATTACAATCTTTGCACCCTTTTTATCCATATCGCCAACAAATTGTGCAAGCTCAATTTGAGCGTCATCATTAAACAAATTCTCTGTATATGCGGTAAAACTCGCTGTATCTGTAATAGGTCTGTATGGCGGATCAAAATAAACAAAGGTATTTTCATCAATAAAGTCTGCTGACTTTCTGTAATCTCCACATACAATGGTAACTCTCTGCAACTTATTCGATACTGCTCTGAGATTTTTTTCATCACAAATCATCGGATTTTTGTATGCTCCCATAGGAACGTTGAATAACCCCTTTTTATTTACACGGAACAGACCGTTGAAACAAGTCTTGTTAAGGAAAATCATTAATGCCGCTTTTTCGATATTTATATTTTCATTGCCATTTACTTTCAAGTCGTTAAAACGCTCACGTTTTTGCATATAATATGCCTTGCGATTGTCTGTATCTAACGGAATAAAGTCGTTTTGCATAGCGAGAAGCATTTTAATCAAATCATCTACATCATCACGAATAATTCGGTAAGTATTGATAAGTTCTGCGTTAATGTCACTGATATAAACCTCTTTCAAATTATATCTGCTGAGAATATCAAACAAAACTGCACCACCGCCGACAAACGGCTCGGCATACTTGGTTATTTCGCCGGTTTCAAAAGGATAGTAGTGCTCAATTTCTTTAATAAGCTGACCTTTGCCGCCTGCCCATTTCAAAAAAGGTTTAACTGCTTTTTCTTCGGCTCGATTATATCGAGTGCTTCTTGCATCTATGGGCTTTTCTGCGGAAGAAGGAATAATCCACATATTACCGACCATAGTTGCTTCTTTAATTCTTTGTTCAGAGCACAAAACCGCCACTCTTCTTTGGGAAATCCCCCATTTATCAGCGGCTTCTCTTGCAGACATATATTCCATAATAACCTCCCAATGGTTTTACACGATTTCGCATAATATTATATTCTAAATCTCGAATAATAGCAATACCGTTTTTACTTTTTACAGCTTATTGATTTATTGGATAAAAAAGTGTATCATAATTTCAGATATTTAAAGCTGAAAGCATTACAAAACCAAATGCAAGGTGATTATATGGATATGAATATTCAAAAATATATGTCCTTTGTCAAAGCGGTTGAATACGGCAGCTTTACAAAGGCGGCGCAGAAGCTGAACTACTCGCAATCGGGCATCAGCCGAATGATAAGCGACCTCGAAAAAGAGTGGAAAGTGGTTTTGCTTGAGCGCGGCAAGGGCGGAATAAATCTCACAAGCGACGGGCTGAGGCTTTTGCCTTATGCCAAAAGCCTTGTTGACGAATATGAAAAACTGCAAATGCAGGTGGACGAGCTGAACGGCTTGCAGTCGGGGCTTATCAGAATAGGTACATTTTCGAGTGTTGCGACCCACTGGCTGCCGAAAATTATTAAGCGGTTTCAAAAGGACTATCCGAATATCGACTACGAGCTTTTGCTCGGCGATTACAGCGAGATAGAACGCTGGATAAGCGACGGCACGGTTGATTTCGGCTTTGTGCGCTCACCGGCAAAAGCGGGGCTTGAAACGGAATTTTTGGCAGAGGACCCACTTGTTGCGGTTCTTCCCGAAAATCATCCGCTCGCAAAAGAAGAAAAATTTCCGGTAAGCGCGTTTAAGGGCGAACCGTTTATTTTGCTTGAGAGGGGCGAGGATTCGGACGTTGCCGACATTTTGGAAAAGCAGGGGATAAAAGCGGATATACGCTTCACAACATGGGACGATTACGCGATAATGTCTATGGTAGAAAACGGGCTCGGCATCAGCATTTTGCCGCAGCTTATTTTAAGGCGCGCACCGTATAAAATTGTGACAAAGCCGCTCGATGTGCCTGCATACCGCAAAATCGGCATTGCGCTCAAAGACAAAAAGACCGCCTCGGTGGCGGTCAAGAGATTTCTTGAATATCTTGATTACAGAAATTAAAAAGCTGCCTTGTTCGGTGTTTTGTGCCGAATAAGGCAGCCTTTTTAGCAATAAAGCTCCATGGGGTAGGCAAGATATGAAATTTCGTCCAGCATATCGAGCGTTACAAGCCCCGGCTCTGCGTGCAGAACATCAGGTATTCTGTTGACTATTGTGGCGCAGGTGTGCTCAACCGTTGCGGGCTTTTTCACATAAAACTCCGTGTTCGGCTCCCCGGTTATTTTCCAGTCGCACATATCTCCGTCGTCTTCGCCGTAGACCTTGCCTATGCACTGCGTTTCTATTGTTATGCCCTGATAGGTTTCGGTCGTGACAACTGCCGCCATGCCTATGCACCTGCCGTGAGGAATTGCTTTGCCAAGCGTTTTGGAATAAACATCGCCCTCGCCGAAATACGGAACGCATTTTTGACTTTGGCTTTTTATTGAAAGATTCAGCTTTTGCGCCAAAGCTTCGTTACTGTTCCAGACATAAGACGGCTCCAACACCTCGGGGTGAGCGATTTTTTCTTCAAATTCCTCTGCCGTGAGGTCAACGCCGTGCGCTTTGGCAAGAGCCAAGCCGTAATCTTCAACATTGTAGCTGACCTTGCCCTCGATTTTGCTTATTTTGTGGCATCCGCCGCAGACGAGAGATACCATGTTGACCCAAAAGCAGTCCTCCATGCCCGAGCCGACAAAAGTGCAGCCGTTCGCTTTTGCGATAATATCAAGCTTGTTTGCCCTGACGGGGTCGGTGGTGCGGCAATAGGTCGCTTCTTCACAGGTGGTTATAACGTTTATACCGCGCGAAAGGCACTTCTCAAAATGCTCATAGCAATCGGATACAAGGCTGAAAAGCGTAACAACCGCAATATCCGCGTCGCAGGAATCAAGAACCTCGTCCGCATTGCTGTTTATAATAACTCCGGTCTTAAAACCGAGCTCGGCAATGTCGCCGATGTCCTTGCCGACAAGCTCCGGGTCAACGTCTATTGCGCCGACTACCTGCACACCCTTTTCATAAAGATAACGGATAATGTATTTCGCCATTTTTCCGCAGCCGTACTGCACTGCTCTGATTTTTTCCATAACAATCTCTCCTCAAATGAGCTTTTTTATTATATTCCCCCAAAATATCCGATTTAGCCGCAAAAAGATATTCCATTTTTGCTTTGTTTGAGATATAATAAATATGTATATTCTCAAAATGGGTAAGAAGGAGAAAAAATGAGCTATAACATAGACCAATCGGTTTGGAGCAATATGTTTGCTCTGCCGACGCAGATACCCGACAAATACATAAAAATGGCTAACGAAACTCAGATAAAGGCAATTCTTTGGATTTTTCGGCACTCCGGCGAAGAGATAAACGCCGCCGAAATCGCAAAGCACATCGGCAAAAGCTCTGCTGCTGTTGAAGAATCGCTTTGCTACTGGGCTTCGGTCGGCGTGCTGAAATCAGACAACATACCACTCGCGCAGGACGCCGCCTCCGCCGTATCGTCCTCACCGCAGAAAGTGCTTCAGCCCATACCCGAAACAAAGCCGTCTTATGAGCAGATAAAAACGCGCTGCAAAGAGTCGCCGGAGCTGGAACTTTTATTTAACGATGTTCAAAAACGTCTCGGCAGAACAATAGGCTATGAGGGCGAATACACAATTCTTATGATGCACGACAGCTACGGTCTGCCGCTTGAGGTCATACTTATGTTAGTTGACTATTGTGTGAGCACGGGCAAAAGCTCTTATGCCTATATGAAAAAGGTGGCGCAGAATTGGGGCGAAAGAGAGATTGACTCAATAGAAAAAGCCGACGCTCTTATTTCAAAGCTCAACACCTGCCAGAGCACATGGACAAAATTCTGCGCCATGACGGGCATACAAAACCCGAAGCCGACATCAAGCCAGGCCGCACTTTTGCTAAAATGGGTGGGCGAATATAAATTTTCGGCAGAGATGATTTATCTTGCATACGAAGAGATGTCGGATAACTGCTCGCGTACAAGCTTCAAATATATGGACGAAATTCTCAAAAACTGGTTCTTAAAGGGCATAAAAAATCCGGAGGACGCAGAGAGAGAAAAACAGCAGTTCAAAAATAGCAGAGCAAAACCGAAAGCGCAGGTTTCTGCCTCGACAGGCTCTTATGACATGGACGAATTTGAGCGTCGCGCACAAACGCTTCCCGTATATAAAAGAAAAAAGGGTGACGACAAATGACATATACAACAGCCGAATACGAAAAGGCGCGCCGTGAGCTTGAGCGCAGACGAAAAGACGCGGAGCAAAAACAGCAAATGCGCCACGATGAGGCAATCGCCAAATGCCCGGAGCTTGTAAAGATTGAGCAGGAGATGGCCGCGGCGGGTCTTGCCGCAATAAAGGCGCTCGGCATGGGTGAGGACTCTGCCGCATACATAAAAAAGCTTGAAAAAATTAACCTTGACGCACAAAAGAAAAGGGCGGAGCTGTTAAAGCAGAACGGCTTCCCCGAGGACTATTTAAAAATAAAATACACCTGCCCTCTTTGCAACGACAAGGGCTTTAAGGACGGTAAGATGTGCCGCTGCCAAAAGCTTATTTTAAGGTCAATGGCTTATGAAAAACTGTGCGGTCACTTTCCGCTTGATAAATGCAGGTTTGATAATTTTGACCTTCGTTATTACAGCGACGGCTCCGACGGAATATCGGACAGGGAGCGCATGAGAGCCGTGTTTGAATTTTGCAAAAATTATGCCGATGATTTTGACCGCCGCTCGCCGAGTATTTTGATGTACGGCGGCACGGGGCTTGGCAAAACTCACCTTTCTCTTGCAATAGCAGGTCAGGTTATAGGCAAAGGCTACGGCGTTATTTATGCCTCGGCGCAAAACATTTTGAATAAGCTCGAAAACGAAAAATTCGGCAGATCCGAGCGCGCCGGCACGGAGGAAAGCCTTATAGACTGCGACCTTTTGATTCTTGACGACCTCGGCGCGGAGTTTTCCACGCAATTCACCACCGCGGCGGTTTATAACATTATAAATTCGCGCCGGCTCTCCGGCAAGCCGACGGTTATAAGCACAAATCTTTCACTCAAACAAATTGAGAGCGCATACACTCAAAGGGTTGCTTCAAGAATACTCAGCGAATACACCCTTTTAAAATTTGAGGGAACGGATATTCGCCAAATAAAAACAAAACAGACTTATTGAAAGGGCTAAAGCATGGATATAATGGGCATTATCACGCAGGAATTTTCACTCAAACGCTGGCAGGTTGAGAACACCGCCGCGCTCATAGACGACGGCAACACGATTCCGTTTATCGCAAGGTACCGCAAAGAGGCGCACGGCACACTGGACGATCAGACTTTGAGAGAAATATCCGAAAGACTTGAATATTTAAGGAACCTCGAAAAGCGCAAGGAAGAAGTGTTTTCATCCATTGACTCGCAGGAGAAAATGACCGAAGAAATTTCTCTCGCTCTCGAAAAGGCACAGACCCTTGCCGAAATAGAGGATATATACCGTCCGTACAAGCCCAAAAGGCGCACAAGAGCCTCGGTTGCAAGAGAAAAGGGACTTGAACCGCTTGCTCAAATGATTACGGAGCAAAAAGAAGACTCCGCCGAGCCGCTTGTTCTTGCGGCGGACTTTGTAAACAGTGAAAACGGCGTTGAAACACCCGAGGACGCACTCCAAGGTGCAAAGGATATTATCGCCGAGGATATTTCGGACAATGCGGATATTCGCCGCAGGCTCAGAAATCTTTTTACCGTTTCGGGTGAAGTTATTTCAAAAGCGGCGGACGAAGAAAAAGACAGTGTTTATGCACAGTATTATGATTTTTCACAGCCCGTCTCTAAAATCGCGGGGCACAGAGTGCTTGCGATAGATCGCGGCGAGCGCGAGGGATTTTTAAAAGTATCCGTTACTCTCGACAGTGTAAAGGCGGCAAACGTAATCACAAGCGAAACGCTTTTATCCGGCAATTCGCCCTGCACCGAAACGGTGAGAGAAGCGGGTGAAGACGCTTATACAAGGCTGATTTATCCATCGGTCGAAAGAGAAATACGTTCGTCTTTGACCGAAAAAGCCGCGGCGGACGCGATAAAAGTATTTTCTCAAAACCTTAAAGAGCTTTTGCTGCAGCCGCCGGTAAAGGGCAAGGTCGCACTCGGTCTTGACCCGGGCTACCGCACAGGCTGCAAGGTTGCGGTGGTTGACGCAACGGGCAGAGTGCTTGATACAGGCGTTGCGTATATAACACACTCCGAGCGCAAGCAGCAAGAGGCAAAGGAACTGATAGCTTCTTTTATCAAAAAATACGGCGTTGAGATAATTGCCATAGGCAACGGCACGGCATCTAAAGAGACTGAGATTTTCACCGCATCTCTTTTAAAAGAAATCGGCTCTTCCGCCGGCTATATGGTGGTCAGCGAGGCGGGCGCGTCGGTGTATTCCGCTTCAAAGCTTGCGGCAGAGGAATTTCCGCAGTATGACGTTTCGCTAAGGAGCGCGGTTTCGATTGCAAGACGTTTGCAGGACCCGCTCGCGGAGCTTGTTAAAATTGACCCGAAAGCCATAGGCGTAGGTCAGTATCAGCACGATATGCCGAAAAAAGAGCTTGAAAACGCACTTGACGGCGTTGTTGAGGACGCGGTAAACAGCGTCGGCGTTGACCTCAACACCGCTTCGCCCTCACTTCTTTCAAGAGTTGCGGGCGTGAACTCAACGGTTGCAAAAAACATTGTATCTTACAGAGAAGAGAACGGCACTTTTACTTCGAGAACTCAGCTCAAAAAAGTAAACAAGCTCGGTGAAAAAGCATTTCAGCAGTGCGCCGGATTTTTGCGTGTACCCGAGAGCAAAAATATTCTTGACAACACGGGCGTTCACCCCGAAAGCTACAAAGCGGCAAAAGAGCTTTTAGAGATGTGCGGATTTAATTCAACGGGGGCTTCTGCCGATTTAAAAGAAATCAAAGAAAAAACCGACCGCCTGAACAAGGCGGAGCTCTCCGAAAAGCTCGGCATAGGTCTGCCGACATTGGAGGATATTATAAAAGAGCTTTCGCGCCCGGGCAGAGACCCGCGTGACGAATTGCCGCCGCCCATGCTTCGCTCCGATGTTATGGATATGTCGGACCTTAAACCCGGCATGGAGCTTAAAGGCACGGTGCGGAATGTTATCGACTTCGGCGCGTTTGTTGACATCGGCGTTCATCAGGACGGACTTGTGCACATCTCGCAAATAACGAACAGATTTATAAAGCATCCGTCCGAGGTGCTCAAGGTCGGTCAGGTGGTTACGGTTTGGGTGCTCTCTGTGGACGAGAAAAAAGGACGTATCGCTCTGACGATGAAAAAACCTAATTAAATTATTTTATTGTTTTTACGGCAGAGTAATGCTATAATAAAATCGGTATAATTTAAAAATTAAAGGGAGGACTGTTTTATGAAAAAAATAACTGCAATCTTTTTGCTTGTGCTTATGCTTTTGAGCACGCTTTCTATCGCTTCGTTTGCCGCGTCCGACGCCTACAAGGCAACATGGTCGCTCAAAGCGTCCGTTTTAAACGCGTCTTCAAGCAGCCAGGCGGCAGACAAAAACAATTATCTCAATGCGCCCAACAAAACCGTTTATACTTCGGATGACTCGGTTATACCGGTTTATCCCGGTCAGGTGGTTTGGGTAACCATGCACCTTAAAACAGGCTCGTCATATTATGCAGGCAGCCTCTCGGCTCACTTCTTTTATGACAACAACATTTTTACTTCCACAAATCAATCGGGCAACTGCTACATTTGGGATAAGAGCGGCAACTATTCGAGCATTTGCAAGGGCAACGGCGCACCGTTCTCAAAAATGGTTGACAGCTTTAAAAAGAAAAATTACCCCGATTCATGGTCGCAGAGCAAAAAAGACTCAACCGAATTTTATTCTGTTATAATGTACCCCAATGTGAGCATCACCACAGAGGCTGTTGCAAAAGTAAACAGCGACCTTGTGACCGTGCCTGTTTATGTTAAGCAAAACGCCAAAATCGGCTCAACGGGCACAATCTTTATGACTAAGGACGACATGAGAACTCCCGAAAATCAGACGGGCTACTTCTTCCTCGGTCTTTATAAAAACAAAGACCTGCTCGGCAGCGAAAAAACCTATGACAGCAAAATAAGCTTTGACGTTTCCGCAGCCAAGCTCAATTTTGTGGTTTGCAGCAAAAACGCAAAGGGCATAAGCATTTCTCAAAAAGAGCTTAAAATGAATTATAAATCTACGCAAACTCTCACAGCCGAGGTCAAGGGCGTTTCGGGTGCAAAGGCTATATGGTCAAGCTCCGACCCCAAAATTGCAGCAGTTGACCAAAACGGCAAAGTCACCGCAAAGGGCAAGGGTACGGCAACAATCACAGCCTCTTACGGCGGATTTTCGGCAGATTGCAAGGTTACGGTTGACTACACGTTTGGTCAGTGGCTTATAAAAATTCTTTTATTCGGCTGGATCTGGTACTGATAAACGGAGGACACTATGGAAAGACTTGACAAAGCCATTGAGCTTCATCACAAGGGCTTCAACTGTGCACAGGCAGTTGTAATGGCATATTGCGATATGTTTGATATGGACGAAAAAACCGCTATGCGTGCCGCAGAGGGCTTCGGCGGCGGAATGGGCGGATTTAATTCGACCTGCGGCGCACTCTCGGGCTGCGTTATGCTTGCGGGGCTTAAAGACTCCGACGGCGACACCGAAAACGGACCCAAAACAAAAATGACGACTTATGCCGACTCAAAGGCAATGGTTGCTGATTTCAGAGAATTTTGCGGCGCGGTGAATTGCAACGAGATAAAATCGGGCAAAAAAATATCCTGTGACGGCTGCATTGCCCATGCCTGCGAAATGGCAGAAAAATATTTGCTCGGCACAAAATAATGCTGCGTTTTTACGGAGGGCGTTATGGAAAAAATCATTCACTACTGCTGGTTCGGCGAGGGCGAAAAGCCAAAGCTTACGCAAAAGTGCATAGAGACATGGAAGAAGTTTTTGCCGGATTATAAAATAATAGAATGGAATGAAAAAAACTTTGACGTCGATTGCTGCCGCTTTGTTAAAGAGGCTTATGAGGCGCGCAATTTTGCATTTGTCAGCGACTATGCGCGTGCAAAGGCTCTTTATGAAAACGGCGGAATTTATTTTGACACAGACGTTGAGGTCCTTAAAAGCTTTGACCGTTTTTTAAGCAATGAATTTTTTGTCGGCTTTGAAGAAAAGGCGTTTGTCGGCACCTGCGTTATGGGCGCACAAAAAGGCGCACCGATTTTAAAAGAATATATGGCGCACTACGAAAACGCCGCATATTTAAATGAAGACGGCACAAAATACAGCGACACAAACGTCCTTTTGCTCACAAGACTTCTCGAAGAAAAAGGGCTTGAGCGCAATGACAAAGAGCAGACCGTTGACGGATATATAAAAATTTATCCGCGCACGTTTTTCAGCCCCTACGACTATATCAACGGCATAAATTACATCACAGACGACAGTTATTCCATTCATCATTTCACGCTCTCATGGCTGCCGAAAAGCACAAGAATAAAAACCGGCATTAAACGAAAAATAATTAAAATAATCGGCGGCGAAAACATAAAAAAAATAAGAGAAAAATTAGGTTAAGGAGATATATATATATGACCCCTGCCGTTCAAAAAAGACTCGGAAAAATTATAAACTTTGTTTATGTTGCGATAATTCTCGGGTTATCATACCTTTTTATAAAATATTGCATGGGCGCGGTTTTTCCGTTTATTATAGCGTTTTTTATAGCGATGATAGTTCAAAAGCCGACTAACAGGTGCTATAAAAAAATCGGCAAAGGCAAAAAAATTATTTCAACGGCTTTTGTCATGCTCGTCTATTTGATTTTAGCGGGGCTTGTTTCGCTCCTCGGTGCTAAAATCGTCACAAGCATAAGCGATTTTGTCTCGTTTTTAACAGAAAAAATAAACGACTTCCCGACCTTTGTTGAGAATATAGAAAACTGGCTGTTAAAGGTCATTGCCTTTTTGCCGGATACTCTGGAGCATAAGCTGGCATCTTCGATAGCAGACGGTACGGAGCGATTTAAAGAGCTGACAGCGGGCGAGGCGGCAAGCGTTTTGGTAAAATCTGCCTCAGACAGCGAAACATTTAACTTTAAATCTTTGATTTCACCCGTCGGCGGCGGAGTGTGGAACGTAGTAAAAGAAATTCCGTCAATAATGATAGCTTCTCTTATAACCGTTGTATCCTCCTGCTTCATGGCTTCGGATTATGACAGACTTGTGGGCTTTTTAAAAAGTCAGCTCAAACCTCGCAGCAGAGTTGCGCTCTCAAAGAGCAAGCACCTTCTTTTCTCAACCCTTCGCGGTCTTATAAAGGCATACGGCACAATAATGTTTATAACCTTTTCGGAGGTTGCAATCGGCCTTTATATAATGAAATTTGCAAACATCTACACAAGCGGATATATTATTCCCATATCCATAGTGACGTGTATAATTGATATTATCCCTGTTCTCGGCACAGGTACGGTGCTTATTCCGTGGGCAATTTACAGCCTCATCACAGGCAAAATTTCGCTCGGCATAGGCTTGCTCATTCTCTATGTGATAATCACGGTTCTGCGCCAGTTTATTGAGCCGAAGCTCGTTGCCGACAAGCTCGGATTGCCCCCGGTTCTCACCATTGCGGCAATGTATATCGGCACTCAGCTTTTCGGATTTATCGGACTTTTCCTTTTGCCGATAATTCTTATAATGGTCAAACGTCTTAATGACGAGGGTGTTCTTCATCTTTGGAACAATAAGATTGAATCCGATGCCGAGGTTAAGGCAGAGGTCGAAGCCGAGGACGAGGCGGAAGAAAAGGCTCAGGCAAAAAGCAAAGAACAATAAACAAATATTTAAGGTGGTCTGCATTTAATGAAAAAGCTAAACCGAATACCGACAATTCCGGCTTCGCATCAGGTGACATGGTGGGTATGCAGAGCTGCGCTTTTTATTTGGGGAACGGTGCTGCTGTTTCTCGGATATACAACAGAATTTCTTGAAGCGATATTCGCAATAATCTTTACCCATTTGTGGGATATGTTTCAGCTTTTCGGCGGCAAAAGCTTTATAACAAAAGTGCCGTATTCGATAATGACCTATCTCAACTGCTTCATAGCATTCGGCGTTGTGGTGGGTACCACGGTCAATAAGTTCACAAGCTTTGATTATATTGATGTACCCGAGCACTTTTTTGCAGGGTTTATCGCGGCGGCAGGCGGCTATGAACTGGCTGTTGTGATACAGTCAAAACAGCCTAAAGATAAAAAAATAAGCCCGGCGCTCGCATCGCTTTTTGCGCTGTGTTTTGCGGTTACCATAACAATCGCGTGGGAATATTATGAGTTTACCATGGATAGGCTTTACGGCCTTAACCTGCAAAACTCGGCATATAACAGTGAGTCGGGGCTTATAGATACAATGGTAGATCTGATTCTCGGCTCTGCCGGTGCGCTGACGGGTATGTTTGTGACCGCGTTCACAAAAAATAAGGTCAGGTGCAAAAAGAAATAAACAAAGCAAATTTTTATAAAGGTGGCATATTTATGAACAATATCAAAGAACTTTATTCTCTTTGGCTCAATAACACCAAAGATGAAAAAGAGATTTATGACGAGCTTGTATCGGTCGAGGGCAAAGATGATGAAATTCTTGACCGCTTCTACAAAAATCTTGAGTTCGGCACAGGCGGACTGCGCGGAGTTATCGGCGCAGGCACAAACAGAATGAATGTCTTTACCGTCAACCAGGCAACACAGGGTCTTGCCGATTATCTCAACGCGGAGTTTGACTCGCCGAGCGTTGCGATAGCTCACGATTCGCGCATAAACTCTGATGTTTTTGCAAAAGGCGCGGCAGAGGTTCTTGCAGGCAACGGAATAAAAGTTTATTTTTATCCCGAGCTTGTTCCCACACCGATGCTCTCTTTCGCAGTCAGACATTTCTTGTGCAGTTCGGGTATTGTTATAACCGCAAGCCACAACCCCTCGCAGTATAACGGCTTTAAGTGCTACGATCCCCACGGCTATCAGATGACCGACGAGGGCGCGGCAAAAACATACGGCTACATTCAAAAGGTTGATATGTTCACGGGCGTTAAAAAGCTCGCGTTTGACGAGGGCATCAAAAACGGCATGATAGAGTATATCGGCAATGACGTTTATGAGGAGTTTTACAAAGCTGTTCTCGGCGAGTGCATAAACCCCGAGGTCAGCAAAAAGAGCGACCTTAAAATTATCTACACTCCCCTTAACGGCACAGGCAACAAGCCCGTTCGCACCGTACTTTCAAGAATGGGCTTTAAAGATGTTACGGTAGTCCCCTCACAGGAAAATCCCGACGGTCACTTCCCGACCTGCCCGTACCCGAACCCCGAAATCCGCCAGGCTTTTGAAGAGGCGATTAAGCTTGCGGAAAAAATCGGCGGCGACCTTTTGCTTGCAACCGACCCCGACTGTGACCGCGTAGGCATTGCGGTTAACGACGGCGGCGAGTATAAGCTCATGACAGGCAACGAAGTCGGCGTTATGCTCTCGCAGTATCTTCTCTCTTGCAGAAAAGAGCAGGGCACTCTGCCCAAAGACCCGGCAATAATCAAAACGATTGTTACCACAAACCTTATAGAAAAAGTTGCAAAAGATTATAACTGCAAAATATACAATCTTCTCACGGGCTTTAAGTATATAGGCGAGCTTGTAACAGAGCTTGAGAGCAAGGGCGAGGCCGATAATTTCGTCCTCGGTATGGAGGAGAGCTACGGCTACCTCACAGGTATTCACGCACGCGATAAGGACGCCGTGAACGGTGCTTCTCTCGTTTGTGAAATGGCTGCTTACTACAAAGAGAAAGAGGGCAAAAACCTCTATCGCGTAATGCAGGATATTTATAAAAAATACGGCATGTATCTGAATACTCTTTTGAACTTTGCTTTTGCCGGCGCAGAGGGTATGGATAAAATGAAAAACATTATGTCCTCTCTGCGTGCAAACCCGCCCAAAGAGATTGCGGGTCTTGAGGTAACAAAGGTCAGCGATTATCTCACCGGCGTTTCGACCGACACAAAGAGCGGTGTTCAGGAAAAAATTACTCTGCCCAAGTCAAACGTGCTCGCATTCTCGTTGCCGGGCGGCAACTCGGCAATAATCCGTCCCTCCGGCACAGAGCCTAAGATTAAGGTTTATGTAACCGCAGTCGGCAAAGACCGTGAAGATGCGCAGAGGCTTACCGATGAAATCAGCAAATGTATGAAAGGCTTTATCGGTGTTGAATAATGAATAAAAAATTCGTTCAAATTACAGCCCTTGTGCTCGCAGGGCTTATGGTTCTCGGCGTATTTGTGGGCGTTATGAATTCAATAGCATAAAAGATTATTGTATTCGGTGCAGACAAAAGAATAAATTTTTAAAAGAAAAAGCTGTAATTCACAAAGGTTAATTAAAAAACCGATGTGGATTATAGCTTTGATTTTTACGGCATAGAAAATTCTTTCTGTATTAAAAATTTTTTGATTTTGTCACTCTCGTTTTTCGTCAGTTATCATCACCGCCACCACGGTCATATCGTCGGCACGTTTGCCTATCATTCTGTCGAGGGCGCACTGCAAAATGTGCTTTGAAAGCTCGCTTGCACTCTCGGTTCTAAATGATTTAAGCTCCGAAGCAATCCAGCCGCAGCGGTCGGCGCACACGCCGTCAGACACGCTCAAAATAATATCGCCCGGCGACACACTTAATGCGCTTGACGACATATTGACGTTGTCAAGTATTCCTATCGGGGCAGATTCGGGCTCTAAAATCTGCGGTTTTCCGTTTTTCAGTATAAAGGACGGCGCAGCTCCGCATTTAAAAATCTCTGCCGTGCAAAGTATCGGGTCTATTCTCAGCAGGTCCACCGTTGAAAGAGACTCGTCCGTGGATTTCATCATCATCGCACAGTTGACCGCCGCTATGGCGGTTTTTTCGTCAAGCCCCGATTTTAACAGATTGCAAAAGGTTTCGCAGGTAAAAGCCGAGTCGATTGCCGCGCGGCTGCCCGTGCCCATTCCATCGCTTAAAATAACATTTTGTCTGCCGCTTTTGTCTTTAAAACAGCGGTAATAATCACCGCAGACGTTCATGCCTGCCGCAGGCTTTACCGCCGCGGCTATTTTAAAACCGAGCTTTTCTTTTTGCTTAAAGATAAGCGTATAAATATCGTCGTTTTGTATCAGCGTCGGAAAGCTCAGCTCATACCCCGTGTCCGAACAAAGCTTTTTGGTTAAAAGAGAAACGTTAAAATTCTCCTGCGGTTTTTCAAAAGAAAGGCTCAAAGTTTCGTGACCCGCGCTGTCTTTTGAAACGGACGCGTCTTTTATTTTTATGCCGAATTCTTCCGCACAGGCGGCCGCTGTTCCGCTTTGTACGGAACAATTTGATGAATTGTCCAAAAGTGAATCGCACATTCCGCCGATTATGGTGCCGAAATTTTTAAACTGGTTGCCGGCAAGCGACTGTATTCTGTTCATTTTGCCCATTGTGCCGAGTTTTGTGCAGTAGGCAAAATATGCACGGTCAAACGCTGCCGACATTTCATTACAGCAATAGCAGGTTTCACAAAAATTTTTCGGCAAAATTGAGGAAAAATCTTCTTTGTTTTCGAGTGCGTCGGCAATTTTTTTGTAGCACGGATTGTTTTTTGAACGTATTTCGTTTGTGCAGCTGTCTTTTATTTCGCAGTCGGCGCAGACCTTTTCTCTCGCAATATTCAGCTCCGCCGACAAATCGGGAGCGATGAGCGGCTGAAGCGATTTTCTCACGGTGTTTACGCAGTCGCTTATATTCTCAACCGCCTGCACCATTTCTGCTGTTCTCACGGGCATTAAAAGCTTGTTGATTTTTATTTTTTCACTGCCTTTTTTTTCGTAAAAATCGGGAATTTTTTGCGAGGTTAAGCAAAACAAAACCGACGCTGCCGCTGCCGCAGGGAGCACCGGCAAAATATCGGTATATTCACCGAAAACAGCACCGAAAAACATTGCCGCACAAACAAAGCCTGCCTTTGAAAATCTGTTTTTAAAAACGGGGCATACACAGCCGCAAACGGGCAAAACGGCGCACATAAAATCCGGCTCGCCGTTCATGGCGCACACCGCAGAGCAGCAGGCGGCGCAAACCGCACAGCCCTCAAAAGAATATAGCACACACGAAAAAAGAATTGCGGCGGAGAAAACAAAAAAGCAGGCACTTTCGCCCAAAATTCCGAAAGCTCTCATATGACCCGCGGTGAGAGCGAGCGAGGCAAAAAAGCAGACGATACATTTTCTGTCGCCCTTTCGGGGAAGATAAGGCTTGTCCGAAAGCGGCTTCAGCCCCTCGCGGAATACGGGTACGGCAACGGCACAGAGCGCGGTTTCGCACAGTGTTGACAAAAGCAAATCCGCACTGAATTTTTGTGAGATTAAAAACACTGTGTTTACCGCAAAAGAACAAAGCCCCGGGCAAAGCGGACGGACTATATCCTCGCGCTTCATGCCGAATGCTTTAAGGCAAATAATAAGCGACGCGGCAGAGGTCAGAGTTATCGAAAAATAGCGAAAAGCCGACGTGCCGGAGTGAAACATAAAAAATCCCAAAGACGCGCCTGCCGAAGCGCACAGCGAAAGCACGGGCGGCAGTGACGCGGCAAACGAGGACGCAAAGGGCGAGAGCGACATCGAGAGATACGGCTGAGAAAACAGCACTCCGCCAAAGACAGAGAACAGCATTTCTAAAACAAACTTCAGTTCATTTTTCTTTCCCTCAAATGATATTGCCGCAGATACACGTTCTTTAAGCCGCATTGAGCTCACCCCGTTTTTCAAAACTTTCTGTAACATTTTAAACCTTAACATCGGCGGAAGCTGTCGCTGTATGAATGGAAAAAACTATTGTAATTTGTCGAGACATTGTGCTATAATAATATGAATTTGTTATATTGGCAAAATACTGCGAAAACAGGGGTTTGTATGGAAAGAGAAACTCAAAAAACAAACGAGTCACTTATAATAGGCAGAAACGCCGTTGCCGAGGCTGTAAAAAGCGGCAGAGCGATTGACACGCTTCTTGTTGCAAAAGGCGAGAGGGGCGGCTCTGTCGGCAGCATAATCGCTTCGTGCAGAGATAAGGGCGTTGTCATAAAAGAGGTTGACCGCAAAAAGCTTGATTTTATCTGCTCCGGCTCGGTGCATCAGGGCGTTGCGGCATATGCGGCAGCGCATGATTATTCGAGTATTGACGATATTTTTGCTCTCGCAGAGCAAAGGGGAGAGGCTCCGTTTATCATCATTTGCGATGAACTCGAAGACCCTCACAACCTCGGTGCTGTAATCAGAAGCGCAGAGGCAGGCGGAGCGCACGGCATAATAATACCCAAAAGAAGAAACGCTTCTTTGAGCTACACCGTGGGCAAGGCCTCGGCAGGCGCGGTTGAGTATGTGCCGGTTGCAAGAGTATCTAATATCGCTTCTACGATAGACGAGCTCAAAAAACGCGGAGTTTGGATTTATGCCGCGGATATGGACGGCGAAAACTGGTGCTCGGTTGATTATTCCGGTGCAGTCGGATTGGTCATAGGCTCCGAGGGCAGAGGAGTGGGTCGCCTTGTTAAAGAGAAGTGCGACTTTGTTATCTCTCTTCCGATGAAAGGAAAGATAAACTCCCTCAACGCATCCGTTGCGGCAGGGATATTGATTTATGAAGTTGCAAGACAGAGATCGGGCATAAGCCGAAGGGGTGATTGATTTGCCTAAAAACAACGATGATAAAAACTGGTCGCTCGACGATGTTGACAGACTGCTCAGCAGAACCGAAAAGCCTGCCAAAAAGCAGGACGAAAAAATCGTTGAAAATTTTGCAAGAACAATGCGCCTTGCAGACACGGTGAATATACCGACGATAGATATTGAAAAGCAGACCAGAGTTGAGGACGTCCACACAAAAAAGATTGACCCTCTCAGGTCTTTTGCCGCAAAAGAAAAGGCAGAGGCGGCTCTCGGCAGCCCTGCTTCGGTCAATGCGGGCGATATAGAGATAACCTCAAAAACCGCAAAACAGAGAATTGCCGACATAGTAAAAGAAATTAAAAAAGGCAAAAAAATTTCCGGCTTTTCGAGTGCGGACGCGGATTTTTCGGAGCCGCTTATTCCTCATAAAACTCATGCGATGGAGACTGACAAAAATCGCCGCAGATTTCTTGAAGATTTTAAGGTAGAAGATGAGCCCGAAGAGGTTGATGACAAAACCAAGGTGGTTGAAAGACCGGGTTTTGTCATTAAAAAAGGCGAGGGTCAAGACCTCACGGGTGAGCTGGAGGCTGTGCCGACCCTTATCGAGGCGGACGACGCCATAAAAGAATTTGAGGAAGAAGAAGCGCCGCAGAATGAAGAAAACTGGGACGACGGCCAGATAAAATTTAACGGCTTTGACTCGGCGGACGAGCCGGAGAATATCAGCGAATCCGAAGCTGAAATGAAGCTTCTTAAAAGACGCCGCGAAAAGATAGATAAATTCAAGCTCATGGGCATTGCCGAGGCAGAGGAAGAAAATAAAAATTCGGACGGAAAAATCGAAATGCTCTTCGGCAGAGAAAAGACCAAAAAAGATAAAAGCAGAGCGCCTCGCAAGGGCTACACGGGCGCGGAATATACCGATGAAAAAGATGCGGACCGTTTACGCGCCACAATTCACAAAGCAAAAAAAATGAGCAAAATAAGGCTTGCGGTTTATACACTCTCTTTTTTGGCTATGTCTGCAATCGGCATATTCTCCTGCATAAAAAACGGCTTTGACACCTTAGCTTTTCAAGTCGTTTCGCTCGCATTGCTGCTGCTTTGCACCTTCACGGGCATAACGGGCATAAACAAAGGCGTTGCGGCGGCACTTAAAAAAGAAGCAAATATGCAAAGCGCGGCGGCACTTGCCGTTATGGCCGCGCTGATACAAAATATTTCGGCAATTATTCTCGGCAAGGTCTTGTCAAACGAAACATTTGTCTTTTCCGCTGCGGCGGCAGGGGCGATGATGTTCGGTGAATACGGTGCGTATCTGCGCACTTCAAGAACGTATGACGCATTTAATTTTTGCACGGGCAAGCATAAAAATTCGCTTTATTCCGTGCAGGAGATTGAGAACGAGAATGAAGAATTTGAAATCGGCAGAACTCTTTTGATGGATTCGCCCGATATAAGATATTCATGCAGAGCAAAATTCCCTTCAAGGCTTATTGAACGCTGCGAGAGCAGTGTTTCGTCCGACAAACTCGCAAGTCTTTTGCTCACGCTCTCGCTCATTGCGGGCGTTGTCTGCGGAGCGGTTGCGGGCGCAGCTTCAAAAAACTTTTTTACCGCGATAAACTATGCCTGTGCGGCAATATGCGTTTGCGTGCCCGCGTTCGGCACGGCGGCAATCCAGCTGCCGATGAGGTGGGCAAACAAAAGGCTCAATAAAGCCGGCGGAGTTATAATGAGCCAAAATTCAATAGAAGATTACAGCAAAGCCAACGCCGTTGTGCTTGACAGCGCGGAGCTTTTTGACCCCAAGGGCTGCCGTATGCACGGTTTTAAAGATTTTAAGAGAGTCCGTGTTGACGACATTATGCTTTATGCGGCGGCAATGGTCATAAAATCCGGCGGGCCGCTGACAGACGTGTTTGACCAGGTCGTCAGCAAAAGAGAGCTTTTGCCGCAGGTTCATTCTTTTAATTATGAAGACAGAATGGGCATATCCGGCTGGATAAACGGTCAAAAGGTCATCATGGGCAACCGAAATATGATGAAGCACCACAATTTTGAGCTGCCGAGCGAAGATGAGGAGCTTCGTTATTCTCACGACGGACGCAGGGTCATTTATCTTGCGATAGCAAACAGCCTTGCGGCAATGCTTGTTGTCAGCTATGCGCCAAACAAAAAGCTGAGACCCTTTATTAAACGCCTCGGCACGGACGGGGTTACAATTCTTTTGAGAAACTGCGACTCAAACATCACAACCGATATGATAAACGAAGTTTTCGGCGCGAGGTTTACCAATATAAGGCTCATAAACAACACCGCAGGCAGAGTCTTTAAAAAATACCGCCGCAAGATAAAAGAAAACGCAAAATCTGGTATAATACATGACGGCGAGGCCTTCTCGCTTTTGAGAAGCTTCACAATGTCATATACTCTTTGCGGCACGTTTAAGGTAGAAAATCTTATTCAGCTCATAAACGTCGCACTCGGCTTTTTGCTTGTGGGTGTGTTCGCAGTGCTCGATTTGCTCTCGGTCACGGGCGTATGGCCTCTGGTGCTTTTTCAGCTTTTGATGAGCTTTGCGGCATTTTTTACCGCGAGAATAAGAGGAATTTTTTAAAAAGCTTGACAAATCCTTTTTTAGGGTTTATAATACTCACACAATAAAGCGGAACAGTGTGTTCCCACCTACACGGTGACGTCCGATGCAGGTCAATATCACAGCTCTTTAAGGGGCGGTGTGGTCTTGATTTATGCGCGCGGACGGTGTTTCACCGTTCCGCGCTTTGATTTTTGGAGGTGCTTGAACATCAGTACGAAAGAATTGCAGATCAACGAAGAAATCCGTGACAAAGAGATCAGAGTAATCTCAAACACCGGCGAGCAGCTCGGCATAATGTCGAGTTCAGAGGCTCTTAAGCTGGCAGAGCAGGGCAACTTTGATTTGGTCAAAATCGCGCCGCAGGCAAAACCGCCCGTGTGCAAGATTATGGATTACGGTAAATACCGCTTTGAACAGGCTAAACGCGAAAAAGAAGCTAAGAAAAATCAGCGCGTTGTCGAGATTAAAGAAATTCGTTTGTCTTTAAATATCGACACACACGATTTTGAAACAAAAGCCGGTCATGCCATTAAGTTTTTAAAGGCAGGCAACAGAGTTAAAGTTTCAATCCGCTTCAGAGGCAGAGAGATGGCTCACCCCGAGCACGGTCTTGAAACCATGAAAAAATTTGCCGCCGCCTGCGAAGAATACGGTACAGTCGAAAAACCTGCAAAGCTCGAGGGTCGCTCAATGCTGATGTTCCTTGCGGCAAAGACAGCCAAATAAAAAGGTAATTTAATAAGGAGGATAAACCATGCCTAAAATCAAAACTCACAGCGGCGCTAAGAAACGCTTTAAGATCTCTAAAAACGGTAAACCCATACGCGCCCATGCCAACAAATCTCACATCCTTAACAAAAAGACTACAAAGCGCAAGAGAGGTCTGCGTAAGACGGCTGTTGCCGACAAAACAAACCAGAAGCAGATCAAACGTCTTGTTCCTTATAAATAATAACATCGGGAATAAGAAAACTAATTTTTCGGAGGTAACTAACTATGGCTCGTATTAAGGGTGCAACAATGACCCGTAAGAGAAGAAATAAAGTACTTAAGCTTTCAAAGGGCTACTACGGCTCAAAGAGCAAGCTTTTTAAAACAGCAAAACAGGCAGTAATGAAATCAGGTCAGTATGCTTACATCGGCCGCAAGCAGAAAAAGCGTGATTTCCGCCGCCTTTGGATAACCCGTATCTCGGCAGCAGCTAAGATGAACGGCATGAATTACTCAACATTCATGAACGGTCTTAACAAAGCGGGCATTACACTCAACCGTAAGATGCTCTCAGAGATAGCCATTGCAGACCCGGCTGCATTCACAGCCCTCACAGAAAAGGCTAAAGAAGCTCTTAAATAATAATCTGTAATCACGCCCTTTTTTAAGAAGGGCGTGACTTTTTGCTAATCAGGGGTGAAAACAAATTGGAGAATATTACATCACGCACCAATGCAAAAATAAAATTTGCGCTCTCTTTGCGTGACGATGCCGCCGCAAGAAGAAAAAACAATATGTTTTTTATTGAGGGTGCCCGCCTTTGTTCGGACGCTCTTAAAAGCGGCGTATCTGTTTTGCAATTCTTTTTCACCGAATCCGCTCAAAAAAAGTTCCCCGAGGTTTGTGCGGCACTGCTTTCTTTTGCAAAAGACAGCTACAAAATAAGCACCGATGTTGCTTTGCGCTTGGGCGATACAAAGTCTCCTCAGGGCATATTTTGCGTTTGCTCGGCGGTTGACAAAATCTATAAAGCAGATAAAATAGATTTTGCTGGCAAATATGTTTTGCTTGAGAATGTTCAGGACCCGTCCAATATCGGTTCCGCGGCAAGAACCGCAGAGGCTCTCGGCATAGACGGACTTATCGTTTGCGGAGGGTGCGACGTGTTTAACTCAAAAGCACTGCGCGCTTCTATGGGTGCGTTTTTCAGGCTCAACATTTTTGTTTGCGATGACGCTCCGCCATTTTTAAAATCGGCAGGCGAGGGCGGTATGCTGACGCTTGCCTCCACACCGAGCGCAAATGCAGAAAAAATCACCGACCTTTGTTTTGACGGCGGGGTTATATGCGTTGTGGGCAACGAGGGCAACGGGGTAGAAAAAAGAACCATGGACGCCTGCAAAGCTTTGGCAACAATACCTATGCGCGGCAGAGCCGAGTCGCTCAATGCCTCGACCGCCGCTGCTATCTTGATGTGGGAGATGGTGCGCCATGGCGATTGAGCATTGGGTTTGGTATCAGCATGCATTGGGCGCAGGATGCCGCAGAACGGGAGAAATGCTCTCTTACTTCGGCTCTGCAAAAGCTTTTTATGAGGCGGGCGAATACGAGTGGAAGCTTTCGGGCATATTCACTCCCTCACAGCTTTCAAAGCTTAAATTAACGCCGATAGAAAAGGCGTATGAAACCTTGGAGGTTTGCCGCAAAAATTCATACAAAGCCGTAACGCCGGAGGATAAACTTTATCCCAGAATGTTAAAACCTCTTGACGATTTGCCCGCAGTGTTGTATTATCAGGGCGACCTCAGGTTTTTGATACATAAAATCGCCATAGCGGTCGTCGGCACAAGAGAGGCGAATGAAAACAGCCTTTCCGTTGCCAAAAGTCTGTCGGCTTCACTCACACGTTCGGGCGCGGTTGTTATAAGCGGAGGGGCTTTGGGCGTTGACAGCGCGGCGCATACGGGTGCGCTTGAGGCAGGCGGCAAAACCGTTGCGGTGCTCGGCAACGGCTTCGGCGCAAAATATTTAGAGGCAAACAGACCGCTGCGCGAGCAGATAGCCGCAAACGGTGCGCTTATAACAGAATATCCGCCGTTCACTCCCGCGTCTGCGAGAACTTTTCCGATAAGAAACCGCATTATTTCGGGTCTTTCACACGGGACGGTTGTCATAGAAGCAGGTGTAAAAAGCGGCTCGCTTATCACGGCAGGTCTGGCACTTGAGCAGGGCAGAGATGTTTTTGCCGTGCCGGGCGATGTTATGAGCGACAAATTCACAGGCGTTCACAAGCTGATAAGCGACGGCGCAAAGCCCGTTTTCTCTGCGATGGATGTGCTCTCGGGTTATGCGGCAAAATACCCGAAAGCGATTGATGCCGAAAAAATCGAAACACAGCTCAAAATCAGCGGCTCTGTTTCAAACATCAACACAAAAACCAAGCAGGAAGAAAAGGACGTGCCTTTTAACGGGAGCATATTTGAGCGTGTTAAAGACCTTGACTCCCTCTCGCAAGAGGCAAAATCGGTTTATGCGGTATTTTCCGACAAGCCGATACATATAGACGATATTAAACGAAAGACCGGCCTTGATTTTTCAAAGCTGTTCAAGGCGGTCACAGAGCTTGAGCTCGCGGAGCTTATAAGCTCCGGAGAGGGAAAAATGTACAGCTTAAAATAAACTTAATAGGATGATGTCTATGTCAAAACTTATAATCGTGGAGTCCCCTACAAAAGTAAAAACAATCAAAAAATACCTCGGCAATGATTATGACGTAACCGCGTCAATGGGTCATGTCAGAGATTTGCCGGCGGCAAGGCTGAGCGTAGATATAAAAAACGACTTTGCGCCGAAATATGCCGTTATAAAGGGCAAAGAGGCTCTGGTCAAGGAGCTTAAAGAAAAGGTTGCCGAAAGCGACTATGTATATCTCGCAACCGACCCCGACCGCGAGGGAGAAGCCATATCTTGGCACCTCGCCGCACTTTTGGGTCTTGACACCGATAAAAAGAACAGAATAACCTTTCACGAAATCACAAAAAGCGGTATAGAAGCGGGCATGAAAGAGCCGCGCTCAATAGATATGGACCTTGTAAACGCACAGCAGGCAAGAAGAATACTCGACCGCCTTGTGGGCTATAAGCTCAGTCCCTTTATTTCTCAAAAAATCCGCCGCGGTCTTTCTGCCGGGCGTGTTCAGAGCGTTGCGGTAAGACTTATTGTTGACCGCGAAAACGAGATAAGAGCGTTTAAGCCCGAGGAATATTGGTCACTTGACGCAAAGTTCACCGCGCCGTGCAGAAAGATGTTTTCCGCTTCGTTCACGGGCGATGAAACAGGCAAGGTAAAAATCACGACCAAAGAGCAGGCAGATTCTTATATCGCCCGCCTTGACGGTGCAAAATACACCGTCACATCACTCAAAAAAGGCACGCGCAAAAAGAACCCCGCGCCGCCCTTTATCACCTCCACATTGCAGCAGGAGGCTTCGCGCAAGCTCGGCTTTCAGCCGCAAAGAACTATGCGAACCGCGCAGGAGCTTTATGAAGGTGTTGACGTTGCCGGCATAGGCACAACGGGTCTTATAACATATATGAGAACGGATTCTCTCAGAATATCCGAAGAAGCGCGCGCGGCGGCGAATCAGTATATAGCAGAGGCTTTCGGCGAAAAATATCTGCCCGAAAAGCCGAGATATTTTAAATCCGGAAGCAACGCGCAGGATGGTCATGAGGCAATCCGCCCCACATCGCCCTCGCTCACACCCGAAAAGGTCAAGGGCAGTCTCTCGGCTGACCAGTATAAGCTTTATACCCTTATCTGGAAGCGTTTTATCGCAAGCCTTATGGCAAGCTGTGTTCAAAACACGGTAAGAGCAGAGATAACCGGCGCCACAGAAGAGGACGCGGCAAACGGCAGATACTGCCTTTTCTCCGCGGCAGGTTACAGCATTAAGTTCGACGGCTTCACCTCTCTTTATGAAGAGAGCACCGATTCCGAAAACAGCGACAGCAACAAAAAACTTCCGGAGCTTAACAAGGATGATTCGCTCAAATTAAAAGAGCTTGTCGGCAATCAGCATTTCACACAGCCCCCGGCAAGATACACCGAGGCTTCGCTCATTAAGGCTATGGAGGAAAACGGCATCGGCCGACCCAGCACATATGCCACAATCATCACAACCATAATCAAAAGAGAATACGTCAAAAGGCAGGCAAAAATGCTTATCCCCACAGAATTGGGCGAGGCAACAACGGGTCTTTTAAAAGAGCGTTTCCCCAAAATAGTCAACGCCAAATTCACCGCGCAGATGGAAACACAGCTTGATGAAATCGGCGAGGGCAAAGAGAATTATGTCGAGATGCTTCACGGCTTTTATGATGAGTTTGACAAAACTCTTCAAAAGGCAAAAGAAGATATGAAAGACGTTAAAATTCAGCTTGAAGAAGACGTTACCGATATTCCCTGCGAAAAATGCGGCAGACTCATGGTGATAAAAACCGGACGCTTCGGCAAATTCCTTGCCTGCCCCGGCTACCCCGAGTGCAAAAACGCAAAGCCGCTTGTATTAAAAACCTCGGCAAAATGCCCCAAGTGCGGCAGTCAGGTTATTGAGAAAAGGTCTAAAAAAGGTCACACCTTCTACGGCTGCGAAAGCTGGCCGAAGTGCGATTTTATGACGTGGGATAAGCCCACGGACGAAACCTGCCCCAAGTGCGGCAAATCGCTCTTTAAGCGCAAGGGAGGCATGCTTGTCTGCCTTGACGAAAGCTGCGGCTTTGAGAAAAAGGCAGAGCGCAAATCCAAAAAGAAGGACGACGCCGAATGAACACCGTAACCGTAGTCGGCGGAGGGCTTGCAGGAACAGAGGCGGCATGGGCGCTTGCAAACAGGGGCATAAACGTCATTCTCAAAGAGATGAAGCCTCTAAAAAAATCCCCTGCACACAAAAGCGATATGCTGGCGGAGCTTGTATGCTCCAACTCATTAAAGGCAGAGCGTTTAGGCTCTGCCGCAGGGCTTTTAAAGGCAGAGATGAGTTTGCTCGGCTCGCTTTGCACCGAGTGTGCCAAAGAGACGCGTGTTCCGGCAGGCGGCGCACTTGCGGTGGACAGAGATAAGTTCTCACTTCTCGTCACCGAAAAAATCAGGTCGCATCCGCTTATAAAAATCGAGACCTGCGAGGTTACCGATATACCCGAGGGCAATGTTATAATAGCGGCAGGTCCGCTCGCTTCGGAGCCTTTGGCACAAAAAATAAAAGAGCTCTGCGGCGGAAGTCTCAGCTTTTTTGACGCCGCCGCACCGATTGTTTCGGCAGATAGTGTTGATATGAAAAGTGCGTTCACACAGTCGCGCTATGACAGGGGCGGCGAGGACGATTATATAAACTGCCCGATGAATAAAGAAGAGTATGAGGCGTTTTATGAGGAGATTATAAATGCGGAATCTGCGCCGCTTCACTCTTTTGACAAGAAAAAAGACGTGTACGAGGGCTGTATGCCCATAGAAGTGCTCGCTTCAAGAGGCAAAGATACAATGCGTTTCGGTCCGCTGAAGCCGGTGGGTCTTATTGACCCGAGAACTTCTCACAGACCGTGGGCGGCATTGCAGCTTCGCAAAGAGAATGCGGACGGCACAATGTATAACCTCGTCGGCTTTCAGACAAACCTTAAATTCGGCGAGCAAAAAAGAGTTTTTTCAATGATACCTGCGCTCAAAAATGCGGAGTTTTTGAGATACGGCGTTATGCACCGCAACACGTTTATAGACTCCCCGAGGCATTTGAACGGCGATTTTTCATTCGGAAAAAGAGAAAATCTTTTCTTTGCGGGTCAGATAACCGGTGTGGAGGGGTATATGGAATCCGCCGCTTCGGGAATAATGGCAGGCATAAACACGGCGAGACGCCTTGAGGGCAAAGAGAGCATAATATTGCCGCCCTTTACGATGATAGGCGCACTCAGCAGATATATAAGCGATGAAAGCGTTAAAAACTTTCAGCCCATGGGGGCAAACTTCGGCGTTTTGCCTCCGCTTCGGGATAAGATAAGAGATAAAAAGCTTCGATATGAGGCATTGGCGCAAAGAAGCATGGATTTCATGCAAAAGGAGGCGCAGAATATATGAAAAAGTTAGAAAAATTACAGCAGTCGGTCGGCTACAAATTCAAAGACGAGCGTCTGCTTCAAAGGGCACTCACGCATACCTCTTATGCGAATGAGTGCAACGAGGGTCATAACAAAAGCAATGAAAGACTTGAGTTTTTGGGCGACTCCGTTCTCGGAATAATAACAGCCGAGCATTTTTACTTAAATTTTAAAGATTTGCCGGAGGGTGAGCTTACAAAGCTCCGCGCGGCAACAGTTTGTGAAAATTCGTTAAGCTCATTTGCACGTCAGCTTGGCCTCGGCGAATATCTGCTTTTAGGCAAGGGCGAAATGTGCACCGGCGGCAGCGACAGACCCTCTATTTTGGCAGACGCTTTTGAGGCACTGATAGCCGCAATATATCTTGACGGCGGTATAGAAGAAGCCAAAAAATTTGTGCTGAAATACGTTGACAAAGCGGTTGAAGAACACCGCGGATTTAAAGATTACAAAACCGTTTTGCAAGAGGTTATTCAGAAAAATCCCGGTGAAGTTATAGAGTATGTGCTCGTTAAAGAGTCGGGTCCCGACCACAACAAAAGGTTTGAGGTTGAGGTGCATCTTAACTCAAACGTCATAGGCAAGGGCGTGGGCACCAGCAAAAAGAAGGCGGAGCAGCTTGCCGCAAAAGAAGCTTTGGAGCTGATGGGGCTTTGAAGCATACGAGCGTAGCGCTGTTTGTGCCGCACAAGGGCTGCCCGCATCAGTGCAGCTTTTGCAACCAAAAAAGCATTTCGGGTCAAACAAAGAGCATAACCGCCGATGACGTTCACGCCGCCTGTGCGGTTGCCGAAAAAGACCCGAATTTGAAAGACGCGCAGATAGCTTTTTTCGGCGGCAGCTTCACCGCGATAGAGCGCGAGTATATGACCGAACTCTTAAGCGCGGCAAAAGAGCACCTTGACGGTGAAAAATTCACGGGTATAAGAATTTCTACCCGCCCCGACGCGATAGACGATGAAATTTGCCGAATTTTAAAAGAATACGGCGTAAATGCCGTTGAACTCGGCGCACAGAGCATGGACGATAAGGTTCTTCTCTTAAACAAAAGAGGGCACACGGCAGAGGACGTTAGAAAAGCGACCGCGCTTTTAAAGCAATACGGCTTTGAAACGGGGCTTCAGATGATGACGGGGCTTTACGGCTCCGACAAAAACGAGAGCATATACACGGCAAAAGAGATAATCAAGCTGCGCCCCGACACTGTGAGGATATACCCCACAATAGTTATGGACGATACGCCGTTGGCGGAGCTTTATCGCTCGGGCGAGTATATTCCGCAAACTCTTGACGAGGCAACAGATATATGTGCCGAGCTTATATTGATGTTTTATAAAGAGAACATCAATGTTATAAGAGTGGGTCTTCACTCCGGCGGAGGGGTGGAGGGCGGCATGCTTGCAGGAGCGTTTCACCCGGCTTTTAAGGAGCTTTGCCAAAACAAAATATATTATTCTCTCATGTTTTCGGAGCTGTCCGGGCTTCCGAAAAATAAAAGCTACAACATTTTTGTTCCCGCCGGCGCACTCTCGCAGGCAATGGGTCAAAAAAAGGCAAATCTTTTAAAAATGCGCGAAAACGGCTACGAATGTATAATAAAAGAATGTGACAGTCTGAAAAAATATCAGATTTTTGTAAAGGAATAAATTTATGATACTTAAAGCGCTTGAAATGCAGGGATTTAAATCATTCCCGGATAAAACGGTGTTTAATTTCGGCAGCGGAATAACTGCCGTGGTGGGACCCAACGGCTCCGGCAAAAGCAACATTGCCGACGCTGTGCGCTGGGTTCTCGGCGAGCAGTCCACCAAAAATCTGCGCGGCTCCAAAATGGAGGACGTTATATTCGGCGGCACAAAGATAAGAAGACCTTTGGGCTATGCCGAGGTAACACTGCGCCTTGATAACAAAGACCGCTCACTCTCTTGCGACAGTGACGAGGTTGCGGTTACAAGGCGTTACTACCGCTCCGGCGAGAGCGAATATAAGCTCAATGCCGAAACGGTGAGGCTGCGCGATATTCACGAGCTGTTTATGGATACGGGTCTCGGCAGAGACGGCTACTCCCTTGTAAGCCAGGGCAGAGTTGCCGACCTCATTTCGTCAAAATCGGGTCAAAGGCGCGAGATGCTCGAGGAGGCGGCGGGTATTTCTCACTACCGCTACCGCAGGACGGACGCGAACCGCAGGCTTGAGCAGGCAGAAGAGAATATGGTCAGACTGCGCGATATACTCTCGGAGCTTGAAAGCCGCGTGGGTCCTCTCAAAATTCAAAGCGAAAAAGCGCAAAAATTTCTTGTGCTCGCAAAGGATAAGAAAAATCTTGAAATAGGCCTTTGGCTGCACACGATAGAATCCTCTAAAAAAAGGCTCAAAGAGCAGGAGGACAAGCTGAACATAGCCAAGGCGCAATATGAGGCGGCAGGCGAACAGCTTGAAGAGATAAGAGACGAGATAGACGGCGCGATTTCGGCAGGTCAAAATATCAACGAAAAGATAGACGAAATAAGAAAGCACCGCCGCCACAGCGAGGAGCAGGCTTCGCAAAGAGAGTCTGTTATCGCCGTTGAGCGCAACACCATTGAGCACAACCTCAACACCGTTGAAAGGCTTAAAAAAGATGTCAGCGACGCTTCGGACACCGAAAATTCTCTTCAAAGGCAAATTGACGAGGGCACAAAGGCGATAGAAGAGATTTATGAAAACATAAAGACAAAAAAGCAGAGCCTTGACGAGGCAACGGCAAAAATAAACTCGGTCAGAGACGAAAATTCCGAATACGCTCAAAAATCCGCCGAGATAGCGCAGAAGATAACCGAACTCACAAACGGAATATCCGAAAAAAGAATTGACGAGACGACGGCCGTTTCGTCTATCGAAGAAATTTCGGCAAGAATTGCAAACATTGACTCTGTTTTGCTCTCGCGCGCGGAATATGTCAACACCTTGAGTGACGCCGCGGCAAAGTGCCGTGCCGAGCTTGACGAGCTCTCGGAAAAAGCAAAAGAGGCGGCAAACGCAGTCTCCGGCTACAATATGAGAGTTCAGGCAAAGAGCGACAAGGTTCAAAAATTAAAAGAAGATATAGACTCCAAAACTCTCGAAATTCACCAAAAAACCGGCAGAATACACATTTTGCAGGATATGGAAAAGAATATGGAGGGCTACTCCGGCAGCGTAAAGGCGATAATTCGCCAGTCAAAGGGCGGTATGCTCAAGGGTATTCACGGCACGCTTTCACAGCTTATAAGTGTTGATGCGGAATATGCCGCCGCTGTTGAAACAGCTCTCGGCAACGCTGTTCAGAATATTGTTACCGACAGCGAGAGCGACGCAAAGCGCGCAATAGCCTATCTTAAAGAGAGCAAGGGCGGCAGAGCAACATTTTTGCCCCTCACCTCGGTCAAGGCAAAGGATTTTACCGAAAAAGGTCTTGAAGAATGCTACGGCTTTGTGGACATGGCGGACAAGCTTTTGGATTACGACGGCAAATATTCGCAGATAATCCGTTCCCTCCTCGGCAGAACGGCCGTTGCGGAGGATCTTGACTCGGCGGTTGCGATAGCAAAAAAATATTCTTACAGATTTAAAATCGTCACTCTTGACGGTCAGGTAGTAAATGCCGGCGGCTCAATAACCGGCGGCTCAAGAGGGCAGAATGCCGGCATACTCAACAGAAGCAACGAAATCGACAGGCTCGGCGCTGCGGTCAATTCGCTCGAAAATGCGGCAAAGGCTCTTAAAGAAGAGTATAAGCAACTTGCAGAGGAGCTTTCATTTGCCTCATCTCAGCTTGACGGAGCAAAGGCCGACCTCACAAGAATACAAGAGGACATTATAAGAAAAGAGAGCGAGTATGAGCTTTCACAGGGAAAGCTGGACACAGCCAACGCCGCTCTCGATGAACTCCGCAGAGAAAAACAGCGTTCAAATCAAAGAATATCCGAGCTTAAAATTCTCAAAAACGAGGCGGAGCAGGAGATAGAAAGCCTCAATTCCCAAATGGCAAAGCTTCAGGACGAGATGGCGGAAAACTCCGGCACAAGGGAGGAGCTTGAAAAGAAAAAAGAGGAGCTTTCTCTTCTTCGCTCGCAGATAGACCTTGATATTCTTTCACTTCAAAAGGACGCGCAGGCTCGCAGAGAGGCCGTTGAAATTTTGCAGCGCAGAATGGAGGGCCATGAGGGCAGGGTCGAAGATTTGAACTCCGAAATTGCCGCCATTCTCAAAGCGAATGAAGAAATAGAGCAAAAAATAGCCGTTCTTACCGCCGAGGCAAAGGATTTCTCCGCCGCCGCAGAGGAGGACGGCAGGCAGATAGAAGAGCTTCATAATATGCACGCCGATTGTGATGCCAAGGATGCAAAGCTCAGAGTTGAGGAGCGCATGAAAACCGCCGAGCGCGAAAAAATCAGCGGCGAGCTTTCAAGGCTTGAAGAGAGAAAAGCCTCTATGGAAAAACAGCTTGACGACGCGGTGAACAAGCTCTATGACGAATATCAGCTCACGCGCCGCGAGGCAGAGGATATGAATATTGTCATTGAGGATTACCCCAAGGCTCAGCGCGAGCTGCAAGAGATAAAGGGCAAAATCCGCTCTCTCGGCAACGTGAATGTCGGCGCAATAGAGGAATATGAAGAGGTATCGCAAAGATACGAATTTATGAGCGCACAGCTTGAGGATATAGAAAAATCCCGTGCGGAGCTTGATAAGCTTATTAAAGAGCTGACGGATAAAATGTCCGAGCAGTTCAGAGAGCAGTTCCAGCGCATAAACAGCTTCTTCGGCGAGACGTTCGTTGAGCTTTTCGGCGGTGGAAAGGCGGAGCTTATCCTCGAAAACCAGCTTGATGTGCTTGAATGCAACATTGAAATTAAAGTTCAGCCGCCGGGCAAAAATGTTCAGAATATCGACCTGCTCTCGGGCGGTGAAAAAGGGCTTTCCGCAATCGCACTGCTGTTTGCGATACTAAAGGTGTCGCCCTCTCCGTTCTGCATATTTGACGAGGTTGAAGCGGCTCTTGACGATGTGAACGTCACGAGATATGCAAAATATGTTCGCAGAATGACAAAGAACACGCAGTTTATTCTCATCACTCACCGCCGCGGCACCATGGAGGAGGCGGACGTTCTCTACGGCGTTACAATGCAGGAGGAGGGCGTGTCAAAGCTGCTTGAGCTCAAGACCGCAGAGATGGCGAAAAAACTCGGAATTGCCTGATTAAAAAAAGTCAAGGCGAAAAAATTAAAAATTATTTTGCACAGGTTTTGCACAAGCTTTGCGCCGAAATCTACGGTTTCGGCAAAGAAAAAGCACTACTTGTAGTTGTTCAAAATTTATAGACAACTATTTGACAGGTTTTAAACATCCGCCTGTGCAAAACTGCCCCGAATGATAAAAAATTTGCACTTGACACGGGGCGCGATATACTGTATAATAGCTGCCTGTAAAGAAAAATGCTTTACAGGCAGTTTGTTTGGGAGGTGTGTTGTTTCTTGGCAAAAAATCTTGATGTTATAATACTTATTGATTTTTACGGCGATATGCTGACCGAAAAACAGCATGCTTTTTTAAACTATTATTATAACGACGATTTGTCACTTTCAGAAATAGCCGCAAACGAGGGCATAACCCGCCAGGGCGTGAGAGACGCGATAAAACGCGCCGAGTCACAGCTTTATGATATGGAGGCACGCCTCGGTCTTGTAAGCCGTTTTGAGAGCATGAAAAACGGGCTTGAAGAGATAATGAGCTATGCGGACGAAATCGGCGAATATAACAGAACACATTCGCTTTCAAGAGAGGTCAACGACTGCACCGCCAAAATAAAGGCGGTTGCTCAGACCCTTATTATGGAATAACAGGTGGTGAGATCATGGCGTTTGAGGGTCTTTCAGACAGGCTCGAATCCGCATTTCAGCGTTTAAAAAGCAAAGGCTCCTTAACAGAGGCCGACGTTAAGGCGGCTATGCGCGAGGTACGCATGGCTCTGCTTGAGGCCGACGTAAACTATAAGGTCGCCAAAGATTTTACCAAAACGGTTACCGAGCGCGCCGTGGGCGAAAAGGTTATGGAAAGCCTCACCCCCGCGCAAATGGTAATTAAAATAGTCAACGAAGAGCTCACAAACCTCATGGGCGGCACAAAGGCAAGGCTTGCAATCGCAAACCATCCGCCCACGGTTGTTATGATGTGCGGTCTTCAAGGCTCAGGTAAAACCACCCACACCGCAAAAATTGCGCTTATGCTCAAAAATCAGGGTCACAGACCGCTGCTTGTCGCGTGTGATATTTACCGCCCGGCGGCTATCAAACAGCTTCAGGTTGTCGGCGAACAGGCAGGCGTTCCCGTTTTTGAGATGGGTCAGACCGACCCGGTTAAGATTGCAACCGAAGCAATCAAGCTCGCAAAAGACCAAGGTTATGACTATGTCTTTCTCGATACGGCAGGTCGTCTTCATATTGACGAAGTGCTTATGGAGGAGCTCAAAAACATAAAAGCAACCGTTCACCCGCACGAGATTCTTTTTGTTGTTGACGCAATGACGGGTCAGGACGCGGTAAACGTTGCAAAGTCCTTTGACGACGCGCTCGGCATAGACGGCGTTGTGCTCACAAAGCTTGACGGCGACACAAGAGGCGGCGCGGCGCTCTCAATCAGAGCGGTCACGGGCAAGCCCATAAAATTTATCGGCATAGGTGAAAAGCTCGGCGATTTGGACGTTTTTCACCCCGACAGAATGGCTTCGAGAATCCTCGGCATGGGCGATGTTCTTTCGCTTATCGAAAAAGCCGAAATGGCTCTTGACGAAAAAAAGGCAGAGGAGCTTGAAAAGAAGCTCAAGCAAAACAAATTTGACCTCAACGACCTTATGGAGCAGATAGACCAGATAAGACGTTTGGGCTCAATTAAAGATACTCTTTCTCTTTTGCCGGGAGTAGGCAAGCAGTTAAAAGACGTTGAAATTGACGAGCGTCAGTTTGACAAGGTCAAGGCGGTTATTCAGTCCATGACCCCCAAAGAGAGAGAAAACCCCGACATCATCAATCCCTCGCGCAAAAGGCGCATTGCCGCCGGCTGCGGTCAGGAGGTTGAGAATGTCAACAAAGTGCTCGCACAGCACAAGCAGATGCAAAAAATGTTTAAGCAAATGAATTCCGCGGGCAAAAAGAGGCGCAGGCACGGCAGACCCGACCTTTCGCAGCTCAAGGGCTTCAACATATAATTCAACACGCTTATTACGCATTGCGTGATGGATATATAAAAATTTTTATTATATTATATTTTTGGAGGAAACAAAAATGGCAGTTAAAATCAGATTGCGCCGCATGGGCGCTAAAAAGGCACCTTTCTATCGTGTGGTTGTTGCAGACTCAAGATATCCCCGTGACGGCAGATTTATCGAAGAAATCGGCACGTTTGACCCCATGGCAGGCGACGACCAGATAAAGATTGATGCCGAAGCAGCTCAGAAGTGGATATCAAACGGCGCACAGCCCACAGAGACAGTTAAAGAGCTCCTCAAAAAAAGCGGCGTTATTAAATAATAACGCACGGGAAAGGTTACTGAAATGAAAGATTTATTGCTTGAAATGGCTAAAGGCCTTGTGAGCGATCCCGACGCAGTCAGCGTTACGGTAGACGACCCCGCAGAAGACGGCACTGTTGTTTATCACCTTCACGTCGCTCAGGAGGATATGGGAAGAGTAATCGGTAAACAGGGCAGAATAGCGAAGGCTATCAGAATAGTTATGCGCTCCGCTGCCAGCAGAAACGACGAAAAAATCTCAGTTGAAATTGAGTAATCTGTAAATCAAAAGGCATTTTATTTGGCTTAAACCCAAAAGAGACGTCGTGTTCAGTGCTTATCTGAATGCGGCGGTCTTTGATTTAGAGGAGTTTTTATGCTTAAAGAATATCTTGAACTCGGGCAAATAGTCGGCACACACGGCGTCAGAGGCGAGCTTAGGGTGAACCCGTGGTGCGATTCGCCGGAGTTTATAAAGCAGTTTAAAAAAATTTATTTCGATTCTCACGGCAACAATGAGGTGCGCGTTATATCTTCGCGTCCGCACGGCAATGTTGCGCTTATGAAGCTGGACGGAGTTGACAGCGTAGAGCAGGCTTCTGCTTTGAGAAACAAAATTATTTATATGAAAAGAGCCGACGCAAAAATAAAAGAGGGTTCTTATTTTATTGCGGAGCTTATTGACTGCACCGTGGTTGACGCAGACGATGAAAATATTGTTTACGGCACGCTTTGCGATGTGAGCGAGACGGGTGCAAACGATGTTTGGCACATTAAATCAAAAGACGGCAAAGAGTATCTTTTGCCGGCAATTCCGCCCGTTGTTAAAGATGTTGACATTAAAACGGGAATAATAAAAATCACTCCGCTTAAAGGAATTTTTGATGATGAGAATTGATATACTTACCCTTTTCCCCGATATGTGCGAAAGCGTTTTGAGCGAAAGCATAATCGGCAGAGCGCGTGAAAACGGTTTTGTAGAAATAAATTGCATAAATATAAGAGACTACACAAAAGATAAGCACAACAGGGTTGACGACGCTCCGTACGGCGGTGGCACGGGCATGATTATGCAGCCGCAGCCGATTTTTGATTGCTTTGAGAGCCTGTGCGGTGAAATCGGCACACGGCCGAGGCTCATTTATATGTCTCCGCAGGGCAAAACTCTCACGCAAAACAAGCTTAAAGAGCTGTCGAAAGAGAGCAATGTCGCAATACTCTGCGGCCACTATGAGGGCATAGACCAAAGGATTATCGACGAAATAGTTGATGAAGAGATATCGGTCGGCGACTATGTTTTAACAGGCGGCGAACTGCCTGCGCTGATACTTGCGGACGGAATTTCGAGAATGCTGCCGGGCGTGCTCGCCAATAACGACGCTTTTGAGCAGGAGAGCCACTATTCCTCTCTTCTGGAATATCCGCAGTACACGCGCCCGCCCGAATGGCACGGCGGCAAAGTGCCGGACGTGCTTCTTTCCGGTCATCACGGCAATATAGAAAAGTGGCGCAGAGAGCAGTCTTTGAAGCGAACCTATGAGCGCAGACCCGATATGCTAAGCTCTGCCGAGCTTAATAAAAACGACAAAAAGTTTCTTGATTCATTAAAAAAAGATAACTAAAAATAGGCAATGTGCAACAAATAATGCTTTTGACGTTGTTATTTTGCACAAATGAGCTGTTCATAAAATTATCACATTTGGAATCCACGCCGAATTATATTTTTGACCCGTTCTTTTCGTTGACGAGAAAAACTTTTGTGATATAATATGTTAGTAGGATTTTTAAAAATGATGAAACTTATTTTTGATTGGAGATAAAAAGTATGTATGTTAAAGATGTAGTGATTCAGAACCAGGTGGGTCTTCACGCCCGCCCGGCAACATTTTTCATTCAGAAAGCCAATGAGTTCAAATCATCTATATGGGTAGAGAAGGACGAAAGAAGAGTCAACGCAAAAAGCTTGCTCGGCGTACTTTCTTTGGGCATAATGGGCGGTACACAGATTCGCATTATCGCCGGCGGCTCGGATGAAGAGCAGGCAGTCGAAGAGCTTGTTAAGCTCGTAAGCTCGGGCTTTGCAGAATAATTCACAAATCAAAAAACAAGTCTTAAAAAACAAGCAGTTATAAAGATAAAACATTGTTTTTAAATCTTTATAGCTGCTTTGCTGTTATTCGGAGGTGACCTTTATCACAATTCAGGAACTGAGAAGAAAAGCTATGGCTCTGCCGCTCACACCCGGTGTTTATCTGATGAAAAACGACAAGAACGATATTATCTATGTCGGCAAAGCCAAAAAACTTAAAAACAGGGTCAGCTCATACTTCGGCTCACAGCACAACCACACCGCAAAGGTTCGCAAAATGGTCGAGAACGTCAACGATTTTGACTATATTTTGACCGACAGCGAGTTTGAGGCTCTTGTGCTTGAGTGCAGTCTTATAAAACAGCACAGCCCCAAATATAACATACTTTTAAAAGACGATAAGGGATACAGCTATATAAAAGTCACCAAAGGGGATTGGCCTAAGATTTCTGCGGTGCTTCAAAAAGAGAATGACAACGCGAAGTATATAGGACCTTACACCGGCTCATTCAGCGTAAAAAGCTCTGTTGACGAGGCACTTAAAATATTTATGCTTCCACGCTGCGGCAAGGTCTTCCCAAAGGACATTGGCAAGGATCGCCCGTGTTTGAATTATTATATCAAGCAGTGCATGGCACCGTGCAGCGGCAAGGTCAAGTGCGGCGAATACAACGAAGCTGTGGACGAAGCTCTTAAATTTTTGCAGGGCGACAGCAGAGATATAATTGCCGAGCTGCGCCAAAAGATGAACGATGCGGCTGAAAATCTTGATTTTGAGCGCGCCGCAAAGTTCAGAGATAAAATTCGTTCAATAGAAAAGACAGCCGAAAAGCAAAAGGTCGTCGGCACAGACGGCAGACCGAAAGACGTGTTTGCTCTCTCTCAGACCGAGGATAAATCCTGTCTTTGCGTTTTGCGCTTTAACGGCGGCAGGCTCACGCAGAGTAAATATTATATTCTGCCGTTTTTTGAGGATTTGCCGTCGGCAAGAAGCGAGCTGATAAGCAGGTTTTATTCAGAGGGCGCACAGGTGCCCTCGCAGGTGCTGCTTGACGGCGAAATAGCCGACGAAGAGCTTTTGCAGCAGTGGCTAAGCTCCCTTGCGGGCAAAAAGGTTGAAATTTTTATTCCGCAAAAGGGCAAAAGCGCAGAAACAGTTGATATGTGCCGCAGCAACGCCGCCGAAAAACTGGCGCAGAGCATGGGCAGAACCGGCGGAGTGACCGCTGCGCTCGATGAGCTCTCAAAGCTTTTGGGGCTTTCAAAGCCACCCGTGTTTATAGAGTCATACGATATTTCTCACACCGCAGGCAGTGACAATGTTGCGGGCATGGTGGTGTTTAAAAACGGCAGACCTTATAAAAAAGGCTACCGACGCTTCGGCATAAAGGGCTTTTCGGGTCAGGACGACTATGCCTCAATGGCAGAGGTCATATCGCGAAGGCTCAACGAATATGAAGAGAATAAAGACAGCGGCGAGGGCTTCGGCAGATTGCCCGATTTAATTCTTCTTGACGGCGGCATGGGTCAGGTCAACGCGGTGAAGCCGATTATCGACGCTTTCGGTTATGACATACCCGTGTTCGGCATGGTTAAAGATTCAAGCCACAGAACACGCGCCATATCAACGGGCGGCGGAGAGATAGCGATAAATTCAAAGCGCAGAGCGTTTACGCTTGTTTCAAGCATACAGGAGGAAGTTCACCGCTTCTCTGTTGCATATCACAGAACAAAGCATAAAAATTCGGCTCTTAGCAGCTCAATAACCGCAATAGACGGCATAGGCGAAAAGAAGTGCCGCTCACTTTTAAAGACATTTAAAACCGTCACCGCAATTAAAAACGCGAGTGTAGAAGAGCTGTGCAAAGCAGACGGCATCAGCAAGGTCAACGCCGCCAAAATTTATGAGCATTTTCACAAAAGCAATTGACAAATATGCGCCCTGTGTGCGATAATATAAGGACAGAAGATCTATTTTGGAGGATCATATGAGGGTTATTACCGGTTCTGCAAGAGGCAGAAGCCTTTTGACTCTTCCGGGTGAGGATGTGCGCCCCACCACCGACAGAGTTAAAGAGGCAATGTTCAGCATAATACAGTTTGAGATAGAGGGCAGGCAGGTGCTTGACCTTTTTGCAGGCTCGGGTCAGCTCGGCATCGAGGCGCTCAGCCGCGGTGCCGCATACGCTTATTTTATTGACGCGTCAAAAGAGTCGATAAACTGCGTTAAGCAAAACCTTCAAAAAACAGGGCTTAAATCAAACGCCTGTGTACTTCAGACAGACTCACTTACGTTCTTAAAGACTTCACAGAACAAGTTTGACATTGCATTTTTGGATCCGCCTTATTCCAAAGGAATATTGCAGTCTGCATTGCCGCTTGTTGCCGAAAGAATGAATGACGGCGGCGTTATAATCTGCGAGCACCCCTACGGTGAGGAGATGCCGCAGGAAGCCGGCGCGTTCTCGGTATATCGCAAATATAAATACGGCAAAACGGAGCTTACCGTTTACCGCAAAAAGGAAGATAGATAATGAAAATTGCAGTTTGCCCCGGTAGCTTTGACCCGATAACCAACGGTCACCTTGCGGTAATCCGCAGAGCTTCAAGGCTGTTTGACAAGGTCATAGTTGTTGTTATGGCGAACTTTCGCAAGCCTGTGGGTCTTTTTTCTGTGGATGAGAGAGTGGAGCTTATAAAGCGCTGCACCGCAGACATAGAAAATGTTGACGTTGATTTTTACGGCGGACTTCTTGCGGATTATGCGAGAGAAAAAGGCGCCGTCGCAATAGTTAAGGGCTTAAGAGCCGTGTCTGATTTTGAAGATGAATTTCAGCAGGCACTCACAAACAAACAGTTAAATCCCGAGGTTGAGACCATTTTTATAACGGCAGAGGCAGAGCATATGTATCTCTCCTCAAGCTTGGTTAAGCAAATAGGCGAGCTCGGCGCAAATATTGATATGTCAAAATTTGTACCGCCGCAGATTGCCGACGATATAGTAGAAAGATTAAAAGGAAGGAATGGCTGAAATGAACGTCCAGGGAACATTGGATCTTATCGAAGAGGTGCTTGATAACGGCAGTAACATACCGTTCTCATCAAAAATAGCTGTTGATGTTGATGCTATTCGCACATACATAAAGGACATTCGTCTTGATTTGCCTGTTGAGATTGAAAAGGCACAAGAGATAGTAGACCACTACAACAGCATCATCAAAAAGGCAACAACCGAGGCTTCTGTTGCAACATCGACCGCGCAAAAACAGTCCGATGAAATTCTCGGTGCCGCAAAAGAGAGAGCAAAGGGAATAATCGACAATGCCGACGCAAACGCAAAATCAACTCTTGCAGCCGCAACAGAGCAGGCTCGCAGAATGGTTGAGTCAACAGAGATTGCACATTTGGCACAGGAGTATTCGGATAAAATCCGCTCACAGGCAACCGCCGATGCTGAGGAGATAATCAGAAACGCCAAAGAGCAGGCGGCAGGCATACTTAAAGACGCCACCAACAAGGGCGAGAGTATAAAGAACGACGCTAATGAGTGGTCCGCAAACATAAGACTTGCCACAAACCGCTTTGTAACCGAGATTATGAAAAACAGCGACGATGTTCTCTCTGCCAATATTGCCGAAATCCGCAAGGCACGTCAGAGCCTTCAGGCGGCGGCAGAGAACCATAAAAAATAAAAGCAAAAATAAAGCCGCTGTGTGCGGCTTATTTGCGGGAGTAGTTCAGTGGTAGAGCGTCAGCTTCCCAAGCTGAATGTCGCGGGTTCGAATCCCGTTTCCCGCTCCAGCGAAAAAAGCCTTGATTTTGTTGATGTATCAACGATTTCGGGCTTTTTTTCTTTTTGAAATTTTCGTAGCGCGTGTGTTAAAAATCGACATAAAATATCATAGAAAACCGCAAAAATGCAAGTCAAAAGTTGCTTATATACAAGGCGCGGTGCGTTGCTGCTGTTGAATAAGCTTTTGCCTTATACTTCTTGACGGCTTCGGGATAATAATTATTTGGCATTAGATTTCAGCTCCTTTAAATTCATAACCAGTGAATAGGATTGAACGCAAAAAAGCGCAATCAATAACACGATAGGAATTATTTTTAAATTTCTGTTCATTTTTTTAAAATGATATGATACAATAGCTTTAGAGCAAGTACCCTACTTTGGGGAGCTTTCGCTCCCCGTTTCGGGGCGGATTTACTTGTTCTTGATGTACTCGACTAACATTTTTACGAGTTGGAGCACTGTAAGTATGATAGCGAGTACATCAGCTATTATTTCAATCATTTAAAAGAGTAAAATATTTTACCGTTAAATAAAAAATAAGGCTATAATCCATATTCGGCAGCTTCTTAAATCACCGTTTATGAATTATAGCCTGTTTACGTTTTTACTCTTTGGTCTGCGCTAAATGCGACAGTCCCTTAACCTTATGCAGATGTTACAACAAGCAGGTTGTCGTTTTTGACATCTGTTCTTCTTGTGAAGGCTCTTGACGCTGTGTTATATTCGACTATATCGCCGTAGTGATACTCGACCTCGCCTGTTTCTTTGTTAAGAACCTGAACATAGGACCTTGCAAACCAGGTATCGCTTGAGCCAATATATTTTTGCGGCAGAGAAACCGTATACATTCCGTAGCACTTTGCTGTTTTTTGGCTGTCGGGAACTTCTTTGTTCTGAACAAGAATTTTGCTGTTGCCGCTGGCGCATACAAAATTGTTGTAAAGGTTGTTGTAGTCCGTTGAGGCAAGGTCGCCCGATTTTGCAAATATTATGCCGTGGCTGAGAATGTCGTATTTGCCGTAGTTCACGCAGCGCTCAGACCAGAAGGTGAGCGAGCCGTCGTCGCCAAGCTCGGCAAGGTTTGTTTTTATATATGCCTTGTTGTCTGTGCCGGATGCGCCGTAAACGGCGGTGAGAACGGTGTTTTTAACCGCAACAAAAGAGTAGTTTTTATAAGTGCTGACTATGTTGCCGTATTCGTCCGTCCAGTAAAGGAAATCGCTGCCGGCGGCAGAAATTTTGATTGTCTGCTCCCAAGAGGAGAGGGGATAGGTCTTTTCGCTTTCGCTGCTCTTTGAATCTCGAACCTTTATGCCGGTGAAGCCGGCGTTTGCGCTATCCGTCAAAACAAACGCGGCAGTGTAGCGCAAGACCGCACCGTCCTCTTTTACGGGATTGTTTTCGTCGGGAATCAAAACCGTTTTGTAGCCCGCGATTTTATCGGCCGGCCTTTCTTTTACCGGAATGGAGTAGGAATCCGCATCGAAATAATCGTTAAGAGACAAAACCTTGGAGGAATAAAGCGCGTTGTTATAATAAATTTCAACAGTATATTTGCACTCGCAGGCTCTTGTTTGTTTATGCCCCTCGGCATCGCCGTAGCAGTTGAGGCAGGTTCTCATGTCGGTGCCGTTGACGTCAACGTGGAACTATTCGCTCCACTCCGGCTCCAGCATGGGTATTTCGGTTTTTTGCTCAAAACCTCTTTACATACCGAGCAGTAAGAGCCGTCGGTGTAGCCGACGCTTGTGCAGGTTGCCGGGTAGCCCGCGTCAACCGCCGGTGTGTGACCCGTGGCAGTCACGGGGTCTGATTGGTAGCTGTGGCTGCACTTTGTGCAGGTGTAGAGAGTGTATCCGTCGGTCGTGCAGGTTGCGGGAACAACCGTTTTTGTGTATTCGTGCTTACATTCGGTTATGTTACTCGACATAACCTTGAGGCATACGTTGCCTGCGGTTTTAAAATATCCGCTGTCGGGTGCAACATAGTCCCATGTCTTTCCGTCCATGCTGATATAGCTTTCGTATTTGTTAAAAGCGGTGTCATACATGGTTCCCTCTGTTGCGATAGATGCCTTTTCGTCATATATTGCATTTATGCAAATCACCACCGAGAACACGTCGCCCTCATGAACCTCAACAGGTTCGGGGAGCTTTGCGGTGTGGTAGCCGTAGTATTTTTCTCCGCCTTTTACGGTAGAAACAAGAGTGCCGGAGGTCGGCAGGTCTGTTTTGGAGGAGAGCTTATATATGTTGATTTCATATGACATATAGGTTCTCGTGTTATAAAAACCTACATAGTTAAGGCTTTCGTGGCCGTCTGCGGTGAATACGTTTGCACCGTAAATCGTGGTTCTGCCGAGATAAGAAATTGCGCTGTAAGAGCCTAAGCCGTCATATTGATAAGTATTGTCATAGGTTGACTTGGCAGAAGCCTGATAATATGAAAAATCGGTGATTTCGGGCTCTTCATAAGACATCCAAAAATACCCGTCCTTGAGCAGAATGTCATCGCCCCAGCTGTTTTTAACAAGCCATGCACCGTCGCTTGACGGGCGATAATCCGAGCGGAAGTTTTCTTTTGAATAATTATCGTCCCAGCCGACTATTGCAACATCGTGGTTTGTTTCTGTTGCGCCGGGGTAGTAATATGACGACGCGGTATCTGTCACATTATAATAGTATGTATGGTTGTAGTAGCTCGTTTTAACGGAGCCGTTATCCATAATTGCTCTTTTGATTTGGCTTATGTTGGCTGCCTCGTTTTTAATAAGCGAGCAGTCCGTCAGGCGAAATTCGGCGCTGTATCTGTCACTGTCCGGCCATGTGCCGACAGAGTAGGGATAGTCGGCATCATACACGGGGCCGGAGCCTCTTGCATAAGTGCTTACCGAATCCATCCAGGTTCCGCCGATTTTGCGCGCAGTGTTAAGGTCGCTGTTCTCTCCGTCGCCGTAGGTACGGTCTGAGGCGTCTGTTGTCAGGTTGTTTTTTGGCAAACCAGAGCAGATGACCCTCGGAAAGGTCAACAGTGTTGTCTGCAAGTCCGGATTTTATAATTGAGCTTTCAACGCATGAGGTTGCGGCAAAAGCCCAGCATGACCCGTCAAAGCCCTGGTCTTTAACAGAGGTAACCAGACCGTCCGTTCTCGCGTCATAGCTTGACGGAATATCGTAAGCGCCGCTCCTTGCGTTTGCACGTCTGGCAGCAGGGGCATATTAGCTGCCGTAAAGGTCAACAATGTTTCCGTCCTCGTCCTCCCAATGGGTAGACATACCGTTATCTTCAACTATTAAGTTGTACTGAACAATTTGAGGTTTTTCCGCCGCAAAAGAGAGTGGCTGTGCAAGCGGCAGCAGCATAACTGCCGACAAAACCACGGCGGTAATTTTAGATGTGATTTTCATAATAACCTCCGCTGACAAGATTCAGGTATTTTTACCTGTCTTTATTAAACTAAAAAACGCAGTGCTTGTCAATTGGTTTTTTAAGGCAATGACCTTAATTATTATGCCAAAAGAAAAATTACATCGTCTTATTTTGCCAAATTGTAAAAAAGAGCCGACAAGAATGTGGCAATAACACAAAAAGGAATTGAAAAAGACTTTTGGTTATGTTACAATTAAAGAGTAAAATCAAAAAGAAGGGATTGTGATTTTTGATGAATAAAAGGAGATTACTTGCGCTTTTAATCTGCGCAGCGATGATAATACTCACTTTAACAGGCTGCGGCAATTCAAAGCCCGAGAATAAGACGGATACTCCGCCCGACGAGCTTACACTCAGCGGCGAGGAGGTCACCGACGTTACCGCCATAACCGGCAGTACCGATGAAAACGGCAATGTTATTGATAACAAAGGCATTACCGACGCCGAGGGTCACAGAATATATGACACGGGCTATAAGGACGCAAACGGAAATACAATTTATACCACCGGCAAAAAGGATGCAAACGGCAACATTCTTTATACCCTTAACAAAACGGATGACCGCGGCAATCTTCTTTATTACACCGGCAAAAAGAATAACGGCAAGCTTGAGCTTGATCAGACAAACGCCGTGCCGGATTACACAACCGACAAAAACTCAAAGCTTGACCAAAACAGCAGGTATTCCACAACGGGAACGGTTGAATTTAAACCCGAAAAGGACGAAAAAACCGCCAAGGGTATGGTTAAGAGTTATATCAACTACGGCGGCGGCTCAAGCTATGATATGTTCAGAAAAGTTGTTTCGGATAAAAACGGCGGATATATTGCCGCAGGTATATCCGAATCACGCAACGGAATTTACTCCGATGCCAATTCCGCATGGGGAACCTTCGGCGTTGTGTCTAAAATAAGCGACAGCGGCAAGGTCGAGTGGACTTATCTCACCGGCGGCGATGACAGCGTTCAGTTCAACGACGTTGCACAGCTTAAAGACGGCAGCATTATCGCCGTGGGCTATACCTCCGCAACGGATACTGACGCTCCGCTTAACAGCAAGTTTGTTTCGTCGCTTATCGTAAAGCTCAGCAAAAAGGGCGAGCTTCAGTGGGCGTACTCTTTCCCCGGTGACGAGAACTCAAACGGCGACTATCTCAACTGTGTTGCCGCTACGCCGGACGGCGGATTTGTTGCAGGCGGCAGAGCGGATTCGACATCGGGCTTTTTCACCGGCACAAAAGAAAATAATTTCAAAGCGTTTATATTCAAATTTAAAAAGAACGGAGACATAGAGTGGAGAAAAACTCTCTCCGGCTCAAGAGGCAACGGCTTCACCGCACTTGAGGCAAACACAGACGGCGATATTTTTGCAACCTGCGTCAGCTACTCAAACGACGGCAGCTTTGCATCACTTGCAGGCTACGGCAAAAACGCAAACACCGTTGTTATGAAATTCAGCAGCAAGGGCGAGCTTAATTGGTCGTCAAATCTTGTCGGTTCCGGCGTCAGCGAATATAACGCACTCAGCGTCACAAGCGACGGCGGCTGCATAGTAGGCGGCAAGTTCTCAATAAATAAGCGTGCAGACGGCAGCTACTCCTCATGCTACGGCAAAACAGACGGCTATGTTGTCAGATTTAATAAAGACGGCGGCGTTTATTGGGCGCGCAATGTCGGCGGCACGGGCGATGATGAGGTAACCTCGGTAACCGTTACGGATTTGGGTATAATCGTAACAGGCAGAACCACGTCGGCAGATATGGATTTCAGCAAGTTCAAAAATGCGGGCAAATCCGATTCGTTTGTTATGATTTTAAACTCCGAGGGCAAAACAACTTATACAGAGTCTTTCGGCGGCTCGGCAGATGACGCGATACTCGGCACAGCCGCAACGTCGGACGGATTTGTTGCGGTCGGCTGGACTTCCTCCTCCGACGGCGCATTCAAAGAATCAAAAGCGGGCAAGACCGCAGAAGCTTTCTACGCTTCGTTCAGGCTTTCGGCAGAATAAATAAACAGAAGCCGCGCTTTGCGCAGGCTCAAAAATAACAGAAAAGCTATAATTCACTTATCGCACGCTTTTAAGCGGATTGCAATTGTGAATTATAGCTTTTTTAATTGTGGATTTTGCCGTTTTAAAGCCTTTGCTATGCGGCAAAATTATTTAACTTTTATTCCAAGCTCGTCAAGCTGAATTTCGTCAACCTCTGCAGGGCACTCTGTCATAGGCTCGCTCGCGTTTTGAACCTTGGGGAAGGCTATGACATCGCGCAGGCTCTCACAGCCGAGCATCTGCATTATAAGGCGGTCAAGACCTATACCCATTCCGCCGTGGGGCGGAGCACCGTATTTGAATGCGTCCGTAAGGAAGCCGAACTTAGCATACGCCTCTTCGTCCGAAAGACCGAGAAGAGCAAACATTCTCTTCTGAAGGTCTGGATTGGTGATACGGATTGAACCGCTGCAAAGCTCAACACCGTTTAAAACAAGGTCATATGCCTTTGCTTTGACGTTTGCTTTGTCGCTCTCGAGCGTGTCAAGGTATTCGTCCATAGGGGCGGTAAAGGGGTGGTGCATTGCAACAAACTGCTGTGCGTCCTCGTCCCAGTCGAAGAACGGGAACTCGGTAATCCAAAGAAAATCATATCTGTCTTTGGGGATAATATCAAGCTTCTTTGCAACCTCACATCTGAGAGCACCGAGAACGGGGAGAACAACAGAATTTTTGGTGTCACCGATTATAAGTACAACGTCGCCTGCCTGTGCGTCTGCTTTTTGAAGCAGAGCTTTCATCTCGTCCTCTGTGAGGAACTTTGCGAAAGACGAAGCCACCGAGCCGTCTTCGTTAAGACGAACCCAGGCAAGACCTTTTGCGCCTATGCCACGCACCATATCGGTGAGCTTGTCTATTTCTTTTCTCGTCAGCGTTTTGACCGCGCCCTTTGCGGTTATACCTCTTACGCTTCCGCCGCCCTCGATAGCACCGGTGAACACGCCGAAGCCGCAGTTTTTAACGGTGTCGGTCAAATCATAAAGCTCCATGCCAAAGCGTGTGTCGGGCTTGTCGGAGCCGTAGCGGTTCATGGCGTCGGTATATGTCAGTCTCTTAATCGGAAGCGATACGTCAACGCCGAGTATATCTTTGAATACGCGCTTAATATATCCCTCGCCGACGGCAAGCACATCTTCCATATCAACAAAAGACATTTCAACATCTATCTGGGTAAACTCCGGCTGGCGGTCCGCTCTTAAATCTTCATCGCGGAAGCAGCGTGCAATCTGCATATAGCGGTCAAAGCCCGCAACCATAGAGAGCTGCTTATAAAGCTGCGGAGACTGCGGCAGAGCGTAAAACTCGCCCTGATGTATTCTGCTGGGAACAAGAAAATCGCGCGCACCCTCGGGTGTGGAGCGAATAAGTATGGGGGTCTCTATCTCAACAAATCCGTTTTCGTCAAAATAATCTCTCGTCACCTTTGTTATTTTGTGACGGAGCAAAATATTTTTTTGAAGGTCGGGTCTGCGAAGGTCAAGGTAGCGGTATTTGAGCCTTGTGAGCTCGGCTGTCTGGCAATTTTCGGTTATCTCAAAGGGAGGAGTCTCGCTCTTTGAAAGTATGCGAAGCTCTTTAACGTCAATTTCTATATCGCCCGTGGCAATGTCTTTGTTTTTGGCGGAACGCTCTCTCACGGTTCCCCTTGCCATAAGCACATATTCGCTTCTGACGGTGAACGCCTTGTCAAAAACCTCTTTGTCGCAGCTCTCGTCAAACGCAAGCTGAACTATACCCGTTCTGTCTCTGAGGTCAACGAAGATGAGTGCACCGAGGTCACGCTGCCTCTGCACCCAGCCGGCAACGGTAACTTCTCTGCCGACATCTTTCATAGTTAAAACGCCACAGTAGTCTGTGCGCTTTAAGCCTGTCATAAAATCCATTTATTTTTTCATATCCTTTCGGAAAAATTACATAAGTCCGCCTAAAAACGATTTTAGGTCTATGTTGTCGCCGGCCGAAACAGCGTCCTGCAAATCTTTTGCAGATTGCTGAAGCGTAAGCTCAAGAAATTCCTCCGAAAATTCGTCAAAAGCAATTTCCTGCGTTTCGCCGTCGTCCATATTTTTGACTTTTATAACACCGGCGGCAATGTCGTCATCACCTATAACGGCGGTGAACCTTGCGCCGAGTTTGTTTGCATATTTCATTTGCGCCTTAACGCTTCTGCCCACAACGTCAAACTGTGCGCTCACACCGGATTGGCGAAGCTCCTGAGTAAGACGTGCGGCTTTGAGGCTTGCATCGTCGCCGATAGAGGCAATATAAAGGTCGCACCTTTTCTCCTCAGGTAATTTTATGCCCTGTGATTCAAGCAAAAGCATAAGACGTTCAAGACCCATGCCGAAGCCGAGCGACGGAACATGATTTCCGCCGAGCTCCTCAATAAGTCCGTCATAGCGTCCGCCGCCGCAAACCGTACCCTGTGCGCCGATAGAGTCTGATACAAACTCAAATACGGTTCTGGTGTAGTAATCAAGACCTCTTACTATCTGCGGATTTATAGAATAAGGTATGAGCATCTCGTCAAGATATTGCTGAACCTTTTTGAAGTGGTCTGCACAATCATCGCATAGATAGTCAAGGACTATCGGTGCTTTCGCCGCTATCTCGGAGCATATCGGACTTTTGCAGTCAAGAATACGCATGGGGTTTTTATCGAGCCTTTCAAGGCAGGTGGGGCAAAGACTTTCTTTTTTGCTCTCAAAATACTCCTTGAGTGCCGCATGGTATTTTTTGCGGCATTCGGGGCAGCCGATAGAGTTTATTTCAAGGTGAATATCCTCTACGCCGAAAAATCCGAATATTTCGTTTGCAAGCGAGATAACCTCTGCATCTGCGGCAGGCGAAGCTGTGCCGAAGCACTCAACGCCGAACTGATGAAATTCGCGCAGTCTGCCTGCTTGCGGCTTTTCATAGCGGTAGCAAGAGGTGAGGTAGCAAACCTTTTGAGGCAGCGGCTCGTTATAAAGTCCGTGTTCCAAAAAGGCTCTTGCCGCACCTGCCGTACCCTCGGGTCTGAGGGTTATCGAGCGCTCGCCTTTATCTTTGAATGTGTACATCTCTTTTTGAACAACGTCCGTTGTGTCGCCTACGGAGCGTGTAAAAAGCTCTGTGTGCTCAAACACGGGCGTTCTTATTTCTTTAAAGCCGAATTCATCGGCAATTTCTAAAAGAGTGCTTTCTAAAAATCTGTTTTTATAGCTTTGAGAGGGCAGAACGTCCTGCGTGCCTCTCGGCGCTTTTGTTATAAGCGACATATAAAAATTCTCCCGTAATTACTGAACTCTGTTGTAATAAAGCTTTATTTTTGTCGGTGTGTCTTTGATTGTGACGGTGTATTCTTCACAAGAGACCGGCTGATTGTCGCAGACGGTTATAACATCATCGGCAGATGCGAGCCTATAATTAGTTTTTACTTTGTTTTTGCCGGAGTGCCATTCGGTAGTGTTCAGGTCGTCAACAATATAGTAAGAATCCATATAATACTTAGTCTGCTGCCTGTTTAAAAAAGCGTAGCTGACCGCAAGTTTATTGTCTTTGGTCAGGCAAACGTAAATAACGCCGTCGTCAAACGCAACAGTGCCTACGTCTTGCGCAATATCATATGAAGCCCCCATGCTGTCGTTCAATGCCTCCTGCACGGTTCCGAATCCTTCGCCGGAGTGCCCGGACGGTGCGCCGAAATCTCTGGTAAAGACAAGAGTTGCGACTATGACCAAGCATATTGCTATTGCGATAACTGTTTTGCCGAGTGTATTCATGATTAGATGCCTCCGAAAGACCGCGGTAGGTCTTAATTTTTGGGGTTGACGATATCACGCCAATCAAGGTCGCCTCTGTCAAGTGAATGAATGAGGGCTTCGGCAGTTGCAATGTTTGTTGCGGCAGGCACATTGTGCACGTCGCAGAGCCTTAAAAGGTTGTTGACGTTTGGCTCATGATCCTTGGGGTTGAGCGGGTCATTAAACATCAAAAGCATATCAATCTCATTGCAGGCAATAAGTGCGCCTATCTGCTGGTCGCCGCCCTGAATACCGCTTAAAAAGCAGTTTATATCAAGCCCGGTCGCTTCGCTGACAAGCTTGCCCGTTGTGCCTGTCGCAAACAGCTTGTGTCTGCTTAAAATTCCGCAATAGGCAATGCAAAACTGAGTCATCAGCTCTTTTTTGGCGTCATGTGCTATGATTGCTATATTCATTTTCAGCCCTCCTGTTCATTGCTGTCGGGGGAATTTGAGTCACCCGATTCTTCTTTGTTTTCTTCGCCGGATTCCGCGCTATCCTGCGGAGGAGTTTCCTCCTCTTCTTCGTCTTTTTCGGCGGTCGTGAGAGTGACAAGTCTTTCGCCCTCGCTCACTTTCATAACTCTTACGCCCTTAGACGGTCTTGCAAAAGTGCTTACCGAATCTGCGGCAATTCTGATTATAATTCCGTCAGAGGCAATGAGAATAATATCTTCGTTCTCATCAACCTCTGTCACCGCGGCAACGTCGCCGTAGGTTTCGGTGTGGTAGTTGATAAGTCCCTTGCCGCCTCTGGACTGAACACGGTAATTATCAAACGATGAACGTCTGCCGTAGCCTGTTTCGGTGACGGTGAGCAGCATTTTATCTTCGCTCACAACGCTCATGCCGACAACCTCGTCGCCCTCTTTAAGCTCAAGAGCCTTAACGCCGCGCGCTGTTCTGCCGATGGGTCTTGCGTCGTTCTCGTTAAAGCAGATTGCCATACCCTTGCGCGTTGCGATAACAAGCTTGTCGTCGCCGTCGGTCATTTTGACCCATGCGAGCTCGTCGTCATCGTCAAGGTTTATCGCAATAACGCCGGAGCGGCGGATGTTGCGGTAAAGCTCTGAAGAAGAACGTTTGATAATACCCTTTCTTGTAACCATGCAAAGGAATTTGCCCGTGTCGTCCTCAGGCACTTTTATCATGGCAGATATTTTTTCGTCTCCCTCAATAGGAAGAATGTTGATAATATTTATTCCGCGGCTGTTGCGCGAAGCTTCGGGAATTTCATAGCCCTTTAAGCGGTAGGTTCTGCCCTTTGTGGTGAAGAATGCTATCGTGTCGTGGGTAGAGGCATTGAACATGGTCTGAACATAATCCTCTTCACGCCTTGTGAGGCCCTTAATTCCTCTGCCGCCTCTGTGCTGAATTTGGTAAGTGTCGGCAGGCATACGCTTGATGTAACCGAAGTTTGTCAGAGTGAATACGCAGGATTCCTCCGGTATAAGGTCTTCAATATCAACCTCGCCGCTTACATTTTCTATTTGCGTTCTGCGCTCGTCCGCAAATTTATTTTTAATTGCGAGAGCCTCTTCTTTAATAAGAGTGAGCATTTTGCCGTGATCTGCAAGAAGCTCAAGGTATTCCGCAATCTTTTCTTTGAGCTCTTTAAGTTCGTCCTCTATCTTGATTCTTTCAAGACCGGTCAACTGACCGAGGCGCATCTGAACGATTGCCTGTGCCTGAACCTCATCAAGGCCGAAACGCTGCATAAGAGCCTCTTTGCCCTCTGCCACGCTCTTTGATTTTCTGAGTATGTCAATAACCTCGTCTATAAAATCAAGAGCGGTGAGCAGGCCCTCAAGTATATGAGCGCGCTCCTGTGCTTTTTTGAGGTCATATTCGGTACGTCTTGTTATAACCTCGCACTGGAAAGAGATGTAGTGCTCAAGCATTTGCTTGAGGGTGAGAACCTTAGGTTCGCCGCCGACAAGGGCGAGCATGATAACGCCGAAAGTCGTCTGAAGCTGAGTGAAAGAATAAAGCTGATTTAAAACCACTTGGGGGTTTGCGTCTCTTTTAAGGTCAATCGAGATGTGCATACCCTTTCTTGAGGAGTAGTCGTTTACATCCGATATTCCCTCAATTCTCTTATCCTTAACAAGGTCGGCAATGCTCTCTATGAGCCTTGCCTTGTTTACCATATAGGGAATTTCGGTTATCTGAATTTCAAATCTGCCGTTTTTCTTTTCTACTATCTCTGCCTTGGCTCTTACGGTGATTTTGCCTCTGCCTGTGCCGTATGCCGCGCGTATGCCGGCTCTGCCCATGATAACGCCGTATGTCGGGAAGTCGGGGCCTTGAATATGCTCCATAAGCTCGTCCAGCGTGGCGTCGGGGTTGTCGATAAGGCAGCACATGCCGTCAATAACCTCGCCGAGGTTGTGAGGCGGAATGTTGGTCGCCATACCTACCGCGATACCTGTTGAACCGTTTACCAAAAGATTGGGGTATCTTGAGGGCAAAACAGTGGGTTCTTTAAGACGGTCATCGTAGTTCGAGGTAAAGTCAACCGTGTTTTTATCTATATCGGTGAGCATTTTGAGCGAAATTTTGCTCATTTTAGACTCTGTATATCTGTATGCCGCGGGCGGGTCGCCGTCAACCGAGCCGAAGTTACCGTGACCGTCAACAAGAGTGTATCTCATTGAGAAGGGCTGTGCAAGTCTTACCATTGCGTCATAAACCGACGCGTCGCCGTGGGGATGGTAACGGCCGAGAACGGAACCGACGGTGTCGGCGCACTTTCTGTATGCCTTGTCGGGATACAGTCCGTTTTCATACATAGTGTAAAGGATTCTGCGGTGAACGGGTTTAAGACCGTCTCTTACGTCGGGCAAAGCTCTCGACATAATAACCGACATTGAGTAGTCAAGGAATGACTTTCTCATTTCGCGGTCAAGGTCAACATTTATGATTTTGGTGTTTAAAAGATGCTCTGCAAAATCACTGTGCTGCATTTCGTTTTTGCTCATTTAAAGTCACTCCTTTCTTATATATCAAGATTTTGAACGTATTTTGCGTTTTTCTCTATGAAATCTCTTCTCGGCTCAACCTTGTCGCCCATAAGAATAGAGAATGTTTCGTCTGCGGCGATTGCATCCTCAAGGTTCACTCTGAGCATAATTCTCGTCTGCGGGTCCATGGTTGTCTCCCAAAGCTGCTCGGGGTCCATTTCACCGAGACCTTTGTATCGCTGAACATCGCAGCTGCCGCCGAGCTCCTCGATGTATTTATCGCGCTCCTCGTCCGAGAAAGCGTAAAAGTGCTTTTTGCCCTTGCTGACTTTAAACAGCGGTGGCTGTGCGATATAAACATGACCCTCGTCAATGAGAGGCCTCATGTATCTGAAGAAGAAGGTCAAGAGAAGCGTGCGTATGTGCGCGCCGTCAACATCGGCATCCGCCATGATAACTATTTTGTTGTAGCGAAGCTTTGAAAGGTCAAAATCATCGCCTATGCCTGTGCCGAGTGCCATAACAACGGGGCTTAACTTGTCGTTGCCTATAACTTTATCAAGGCGCGATTTTTCGACGTTTAGCATTTTGCCCCAAAGGGGGAGAATGGCCTGGTAGTGCCTGTCGCGTCCGTCCTTTGCGGAGCCGCCTGCCGAATCACCCTCGACGATGTATATTTCGGTGTTCTCGGAGCTTTTTTCAATGCAGTCCGCAAGCTTGCCGGGCAGAGCGTTGCTTTCAAGTGCGCTCTTGCGTCGTGCGAGGTCTCTCGCTTTTCTTGCGGCCTCTCTCGCTCTTGAAGCGTCAAGAGCCTTTGTGAAAATTGCCTTTGCAACCGAGGGATTTTCTTCAAAATAGGTCATGAGCTTTTCATAGACCGTTGAATAAACAAGGCTTGTCATCTCTGTGTTGCCGAGCTTGCCCTTTGTCTGACCCTCAAACTGAGCCTCGGTGAGCTTAACGCTGATAACCGCAGTCAGACCCTCGCGCACATCGTCGCCGGAGAGCTTTTTGTCGCCGTCTTTAAGAATACCGTATTTTTTGCCGTAATCGTTAAAAACTCTCGTCAAGGCGTTTTTAAAGCCGGTTTCGTGAGTACCGCCGTCAACGGTGTTGACGTTGTTGGCAAATGACAGCAGGGTTTCGTTATAGCTGTCGTTATACATCATGGCTATCTCCGCATAGCGGTCGCCGTGCGAAGCGGAAAAGTGTATCGGCGGCTGGTGCAGGGGAGTGAGTCCTCTTGAATTGTTTATAAACTCTACGAAGCTTGAAAGTCCGCCCTCGTAGCAGTAGACCTTTTCTACAATATTTTCGCTGTCGCGCTTATCTGTGAGCGTTATGGAAAGACCCGCGTTGAGGAATGCCGACTCTCTGAGCCTTCTTTGAAGAATGTCGAAGTCATACTCGGTGGTTTCGGTGAAAATCTCGGGGTCGGCCTTGAATTTGATGAATGTTCCGCTGCCGTTTGAATCTGCGATAACCGTAAGGTCGTTCACCGCGTTGCCGCGTGAAAAACGCTGGCTCCAAACGTGACCCTCACGGGTTACCTCAACCTCCATCCACTCCGAGAGAGCGTTAACAACAGATGAGCCTACGCCGTGAAGACCGCCGGATACTTTGTATCCGCTGCCGCCGAACTTGCCGCCCGCGTGCAAAACGGTGAGAACAACCGTAACTGTGGGCAAGCCCATTTTTTCGTTCATGCCGACGGGAATACCGCGGCCGTTATCTCTGACTGTTATGACGTTGTCGGGTAAAATCTCAACCTCAATGTGTGTGCAGAAACCTGCGAGAGCCTCGTCTATTGAGTTATCGACTATCTCATAAACCAAGTGGTGCAAACCTCTGGGGCCTGTTGAGCCGATATACATACCGGGACGCTTACGAACAGCCTCAAGACCCTCAAGAACCTGAATTTGGTCTGCGCCGTATTCTTCGGTAACAGAGGTGTCAATGTCGCCGTCGGTAATCTCTTCAAGAAGAGCGTCCTCTGCGGACTCCTCCCGAACGATTTTTTCGTTTTCGTTGTTTTCCAAAGTTATCTCCTCCGTTACATTCCTAACTGGTTCATAAAGCTGCTTTGTTTCTTCTGCTTTTTGGGCTTGTACTTAGGCGGATTTTCGAGCATATTTCTTGCCTTTTTGGATTTTGCGAGGTATTTGTTTGCCTCAATAACCGCAAGGGTCATATCCTCCATGTAATCAACGCAGTTTGCAATGAGCTTTTCGTCATTGTTCATGCTGCAAAGAATGGTTACGATGATAATGCTTTGAACCTCGTTAGTTCCGTCGTTATAAATTTCGTTAAGGCAGTTAAAAAGCTTGCGCATTTTCTGCGGATTGTTTTCTCTTATGGTCTGCAAAATAAGGGGATTGCAGTGGTTCATAAAGAAATCCTCGGGCAAAAACTCGCCGTATTTTTCGATGTTTTCTCTGTAAGCGTCTTTGCACTCGGGGTATATCTGAGTGAGACGGCTGGCGAGCGTAACGGTGTCATAATAAACCGTGCCGCTTTTTGCCGCGTTTTTGGATACCGGAGTGGGAAGCTTAACGCTTTGCTTCTTTTTGCCGTCATAGACCTTTTGGATTGTATCGGTAAATTCGTTTGAGATGTATTTAAAATCTTTGTCGTCAAGCTCATTCGCCTTGAAAAGGCTTGCGGATTCCTGAGTAAAATCCTCCTCAACGGCGGCGTCATATTTTGCCGCGGAGCATTTGAGATAGATTTTATCGTCAACAGCCTCTATTTTAAAAGAGCCTTTATCTCCCGTGAAAGCAACGGTGTATTTGCCGTTGGATATGCTTACGGGGGCTTCTCCTTTTTCGGTTCCCTGAACCGGAACGGGGCTGAAGCCGAGGTTGTCGGCTGCCGCCGTTATGCTTTTTGTTATTCTGCCGAGAGCCTGAGTAAGTTCTGCCATGATGCAATTCTCCTTAATGCATTTTTATATACGGTATATTATATCATATAATGCTTTGTTTGTCACTAATTTTTGCAATATTTCTTTTATAAAATATGCCCGGATTCGGCGAAATAACGGCTTATTTTTTAAATTTTGCCGTGTTTGAATAAATGCTGTACCTTTTGCCGAAAATATTTATAAAATATATGAAAGGAACAGCGGTCAAAATGAAAAAATTATGTTTGTGTTTAGCCGCGCTGTGCATTGCTTTTTCTCTTGTGCTTGTGGGCTGCGGCAGCAAAAAAGACGACAGCGCAAAAACCACATCGCAGGGCAGCACATCGTCCCTGAGCGAGGGCGCAAGCAGTGCAATATCATCTGCCGAGAGCAGATTTGATATGGATGACAAGAGCGACACAACAGCTTCGTCTTCGAGTGAAACAGGCAGCTCGGCATCATCGTCACAGACGGTACAGTGAATTTTAAAAGGGCATCTCCTGCTTTAACAAGAGACGCCCTTTTTTAATGCTTAATTTAGTTTTCGGGAGTAACATCGGCTAACTTTTTGCCGAGATTTGAGGGGAATTGATAGTTTGCAAACGGGAATTGTTCACGTGTGTATTTAAACTGGAAAGTTACGGAAATATTTTCGGGTGCAACGCCGTAGTAGCACTGATAAATTGCCGCTTTATAGTAGAGAGATTCAAGCATGTCGTAGTATTTGTCGGCTTTAAATCCGTCCTTGTCAACCGTAATGGTGAAAGTGGTCATCTGCCTGTTTGAGCTTACAAGCTCAACGCCGTTTTTCTCTTCATACTCTTTGTTAAAGAGCTGCTCGTTATATTCATAGAGGTTGTTTACAACCGAGACAAAATACGATGTTTTTATGGTGTAGATAACATTGCCTCCGTCTTTTTTAACCGCTGTGTAGCCGTTTTTGAGCTCTGAATCGCTGAGTGTGTCTGCGGGCTGGTCTTCGCCGAAATATTCAAGCGGAATTGTGACCGTCGCAGTGGGACCGGTGAGGTCTATAACGGCACCGTTTAATGTGACCTGCTCAGAACCCGTCTGCTCGTCTGCCTGGGCGATAACGGGGGCGGCTTGGTCGCCGTCAACTTTGTAATTCACTTCTTTAACGCTGTGGTCTTTTACATACCAAATGAGAAGTATCACAAAGAAAATTACGATAAAAAGGGATATTGCAATGATGACTTTTGTCATCTTGCTTTTTTCTTTTACGTCTTTATCCTCCTCTTGCTGATAGTCTTTTTTGACCTCGGCAAAATCTTGATTTTCAGGGTTTGCAATGTCTTTTTTCTCTTTTTTCATAAAAGAAATACCCCTTTCGGTTGTTTGGGTCGCTTAAAGTCTAATTATAATTGATTATAGCTTAAAACAAACTGTTTGTCAATGAGCAGAAAAAAATAAAGGGGGAGGTCGAGCCGGCGGAAAATTATTTGCCCGGCTTTCTGCTTCTGATTATTCTTGCCGGGTTGCCGACTGCAACCGAGTATGGCGGCAAAGGCTTCACAACAACGGCGCCGGAGCCTACAACAGAGCCTTCGCCTATATCCGCAGAGTAAAGAACTGTGACGTTCATACCGAGATAAGAATCTCTGCCTATTGTGATTTTGCGCGTGTGACCGCCTTGGTTGATGATATATTCATCAGGGTCTTCAAAAGAGTGAGAATACGGCGTTATTGTAATGTTCTGCGCCAAAAGGCAGTGGTCGCCTATCTCCATACCGGAGTGCCCGAAAAGTGTGGTGCCTGTGCCAATATAAACATTATTGCTTATGTTTATGTAGCCGTCTTTGCATTCGGTGTCAAGATAAGCGTTGTCGTTTATGTGAATATGGCTGCCTATGGTGATTCCGCCTTCGCCCCTTGCAATAAGAGTTGCGTGATCGTCTATAAGCACGTCGCTTCCGATAGAGATATACTGCGGATTTACGATTTTTACGCCTACACCGATTTTGACGTTTTTACCCATGGATTTAAACTGCGACGCATAATATTTGTTTCTTATTTCTGCCGCCTCTTCAGAGTCTGTATTCATAATAATTGCCTTGATCATAGCCTCTTTGTCTTTTGCGCCGGCGAACGCCTCTGTAAAAAAATTATCCATTGTTTATTTGTTATCCTCCGATTTTGCCTTGTTTTCAAGATTTCTTTTTCTTTCTTCTTTTCTTATTTCATATACCTTTTCGGGAATTTCGGGGTTCCCTTTTGAGTTTGAGGGCAAAAGCTGTTCGCCTGCAACCTTTGGGTCTGTGCAGCGGTTGTCGTTTCTGAATTGCTCTCTCACTTTTGGGTCGTGCATATCGGGAATTTCCATAGGTATTCCGCCGGATAAAACCGAAATGTAGCCGAAAAATCCGCACATCCACATATCAAGAGCTTCGTATAAATCAATAATGTCCGCATTTTTGTTGCCGAGGATATAATCCGCTGCGTTATAAAAGCAATAGTAGTCGCTGCCGCCGTGACCGTAGTTTTTGCATACTTCTGCCTGCGCGGCTTCGGGAATATATGTTTGAACATTGTTGCTTTCAATGCCCTCTTTTTCATCCAAATCAACATATACTCTGCTCACGCCGGATTGGTCGGCGGCTTCTCTTGCGGATTCTATGCGACCCTTTGAACCATAGAAGGTGTACCACGTTGAGCATTTGGAGCAGCCTACGCCGTGAACGCTTTTTACAACCGCGTCATTTTCAAGGGTAATCATTTCAACGGCGGTGTGACCGCCCATTGCGCCCATTCGTGCCATTCTTGCATTAAACGGGCACTCAAAGCCGGTTACCTTTTTGGGCTTTAAGCCTGTAACATGAAGCAGAGGGCCGACGGAGTGAGTGCAATAAAAGAATGCGGTCATTCTGTTTCTCCAATGCTCGCGCTCGCCGTATGTTATATCTGTCCATACAGATTCGCAGTTGTGCAGGTATTCTCCCTCGCCGTATTCAAATTCGCCGAGCTTTCCGCTTTTATATATCTTTTTTGCTTCGAGCGAAACGCCCATAAAGCAGTTATTTTCGGCATAGCAATATTTTTTGCCTGTTCTTTCACAGCATTCAATCAGGCGAACTGCCTCGGACATAGTTTGAACCGGCAAAACTTCGCTTATAACATCTTTGCCGGCCTCCATTGCCTTTATTGCAAACGGAGCGTGTTCTGTTGCATAGTTTGCCAAATATACTGCATCCATATCGTGCAGTATGAATTTGTCATAATCGGTGTAATATGATATTTTGTCATCGTTCAGTTTTTTTGAGAGATTTTTAAGACCCTCTTCCCATTTGTCACATATTGCAACGATTTCCGCATTGTCTGCATCGCTGCAAAATCGGCAAATGTCGCTGCCTCTGCCTATTCCCAATAAACCTATTCTTAATTTTTTCATGTTCAGACACCTCACATAAAAAATAATTGCTTGCATCTGCCATAATACAATTAAATATGACGCATAAGAATGGCAATAGTCTATTTTTATGAGTAATTTTTCTACATTGAGCTTAAAAATTTGCATTTTATTTTGTTGAGCTTATTAAAAAATTATAATAAAATAAGCTAAAAGGGGCGTGATTTTTTGTGAATGATGTTTGCAAATTTGCTCAGTCAAAAACCGTGGCGAAGGATATAAATATAATAAATTTTGTGTATGAAAAAGACGCGTGCTTTAAGCAGTCGTTTTTCTTTTCTGCGTGTTACGGAATTTATCTTGTGACCCGCGGCAGCGGAATACTGCATTTGGCAAAGAATGATTATGACATCTCACAGGGGGATTTGTTTTTTACCTTTTCGTCCAAGCCATATTACATTCAAAATCTCGGCGATTTGCAATATATTTATATAAGCTTTATCGGCTTGCGTGTGCTGTCGCTGTTTGACAGGCTTAAAATCTCTTATTCTGCGCCCGTGTTTAAAGGCTTCGGCTTTTTAAGCGAAAGATGGCAGGAGGATTTTAAAAACGCAAATGACTGTAATATTGATTTGGTGTGCGAAGGGTTGCTTTTGCACAGCCTGTCTTACTTGTGCCGCCAAAACGAGGGAAAAACAAATGATACCGGTTCAAACGGAATGTTGGAGCTTAAAGCATATGTTGATTTGCACTTTGCCGATAAAGATTTGAATTTAAAAGCTGTGAGCCAAAGGTTTAATTACAGCTATAAATATGTTTCAAATGCGTTTATCGCTCTTACACGCATACCGTTTTCGGTCTATTTGAATAATTTAAGACTGAACCACGCGCAAAAACTGCTCGAGAGCGGCATGAAAAACATTCAGGAGGTAGCGGATTCCACCGGCTTTTCGGACGCACAGTATTTTTCTAAAGCGTTTAAAAAAAGATTTAATCAAACGCCTACCGAATACAGAAAAAGCCACAGATAAGCCAATGATATAATTCAATAAAAATTAAAGCTATAATTCACATTCGGCAATTTTGATGCCGTTTATGAATTATAGCTTTTGCTTTGTTTTTTAATTATTTTTCAGGGCAATGGTTTGTGGCAACAATATTTATGCCTGTGCCGCAGATGTTCTCAACAAGTACGTCGCCTAAGGTTACGGGTGCTTTAACTCTGACGACTGATATTTCTTTCATGCAGTCAGAGATTTTATCCTTGGGCAAAGGACCTGCGGATTTGCAGGGTACAACATTGTGCACGCCGCCGTCTACTCTTACGGTAGTGGCAAGGCTTCTGACGGGGTGAGTACATTCGCTTCTTGCGTATGCGTCGCCTCTTTTGCAGGTGTTGCCCGTGACGGAAACAACCTCGCCCTTGTCGTTAAGCTCAACCGTTATGCCGCAGCCCATGGGGCAGGACACACAAATAATATTTTTCTGCATACTTAACCCTCCACCGAAATTTCTATTACGCCGTCGGCTTCAAAGCCCTTGAGAACGTCGTTTTTGATAACGACGTTTTCCATCTCGCCGGGGGCAAGTCTCGGCTTTTTGCGGCTGAGTATTTCTTCGCCGTTATATTTAACAACGATTTTTGCGTTTTTATATGTTTGACCCACTCTGAAATAGAGCTTGACGTCATTCTCGTTTTTGATGTCAACCTTTTGAGGAACGATGTAGCGGACGCCGTTCACACCCTTGGTTTTAATATATTCATGCTCGCCCGTTTTGCCGAGGACGTATCTTGCCGCGCCTTCGCCGGCGGTTTGGCTCTCAAGCGTAACATAGTCTACAAGGTCGTGAACATGAAGCACGTTGCCGCAGGCAAAAACGCCCTTGTGAGAAGTCTCTCTGAATTCGTTGACGACTGCGCCGTTTGTAACGGGGTCAAGCTCAATACCGTATGCTCTTGTCAGCTCGTTCTCTGGTATAAGACCTACAGAGAGAAGCAGAGTGTCGCATTCGATATATTGCTCCGTGCCCTTTATGGGTCTGCGGTTTTCGTCAACATCGGCAATTGTAACGCCCTCTACTCTGTCTTTGCCGTGGACATCTATAACCGTGCAGCTGAGCCTCAGAGGAATATCAAAATCGTTAAGGCACTGAACTATATTTCTTGTAAGTCCGCTGGAGTAAGGCATAAGCTCGCATACGACCTTGACTTCTGCGCCCTCAAGAGTCATGCGGCGCGCCATGATAAGGCCGATGTCGCCCGAGCCGAGAATAACAACCTTTTTGCCGGGCATATAGCCGTCTATATTGACATATTTTTGTGCCGTGCCTGCGGTCATAACGCCGGAGGCTCTTGTGCCTGCAATGTTGAGTGCACCTCTGGGACGTTCACGGCAGCCCATTGCAAGAATAATTGCTTTTGCCTGAATTTCAAGCAGTCCGTCTTCTTTGTTGACGGCATAAACCTTGTTGTCACCGGTTATCTGAAGCGCCATGGTGTCGGTTTTGTATTCAATGCCTTTTTCGTTGACGAGCTTTATGAATCTGTCTGCATATTCGGGGCCCGAAAGCTCCTCGCCGAAGTAGTGAAGCCCGAAGCCCGTATGTATGCACTGCTCCAAAATTCCGCCGAGAGTTTCGGCTCTTTCGAGGATAAGTATGCTGTCAACTCCGCATTCCTTTGCCTTGAGAGCGGCAGCCATACCCGCCGGCCCTCCGCCGATAACAACTATATCATAATTAAGCATATTTTCACCCTCACTTCGTTCTCTCATAAAGGATTTTGGAATCGCCGCCGAATTTGGTGATTTCATTTATCTCAACGCCAAGCTCGTTTGCAAGCAGCTCAACAACCTTTGAACCGCAGAAGCCGCCCTGACAGCGACCCATGCCGGCTCTTGTTCTTCTCTTAACGCCGTCAACGTCTCTCGCACCTGCCGGAGCGCGGATGGCATCAAGAATTTCGCCCTCGGTTATTGTTTCGCAGCGGCAAATTATTCTGCCGTATGACGGGTTTTTAGCGATAAGAGCCTTGCGCTCTTCATTGCTCATGTGTCTGAAGCGAACGGGGGCTTCTCTTTCGGGTTTGAAATCCGCTTTTTCCTCTGCGCCGAGAGCCTTTGCAAGCTCCGAGGCGACGTACTGCGCTATTGCCGGAGCGGCTGAAAGACCGGGGGATTCAATGCCCGCAACATTAAAGAAACGCTCGTTTTTCTTGCTCGGTTCTATGATGAAATCGTCTTTGTCGCAATGCGCTCTGAGACCTGCGAAAGAGGTTATAACCTCTCTTGTTGTAAGGCAGGGAACAGACTTTTTGGCAGCGACGAGAATATCGGAAAGAGCCGCGGAGGTGGTGGAAACATCGGTTTTGTCCTCAATATCCAATGCGCTGGGGCCTATGAGCAAATTACCGTCAACGGTTGGGGTGACGAGCACGCCCTTGCCCATTTTGGACGGACACTGGAATATTGTGTGCTTTGCGAGTGTGCCGACCGTTTTGTCGCAAAGCATATATTCGCCCTTTCTCGGGGTGATGCTTACTGAGTCGTCGCCTATAAGCTTTGCGATTTCGTCGCTGAAAACACCTGCGGCATTTACAACGTATTTTGCAAAAACGGTGCCGTCTTCGCTGTGAAGCGTGAATTTTTCACCGTCATAATCTATTTTTTGAACGGCAAAGTTGCGAATAAACTCCGTGCCGTTAGTGACTGCGTTTTCTGCCGCGGCAACGGTCAGCTCATAAGGGCAGACTATGCCTGCGGAGGGAGCCCAAAGTGCAGCCTTTGCCTCGTCGCTGATTTGCGGCTCGGCCTTTTTAAGCTTCTCCCTGTCATATATCTCAAGGCTGGGGACGCCGTTGGCTCGTCCTCTCTCCAAAAGCTTATGCAGGGTGTCTGTTTCTTCGTCAGAAAAAGCGACAACAAGCGAGCCGATATTTTTGAACGGAACATTTAAAGTTTTGCAAAGCTCCGGCATCAGCTCTGTTCCCTTAACATTAAAACGAGCTTTTAATGTGCCGGGCATTGCGTCAAAGCCCGCGTGAACTATTGCGCTGTTGGCTTTTGAGGTGCCCATTGCCAAATCGTTGCATTTTTCGATAAGAGCAATTTTAATGTTGCGGCGGCTCAGCTCTCTTGAAATAAGCGAGCCGATTACGCCTGCGCCCACAACGGCAACATCGTAGATCATTTAAAAAACCTCCGTGACTAATCGTAGTAATTACTATTATATCACAGTAAAACGCACAAAACAACTGTTTTATAGGGCTTTAAAGTTGAAAAAACGCGCAAAATTCATACGTTTTGCAAAAAAAGAGGCTGAAAAAAACGAAAGTTTTTTACAGCCTTTTTAAGGGGATAAGAAAAAGATGGAGAACGGACAAGCTGAGCAAAATCAAGGCAACGCTCTTGATTTTGTCTGCCCGAAGGCGTACAGAAGTACGTTTAGCGGCGAAGTTTGTTCGTAGTATAAAACATAGTTTTTTTACATCCCATTCAGTTTTGGTAATTGATATGCTCGCCCGTAACGGGTGCAAAACGTGCAAGAGTGCTGCCGTCAAGATTTTCTTTGTGCATATCAACAGCCGATATTTGATGGTTGTCATAGGTTGTGTAGTAATAAATCCCCTTGCGGGCATTGCAGCAAGAGGTATATATGGTTATCTCAAATTTGCCGTCCTGCAATTCGCAGCAGCCCCTTTGCTGCTCTGCCGCGCCGAGAATGTGAAAAAACTGGCTGACGCTTTCCTCCTCGCCGCTGCCGGAGACGGAGTTCATTTTAACAAAGGCGGTTCTTGCAAAGCGCGATGTCGAGGAGAGGTCGCCGGGCAGACCCATTGCGCCCATTCCTCTGCTGTAAAAATCAAAGTCTATTTTTTCCGAAAATCTGTTTTGAATTTGCCTTGAAGAAGCTCCGGCATAGCTTGAGAGCATGAGCATCTGCACGTCAAACGGCGGGTTGTTGGTGAGTACACCGACGGGGTTGTTATAAATTTTAAGCCCCGAAGCGGTCGATTCAACGGTGATTGCCTCGTCTTCGTCCGCAATGAGCCAGTGGAGCTGTGCGGACGGCAGTTTTTCACTGAACGCAGTGCCTACAAGGTTCATTTTGCCGATTGCGGCGCAAGCCTCTTTGACCGAGGCGCATTTGCCGAGAATCCACGGAATAAATTCAAATTGAGAAACATTTTCTTTATCGTCCGAAAGTTCGGCATAAACGGCATTGCCCACAAAGTTAAGACCTGCCATACCAAGCCCCTTTTCGTTCACCGCGTCATAATAAAGGGGGTAGCCGTCTGCAACGTGAGCCATGCCTATCATCGCATAGTGATTTTCGCAAAGCCCCATGTGTCTGAAGTTAAAGGGATAATGGCGAGGAGTTACGGTTATTTCGTCGCCGTAAGAAAATTCATAGTCGAGAGTTCTGCCAAAATAAAAATCCTCTGTTTTGTATGTTGCTGCCGTACACATAAAATCATCACCTTTTTATAATGTTTTGTCATCTTTAATTTATTATGCCCGATACAAAGCCGAAATCCGGCAGAAAATCACATAGAAATCCAGCCGAAAGCATTTGCCACGGAGCTTATCAAAATAAGACCTGCAAAAATCGGGCACAAATATTTAATCATAAAGCAGAATATCTTTTTTCTGCGGAATTTTCCGCCGCATTGCGTCACCTCGTCCTCAATGCGCTTCACGCCGACAACCTTTGACACAAGCAGGCAGGTTGCTATGGCGGCAACAGGCATCATAACGGTGTTTGTCAAAAAGTCAAAAAAGTCCAAAAACTGCATGCCGAGTATTTTTACGTCGGCAAGGGGGCCGTACCCGAGGGCTGAAAGACTGCCGAGCACTATCATAATAATGCCGATGATGACCGTGGATTTTTTTCTGTTCCACTTAAATTCATCCTCAAAGGTAGAAACCGCGCTTTCGGTCAAAGCGATAGAACTTGTGAGTGCGGCAAAAAGAACCAGAACAAAAAATATGATTCCGGCAAAGGTTCCGAGCCCCATGCTTGCAAAAACCTTGGGTATGGTAATGAACATCAGCGACGGACCCGCACCGAGTGTTTCCGCATCGCCGCCGGAGAAGGCAAAAACGGCGGG